>Ga0160439_1000647_pt1 | contig 13847 bp, 12 predicted proteins | sample HID1975M_E0MG_FD_108201 | JGI IMG/M metagenome (GOLD analysis project Ga0160439, IMG submission 108201) | Enriched soil microbial communities from UW Madison campus, WI, USA - HID1975M_E0 MG | ecosystem: Environmental > Terrestrial > Soil > Unclassified | place: USA: Madison, Wisconsin... | reverse complement strand
GCTCGTGCTGCGGGCCGCGGCGAGGTTGCTGATGAGCGCGTCCCGCTCGGCACCGGCGGCGGCGACGGCCTCGTCGGCGTCCTTCTGCGTCTTCTCCGCGGACTTGAGCGACGCGGCCGCGTCCTTCGACTTCTGCGTCGCGGTCTTCGCCGAGGCGGCCGCGTGCTCCTGCAGCGTGCCGGCGACGAGCGTCGCGGCCCGGAACTCCTGGACGGCCTCGTCGGCCTTGCCGCTGACCCGGTCGAGCGCGCTCGTGCGCTGCGCGACGTCCTGGAAGCCGTCGGCGGACAGCAGCGACTCGATCATGTCGACGGAGCCGCCGGATCGGGCCATCTCCCGGGCGATGGCGACGAGCGTGCGGCGGGCCTGCTCGGCGTCGTCGGCCGCCTTCTGGGCGGCGTCCGCGGCCTCGTCGGCCGAGTCCTGCGCGTCCTGCGCGTCGACCAGCGCCTGCGTGTACGCCTCGCCGGCCTGCTGCACGCGCAGCTCGGCGTCGTCGCTCGTGACGCTGAGCTCGGCGAGCCGGACCTCCATCTGGGCGACAGACTGCGACGCGTCCTGCACCGCGGCGCGCGCGTCCCGGACGTCCTGGTCCGACGGCGGCGTCGGGTCGGCACTGGCCAGCGGAGCGCCCCCGACGAGCATCGCGCCGAGCGCGACCGCCGTCACGAGACCGCCCGCGAAAGGGCGTCGGCGCGAACGGTTGCCGTGCGTCACCCGGTTCTCCCAGCGTCGAGGCCTGCATGCGTCCGGCGGCTCGCAGTCGCGGCCGCCCCGGGGGACGCTACCGGCGCGAGTCCCAGAAGTGAACACCAGTCACACGAGTCACATGCGTCACACACAGGCGAACAGGGTCAAACCGGACACCGCGCGGGTCGGATCACCCGTTCGCCGCGCGCCCGTGGAGCCTCAGCGGGGCCGGGACGGCGCCCCGACCCGGCGGAAGGTCACGAGCGACGGGTCGATCCGCGCGGTCGAGGCGAGAACCTCGAACGTCCGGCACGCGTACTCGCAGCGCACGCGGCGGTCCTGGTCGCCGATCCCCTCGGCGACGGCCACCCCGTCCGCCTGCAGCACCCAGTGCCATCGATAGGTGTCGGTCAGCCGGAGCACCGCGTTGAGGTCCCCCAGCCGCCCGACGAGGTCCGCGACCGCGGCCCGCGCGTCCTCGAGGTCGGCCACGCCGTGCGGCATGCGCGCGACGCCGCGCCCGTTCGGGCTCACGAGCCGCCACCAGAAGAGGTCGTCGTCCGAGAACCGGTAGAGCTGGAACGTTGCCGGCACCGCGTGGGACCCCCTCGTCACGGCCGCCGTGCGCGGCTCCGACGACGAAGTCCACCCTGCTCAGCCGGTGCACAGGCATCGACCGGGCGACGGGTGGACGAACGTGAGGCGACGATCGGCCGACGGACACGCCAGGGGCGGGCGACCGCGTCGCCCCGCCCCCGGCCGTGCCGACTACTTGACCGTCAGGGTCTTCGTCGGCGCGGCGTCCTTCGCCACGAGCGACGAGCCCAGGTAGACGACCTTGATGGCGTGCTTGCCCTTGGCGAGCTTGGGCAGGGTGGCCGTGATCTTGCCGTGGTGGCCGGCCTTGAGGGTCACCGTGACGAGGGCCTTCTTCCCGTCGTAGACCCGGACCTTGCCGGTGGGCGTGACGCCCGGAGCGGTGACGGACACCTTGACCTTGGCGTGCGCGGAGGCCTTGACCGTCGAGGCGGCCAGCGCGGCCTTCGCGGTCGCGGTCGCCTTGACGACCTTGACGTTCACGGTGACCGACGAGGTCGCCAGGGCCGTCGCACCGGAGTAGGCCACCTTGAGCGCGTGGGTCCCGGGCTTGAGCGCCTTGGCCTTGAGGGTGACGGTCGCCTTGCCCGACGAGAGCACGGCCGTGCCGACCACCGTGGAGCCCGTGCTCACCGTGACCTTGCCGGTCGGCGTGACGCCGACGGCCGTGACCTTGGCGGACAGCTTCGCGGTGGAGCCGTAGCGCCACACGCTGGGCGGGGTCGCGGTGGTCTTCGTCGTGCGGACGGAGAGGGCCAGGAAGTGGTACCCGCCGCCGGCGAGCGTCGCGTACCGCGTGCCCGCAGGGGCTTCCGGGACGTTGAGCGCGTCATAGGTGGTCGCCCCCCATGTCACGACCTTGCCCTTGTCGGTCAGTGCCGCCGCCGACAGGAAGGTCGACGCGAGCTCGACGAACTTCGACCCGCTCGGCGGGTTGGGCGGGGTGGCCACGCCGTCGCCGTTGTAGCCGAAGCCGACGGCCTTGCCGTCCGAGCGCAGCGCGAGCGAGGAGAAGTAGCCGGCAGTGACTGCGGTGTACTTCACGCCGCTCGGCAGTGCCGGCGGGACCGTCTCGCCGTACCCGTTGTAGCCCCACGCGATCACACGGCCGTCGCTGCGCAGCGCCAGGGCGTGCTCGTAGCCCGCCGAGATCGCCTTGTAGGTCAGGCCGGCGGGAAGGGCCGGAACCGTCGTCGTGCCGAAGCCCGTGTACCCGACGGCTGCGATCCGCCCGTCCGACCGGAGGCCGAGGCTCCAGTAGTAGCCGGCGGCGATCGCGACGTAGCGGACGCCCGCGGGGAGCGACGGGAAGTTCCGCTGCCCGTAGGTGTTGTTGCCCGAGCTCGCGATCTGCCCGTCCGACCTCAGGTAGAGGTAGTGGGCGGGACCCGCTGCGACGGCCGTGTAGGTCTGCGACCCGCCGAGCGCCGGCGCGACGGGCGAGTTCGGCCCGAACCCGACGACCTGCCCGTCGCTCCGCAGCGCGAGGCTGTCGGACTCGCCTGCGCTGATCGCGCGGTACGACGTACCGGCGGGCGGCTCCGGTGCCACGAGCCGGTTGCCGGTGGCCAGCCCCCAGCCGACGACGTCGCCACCGGTCGAGGTGCGAGTGCCCTCCGGGATGGCCTGGGCCGGTACGAGAGCGGTGAACGTGAGTGCTGCGGCTGCGAGCAGGGCGACGCTCGCGCGCCGCACTGCCGAGCCTGTCCTGATGGTCTGCATGGCGGTCCCCTCGTCGAGCGGCGCGACGACGCGCCGCGGTCATGGCCACAAGGGGTCGACGAGCCGCCCGCCAGATACGCCGCAGCCTCAGGCACGCATCCCACATCTCGGGACGCCCGTTCCACCCACAGGGACGGCCGTCCTACTCTCGGCCCATGACCTGCCGAATGTGTCGCTGACCAAGCGCACCTCGGCTGTGCCCGCGGGCAGGTCGTCGCCGTGAGAACGGACTGACGCCGACGCCCCGCCACGAGCCCCGGCTCGACACGTGCGCCCTCCCCTCCCCTCGCGGGACGAGCAGCTGTGCGCGCGCTCCCGCGGTGACGACCCCGCCCGACGACCCCACCCGACGTCCCGCCAAGGAGCACCCCGTGAGCAACGAGAACTGGAACTTCGAGACCCGCCAGATCCACGCCGGCCAGGAGGCCGACGCGGCCACCGGCGCGCGCGCCCTGCCGATCTACCAGACGACGTCGTTCGTCTTCCCCGACGCGCAGGTCGCCGCCGACCGGTTCGCCCTCAAGGACCTCGGCCCCATCTACACGCGCATCGGCAACCCCACCCAGGAGGTCGTCGAGAACCGCATCGCCTCGCTCGAGGGCGGCGTGGGCGCGCTGCTCGTCTCGTCCGGCCAGGCCGCCGAGACGCTCGCCATCCTCAACATCGCCGAGGCGGGCGACCACATCGTCGCGAGCCCGTCGCTCTACGGCGGCACGTACAACCTGCTGCACTACACGCTGCCCAAGCTCGGCATCACCACGACGTTCGTCACCGACCCGCACGACGCGCAGGCCTGGAAGGACGCGATCCAGCCCAACACCAAGCTGTTCTTCGCGGAGACCATCCCGAACCCCAAGGCCGACGTGCTCGACATCGAGCTCGTGGCAGGCGTCGCGCACGAGTACGGCGTGCCGCTCGTGGTCGACAACACCGTGGCGACCCCGTACCTCATCAACCCGCTGCAGTGGGGCGCGGACGTCGTCGTGCACTCGGCCACCAAGTACCTGGGCGGGCACGGCTCGGCGATCGGCGGCGTGATCGTGGACGGCGGCACGTTCGACTACGCGCAGCACCCCGAGCGCTTCCCCAACTACAACACCCCCGACCCGTCCTACAACGGGCTCGTGTTCGCACGGGACCTGGGCGTCGGCGGGCTCTTCGGCATCAACCTGTCGTTCATCCTCAAGGCCCGCGTGCAGCTGCTGCGCGACCTCGGCTCGTCGCTGTCGCCGTTCAACGCGTTCCTCATCGCGCAGGGCATCGAGACGCTGTCCCTGCGCGTCGAGCGCCACGTCGAGAACGCGGCCAAGGTCGCGGCCTGGCTCGAGGCGCGCGACGACGTGCTGGCCGTGCACTACGCCGGTCTCGAGTCCTCGCCGTGGCACGCCAACCAGCTCAAGTACGCACCGCGCGGCGGCGGCGCGGTGCTCGCGTTCGAGCTCGAGGGCGGCACCGAGGCCGGGCAGGCGTTCGTCTCCGCGCTCGAGCTGCACTCCAACGTGGCCAACATCGGCGACGTGCGGTCGCTCGTCATCCACCCCGCGTCCACGACGCACAGCCAGCTCACGCCGGAGGAGCAGGCGCTGTCCGGCGTGACGCCGGGCCTCGTGCGCCTCTCGGTCGGCATCGAGCACATCGACGACATCCTGGCCGACCTGGACGCGGGCTTCCGCGCCGCCAAGGGCGCCTGACCACCCCCGGGCGGGACGGGCCGGCCCCGTCCCGCCCACCGGTCGGCCTCCGGCCGGCCGACGTCCCCCACGTAGATTGGTCGCCGTGTCCGACGACTTCCGCTCCTTCGCGCCCTCCCGCGCTCGCGCCACCACGCGCGCCAGCCGGGTCCCGGTGCCGTCGCGCGCCCCGGTGCCGGCGTCGTCGGCATGGCGCTCGGGCGACCCCGTCGGCCGCCGCCAGTTCGCCGACCTCGGGCCGTTCGCGCTCGAGTCGGGCGGCCGGCTGCCCGCCGTGCGCCTCGCGTACGAGACGTGGGGGACGCTCAACGAGGACGGCTCCAACGCCGTCCTGGTCCTGCACGCGCTGACCGGCGACTCGCACGTCATCGGCGACGCCGACGAGGCCCACCCGACCCCCGGCTGGTGGTCGTCGATGGTCGGCCCCGCCGCCCCCATCGACACCGACGAGTGGTTCGTCGTCGCGCCCAACGTGCTCGGCGGCTGCCAGGGCTCGACCGGCCCGTCCTCCCCCGCGCCCGACGGACGCCCCTGGGGCAGCCGCTTCCCGATGCTCACGGTCCGCGACCAGGTCGCGGCCGAGGTCCGGCTCGCCGACCTGCTCGGCATCGACTCCTGGGCGCTGGTCATCGGCGCGTCGATGGGTGGGCTCCGCGTGCTCGAGTGGGCCGCCTCCGAGCCTCGCCGGGTCGAGGCCTTCGCGGCGATCGCGACCGCCGCGCAGACGTCGGGCGACCAGATCGCGGGCTTCCACACGCAGCTCGCAGCGATCGCCGCCGACCCCCGGTTCCGCGGCGGCGACTACTACGACGCCGAGGACGGCGACGGCCCGCACACGGGCCTCGGCCTCGCGCGCCAGATCGCGCACCAGACCTACCGCAGCGCCTACGAGCTCGACGAGCGGTTCGGCCGCATCCCGCAGGGCGGCGAGGACCCGCTCGAGGGCGGGCGGTTCGCGGTGCAGTCGTACCTGGACCACCACGGCGACAAGATCACGCGGCGCTTCGACGCCAACACCTACGTGACGCTGACGCGCTCGATGATCACGCACGACCTGGGCCGCGACCGCGGCGGTGTCGACGCGGCGCTCTCGGCGATCACCGCGCGCGGGCTGGTCATCGCGGTCGACTCCGACCGCCTCTTCCCGCCCGCGCAGTCCGAGCGGATCGCCGCCGGCGTGCCCGGCGCGGGACCGGTCCGGACGGTCCACTCGGACTACGGCCACGACGGCTTCCTCATCGAGGAGGACCAGGTGGGGCGGCACGTCTCGGAGTTCCTGCGCGACTCCGTGCGGACCCGCTGACGCCTTTCACCCCGCGCGGCGAGCGTCTGCCGGGCAGGATGAGTGCCGTGAGCGTCACCATCACCGAGGCCTCGTCGGCCCTCCATGCCCAGTGGGACCGTCTGCGCGCGTGGGTCGGTGCGGTGGTCGACGAGGACGTCGCCGCCGAGCCGTCCGTGCTCGAGGGCTGGACCGTCGCCGAGCTGGTCGCCCACCTGGGCCGCGCGATGGACGCGCTCGCCGTGTGCACGCCGCTCCCCGCGGACACGATCCCGTTCACGCTCGCCGAGTACCTGGGCACGTACGTCGCGCGCGCCGCGGACATCGCCGAGACGACCCGTGAGCTGGCGACGCAGATCTCCGACGACCCGCTGCGGTGGGTCGACGAGCAGGCCGCGAACGCGTTCCGGCAGCTCGACGCGCTCGGGCCGGCGGACGTCGTCGTCCAGGCCCGCCGCGGGCCGGTGAAGCTGTCGACGATGACCATCTCCCGGGTGATCGAGCTCGTGGTGCACGCCGACGACCTCGCTCGGTCGGTGCACCGCGTCGCCGGGTCCGGCGCCGGCCCGGACCCGATCGAGCCCGCCGCCCTGACCCTCGTCGCGGACACGCTGCTCGGGATCGTCGTCGCGCGCGGCGGCTGGGACCTCGAGGTCGCCGACGAGCGTCGCTGGCTGCGCCTGGCGGCCGGACGGACGCTGTACGACGTCGACGAGCTCGCCCGCGCGCTGCACGCCCGGTACACCTCCGAGGGCGTGCCGGACCTCGGCCGGATGCTGCCCGTCCTCTAGACCGCGATCAGCAGCTGGCGTCCGACGAGCCCCACGGTGCGGGCCAGCGCGTCGCGCGCGGCGTCGGCCACGAAGCCCATGTCCCGCACGGCCCACAGCGTGAGCGCCGACGCCCAGGCGGCGTCGCGCGCCTTGTCGATCGAGAAGTTCGAGACGAGGTCGGCCACGGGCGACAGCGGGGCGCCCGCGCGCACCACGTGCTGGTCGAGGAACGACTGCCGGATCGGCCGCACGACCTCGGCGAGCACGTCGTTCACGCGCTCGAAGTCGGCGTGGATGCCCCCGCTCGTCGGGTGCACGCCGCGCGCCTCGCACGTCGCGACGACCGCGAGCGCGAGGTCGTGGTTGATGTGCGCATTCATCCCCGCCAGCGCGTACTGCACGGGCAGGATCCCCCGCACGGCCCGGCGCTCGACGAGCGGTGCCCACGCGCGGTTGACCGGGCGGCGCGCGGCCAGGTCACGCGGTACGTCGAGGAACAGGCCCGCGAACCGGACGTCGAGGTCTTCCACGAAGGCGGGGTCGCGGAACGTCGTGTCGGTCACCCGCAGCGCGACGAGCGCGGTGACCCGCCGGTAGACGTCGAGGAACACCCCGAGCCCGTCGTCGCGCGACCACCCGGCACGCACCTGGTCCATCGACGCGACGACCTGCCCGACCGCCACCGACCCCACGACCTTCGCCATGGCCCCACAATGCCGACTGCGCAGGCCCGCGACCAGGGGCTCGGCCGGTTAGGTTGGAACCGTGATCGCTGCCTACGCCGCCCGGTTCGCCGACGACGCCGTCTCGGGGCTGGAGGTGGGCGAGCGGCCCGCCCCCGTCGCGCGCGACGGCTGGAGCGTCGTGGACGTCCGCGCCGCCGCCCTCAACCACCACGACCTGTGGTCGCTGCGCGGGGTCGGCCTGCGCGCCGAGCAGCTGCCGATGATCCTCGGGACCGACGCGGCCGGCGTCACGGCCGACGGGCGCGAGGTCGTCGTGCACGGCGTGATCGGCGGTGCCGGGACCGACGAGCCGCGCTCGCTGCTGTCCGAGAGGTACGACGGCACGCTCGCCGAGCAGGTCGCCGTGCCCACGTGGAACCTCGTCGACAAGCCCGCCGAGCTCTCGTTCGTGGAGGCCGCGTGCCTGCCGACCGCCTGGCTGACCGCCTACCGGATGCTGTTCACCTCGGGCGGCGCAGCTCCTGGGCACCGCGTGCTCGTGCAGGGCGCGGGCGGCGGGCTGGCCACCGCGGCGATCCTGCTCGGTGCGGCGGCGGGCCTCGAGGTCGTCGTCACGTCGCGCTCGCCCGAGCGCCGCGAGCGCGCGCTGTCCCTCGGCGCCGCGGCGGCCGTCGAGCCGGGGGCCCGGGTGCCGCGCGCGGACCTCGTGCTCGAGAGCGTCGGGCAGGCGACGTGGTCGCACTCGGTGCGGTCGGTGAAGCCGGGCGGCACGATCGTCGTCGCCGGCGCGACGAGCGGCGACGCCTCCCCCGCCGAGCTGACCCGGATCTTCTTCACCGAGATCACCGTCAAGGGCGCCACGATGGGCTCGCGCGACGACCTGGCGCACCTGCTCGCGTTCCTCGCGCGCACCGGCGTCCGCCCGCTCGTCGACTCGACCTACCCCCTGACCCGTGCGCGCGCGGCGCTGGCCAGGCTCGCCGAGGGCGAGCAGTTCGGCAAGATCGTCGTGACCCCCTAGGTCCCCGGAGGAACCCGTGCCGCTGGAGTGGAAGCCGGACGTCCTGGGCGACGGCTACGAGGTCGCGACGCTCGACCTCAGGCCGGATGACGAGGGTCCCGTCGTCGCGAGCCTCGTGCGCTACGTGCCCTCCGCGCCCGAGCCGGTGCGGCCCTCACGCGCCGTGGTCTACATCCACGGCTGGTCGGACTACTTCTTCCAGACGGGTCTCGCCGAGTACTGGCACGCGCGCGGTGCGGCGTTCTACGCGCTCGACCTGCGCAAGTACGGCCGCAGCCTGCGCGCGCACCAGACGCCCGGCTACGTCGACGACCTGTCCGCCTACCGCGAGGACATCGGTGCGGCGCTGTCCGTCGTCCGCGCGGAGGTCGGCACCTACGGGCGGATCATGCTCAACGGGCACTCGACGGGCGGGCTCGTCGCGGTGCTGTGGGCGCACCACTTCCCCGGCACGGTCGACGGCCTCGTGCTCAACAGCCCGTGGCTCGAGCTGCAGGGCTCCTCGGTGCTGCGCCACCTGTCCGGTCCTGCCGTTGCGCAGCTCGCGCGGTTCGGGCCCAAGACGCCGCTGCCGAACATCGACCCTGGCTACTACAACCGCACGCTGAGCCTTGACGGCGGCGGCGAGTGGACGTTCGACACGACCTGGCGGCCGACGCCCTCGTTCCCGGTGCGGGCGGGCTGGCTGCGCGCGGTGATGACCGGGCACGCGCAGGTGGCCCGCGGGCTGAGCATCCGGGTGCCGATCCTCATGCTCGCCTCCGCGCGGTCGTTGATCAGCCCGCGCTGGAGCGAGGAGATGCGCGCCGCGGACATCGTGCTCGAGGTCGACCAGCTCGCGCGGCGGGCCGTGCAGCTCGGGTCGCACGTGACCGTGGTGCGGATCGACGGCGGGCTGCACGACCTCACGCTCTCCGCGCGGCCGGCGCGCGAGCGGTTCTACGCCGAGATCGACCGGTGGACGGCGGCGTACGGCTGGGGCTGAGTCTTTGAGGGTTGTCAAAGACGTATCGACGATATATCGTTAGCGAGGTCCGGTTGACGACCCCTTCTGTCGGGGCATCCCGGACCTCTGTAGCGAGGCGCGTATCGAGCGCCCCACACGACCTTCCGAGGAGACACCCCATGAAGCACGACCACCACCACCACATCCCGGGCGAGCGCCGTTCGCGCCGCCCCGACGTCACCGACCCGATCACCGGCCGCCAGGACGGCCGCCGCTGGCGGCCCGAGGGCTCCGGTCCCGGGTTCGGCTTCGGCTTCGGCCCCGGCTTCGGCGGCCCGCGCGGCCCCCGCGGCGGGTTCGACGGCATCCAGGAGGACCTCGAGAACGCCTTCGGTCCTCGCGGTCGCGGCCGTGGCCCCGGTCGCGGTCCCGGCCGACGAGCCGGACGCGGTGACATCCGCGCCGCCGTCCTGATCCTGCTCGCCGAGCAGCCGATGCACGGCTACCAGCTGATCCAGGAGATCGCGCAGCGGTCCGACGGTCGCTGGCGCCCCTCGCCGGGTGCCATCTACCCGGCGCTGTCCCTCCTGGAGGACGAGGGCCTCGTCGTCATCACCGCCGACGCGGGCCGCAAGCTCGCCTCCCTCACCGAGGCCGGCACCGCCTACGTCACCGAGAACGCGGCGGAGCTCGGCTCGCCGTTCGAGGACGCGCAGACCCGCCCGGGCCACCCGGGCCGTCCGCTGCGCGAGGCGCTCGAGGCGCTCGGCGCCGCTGCGGGCCAGGTCGGCCGCACCGGGACCGACGAGCAGGCCGCGGCCGCCCTGGCGGTCCTCGACCGCGCGCGGCGCGACCTCTACCTGATCCTCGCGGGCGAGCCCGCGACGACCACCCCGGACCCGGCCTCCTGACCGACGCTCCACACCAGCGGCGCCCGCCCCTCCGGGGACGGGCGCCGCTGCCATGCCCACCGCGAACGGTCCGTGAGGCACGCTTCCGACCCGCGAACCGCGCACAAGCCACCCCTCGGCAGCGGGCTGGGTCGTCAGGGCAGGTGGGCCGTCAGGCGGGTGAGGAAGGTGGGCTGGCCTGTGACCAGGAGGGGGGCGGCCTCGGTGGGGGCGAGCCACGCGGCGCGGTCGAGCTCCGGGATCTCGAGCTGGCGGCCCGAGCGCGGCGGCCACTCGATGGTCGCCAGGTTGCTCGCGATCGCGGTCACGTCGAGCGTGCCCCGGCGGGCCCAGCAGCGCACGACCTTGCCGCTGCGCTGCCGGATCTCGCCGAGGTCGATGTCGGGCTCCACGGGTGCGGGCGCGGGCACACCCAGCTCCTCGGCGAACTCGCGCAGGGCCGCAGCGTGCGGATCCTCGTCGGGCTCGATCTCGCCCTTGGGGATCGTCCACGAGCCCGTCGTCCTGCGCGCCCAGAACGGCCCGCCCATGTGCCCGACGAGCACCTCGATCCCCTCGGCGGCACCCGGGCTGCCGGAGCGGAACAGCAGCAGGCCAGCGCTGGTCCGGGGCACGGCGGTCAGATCGTCGCGGTGTCGATGACGAACCGGTAGCGCACCTTGCTGGCCACGACGCGCTCGTAGGCGTCGCCCACCTCGTCGGCCGAGATGGTCTCGACGACCGAGCCGATCCCGTGCTCCGCGCAGAAGTCGAGCATCTCCTGGGTCTCGGCGATGCCGCCGATGTTGGAGCCGGCGAGCGAGCGGCGCGCACCGGTGAGCGAGAACACGCGGAAGTCCTGCGGCTTCTCGGGCAGCCCGACGAACACGAAGGCACCGTCCAGCCGCAGCAGACCGAGGTACGCGTCGAGGTCCAGGTCCGCCGAGACCGTCGAGATGATCAGGTCGAACGAGCGGCGCAGCTCGCGGAACGTGGCCTTCTCGCTCGTCGCGAAGTAGTGGTCGGCCCCCAGACGCAGCCCGTCCTCCTGCTTGGACAGCGACTGGCTGAGCACCGTGACCTCGGCGCCCATCGCGTGCGCGATCTGGACCGCCATGTGGCCCAGGCCGCCCATCCCGACGATCGCCACGCGCGTACCCGGGCCGACGCCGTGATGGCGCAGCGGGGAGTAGGTGGTGATCCCGGCGCACAGCAGCGGAGCGGCCACGTCGAGCTCGAGACCGTCGGGGATGCGCAGCGTGTAGGCCTCGTCGACCACGATCTGCGTGCTGTACCCGCCGAACGTGTGCTCGCCGTCGTAGAACTTGCCGTTGTAGGTGGCGACCATGCCGCGCAGGCAGAACTGCTCCTCGCCGGCCAGGCAGTTCTCGCACTCGCGGCACGAGTCGACGAAGCAGCCCACGCCCACCCGGTCGCCGACCGCGTACCGGGTCACGGCCGAGCCGACCTCGCTGACGACGCCGGCGATCTCGTGGCCGGGGACCATCGGGAACAGCCCCGCACCCCACTCGGCACGCGCCTGGTGGATGTCCGAGTGGCAGATGCCGGCGTAGGCGATCTCGATGCGGACGTCGTGCTCGCGCACGTCGCGGCGCTCGATCGTAGTGCGCTCGAACGGCGCTCCGGCGGTGGGGACGGACAGGGCAGGGACGACGACGGGCACAGCGAGACCTCCGGACGGTGACGGGAAGGAGCCGGGCTCAGCTGGTGGTGAAGCCCGTCGCCTCACCCAGTGTCGGGCCACCGTCGCCGATGCGCCACGCGCGCCAGCCGTCGACGCCGCTGTCCGCGCCGATCGCCGCCGAGGCCGCGTGGCTCGGGTCGGCGAAGACCTGGCCCGCCGTGAGCTGGATCAGGCCGTCGTTGCGGAGCATCGCCACGACGCGCTGGTTGCGACGCTCGCGATGCCAGACGAGCGTCGTCATCGCCCGGCGCTGCTTGGCCAGCGTGGCCAGCTGCGGGTGGGGGACGTCGACGAGGCCCGCGGGCGAGTGCGGCGGCAGGGCCTGCTTCGGCGCGCGGTTGACCGGCGCGGGCTCGACGAGCTCGTGCGTCGGGGGCGTCGGCGGTGCGGGGGGCGGGTTCGTGGTCGACGTGGCGGTGGGCGCGGAGTTCGTCGGCGCTGCGATGCTCGGGCTCGTCGCGCCGGGCGCCACGGAGGTGGTCGGACCCGACGTGGTCGGGGGGAGGCTCGTCGGCGCGTAGCTCGTCGGTGCCGAGGACCCGGTGGCGGCGGGAGCAGCGGGTTCCGGCACGACGGCCGTCGGCTGCGTGCTCGTCGTCCGAGGGGTCATCGCCGTCGGAGTCATCGCCGTGGCGGCCGCGGGCCGGGGCATCGGGGGTGCGGACGGCACGGCCCGCAGCTCGCCCGACGACGCGTGGTCGGCCCACGGACGGCTCGGGTTGGGGGGCAGCGCGCGCCGCTCGGGCTCGTAGGCCATCGCGGACGCGAAGGTCGACTCGCTCGCACGGACCAGGCGCAGCGCGGTCGGCTCGACGGCGCGGCGGCTGCCCTCGTGCTGCGCGAGCGGGGAGACGTCGATGAGCCGGCGGTCGTCGCCGCCACGCACCACGCCGACCTGCAGGATGTCGACGTGCCGACCGGGGCCGCGCAGGAAGCCGAGCGTGTCCGACGCCTCGGTCGCGACCTCGGAGCACAGCAGGATGAGCCGCACGCCCTCGCGCCGGCTGGTCTGCGCGCCGAACGCGACCTGCTCGCGGAAGGCGGCGAACTCCACGCCGAACCGGCTGGGGTCCGCGTGGTAGGCCCGCGTGAGGTCCGTCGTGGTCATCCGGGCGGCGGCGCCGGCGTGCCGCAGTGCGCTCACCACGGCGTCGTCGTCGACCACCTGGACGATCTCGACGATCACCGGGCGGCCCGTCGCGTCGAGCGCGAGGAGCGCCGGCAGGGACGCGTGCTCGGGGGCGCCGGTGCGCGAGCGGACGGGGAACAACGGCTCCCCGGCGATCGCCGTGAGGTGGTGCGTCAGGAGCGACTCGCACTCCTGCGCGAACGATCCGGCCAGCGGCTGCATCGGCTGGACGAGGCGCGGACGGCCCTCGTCGAGCTCGAAGATCGGCATGCAGTCCTGGCCTTCCTGCGCGGGTCGCTCGCGCGCGTCTACCGCCCGTCGGCTCGTCGTCCCGAACCCGGCGAGCACACTCTGGCACAGCCCGCCACCGGAGTCAGCCGCCGGACGGGTACCGCCGCGACGAGATCGCTCACATCAGCGATCAGGCGCCGGCGAGACCGGCCTCGACACGCTCCACCTTGGCGTCCAGCTGGCCGGTGTAGCCGGGCCGGATGTCCGCCTTGAGCACGAGGCTCACCCGGTTCCCGTGCCGGCCGACGGCCTCGGTCGCACGCTTGACGACGTCCATCACCTCGTCCCACTCACCCTCGATCGTGGTGAACATGGAGTCGGTGCGGTGCGGCAGCCCGGCCTCGCGGACGACGCGCACGGCGTCGACGACGGCCTCGGTGACGGACTCACCCGCACCGAGCGGGGCGACGGAGAAGGCGACGAG
>Ga0160439_1000644_pt1 | contig 13924 bp, 8 predicted proteins | sample HID1975M_E0MG_FD_108201 | JGI IMG/M metagenome (GOLD analysis project Ga0160439, IMG submission 108201) | Enriched soil microbial communities from UW Madison campus, WI, USA - HID1975M_E0 MG | ecosystem: Environmental > Terrestrial > Soil > Unclassified | place: USA: Madison, Wisconsin... | reverse complement strand
GCTACCCACCCCCGGCGACACCGGGCGGGCGCCGCGCCGCCGCGGGCGCGGCCCGACCTAGGATGGGGGCATGATGAGGCGTCGCCACACCGCCGCAGCGTCCCCGCGACCGTCGCGCCATGGGCGGCACGGGCGTGAGGATCGGAGCCCCGTCGTGCGCCCGCCGCTGCCGCCGCTGGAGACGCGTGCCGACAAGTTCGACCTGGCCGTCGGCACGGCCGCCGAGTTCCTCCGCAGCGCCTGGTCGGAGCTTCGCGACGTGCGCTTCGAGGTCGGATCGATGCCGGCGGCCTCGGACGACGACGGCATCCCCCGGTGGAGCGTGTCGACGGAGCACAAGCGCATCACGCTGTACCGGCTGCCCATCGAGCGGCTGAGCCACCTGCACCGCGACGACGAGCTGCACCGGCGCATGATGATCGAGAGCTGCGTCTTCCGCGCCGCCGCGGAGTATCTCGACCGCGACCCGTGGGATCTCGGACCCGAGCGCTTCCGCTACTTCTGAGTCGGCAACCGCTCTGTCGGCCGCGACCCGCGCGTCACTGCGGGAAGACGACGACCGGCTCTGCCGCGGCGTCGGCGGGGATCACGTCGTAGCCGGCGAGTGCGCCCGCCCCCCGGTAGGTGACGTTCGCGCGGACGACGCCGCCCTGCGCCGTCAGCTGATACACGGCGGCGTCCTGCACGCGGGTGCGCACGGAGCCGCCCGCCGGCACGACGATCTCCGACTCGCCGCCAGGCCCCGACACCGTCACGCGGGACTCCTCGTCGCCCTCGTTCGAGACGGCGAGGAACGGCGAGGGCCCGACGGCCACGGCGACGAGGCTCGGCACCGAGAGCACCGCCGGCGCCGTGTGCCAGGCGAAGTCCGCCCCCTCGCCGAACCCGGTGGTCGACCACAGCGCCGCCACGACGGGGTGGGCCGCGGTGACCTCGACGCGATAGCTGCCCGCCGGCAGGCCGCCCAGCTCGAGCTCGGCGGGGATGCCCTCCGTCAGCGCGAGCGACTCGGTGGTCCCGGCGCCGCCGTCGAGCGAGGTGAGCTCCACCAGGACGTCGGTGTCGTCCGACGGCGCGAGCAGCCGGACGCGGGCGCCGGGCTCGGAGGCCCCCTCCTCGCCGGGCGCCACGACGACCGTCACCGACGGGATGACCTGGACCGTGTCGGGCGCCGCGGTGATACCGACCTGGTCGACGCCGCCCGGCAGCAGGGTGCGCGTCAGGCTCGTCTGAAGGGAGGCCTGGATGGGCGCCCCCGCGGCATTGACACGCACGACCGGACTCTCCTGGCCCAGTGCCAGGGCTGCCAGCGGGAGGACGCGCTGCGTCCGCGCCGGGACGATGATCCCCGCCGCCGCCGCCGGCTGCACCGCGCCTTCGGCTCCGTAGACGGTGATGTCGACTTCCGAGGCCACGCCCGCCGGGTTGGAGAGGAGCAGCAGATCGGCGGCGCCGGTGGCGCCGCTGCCACCGACGAGCCAGGACTCCATGAGCGCGGGCGCGCACGCCGACGCCGCGAAGCCGGCGAGATCCTCGTCGGCGACGGTCGCCGAGCCGGCCGCAGCGAGATCGGTCCGAGTCGCGTCGACGGGGTCGGCGCTGAGGGCATCCGGGCCTGCTCCGCCGGAGACGTCGGGGGCGGCGAGGCGGGCGGCAGCCGCATCGGGCTGACCCGGCGCGGTGGCCGCCGCGACGTCCTGACCTGTGGCGTCGGTGAGCTGCGCGGCGTCGGTCGCGTCACGACCGACCGCGAGCACCGGTCCCGCACACGAGACGAGCGAGGCGGTGGGTTCGGGGAGCGCGGTCACGGCGACCGGCTCGCGCATCGCCTGCGGCCACGGCACGAGCGCCGCCGCGGTGATCCCGGCGACCAGCAACGCGGCCACGGTGATGCCGACGCCCGCGCGCACTGCGCGGCGAGATGAGCCCGTCATGTCGTCCCCCCGCCGACGATGCGCGGCTCTCGGCGCGCCTGCCGGATGGTCGCTGCGGTCGGCAGCGCCAGGAGAAGGGCGGCGATCACGATGCCGAGCTGAGCCACCCCGCCCCGCCATGCCTGGGCCTCCTGCGCCGGGCTGGGCGTGCGCGGCACGACGTCGCCCACCACGAACCACAGCTCGCCCTTGCCGGTGTCGCCGACCGACTCCAGCTCGTCCCGGCGATCGAGAGCCGCGCGCGCCGCCAGCCGCGTCGCGCGAGCGGCGTCGGTCTCGCGCGGATCGGGCGCGGCGAGCAGGACGTAGCCGATGCCCTGGGCGGCCAGCCGCTGCACGACGTCGCCGGCCGAGCCGGTGACGAGGTCAGCGGTGGTCGTAGCGGTCTCCTCGTCGGCGGACGTCGGTCCGGAGCGCGCCGACTGGAGCGTCGTCTGACCGCCGAGCGTGGAGCTGGCGCCCCACACCACGTCGGTCGCGATGCCGCCGCGCGGCTGGGCGCTCAGCACGAACGTCGCGACCCGCGGGTCGCCGCGCCCCTCGGCGTCGACATAGGCCGGCAGCGTGCTGTCGGGTCCGTTGGTGACTGTCAGCGCCTCACGCGGGAGCGCGGTCAGCGCCGGCGCGGCGACCGCGACGAGGCACAGCGTCGCCACGGCGATGCCGACGCCCCGGACACCCCGCGCACGCGGCAGCCGATCGGCCGCTGCGGCGGCGGCACCCAGCAGCCCTGCCCACGCGAGGCTGAGTCCGGCTCCCGGCCACAGTCCGACCGGCGTGGACCCGGTGGCCGCGAGGACGGTCCCCGAGGCGACGACGGCCGTCAGGAGTCCCAGGAGTGCCGTGAGAAGGAGGACCGCGGCGGGCAGCAGCCGTGCGAGGACGGGAGCGGCGGCAGCGAGGAGGAAGACGGGGGCGACGAGCAGGGGCAGCCAGACGGGTGCACCCTCGAGGCCCAGCAGGCCCGCCCATCCGGCCCCGTCCGCCGTGGGGAAGCCGGCCAGGAGCAGAAGGCGCCCCCCGAGGTCCGCGGTCGGGACGACGGCGGCCGCCGGGACGCCGGGGTCGGCGAGCAGCGCCCAGGGATCTCCGGTGCCCACGCGGTGCCAGACGAGAGGCAGGGCGAAGACGACGGTGGGCACCACGAGCCAGACGATCCGCGCGATGCCCCGCCCCGCGCGCCGGACCAGCGTGAGGACGATCGCCACGATCCACAGCACGATCAGCGCGGGCGCGAGCGAGGGTGCCGTGGCCACGACGGCCACGAGGACCAGCGACGCCACGCCGGCCTGCGTCCAGGAGCGGTGGGCCACGGCGCCGGTGAACAGGAGCCAGGGCAGCAGGAGGTGGACGAGCACACCGGTGGGGCGTCCCTCGACGAGGGCGGTCAGCAGCGACGGCGCGAGTGCCCATCCGATGGCCACCAGGGCGCGAGGCCCCGCACGCTCGCTCACGCGCGTCGCCGCGAACCATCCGCCGAGGGCCGCCAGCGGCAGCGCCAGCAGCCACAGGACCACGAGCGCGCGCGAGGGCTCCGCCGGCGACAGGCTGCCGATGAGCGCGATGAGCGCGCTGAACGGGTCCGCGGGGCCGGCGGTGTCCCACCCCAGGGGTCGCGGACCGGCGAGCGCGTCGGCCCACAGCTGTGCGACGGTCGTCCGCAGGGGCGCCAGCGCGCCGCCGCCGAGCACCGGCCACGCCAACAGGGCGGGGAACGCGGCCAGGGAGACCACGAGGGCACCGAGGACGATCCAGGCTCCGCCCGAGCTGCTGAAGAACCGCAGGTCTGGCCGCGCGAGCGCGTCGCCGCCTTCGTCGTCCAGGCGGTGCCGCAGCTGCCGCGAGCCGATGCGCAGGGGAGCCAGCTGCGACCAGGAGGCGCGGCGCCGACGACGGATGCCGGAGCGGGCTCGCGCGACCGACGGCACGCGGACGAGGGCGACGACGGCCGCCGCGAGCTCGGGGAGGATGAGGCCGGGCCGTTTTCCGAGCAGGTGCGCGAGGGAGCGGACGAGGGCGACGGGAAGCAACGCGATCCACTGAACGGCGACGAGGGCGGGCGCCGCGTACACGAGGCGGCGGTGCAGCTGAGCGGAGCGGCGTGAGTACGCGACACGCGCCCGTGCCGCCACGCCCTCCCCCACCTCGTCGCCGGCGACACCGTCTCCGGCGACCGCGACGATCGACGCCGGTGCCAGCGCGACGCGGCCGCCGGCCAGGCGCGCCCGGACGCCGAGGTCGAGTCCTTCGTCTGCTCCGCCCAGAGCAGGATCGATTCCGTCGAGGTCTCGCCAGACATCGGCGCGGACGAGGAGCCCGCGCACGTCGGCGCCGAGCACGTCCTCGCGCGCATCGTGCTGCCCCTGGTCGTGCTCGCCGTCGGCGAGCCCCACCGTGCGGCCGGTGCGGGTCATCGTCACGCCGAGCGAGACGATGTGGTTCCGGTCGTGCCAGCGCACCAGCTTGGGTGCGGCGAAGGCGACCGACGGTGCCGTCTCGAGCGCCGCGACCAGTCGGGCGAGCGCATCCGGCTCGGGGGCGGTGTCCTGGGCGAGGAGCCACACGGCATCCCCGTCGAGGCGACGGGAGGCGAGCCGCAGCGCGTCGGCGAACCGCGTCGCCCGGCTCGTCGTGATGACGCCTTCGGCGGGGGCTTCCGCCACGACCTCGCGCAGGCGCGGATCGTCCCCGCACAGCACGATGGTCAGCGCATCGACCGGGCGCGACTGTTCTGCGAGCGCGGCGAGGGTCCGGCGCAGATGGATGTCGGGGGCGACGTGGCCATCGGAGCGCACGACCAGCAGCGCGTGGACTCGGGAGGGCATGACCTCGTCAGCCTAAGCCGGTCGGCGGGCCCGTCCGGGAGTGCGCGCCGCGATTCCGGTGAATCGCCCGGTCAGCCCGCGCGGCGCTTCAGCTTGCGGCGCTCGCGCTCACTGAGGCCACCCCAGATGCCGAATCGCTCATCGTTCTGCAGGGCGTACTCGAGGCATTCGCCGCGCACGTCGCACGACGTGCAGATGCGCTTGGCATCGCGGGTCGATCCGCCCTTCTCGGGGAAGAAGGCCTCGGGGTCGGTCTGCGCGCACAGCGCGTCGGACTGCCAGGCAAGAGCTCCGTCACCCTCGACCTCGGTCTGACGGCGGACGCCGGGGACTCCGAGGTTGACCGGGTCGACGAACCAATTCTCGGGAACGCCGGAACGGTAAGCCGCCATATCGCTCTCCCACCTGTTTCGCCTCGCGCTGTTGCGCGTGTTGGGATAATTACACCCTTGTCATTCGGCGAGGTCAAGTCGCAGATCGTAAACCCTCAATGCGTGATTGAACCTTCATGGCACGCGATGGGCGTGTCGCGACGGACGTCGAGAGTCAGCGGATCCCCGGTCGGGCGAGGAAAACCTCCCCGTCGCCGTTCAGACCCACCTCCCGCTCGTCGGCACTGACGAATGCCGCAGACCCTGCCGCGAGCGTGGCAGACCCCCCGGGCGTGTCGACGTTCACCTCACCACGCACGACCAGCACGATCGTCGGACCGGTCACCGCCAGTCGCCGCGGTCCCTCGGGAGCGACCACGGCGCGCAGGAGGGAGAAGTCCGGCACGCCCGCGTCGTACAGCTCCGCACCCTCGACGGGCACCGGCACGATGACCGGCGCGGGGCCGGGCGTCGTGTCCACGACGCGCAGCAGCTCGGCGACGTCGACGTGCTTGGGAGTGAGGCCGCCCCGCAGGACGTTGTCGCTCGCGGCCATCAGCTCGACGCCGAGGCCCTCCTGGTAGGCGTGCAGGACGCCCGCCGGCGCGAACAGCGCCTCGCCGCGGCGCAGCTCCACGAGGTTCATGAGGAGCGCGACGGCGACCCCGGGGTCCCCGGGGAAATCGGCGGCGATCCGCCGGAGCACCTCGAGCTCGGGCGCGAAGCCGTCGACCTCGGCGGCCCCGACTGCCTCGACGATGTCCTGGACCTCGTCGCGCGCGTCCGGCGACAGCACCCAGGCCAGCGCTCCCCGCAGGAGCGCAGGCTCGTCCTCGCCCTCCAGGCGGCGGCGCAGCGCCTGCACACCCGGACGATCGCCGAGGCCGGCCAGGAGTCGGCGGGTCGCCTCCAGGGGGCGCAGCCCGACGAGCGCCCGGAAGCGGTCGCTCAGCGCGACGATGATCTCCGGCTTGTGGTTGTCGTCGCGGTAGGTGCGGACGTCCGCGTCGCGCGGGATTCCGGCGGCCTCCTCGCGCGCGAAACCCTCTTCGGCCTCCGCTTTCGAGGGGTGCGCCTGGATCGACAGCGACATCCCCGCCGCCAGCACCTTCAGGAGGTACGGCAACGGCGGCTCCCCCGCGCCCGCGAGGGCGACGTCGAGGGTCCGCCCGTCGGAGGTGAGCGACGGGGAGCCCGGATGGTCGCCGTACCAGATCTCGGCCTCGGGGCGTCCGGTCGGGGCGCGCCCTTCGAGCCCGGGGATGAGCGTGGGCGACCCCCACGAGTATTCACGCGGTGCGTTGGAGATCGGGATCAGCACACCCCTCAGCCTAGAGCCGCCCGCGATACCCTGATGTGCACATGACCACCCACACCCAGCACCCCATCGCGGCCCCGCCCGCAGCGCCGATCCGCGAGAAGACGGGTCACCTCCTGCTGCGCGGCTGGTGCATCCTCGTGCTCGCCGGCGCCCTGTCGGGCACGAGCCTGCTCATGGTGTTCGGGGTGGTGGGGTCCGCGGTGGCCGTGTTCGGCTCGGCCGTGCTCTCCCTGGTGCTGTGGCTCGTGCTCCGTCCGGTCGTGCAGTGGCGCCGGCTCCCCTGGTTCGCGGTGGCGTACATCGCACTGGCCGTCGCCTCCCTCGCGTGGACGGCCTGGCCCTCGGCGACCGTCCTCACTCTCGCGCTGCTGCTGAGCACGACGATCCACGCCGTGCTGGTCGCGTCGGTCCTGACCTGGCGTGAACTGGTGCGCGCCGTCGCTTCGGCCCTCAAGTGGATCCTCGGGCTCTCGCTCGCCTTCGAGCTGTGGGTCTCCCTCGTATGGGGCGGCCCGATCCTGCCCGAGTTCGGCAGACCACAGGGCGATTACGACCCGATCATCCTGTGGGGCCGCGACAACCTGTTCGACGGCGGACGCATCCAGGGGCTGTTCGGCAACTCGAACGCGCTCGCCTACGTGGCTCTGCTGGGCATGGTCGTCTTCGCCATCCGCTTCGTCGCACGGGCCCCGCGCCGGACGCTCCTGGTCGGCTGGTTCCTGCTGGCGGCGTTCCTCTTCGTCCGCGCCGGCTCGGCGACCGCCTACCTCGCCGCCGCCCTGACCGCAGTCGTGCTGGTCACCGCGCTCCTCATGCGCACGACACGTCGCGCGGGTGAGCGCACGCGTTACTACCTCGCCTACGCGATCGTGGCCGTCGGGGGCCTGGCGGCGCTATGGTTCGGCCGCGACGTCGTCTTCACGCTCCTCGGCCGGTCGGCGGATCTCACCGGGCGCGAGTCGATCTGGGGGGCGGTCGCCGCCCGCGCGAGCGAGCACCCGGTGTTCGGCTGGGGCTTCTCCTCGCCCTGGGTCCCCACCGACCCGTTCTTCGACGGATGGATCGTCGACCACGGCGAGACCGTCATGCAGGCCCACAACATGTGGCTCGACGTCTTCCTCCAGCTGGGCGCGGTGGGCGTCGCCCTCATGGCCCTCACCTATCTCGCCTTCATCTGGAGGTCGTGGTTCTTCGCCGTCGACCGCCCCCGCTGGGATCTCGTCGCCGACCGGCCCTACGAGGCGCTCACGCTCCTGCCGACCCTGACCGCGGCGCAGCTGCTCGTGCAGGGTCTGGCCGAGTCGACGCCGCTCCTCGGCTGGGGCTGGATGTTCCTCGTGATGTTCGCCTTCAAGATCAAGCAGGCGCCCCTCGTGGGCCGCGGGCCGTCCGAGCAGCGGCTGGCCGGCGAGCAGGGCGAGCGGCTCGCGGAGCGATGACGCGCGCACCGCGGTCGGTCGTGGACTTCCTCCGGTCCTCGGCGCTGGCGGCCGCCTTCGCGACCACGGCGATCGGCGCGCTGTTCTCCACGCATCTCATCCGCCAGCTCATGGGCGACGCCGGCTACGGGGCCGTCATCACCGGGCTCTGCGTGATCGGGGCCGCCATGCTGATGGCCCGGCGCCGGGAGCTGCGCGCATTCGAGATCATGCCGACGCTGCTGCTCCTGCTGCTCATCTGGCTGCTGCTCACGGTGTTCTGGTCGCGCTCGATCGGCGCGACCCTCGGCGGGTGGCTCCAGCTGGCAGCGCCCACCTTCCTCGCGATCGTCGTCGCGCAGTTCCGCGACACCCTCCAGACCGTGCGCGCGACCGGCGATGTGCTGCGCGTCCTGCTCACCGGCTCCCTCGCGATCGAGATCCTCAGCGGCATCCTGCTGGACGTGCCCGTCCCCTTCCTCGGCATCGCGGGGAACCTCGCCGAAGGCGGGCCGATCCAGGGACTGTTCGGGACGCGCACCATGCTCGGGCTCGTCACGATCCTCGCCCTCATCACCTTCCTCGTGGAGTGGCGCACGCGCTCGGTCGCGCCCGGACTGTCCGTGTACTCGGTGTCGCTGGCGGGGCTGCTGGCGGTGTTCACCGCCTCGCCGATCGTCCTCGGGATGGCCGCGATCGCGGGGCTCGCCACCGGCGTCCTGGCGATCGTGCGGCGCACGCCGCCACACCGGCGCACCGCCCTGCAATGGGCCATCGCGGGCGCGATCGCGATCGCCACCACGCTCGTCTTCACCTTCCGCCGGCCGCTGGTCTACTGGCTGAACGCCGAGCCCGACTTCCTCACCCGGTCGCGCCTGTGGAACGAGGTGCTCGACATGGCGGCGCTGCGGCCCGTGCAGGGCTGGGGATGGGTGGGCACCTGGCCCGAGAACCTCATGCCCTACTACTTCATCCGCGGCGCGACCGGTCGCGACCACGCGTCGGCCCTGAACGCCTGGATGGACGTGCTGCTGCAGGCGGGAGCGGTCGGGGTCGCTCTGTTCGTGGGCTTCGCCGGGCTCGCGCTGGCCCGCGCATGGGTCACCGCGTCCGAGCGGCGGTCGACCGTGTACACCTGGCCGCCGCTGGTCATCATCACGCTGCTGGCCGACTCGGTGTTCACGAGCTCGCTGCTCGGGGGCTTCGGATGGTTCCTGCTGGTCGTCTGCGCCACGCGTGCCTCGCTGGTGCGCGGCTGGCGCAGTGGCCTGGACACAGGACCGGAGTCCCCGGCGTGGCGCGCCCCGCGCGCCGCCTCCGACTGAGCACCCGAACGAGGGCATCCCGCACCAGGCGTCCGGCCACAGCGGCATCCGGCACCAGGGGGGACACAGGGAGCCCGAACTAGGATTGACCGATCGCTTCGTCCCGCCTGGAGGTCTTCGTGCCCGCACTCCGCAGCCTGCTGCGAGGGAACGCGTTCCTCCAGAAGTGGCGGTTCGCGCCGTACATCCTCGCGTACGCGCTCGCGCGGCGGACGACCGCCGTGCGAGACGGACGGGTGCTGTTCCTCTCGGACTCCAGGCCCGGGTTCTCGGGCAACTTCGCGTTCCTCGAAGCCGAGATCCGCCGCCAGGATCCCACCGCCGACATCCGCGGCGTCTTCAAGAAGCGTCTGCGCGCGCGCCGTCCGCTGCGCGACCTCCTCGCGCTCCCCTGGCTCATCGCCTCGGCCCAGACGGTGATCGTCGACGACTTCTACCCGCTCATCTACCCGCTGCGCCTCCGGCCCCAGACCCGGCTGCTCCAGGTGTGGCACGCGGCGGGGGCCTTCAAACGTGTGGGGTGGAGCCGCGAGGGTCTCCCCGGCGGACCGCTGCCCGGATCGCTCGCACACCGCAACTACACCGATGTGACCGTGAGTGCCGAGGCGATCCGGGGCGATTACGCGGAAGCCTTCGCCGTCGACATCGACCGCGTTCACCCGCTGGGCGTGCCCCGCACGGACGTGTTCTTCGACGAGAACTCCGTGCACGCGACCGCCGCGGCGCTCCGCAAGCGCTACGGGATCAAGAAGCACCAGCGGATCGCGCTGTTCGCGCCGACCTTCCGCGGCAACGGCCAGCTCACTGCGACATACGACGTCGACGCGGTGCCGTGGGAGCGGCTGGCCGCCGACCTCGGCGACGACTGGGTCGTCATGGTGAAGATGCATCCGTTCGTGACGCCGCTGGAGGTGCAGCGGCCGAACGTCACCGGCGTGCTGGACGTGTCGGCCGAGCGCGAGCTCAACGATCTGCTGATGGCGGCGGACGTCCTCGTCACCGACTACTCCTCGGCGATCTTCGAATACTCGCTGCTGCGGCGCCCCATCGTCTTCTTCTGCCCGGATCTCGCGGAGTACACCTCCGATCGCGACTTCTACTACCCGTTCGAGACCTACGTGACCGGCCCCCTCGTCACCGAAGGCGATGCGCTGGCCGAAGCGATCGCCTCGGCCACGGTGGGCGCGGACGCCGACGCGTTCCGCGAGCGCTTCCTCGCGGCATGCGACGGCCACTCCAGCGAGCGGATCGTCCGCGACATCGTCCTCGGACGTCGCGCGGACGTCGACACCGCGGCCGTCGCGCCCGGCGGCAGCCCCGCGCCGACGACCGTCGGCGGACGCATCACGGGACAGCTGGCCGTCGCGTGGCTGGCGCGGACGGGGCTGTCCGCGGTCTACGCGCCGCTGAAGCTCCTCCGCTCACGACGGAAGGTGGTGCTGATCAGTCGCGAGCACCCCGAGGAGCCGGCAGACTTCACCGACCTGCGCGCCGCGATCGTGGCACAGGACCCCACGGTCGAGGTCGTCTCGATGGTGCGGATGGTGCCGCCCGGGATCCCCGGGAAGATCCGCTACAGCCTCCACATGCTCGCCCAGCTCTATCAGGTCGCGACGGCCCGGGTGCTCGTCGTGGACACGTACTCCATCGTCGCCAGCGTGCTCCGGCACAAGGACTCGCTCACGGTCGTCCAGATCTGGCACGCCCTGGGCGCCTTCAAGAAGTTCGGCCTCAGCATCCTCGGGCAGGAGGAGGGACGCGACGCCCGCCTGGCCGCCGCCATGCGGATGCACGAGGGATACGACGTCGTCCTCACGAGCGCCGAGGACTGCCGCTCCGCCTACGCGGAGGCGTTCGGGACCGATCCGGCGAAGGTCGTCGTCGCCCCCCTCCCCCGCGTCGACCGGCTCCGCGACCCTGCGCGGGCCGCCGAGACCCGTGAGCGCATCTACGCCCGCCATCCGCATCTGCGGGGTGCGACGGTGGCTGTCTTCGCGCCCACCTTCCGGCTCGACGGCACTGTCACCGTCGACGCGGCGACCCTGAGCGCGGCGCTGGCCGAGGCGGGGGTGCACACCGTCGTGAAGCTGCACCCGCTGATGCACGGCCGCTTCGGAGCCGATGTCGACACCGCCGACGGCTTCTCGACGCAGGAGATGCTGCTGGTGGCCGACCTGTTCATCACCGACTACTCGTCGGCACTGTACGAAGCGGCCGTCGTCGGGGTGCCGAGCTACTTCCTCGTCCCGGATCTCGACGAGTACCTCTCGTCCCGCGACTTCTACCTGGACTACCGACGCGATCTGCCGGGGCCGATCGTCCGCACTGTCGACGAGCTCGCCGAGGCCGTCGCCGCCGGTCGGGCGACGCGCGACGACGCGGCGGCGTTCGCACGGCGGTGGGTGCAGGTGCCGGGCGACCCGGCGCCCGTCGCCGGCGCCACACCCTGCGCCGACGACATCGCCCGCCGCGTGATCGCCGCCGTCGACGCCGGCTGAGCGGGCTCGGCCGGGCGTCCTCTCCCCGCCGCCAGGGCCCGGCGGGCACGTCCACCGGGGTGATACCGGCGCGTCTCCGACACGCCATTTCCGTCCGCTAAGATCCCCCGATCCCGCGCCGCCACGGACCTCCGGCGGCGCCCGACCGAGACGGGCCCCATGAAGAAACTCGCACGGAAGATCCCTCTCCTGCGCACGCTGGCGCGCCGCACCCGCGGTTTCCGTTCACGCTGGCGGGCACGGGCGGCACGCCTGCGCGCCCGCATGACGGCGGCGGCAGCGACGGTCGCCCCGGGGCGCCGGGCGCCGCTGGGCGTCACGGGCGAGGACCGCCGCGGCAGCGACGACTTCGCGCTCTCGCGGGTCGAGTGGCGCGACCTGGGCGCGACCCCCCACCTCGTGGACCGGGCCCGCGCGATGGCCCAGAACACGGTCGCCTGGCGGGTCCTCCCGCCGGCCATGTGGGCGGTCTACGCGGGTGTGCTGATCGAGGCCGGCGACCGCGCGGCCGCCGAGCACCTGCTGCGCACCTACCTCTCGCGAGGGCTCCCCGTCGATGTGCTGGCCCGGTGCCTTCCCGTCGCGCAGTTCGCGTCGGAGCTCCGCCTGGGCGGTGACAACATCGCCCGGGCCGCCCAGGTGGCCGCTGTCCTCCAGCGCAACAGCGAGCGGCGGCTCTTCGCCGAGCTGGTGGCCGGGCGCACCGTGGCGGTCGTCGGCAACGGTCCCGGGAACCTCGGCTCCGGCAAGGGCGCCGAGATCGACGCGCACGACGTCGTGATCCGCTTCAACAACCACCCGACCGGGTACGAGGCCGACTACGGCGTGCGCACCGACATCTGGGTGCGCGGGGCCCACCGGGATGTCCGCGACCGGGTCGCCGTCGACAGCGGGGCTCTCGTGGTGTGGGAGATGGACTTCTTCCGGAACCTCTTGGAGGTTCCCGCCCACGCCGAGATCCTCTACCGCGACGTCCTGTTCTCGCCCGACCGGGTCACGCACATCGACACCGAGACCAAGGCGTCACTGCGCCGTCGCTCGGGCCTCCTGCTGCCGACCTCGGGTGCCCAGATCCTGTGGATGCTGTTCCAGAGCCGCGGATCCCTCGCCGGCGTCGACGTCTACGGCTTCTCCTCGATCACCGGCGGCGACTCCGGGCACTACTTCGACACGCTGGGCGACATGGGGGCGCGGCACGACGTCGCACTCGAAGGCGCGTTCCTGCGTTCGCTGCTGGTCGAGCACGTCGTGGAGCGGCGGGGCAGCGACGCCGCAGCGGAGACGTCGCGGTCCGGTGAGCTGACGATCTTCGGCTGCGCCTACCGGGACTACGACCCGGCCGCGGGGAAGACCGGCGGTCCCGGCGGCGTGCTGGCGACGCAGCGCCTCGCCCTCGGCGAGCGCTACGCCGACGCGGAGCTCGCCTACCTCTTCCAGGGCGCCGATGCGTCGCAGATCCGCGAGCGTCTCGCCGTCACCACCCGGGGCCTCAGCACCAAGATCGCCCAGATCGTGGAGGCGAGCGAGTACATCCGCACGCACGCCGCGGTGTCGGCAGCCCGCGAACGCGGCGACGTGCTCATGGTCTGCCACGAGCTCGGCACCGCCTACGGCGCCTACCGTCTCGGCATCCCCTATGTGCTCGTGTACCACCAGCAGGGAAGCACGCTGCAGGAGATGCGCTCGATCGGCCGCACCCCGAGCGCCCACGAGGTCAGCGTGGCGAGCGCGCTGGAGAAGCTGATCTGCGACAACGCGCAGGCGGTGTTCTTCCCGAGCCTCGGCGCACGGGACACCTACCTGGCCACGTCGGAGAGCGGCGTGGACGGCGGGAACTTCGCCGACTGGGCCCTGTACAACACGGTCTCCGCCGTCGATCACGCCGACGATCCCGCCGCCCGGGAATCGCTGCAGGACGAGCTCGTCCGCGAGCTGGACCTCCCGCCGCGGGACGAGCACACCGACGTCTTCCTGAGCGTCGGCGACTTCAACGACGACAAGGGTCTGGACCGCATTCCCGCGCTGCTCAGCCGTCACGCGCAGCTGTCGGGGCGGAAGGTCGTCTGGATCGCCATCGGCGCGGCGTCGGATCGCTCCCGGTTCGACGACCTCGAGCGGCAGCGCGGGTCGTGGCCGTTCACCGCCCGCCTCATCGGGACACGCACGACCCACGACCGCCTTCTCGCACTCATGGACTACGCCGACTACTACGTCATGATGCACCGGAACGCG
>Ga0160439_1000640_pt1 | contig 13971 bp, 14 predicted proteins | sample HID1975M_E0MG_FD_108201 | JGI IMG/M metagenome (GOLD analysis project Ga0160439, IMG submission 108201) | Enriched soil microbial communities from UW Madison campus, WI, USA - HID1975M_E0 MG | ecosystem: Environmental > Terrestrial > Soil > Unclassified | place: USA: Madison, Wisconsin... | reverse complement strand
CGATCTTCGCCCACTGCACATCGTTCAATTCGTATCGCTTGATCCCCATCGTCCGCTCCGTGTGCCAACACGGAGCCCTATGAATCAGCAATTAGACCTCTTGGGAATCCTGAATGTCGATCGACCCTAGGAGGCGCCAGCCAGAAATTTGTCGTTATGCTTGGCTTGCCTATGCTCAGTTCATGCACAATCCATCATCGAAGGGGGCGCGCAAAACGGCCCCGCAGTCATCGTCTTATGTAAAAAACTTTGGGTACTTCGGGAGCTGGGTGGCTGGAAGTCCGAGGTTTTGGTCAGGCGATATGCCCAAATGTCAGTGCAACATCTCAGGCCATATTCCGACCTTCTGATTTTTGGCGACACAAAGCCCAAGGGTTATGTGTCTGAAAAGTCTGAGGTGCCAGCGCACACTTTTGTACACGGTCAGAGCCGACCGCACCTCGATCTTGTAAAGTGAAGTGCGTTAAGTATCTGATTGCAGGTTAAAAATGGTGAGTCCAGCTGGGTTCGAACCAGCGACCTACTGATTAAAAGAGTGAAATTTGTGGCGTGTTCGTGTCTCAATTCAGGTACTTAGCTGCACCCTTGCTTGATCGAGGCATGAATACGCTACAATGATTTCCTTTGCCATATAAAGGCAATTGCACAAATCTGGACACAGTTAATTGGCGTCAAAATAGTAGCTGGATAAGCCCGCCGGATCGCCTTGCGCATGGATTAGCACCCATCCGCGCAGCCTAACCCATCGTCCAGGCCATGGCCACCGGCAGACCCATGATGCTATCCTGGCATGCCGCGATGTCGAAACTTTACAGCCATTTGCCGCACTCCACGCAGCAGCATGGAGCCATGACCCTGGTGCGGGCACAGTTTCGGAAGGCCGCCAATCGAGGGCCGTTCTCGATGTCGATGCCGCAGGTTGCAGCGTCGCGTTCAAGACCGCCACCTTCAGCACTGGATTTCGCGCGCAGATCGTGGATTTCAGCCGTGATCTGACGATTGTCATGGTGAACAGGAATGAGGTTCAGGACATCGACAAAGGCGACCGGTCAAATGGGCTGATACTGCGTGCCCCGCGTAACGGCGCACTCATCCACGACGAACTGCTTGGCCTACAGGATGCGTGCCGCACATCAGAAATCCTCTTCTGACGCGGCTGCGTTGCCATGACGCGGGGCCCCGTCGGGATTCAGGTCATTTACGACAGGCGACTTCGCGCCCCTCCAAGCTGTTCAACTGAGGCACGAGCGCGCCTATGAGCGGCGATTCCGCTTATGCCTGGGGCTGGCACAAATCTGCCGTTCCCTACAGGTTCGATGTGCGGCGGCTTCCGGCGTAGAACCTGCCGGTCAGTTCGCGACCGATTCCAGCCGAGAGACATCCAATTTCGCATGTCCGAGAGCAGCCGCGGCATGATGGCCGGAAGCAGGCCGAAGCCCTCACCTGTCAAATTCTCCCCAGACGATTGGCCGTGCTGAAGGGATCAATAGCCGAGCGGCCGCACTTCGCGGATCAGTTCGATTAAAAGCTTCAGCCCGGTGGGCACTTGCCGCCGGCTGGAATAATAGGCGTGATAGGCCGGGCCGGCGCTGCTCCATTGGGGTAGGACGTAGCGCAGTTCGCCGCGCTCGACATATGGATCGAAGATCGCCTTGTTCCCATACATGAGACCCACGCCCGCCAGCGCGAAGGCAAGCATCGGTCGCCCATCGTTGATCGTCAGGCGGTCCGGGATTGGAACGGCGAAGTCGCCCGCGCCCGCGTCGAACTCCCATCGATATGGGCGGTTGTCACCAAGCCTGAACCCGATGCAGCGATGGTTGATCAGATCCTGCGGAGTATCCGGTATGCCGAACCGCTCAATATAGGCCGGCGCCGCCACGACGCCCCATTGCAGATCTGCAGAAAGCCGCTGCGTCACCATGTCCTCGGGCACCGTGCCGCCATGCCGGATACCGGCATCGAAGCCCTCGGCTACGATATCGATCATGCGGTCGCTCGCCACAATGTCGAGTTGGATTTCGGGATAGCGATCGGCGAAGGTCGACAGGACCGGAGCGAGCAGGAGCTGGGCTGCATCGATAATGACGTTAAGCCGGACGCGCCCGGTCGGTGCATCGCGAAAGGCGTTGAGGACTTCAACCGCCTGCCCGATCGCGTCGAACGGCTGGCTGATCGCGTCGCGCAGCGCTTCACCGGCCGCCGTTAGCGTAACGCTCCGGTTGGTACGGTTGAGGAGGCGAACGCCCAGCCGCGCCTCAAGTCCCTTGAGTGCGTGGCTGAGCGCGGAGGCGGTCACGCCAAGTTCAAGTCCCGCCAGACGAAAGTTGCGGTGGCGCTCGATGGCGAGAAAATAGGAAAAGTCCGCGAAATCTGATCTGCTTATGGCCATATATCTCTATGTGCGTTCAACGTTGCACGAAAGCAATTCGGTTGGCGCGGGTGGTGAACACCGCTCACCCGCGCCTATCCCTACTCAGGTCGCTTGGCCGACAGTTTCGGCCAGGCGCTTCTTGCCGAACACCGGGAAGGCACTCGCCTCACCATAGTCGGTGTCGCGCCTGGCACCGTCGAGCGCCGCCATGTCCGCCTCGGTAATCACGAAATCCACCGCCGCATTCTCGCGCATATGCTCCGTTGTCGCGGTCTTGGGGAGCGGCATCAGCCCATGCTGGAGGCAGTAGCGGATACAAAGCTGCGCCACGCTAACATCATAACGCGCTGCGACCTCGGCAAGCCCGGCATCGCCAAGCGCCGCACCATGCGCGACCGGCGAATAAGCCTCGACCAGCATGTCCTTCGACCCGCAATATTCGATCAGGTCGAACGGCATGTTGCCGACATGGGCGAGTACCTGATTGACCATCGGCGTAATGCCGCCGGTCGCGATCAGATTCTCGATATCGGCGCGCTCGAAGTTCGAGACGCCGATCGAGCGCAGCTTGCCGGCACGGTACGCGTCTTCAAGCGCACGCCACGCCTCGGCATTGCCCTCGAAGAAATGCTCGCCATCGCGAAACTCGGCCCAAGGCTGTGGGCTGTGAATCAACATCAGGTCGATATGATCGAGACCGAGCGTCGTCAGCGAGCCGTCGATGCGCGCGACCGCGTCGTGATAGGTCTTGCTTTCGGCGACCAGCTTGGTGGTGACGAACAGCGCGTTGCGATCGATGCCGCTCGCGCGCAGCCCCTCACCGACGCCGCGTTCATTGCCGTAGGCCTGTGCGGTGTCCATATGGCGATAGCCGACCGCGATCGCCTCGCGCACCACGCGCACGGCGTCTGCGTCATCGATACGCCAGGTGCCGAGACCGAGCTTGGGCACGGCAACACCGTTTGCGAGGGTGAATGTCTCTTCCAAAATCATGTGTCAGTCCTTTCGATCTGCAAATGGCAGCGGGGGTTCGTAACCGGGTTGCTTGGTGAGCGTGCTCCACTTGCCGCGAATGTCGGGCTCGTAGACCTGCTCGAACCAGTCCGTCGCCGTTAACTCTTCGAGCGAGACGGAAACGGCGTCCACGCCATAATCGAGGATGCCGGCGGTCTCGCGGACGATGGCGGCAGTCAGTTCCTTCTGCGCATCGGACTTGCCGGCTGCGAGCTTCACGATGACGTGCGGCATCGTCAGTCCTTGGCGAGCGGCGCGAGATACTCTTCGTCGCTCACCTTCTCCATCCACGTCACCGGCGAGCCGTTGACCGATTCCTGGATGGCGATGTGGGTCATGCCCTCATGCGGGGTTGCGCCGTGCCAGTGCTTGTGGTCGGCGGGGCACCACAGGATGTCGCCGGCATGGAACTCGTATTTCGGGCCACCCTCGACCTGCGTCCAGCCCACGCCTTCAATGACGATCAGAGTCTGGCCGGCCGGGTGCTTGTGCCATGCGGTGCGGGCACCGGGCTCGAAATGGACGATCGCGCCGCCCACGCGCGAGGGATCGGGACGCTGGAACTGGCCGGTGATAGTCACCTTGCCGGTGAAATATTCGGCCGGACCATCGACGGTCTTCATGTCGGATTTGCGGGTGATTTCCATAGTGGAATCCTTCTTTGTCGATTGCGAGAATGCGGGGCCAGCGACGGCAAAGGCGATGGCGGCAAAAGCGAGCGGCGACAGGCGCGTTATGACCATGTCTATTAGTCCTGCTGGAGATGGGCGGCGAACGCGGCCGGATGGTCGGGATGCCAGCGCGACAGCGCCGGGCGGTTGTGGATGATGTCGCCGGCAGCCCAGGCGATCCTTTGCTCGTCGGTCGCACGGTCGACGTCATTGTCTGGGCACAGGACATAGAAGTCGCCGGCGGCCATGCGTTCGAACAGGAAGTCGGCGACCTGCTTCGCGGTCCCGGCGCCCGCCGGTTTGTCCTTAACGCCACGCCGCGTCGTGAAGCCGGTGAAGGTGAAGCTAGGGATCAAGAGGTGCGCGCTGATCCGACCGCCGGTGGCAAGCAGGTCATGCGCCAGGCTCTCAGTCAGCGCCTTGAGCGCGACCTTGCTGACATTGTAAGCGGTATCGCCCGGGGGAAGCGTGATGCCTTGTTTCGAGCCCGTGTTGACGACCGCGCAAGGCCAGTCCGCTTCCAGCATCGCGGGCAAAAACGCGCGAATACCGTGTACCGGACCGTCGAGATTAGTCGCCATGGTCGCGTGCCAGACGGCAGGTGCGGCGAGGATACCACCGCCGCCTTCGCGTCCGGCATTGTTCATGAGAAACGCGACCTCAGCCCAGGCTTGGGCGACCTCCGCAAGCGCCAGCTGCGCGGACGGATCGGCGACGTCGGTCGGCAGCGCGCGGGCATCGATCCCGTCTTCGACCAAAGCAGCCGCCGCGTCCGTCAGGCACTGGCCCGGCAGATCGGCGATCAGCACGCGCATGCCGGCCGCACCGAGGCGGCGGGCGGTCGCGAAACCGATGCCGCTCGCGCCGCCGGTGACGACCGCGACGCGCCCTGCCACGATGGCGGGATGGACACTGATGTGCGGGCCCCGCATGCACCGCCCGGGGCGGACGTCTCTTTGCCCGGAAAGCGTCTGGCCTGATCTGCGCGCACTGCTGTTCTCCTGCATTCCGGCAACGAATGCAGAATATAACGATTAGCACGCTTCATTATCTCATGAGCTTGTCTCAATGATCCATTGCGAACATCTCAGCGCCGTTCCTTCGCGTGCACCACTATCTTTCAGTCATGACTCCAAGGGATGCCACGATGAGACCGCATATCACCTGCCACATGTCCTCCAGCCTCGATGGCCGCACTCTGCCGTCGCGCTGGGCGCCAAATGGCAAGCATAATCCGAGCGTCTATGAACGGTTGCACGAGGAACTGGGCGGCGGCTCGTGGTTGATCGGACGGGTCACGGGCGCGGAGTTCGGCAAAGGCGACAGCTATCCCGACAACAATACCGAGACCTATCCCCACGAAGCATGGGTCCCGGATCGTTCAGGCAGCTATGCGATCGTTCTCGACACGCAGGGCAAGATCGCCTGGGGACGCGCCAGGATCGATGCCGAAGCGATCGTAGTCGTTCTGACCGAAGAAGTCAGCGATGCCCATCTCGCAGGCCTGCGCGGCGACGGCGTCGGCTATGTCTTCGCCGGTAAGACGGAAATCGACCTGCCCGCCGCCCTCGGAACACTTTCACGCGAGCTGGGGATCGAACGGCTGATGCTCGAAGGCGGCGGCGCCATCAACGGCGCGTTTCTGCGCGCCGGCCTGATCGACGAGATCAGCCTGATCGTCGAGCCGGCGATCGACGGACGCGCCGGCGCGCCCTGCGTATTTGATGGTGCCGACGATGCAGGCGCCGCCAACCTTGTCGCAATTGAGCTGATCGACCACCGTCTGCTGGAAGGCGGCGCGATGTGGCTGCATTACAGGGTCACGAGCAAGGTGGCCCGATGAGCGTCGCGGCAGTAGACATGAGCGCGGCACCCGCCGTCGAGGTCAGTGTCCCCGCCTGGGGCGCGGTCTATGCAATGGCGCTGTGCAGCTTCGTGCTCGTTTCCTCGGAGTTCATGCCGGTCAGCCTGCTCAGCCCGATCGCACATGAGCTGCAGTTGACCGAAGGCCAGGCGGGCCAGGCGATTTCGGTGTCGGGTCTGTTCGCGGTGCTGACCAGCCTCTCGGTGTCCCGCGCGATCGGCACTCTCGATCGTCGGCATGTGCTGCTCGGCTTCACCTTGCTGCTGATCGTCTCGGGTTCGATGGTGGCGTTTGCGCCGACCTACCTCACATTGATGGTTGGGCGCGCGCTGCTCGGCATCGCGATCGGCGGCTTCTGGTCGATGATGCCGGCCATGGTGATGCGCCTCGTGCCCCAGGCCGATGTGCCCAAGGGCCTTGCGATTATCAACGGCGGCAACGCGCTGGCGGTCACCGTCGCCGCTCCGCTGGGCAGCTTCATGGGCGGGCTGATCGGCTGGCGCGGCGCCTTCTTCGCGGTCGTGCCGGTCGCTGCGATCGCGATCGTCTGGCAAGCGCTGGCGCTCCCATCCCTTCCTGCGCTGGCGGCGCAGGCCCGCTCGGGCATGATGCGCCTGCTGCGGCAAAAGACGATGCTGACGGGCCTGCTTGGTGTGAGCCTGCTCTTCACCGGACAGTTCGCGCTCTACACCTATTTGCGGCCCTTCCTGGAGCAAGTCACGGGTGTCACGCTGCCGACCCTCTCGACGCTTCTGTTGGTGATCGGCGTCTGCGGACTGGTCGGCACCGCGCTGATCGGTCGGATGCTCGGCGGCCATCTGCGGCTCATCCTCTCGGTGCTGCCGGCGGTGATGGCCTGCGTGGCGGTCGCGCTGGCGCTGCTCGGCACGCATCTCGGCATGGTCGCGGCATTGCTGGCTGTCTGGGGACTGACCGCCACTGCGGCGCCGGTGGCCTGGGGCACCTGGCTGACCCGCGCGGCACCTGACGATGTCGAGGCTGGCGGCGGCTTGCAAATCGCCGCCATCCAGCTTGCCATCACTCTGGGCGCCGCAGTCGGCGGTGTCGTCTATGACGGGGCCGGCCCGATCGTGGAGTTCCTGGGCAGCAGCTTCATCCTGTTGCTTGCGGCACTGACCGGCTTCGTCGCTGGGCACCAGCTCGCAGGCGACGCCGAATAGCCATGCACGATGCGCTCCCCATCTTCCGCTTCCTTGCGCAGCGCCAAGCGCTTGGGGAGCGCACGGCATTGGTGACGTTGACCGGCGTCACCGGCAGTTCGTCGCGGGCGCCCGGCACGCACATGGCTATCGGCGCGGACGGCACGGCGGTCGGCTCGTTTTCGGGAGGCTGTGTCGAGGCCGCCGTGATCGCCGAAGCACTGGAGGTCTTAGCGTCCGGCGAAGCGCGTCTGGTCCGGTTCGGCGCCGGATCGCCCTATATCGACATAAGGTTGCCCTGTGGTGGCGGCATCGACCTGCTGTTCACGCCCGATCCGTCGCAGGAGCAGATCGCCAGTGCCTGCGCTACCCTGGAGCAGCGCTCTCCGCTCGCGCTCCGGCTTTCACTAGCCGGAGACCTGAGCGCATCCCCTGCGGCTGACGGGGAAGGCACTCCCTGGAACGGCGCCGATTTCGAAGTGCGCCATGAACCAGTCCTGAAGCTGGTCGTGCTGGGGCATGGAGCCGAGCCCGAGGCGCTGCTGCGGGTCGCGCAGGCCTATGGCGCGGACGCAACGATGTTGAGCCCGGACCTGGACTGCGTGGCGCGCGCTGAGGATCTTGGCTTCCCCGCTGAGCATCTGCGCCTGATCGGCCGGTCTGGTCGGCTCCAACTCGATCCGCGCGCCGCCGCGATATTCCTGTTCCACGATCATGATTGGGAAACCGATTTGCTGCTCGAATCACTCGAGCAGGCGCCGCTGTTCATCGGCGCGATGGGAAGTGCCCGCACCCATGCCGAGCGGCTGAAGCGGCTTATCGAGCGCGGCGCGACACCCGATATGTGTGCCCGTATCGTCGGGCCGGTCGGCCTCGTCCCTGCGATGCGCGATCCGGCGGGTCTCGCCGTTTCGATCATGGCCCAGGTGCTGGCGGCGGCTCCTGTTCGACCGTCAACCAGCGACGACGACCGTCTCGCCGGGCCAGTGAGCCATGAGCTCAGCTCAATGCTCCATCAAGCAACGCTCTAGAACAGCTTGAGCCCACTTATGCGTTACCTTCTGGACAGTAGACCACCGGGATCACGTCCCCCATTTCATCCACCAGGAACAGCTACAATGTCCGAGCCGACCGCCCTTGAAATATCCCGCCGCGGCGTGCTCGCGGCAAGTGCGGCTTCCGCCGCGATCAGCAGTGTTCCCGCATTGGGGCAGCCCGCTCGGAGACCAGCGCGAGAGACCGCGAAGCTACCCGTCGCGCTCGAAGTGAATGGCGAGAAGCAATCACTGATGCTCGACCCGCGCACAACTCTGCTCGACGCGCTGCGCGAGCATCTCCATCTCACCGGCACCAAGAAAGGCTGTGACCATGGCCAGTGCGGCGCCTGCACGGTGATCGTCAACGGCACGCGGATCAATTCCTGTCTCAGCCTCGCCATCCAGCACACGGGCGACAAGGTGACGACCATCGAGGGGCTGGGCACGCCGGATCGCCTGCATCCGATGCAGGCGGCGTTCGTCAAACATGATGGCTATCAATGCGGATATTGCACCCCCGGACAAATATGTTCGGCCGTGGCGGTGCTGGACGAGATCAAACGCGGGGTTCCGAGTCACGTCCAGCACGATCTCACCGGGCGGCCCCAGGCGACAAACGTCGAGATGCGCGAGCGGATGAGCGGCAATATTTGCCGCTGCGGCGCCTATTCCAATATCGCCGAAGCCATGGCTGAAGTTGCAGGAAGCGCAGCATGAAGAGCTTCACTTACGAACGCGCGACCGATCCCGTCGCCGCCGCCCGCGCTGCCGCATCGCACCAGGGTGCCAAGTTCCTGGCCGGCGGGACCAACCTGCTCGACCTGATGAAGATCGAGGTCGAGACCCCGACCCATCTGATCGACGTGCAGGATCTCGGCTTCGACAAGATCGAGCGCACGCCCGAAGGCGGTCTGCGAATTGGCGCGCTCGTCACCAATACGACGCTGGCCTCCGATGCGCGGGTCCGCCGCGATTATGGCGTGCTTACGCGCGCGATTGTCGCGGGCGCCTCGGGGCAGCTCCGCAACAAGGCGACGACCGCCGGCAACCTGCTTCAGCGCACCCGCTGTTCCTATTTCTACGACACCAACATGGCTTGCAACAAGCGCAAGCCCGGCTCGGGCTGTGCGGCGATCGGTGGCTATTCCCGCCAGCTTGGGCTCATCGGCGTCTCCGACAAATGCATCGCGACTTTCCCGGGCGACATGCCGATCGCGATGCGGCTGCTCGACGCCGTTGTGGAGACGGTCGATGCGCAGGGTCAGCGCCGCGCGATCCCGGTTGCCGACTTCCACCGGCTGTGGGACGATACGCCGCATGTCGAGACCGCGCTTCGTCCGGGCGAGCTGATCACGGCGGTGGTGTTGCCGCGCCCGCTCGGTGGGAAACATTATTATGAGAAGGTGCGCGACCGCGCTTCTTATGCCTTCGCACTCGTGTCGGTCGCGGCGGTGATTCAGACCGACGGCACGGGCCGGGTCGCCTTTGGCGGCGTCGCACCCAAGCCCTGGCGCGTCGAGGCGGCGGAGGCACTGCTGCCGCAGGGCGCCGAGGCGGTGACCAGGCGCGCGTTCGAGGGCGCCACCCCCACGCAGGACAATGCGTTCAAGCTGCCGTTGGCACGGCGCGCGCTCGATCTCATTCTGGCTCAGGCGAAGGCGTAAATCCCATGAAGTTCGAAACTCCCGCCGGCACCAATCCGATCGATCGCGGCAAGGTGGTCGGGAGGCCCCATGACCGGATCGACGGACCGCTCAAGACCACCGGCAGCGCGCCCTATGCCTATGAGTTTCACCGCGAAGTGCCCGATGCGGCCTATGGCTTCATTCTCGGCGCGGCGATCGCCAAGGGGCGCATCCGTTCGATGAACGTCGAGGATGCGCGCGGCGCCACCGGCGTGCTCGCGGTTGTGACCGCCAGTGACGCCGGCACGCTCGGCAAGGGCAATTTCAACACCGCCAAGCTGCTCGGCGGCCCCGAGGTCGATCATTATCATCAGGCCATCGCCGTCGTTGTCGCCGAGACGTTCGAACAGGCGCGAGCCGCTGCTGCGCTGATCCGCGTCGACTACGTGCGCAGCAATGGCCGGTTCGATCTCGCGCAAGAGCTGAAGACAGCGCCGCTGGTGCCCGGCGGCCGCGGCGAGCCGGGTGAACATCGTGTCGGCAAGTTCGAGGAGACGTTCGCCGCTGCCCCCGTCCAGCTCGATTCCTTCTATACGACACCCGATCACAACCATGCGATGATGGAGCCCTTCGCCACCACCGCAGCCTGGACGGGTGACGAACTGTCCGTCTGGACGTCGAACCAGATGATCGACTGGGGGCGGAGCGATCTTGCGAAGACGCTTGGCATGCCCAAGGAGAAAGTGCGCTTTCGCTCGCCCTATGTGGGCGGCGGGTTTGGCGGCAAGCTGTTCCTGCGCACCGATGCGGTGATGGCAGCGCTCGGCGCGAAGGCGGCGGGTCGTCCGGTGAAGATCGCGATGCCGCGCCCCTTCATGATCAACAATACAACGCATCGGCCGGCGACGCGCCAGCGCATTCGCATCGGCGCAGAGCGCGACGGGACCATCACCGCGATCGCGCATGAAAGCGGATCGGGCGACCTTCCCGGTGGCGGCCCGGAAACGGCGGTCAACCAGACCCGGTTATGCTACGCCGGTACCAATCGCCTGACCTCGATGCGGCTCGCGGTGCTCGATCTGCCCGAAGGCAATGCCATGCGCGCGCCGGGCGAAGCGCCCGGTATGATGGCGCTCGAGATCGCCATGGACGAAATGGCCGAAAAGCTCGGCATGGATCCGGTCGAGTTCCGCGTAAAGAACGACACTCAGGTCGATCCCGAAAAGCCGGATCGGCGCTTTTCCGAACGCCAGCTCGTGCGCTGCCTGCGCGAAGGCGCCGAGCATTTCGGCTGGTCGCGGCGTGACCCGACGCCAGCCAAGGTACGCGATGGCCGCTGGCTGGTCGGTATGGGCGTGGCCTCCGCGTTCCGCAATCACATGAATCTGCCTTCGGGCGCGCGGGTCCATCTCGACACGCGAGGCGTGGTGACGGTCGAGACCGACATGACCGACATCGGCACCGGCAGCTACACGATCCTCGCCCAGACTGCGGGTGAAATGATGGGTGTGCCGGCCGAGGCGGTCGTCGTGAAGCTCGGCGATTCCGCCTTTCCAGTCTCGGCAGGCTCGGGTGGGCAGTTCGGTGCCGCAGCCTCGACCTCGGGTGTCTATGCCGCCTGCGTCAAGCTGCGCGAACAAGTTGCCCAACGGCTCGGCTTCAACGCTGCCGACGCTGTCTTCGAGGACGGTAAAATCCGCAGCGGCAACCGCAGCGCAAAATTGCGGGATGCCACTGCACAAGGGCCACTGGTCGCCGAGGACAAGATCGAGTTCGGTACGCTCGACAAGACCTATCAGATCTCGACGTTCGGGGCGCATTTCGTAGAGGTCGGCGTTGATAGCTATACCGGCGTTACCCGGGTTCGTCGCATGCTGGCGGTTGCCGCGGCGGGACGGATCATCAATCCCAAGTCGGCGCGCAGCCAGATGATCGGCGCGATGACGATGGGCGTTGGCGGCGCGCTGATGGAGGAACTGGCGGTCGACAAGCGGTTCGGCTTCTTCGTAAATCATGACCTCGCCGGCTATGAGGTGCCCGTCCATGCCGACATTCCGCATCAGGAAGTGATCTTCCTCGACGAAGCGGACGACAAGGCCAATCCGCTCAAGGCCAAGGGCATCGGCGAGCTTGGCCTGTGCGGTGTCGGCGCGGCCGTGGCGAACGCGGTCTATAACGCAACCGGCGTGCGCGTGCGCGACTATCCGATTACGCTGGAGAAGCATCTAGACCATCTACCGATGGTCTGACGCGCCTGATGGCGAGATCGAAAGATATGAAGGAAAACGCGATGAACCCGGACACGACTGCCTTGCTCTTCATCGAGTATCAGAACGACTTCGTCACCCAAAGCGGCGTCCAGCACGGCGCAGTGGCCGGGGTGATGGAACAGACCGGCATGCTGGCGAACAGCCAGGCCTTGCTTGCGCAAGGCCGGAGCCTCGGTGCGACGATCCTGCATGCACCGATCAGCTTTGCCGAAGGCTATCCCGAGATCCCGCGCACCGACTACGGCATCCTCGCCGGAGTCAAGCAGGCGCAGGCGTTCCGCCGGGGAAGCTGGGGCGCCGAGATCGCTGCGGAGATGACACCGGCGGAGGGTGACATCGTCCTCGAAGGCAAGCGCGGGCTTGATTGCTTCGCCAGCACCAATATCGACTTCATCCTGCGCCAGCGCGGCATCACCGACCTCGCCATCGCCGGGTTCCTGACGAATTGCTGCGTCGAATCGACGATGCGCTCCGCCTATGAGCGTGGCTACCGCGTCGTCACGCTGACCGATTGCACCGCGACCGTAAGCGTTGAGGCGCAGGATGCAGCGTTCGCGAGCAACTTCCCGATGTTCTCGCGCCCGCTCGATCACCGCGCGCTTCTCGCCGAGCTGCAAGGCACTCCATGAAGTTCGACGCACCGGCGCGCGAAACGACGATCGACCGCGAGGCGGTGCTCGGCAAGGAGCATCCGCAGGTCGAGGGCATGCTGAAGACGACCGGTACTGCGCTCTATGCCGCCGAACATCACGATGTCGGCAGCAAATTGCTTATGGTTATGTGCTGGGCGCCGCAATCGGCAAGGGACGCATGACCGCCATCAACGATGGGGACGCGCGCGTCGTTCAGGGCGTGCTTGCGATCATCACTTAGTCAGAGACATAAGAATTGAGCTGCATCTTCTTTATTTCGCCTGGGTTAGAGAAGCGCTCGGGATCGGCGACGAGACCGTCGATGTGCCATCGCATGTAATCACGCTTCAGGATCTGATCCTGTGGCTCGCTTCGACGCGAGCGGACGCAAAAATCTTCGAAGACCGGAACCGTTTGCGCTTTGCGATTGACCAGCAATTTGTCGACATTTCTGCGCCGATCGCAGGTGCACGAGAGGTGGCGATCTTTCCTCCGGTGACCGGCGGATGATCCATGTTTCCGTTCAGCTTGAGGATTTCGATTCCTTTTCAGAGCTTGCCCGGCTTGAGCAACTAGGCGGGGGAGCGGTCTCCAGCTTCATCGGCTTGGTGCGAGCATCCACCGATGCGTCTTGCGCGTTGGAACTTGAGACTTATCACGCAATGGCGCAGGCAGCGCTGCACGGAATCGCAAACGATGCGGTAGCCCGTTGGCCGCTTCTGGGAACCACGATCATTCATCGCTTCGGAATTTTGCCTGTAGGAAAACGCATAATATTCGTCGGCGTCGCATCCGCACACCGGGTCGCGGCGCTAGAAGCCACCGCCTTCCTCATCGACTGGACCAAGACCAAGGCTCCTTTCTGGAAACGCGAGTGGAGCGCAGGTGGTAGCCGAGCATGGGTCGATGCCAGCGCCGCCGATACAGTCAGGGCGATGTCGTGGGAGCGCGCACGGTGACCGCGCTGGTTGACGGCTTCGGCCGGCATATCACCTATCTCCGTCTGTCCGTGACGGATCGCTGCGACCTGCGCTGCCGCTACTGCATGAGCGAAACCATAACGTTCATGCCGCGACGAGAGTTGCTTACCATCAAGGAATTGGGGCTGGTCGCGGATGCTTTTATCGCCCGTGGCAAAGGCAGGCGGCGCTCAGGGCGCGATTGCCTTTGTTGCGTGATTGACAGGCGAACATATCCCCCTGCCTGTTGATTTCCACTGAGAAGTGACCCGGGTAGGGCGTAAATTTCCACTGGGAATTGACCCATGTTGAACTCGTCCCTGGCTTTGACAAGCGAGGGTATATGGAGTGTTGGACATGGCGTT
>Ga0160439_1000638_pt1 | contig 14015 bp, 16 predicted proteins | sample HID1975M_E0MG_FD_108201 | JGI IMG/M metagenome (GOLD analysis project Ga0160439, IMG submission 108201) | Enriched soil microbial communities from UW Madison campus, WI, USA - HID1975M_E0 MG | ecosystem: Environmental > Terrestrial > Soil > Unclassified | place: USA: Madison, Wisconsin... | reverse complement strand
TTAATGACAGCGGCGCTATCACGCTGCGCGGCGGCATCGGCGTGGGCAAAGTGACGCGCAAAGGTATCGGTTTGCCTATTGGCGACTCGGCGATTAACCGCACGCCCCGTCAAACTATCGAAGCGGCGGTGCGTGAAGTGATCGGCGCGGAACGGGGCGCGGATATCGAAATCTTTGCCCCGGAAGGTGAAGAGCGGGCAAAGAAAACCTACAACCATCGGCTCGGTATTTTGGGCGGCATTTCGATTATCGGCACCACCGGCATTGTGATGCCGATGTCCGAAGAGAGCTGGAAACGCTCGCTGGCGCTGGAGCTGGAAATGAAACGCGCCGCCGGGCTGGATAAAGTCATCCTGGTGCCGGGCAACCACGGCGAACGCTTCGTGCGCGAGCAACTGCAACTCGAGAGCGAATGCGTGGTGACGATGAGCAACTTCGTCGGCTACATGATTCAGGAAGCGGTGCGTCTCGAATATCGCCACATCGTGTTGATCGGTCACCCCGGCAAACTGGTGAAAGTCGCCGCCGGAATTTTCCACACCCATAGCCATATTGCCGATGGGCGCATGGAAACGCTGGTCGCGCACCTGGCATTAATGGGCGCGCCGTTTTCGTTGCTGGAAGCCGTAAGCCAGTGCGACACGACTGAAGCGGCACTTGAAATCATCGCTGAGCAAGGCTGGATGGGCGTGTTTGAACGTCTGGCAACCCGAATTTGTGAGCGCGTGGAAGAGATGCTGCGCTTTACGCAATCGCCACCAAAATGCGACGCCATTATGTTCTCTTTTGATAACCAGGTGTTGGTCAGCAGCCGCCCGTTGGCAGAAATTGCTCAGGATTTTGCTGGAGAAAAGCGATGCTGACCGTCGTTGGAATTGGCCCAGGCGCTGCGCACATGCTGACGCTTCAGGCGCAAGCCGCAATTAACGACGCGCAGATTCTGGTCGGTGGCGCACGCCAACTGGCATTGTTTGCGCACGGTAACGCACAAACGCGGCTGTTGGATAGCGACCTCGATGGCTTAATCGACTGGTTGCGCGAGCGCATCACTGAACGAGTGGTGGTATTGGCCTCGGGCGACCCGTTGATTTATGGCATCGGCAAACTTTTGGCGGCGAACTTCTCACCCGCAGAACTGCACATCATCCCCGGCATTAGCTCGATTCAGTATCTGTGCGCCAAAGCGGCGGTAGATATGAATGACTTATGGATAACCAGCAGCCACGGGCGCGTGCCTGATTTTAATGCCATCGCGGCGCACCAAAAAGTGGCGATGGTGACGGACCAAATCATCAATCCCTATGCCATCGCCCAGGCCTTGCTGACGCGTGGCCTTAATCCTGTTGTCATTATTGGCGAGAACTTATCGTCAGCAGATGAACGAATCCACCGCCTGCGAGCCGCTGATGTGGCGCACTCTTATGCGATGAACGTGGTGCTTATTCTCAATGAAAGATGATCTGTTTTTACGCGGCGCACGCGTGCCGATGACCAAAGAAGTGGTGCGCACTCAGGCGCTGGATCGTTTGCAGCTTCAGAATGCTCGACACTTTATCGACATCGGCGCAGGAACGGGCAGCGTTTCGCTTGAGGCGGCGATACGCTACCCACAGCTACGCGTCACGGCGATTGAACGCAACCCCGACGCGCTGGCCTTAATGGCAGAAAACCGCGAAATTTTTGCCTGCCCGAACGTGGACATTATCAGCGCGTACGCGCCAGTGGATCTGGATGTCATAGCTGACGCGGTGTTCATCGGCGGCAGCGGCGGGCAACTCACCGAACTTATCGACTGGTCGCTGGCGCATTTGCACCCCGGCGGACGGCTGGTGATGACCTTTATCCTGCTCGAAAATTTAACCTGCGCGCTAACTCACCTTGAACAGTGCGCAATTGGCGATTTCGATTGCCTGCAACTGCAAGTTTCCACGCTGGCAAAGCTTGGCAGCGGCCACTATTTCAAACCGAACAATCCCACTTATCTGATTTCGTGCCTGAAGGAACAACGCCATGACTGATTTATTTGATACCCGCAAAGTCTGGTTTGTGGGGGCCGGGCCGGGCGATAAAGAGCTTATCACCCTCAAAGGCTACCGCGTGCTGCAACAGGCACAAGTGGTTATCTACGCCGGATCGCTGATTAATCCTGAGCTGCTCGATTATTGCCAGGCGGGCACCGAATGCCATGACAGCGCCGCGCTCAACCTTGAGCAAATTATCGAACTGATGGAAAACGGCGTGAAAGCCGGGAAGCTGGTGGTGCGTCTGCAAACGGGTGACCTCTCCCTTTATGGCTCGATTCGTGAACAGGGCGAAATGCTCACAAAGCTGGGTATCGGCTACGTTTCGGTGCCGGGCGTCAGTGCCTTTTTGGGCGCCGCCGCGCAACTGGGGGTGGAATATACCGTCCCGGAAGTCTCACAAAGCCTGATTATCACGCGCATCGAAGGCCGCACGCCGATGCCGCCGCTCGAACAACTTGAATCTTTCGCCCGTCACCAGACTTCTATGGCGATTTTCCTTTCAGTGCAGCGCATTAACCGCGTGGCGGAACGGCTGATTGAAGGCGGTTATCCCGCCGATACGCCAGTCGCAGTCGTTTACAAAGCCACGTGGCCGGACTGCCAGGAATTACGCGGCACCCTGGCTGACATCGCCGACAAAGTGCGCGAGGCGGGGATCCGCAAAACTGCGCTGATTATGGTCGGCGCGTTTCTTGGCGAGGAGTATCACTACTCAAAACTCTACGACGCAGGATTCAGCCATGAATACCGCAAAGCCTGAGTCGATTGCCCTATTTTGCCTGACGCCCGGCGGCGTGGCGCTGGCTCAGCGCCTGCAAACGGCGCTGCCGCTCACCTGTTTTACCAGTGAAAAACTGCTGCAACCGGGTTTTATCCCGTTTGGGGAAAGCTTTGCGCAAACGGTAGAACAGGCATTTAGCCAATATTCCGCGCTGGTTTTTATCGCCGCGACGGGGATCGTGGTGCGCGTGATTGCGCCATGGGTAAACGACAAATTACACGACCCAGCGGTGGTGGTGATGGACGAGCGCGGCGAGCACGTCATCAGCTTGCTTTCCGGGCATCTCGGTGGGGCGAACGAACTCACTCGTCAGCTAGCGGGCATTTTAGATGCCGACCCGGTGATCACCACCGCAACTGATGTTAACCAACTGGCGGCACTCGATACGCTGGCGGCAAATCTCGATGCCACTATGAAAGATTTCCGTCTCGCGGTGAAAACCGTTAATCAAATGCTGGTGAGCAAGCAGCGCGTTGGCCTGTGGTGGGATGCCGATTTTGCGAAGACTGCCGCGCTTTACGACACCCGCGGTTTTATCCCGGTCAATAGCCTTGATGCGCTGCCAGAGCTGGATGCGCTGGTGTGCATCACGCTGCGCGCCGAACTGGCAGAGCTTAATATTCCGCTGTTTAAGCTGGTGCCAAAGCGCGTGGTGGCGGGGATGGGTTGTCGCCGTGATACCCCGCCGCAAATCGTCAGCGAACTGTTAAATCAGCAACTGGCAGACAACCATTTTGACCCGCTGGCCTTGTGTGCTATCGGCAGCGTCACCCTTAAACAGGATGAAACGGCGCTGCTGGCACTGGCGGAAAAGCATCAGGTTCCCTTCAAAATTTTTAGCGTTGACCAACTGAGCGAACACGAACAGCGCTTTCCGGTATCGGAATTCGTGCGCGACACCATTGGTGTTGGCAGCGTCTCACAACCGGCTGCGTGGCTGATGAGCGACGGCAAGCTGGTGGGTAGCACCCTGAAACAGCAGGGTGTCACCATAACTTTAGGAGTTTCAGACAGATGTTAACGGTAATCGGCATTGGCCCTGGAAGTTTTGCCATGATGACGCAGGAGGCGATTGCCGCCCTGCAAGAGGCTGAAATTGTCGTCGGCTATAAAACCTATACCCACCTGGTCAAGCCGTTAACGGGCGATAAGCAGGTCATCAAAACCGGAATGTGCAAAGAGATTGAACGCTGCCAGACCGCCATCGAACTGGCGCAGGCCGGGCACAAAGTGGCGCTCATTAGCAGCGGCGATGCAGGCATTTACGGCATGGCAGGCCTGGTGCTGGAGCTGGTGACTTCGCAACAACTCGACATCGAAGTGCGGCTGGTGGCGGGCATTACTGCCAGTATTGCCGCCGCTTCACTGCTCGGTGCGCCACTGATGCATGATTTCTGTCATATCAGCCTCAGCGATTTGCTGACGCCATGGCCGGTGATTGAAAAACGCATTATCGCTGCGGCCTCGGCCGATTTTGTTATTTGCTTCTACAACCCGCGCAGCCGTGGCCGCGAAGGCCATCTGGCACGCGCATTCGAATTGATGCGCGAATTTACCAACCCGCAAACGCCGGTCGGTGTGGTGAAAGCCGCCGGACGTAAGAAAGAGCAGAAATGGTTGACCACTTTTGGCGAAATGGACTTTGAGCCGGTCGATATGACCAGCCTGGTGATTGTCGGCAACAAGACCACTTTTGTGCGCGATGGCCTGATGATCACCCCACGAGGCTACGAGCTGTGAGTGAACTTCTCGCTCCCGTAGGTCGGATAAGCGAAGTGTCATCCGACACGATGTCCTCTGGAGCGATTCTGGTCTTCGGCGGCACCAGCGATGCGCGGTTTATCTGCCAGATCCTCGATGAACACCGCATTTCGTACACGCTTTCGGTGGCAACGGCGGTGGGGGAAGCACTGGCGGGAAAGATCGGCGGGCAGATTCGCGTCGGGCGTATTGATACCGATGGAATCGCAGACTGGCTGGTGAGCAATGCCGTGAACTGGGTGATTGATGCCTCGCATCCCTACGCGGAATTGCTTAGCCAAAATATTAGCCGCGCCTGCGAAGCCGTGGGTGTAACGCTCAGCCGCTACCAGCGCCGCAGCGAACTTCATGACCTGGAGCATCCGCTGCTGCACAAAGTGGCGAACCTGCAAGCCGCCTGCACCGTGGCGCAGAAATTTGGCCCACGCGTATTGCTGACCACCGGCAGCAAAGAGCTTGCCGCGTATCAGCAAGGTCTGCCGGGTAAAACGCTGCTGGCACGCGTGCTGCCCACAAGCGAAGTGATTGCCGAATGCGAAGTGTTAGGGCTGGGAGTGGACAATATCATCGCGCTACGCGGCCCGTTTAGTGCCGAGTTCAACGCCGCCACCTATGACTTTTGCTCGCCAGATGTGGTGATAACCAAAGAGTCCGGGGCAGAAGGTGGCTATCTCGACAAGGTCAATCCCGCGCTGGCACGAGGCATTCCTTGCGTAGTGGTGACGCGCCCGCAACCGCTGGTGAGTGGCCCTGAATTACTTGAAAGCCGTGAAGATGTGAGCCGCCGCGTAACGCGCTGGCTGCAAGAGAGAAAATAATGAAAAAAGCCCTGTTAGTGATCAGTTTTGGCACCAGTTACCACGACACCTGTGCCAAAAATATTGTTGCCTGTGAAGAGGAACTTAGCCGTGCGTTTGCCGACCGTGACCGCTTCCGCGCTTTCACCTCCGGCATGATTATTCGCAAGTTGAAAAACCGCGATAACCTGGAAATTGACTCACCGGCTCAGGCGCTACAGCGCCTCGCGGCAATGGGTTATCAGGACGTCGCCGTGCAATCTCTGCATGTGATTAATGGCGACGAGTACGAAAAAATCTCTCGCGAAGTGCAGGCCCACAGCCACTTGTTCCAGCGCCTGGCGTTAGGCACGGCGTTGCTAAGTGATTTCAACGATTACGACCTGTTGCTTAACGCGCTGCAAAGTCAGATGCCTGGGCTTGCAGCGGACGAACGCGTGGTGTTTATGGGCCACGGTGCCAGCCACCATGCGTTTTCTGCCTATGCCTGCCTCGACCATTTAATGGCGGCACGTCAGATCCCAGCGCGAGTTGGCGCAGTGGAAAGCTACCCGGAAATCGACCTTATCGTGCGCGGCTTGCAGCAAGAAAACGTGCGCAAAGTCCACCTGATGCCGCTGATGTTAGTCGCAGGCGATCACGCGATTAATGACATGGCGTCAGACGAAGAAGACTCCTGGAAGACGCAGTTGCAGGAAGCGGGTATCGAAGCGCAGCCGTGGTTGCAAGGTCTGGGAGAAAACCCGCAAATTCGCGCGATGTTCGTCAACCATTTGCAGCGTGCGCTGGAAAAAACACCAGAGGTGGCGGCATGAGTGGCCGTCTATATGCCCTCGGTACTGGCCCTGGCGCCAGCGACCTGATCACCGTTCGCGCGGCGCGCATCATTGGCAAACTCGATGTGCTCTATGCCCCGGCAGGGCGCAAAGGCGGCGACAGCCTGGCGCTGTCCATCGTGCGTGAATACCTCAGTGAAACTACCGAAATACGCACCTGCCACTTCCCGATGAGCGCGGATAACGACGAAAAAGCGGTGGTGTGGGATGAAACCGCGGCGGCGCTTACGCATGAAGTGGAGCAGGGCAAGCAGGTCGGGTTTATCACGCTCGGTGATTCCATGCTGTTCAGCACCTGGGTGTTTTTGCTGGCACGCATAGGCAACCCGGAATGGCTGGAAATCGTCCCCGGTGTGACCTCGTTTGCCGCGATTGCTTCGCGAGCGCAGTTGCCGTTGGCGATGGAACAACAGTCATTGGCGGTGATGTCGTGCACCGCATCACATCAGGCATTGAGCGAAGCATTACGCGCCCATGACTGCGTAGTGCTAATGAAAGTGTATGGCCGTTTTGCGCAAATCAAAGCGCTATTGCAGCACCTTGGAATCATCCAACACTCGGTGTTAATGGCGGAAGCGACACTGCCGGGCGAGCAATGCTGGCGGAACCTGGAAGAGGTGCCGGACGATCAAAAGCTGCCGTATTTTTCGACCATTTTGGTGAATAAGCAGTGGCGTGGATGAAAATTCTGGTGGATGACGCTAACGCTTATCCACCCTACAACACCGAACCCGTAGGTCGGATAAGCGCAGCGTCATCCGACATGAATACGCAAAGGAACATCATGGAATCGTTACTTAAAAAACTGTCGCTAAGCGGCCTTGGCATGGGGATGCTATTGCTCATCGTGCCGCAAGAAGCGTACGCCATGCACATTATGGAAGGTTTCTTGCCGCCCATGTGGGCGCTGGCCTGGTGGATTTTGTTCCTGCCGTGCCTGTACGTCGGGCTGGTGCGTTTGCGCCAGATTGTGGCCCATGACAGCAACCAGAAGGTGCTGCTGGCACTCTGCGGCGCGTTTATTTTTGTGCTCTCGGCGCTGAAAATCCCCTCGGTCACTGGAAGCTGCTCGCACCCAACGGGTGTGGGTCTGGCGGTGATTTTATTTGGCCCAGGTGTGGTGGCGGTTTTGGGCGCGATTGTGCTGCTGTTCCAGGCGCTGTTGCTGGCTCACGGTGGCCTGACCACGCTTGGTGCAAACGGTATGTCGATGGCGGTTATTGGCCCGGTGGTCGGTTATCTGGTATGGAAACTGGCCTGTAAAGCGGGCTTTCGCCGCGACGTAGCCGTGTTCTTGTGTGCGATGATTGCTGACTTAACTACCTACTTTGTGACCTCCATTCAGCTTGGTGTCGCATTCCCCGACCCGCACTTTGGCATTACCGGTTCCTCGTTGAAATTCATGGGCATCTTCTGCCTGACGCAAATCCCGATTGCCATTGCCGAAGGTTTGCTCACGGTCATGATTTACGACCAGTTGACCAAACGACAACTGCTTCCAGCCCGGAGCCAATAACATGAAAAAGACCCTGATTTTGCTCGCCCTGGTGGTGGGATTAATGATTGTGCCGTTTTTTGTTTCTCATGGTGGCGAATACGGCGGGTCAGACGACCAGGCCGAAGGCCAGATTTTAGTCGTCGCACCGCACTACAAACCCTGGTTTAAGCCGCTTTATGAACCGGCCAGTAGCGAAATAGAAAGCCTGCTGTTTACCTTGCAAGGCTCAATCGGTACGGCGGTGATTTTCTACATTCTGGGTTATTACCGGGGCCGCCGCGAAGACCATGCTGGGGATTGATAAACTCAGCTATCAAAGCCGCTGGTGCCGCGTCTCGCCGCTGCGTAAATTTGCGCTGTATCTGCTGATGATGGTGCTGGCGTTTGCGCTCCCGCCGGTCGGCCAGGCGGTTTTACTGCTGGTGATTGCCGCTTTTACCTGTTGGCTGCTGCGCGTCGGACCAGTGCGATATCTGCGCTGGCTCGCGGTGCCGCTGGGCTTTTTGCTGTTCGGTGTGGTGACGATTATTTTCAGCGCTTCACACCAGGCGCAGGCGCTTTTATGGAGCGTGCCGCTTGGCACCTTGCATATCGGCATTGATGCGCAAGGAATTGGGGTCGCAAACCAGACGTTCTGGCGCAGCCTTGCCGCGCTCGCCGCCACTTACTGGCTGGTGTTGAATCTGCCGTTTCCGCAATTGATCATCCTGCTGCAACGCTTACGGGTTCCACGCCTGCTGACTGAGCAAATCCTGCTCACCTGGCGTTTTATTTTTATCCTGTTAGACGAAGCGCAGGCCATTCACCGTGCTCAGTCTTTGCGTTTCGGTTATCGTACCTTGCCCGGCGGATACCGATCGCTTGCCATGTTAATCAGCATGCTGTTTTCACGCGTGCTGCTGCGCTACCAGCAAATGGTCACGACGCTGGATGTCAAACTTTACCAGGGTGATTTCCACCTGTGAGAACCGCACCGATGCTCGCGACACATAATTTATCTTTTCGCTATCAAGATGAACCCGTCCTGCACGACCTGACTTTCGACTTTGGCGCGTTCGCGGTGACGGGGATTGTGGGCGAAAACGGCTGCGGTAAATCCACCTTGTTTATGAACCTCAATGGCGTTTTGCGCCCGCAGCAGGGGGCGGTGTTGTGGCAGGGCAAACCTTTAAATTACAGTAAAATCGGGCTAATCGAGCATCGTCAGCGCGTCACTACTGTGTTTCAGGACCCGGAACAGCAAATCTTTTATACCGATGTCGACAGCGATATCGCATTTAGCCTGCGCAATCTTGGCGTCGATGAAAGTGAAATTTCCCGTCGCGTAGAGCGTGCCATTCAACTGGTTGACGCGCAGTCTTTTCGCCACAAACCGATTCAATATTTAAGCCACGGGCAGAAGAAACGCGTGGCGATTGCCGGGGCGCTGGTGATGGAAGCTGACTACTTACTGCTCGACGAACCGACCGCCGGGCTTGATCCCTCAGGTCGCCAGCAGATGATCGGGATCATCGCCCGTATCGCCGCGCAAGGGAAGCATGTGGTCATCTCAAGCCATGATATTGACCTGATTTATGAAGTCTGCGGCGGCGTGTACGTGATGAACGGCGGTAAAATCATCGCCAAGGGTGAGCCTGGCGTGGTGTTTAGCCAGGCTGAAATGTTACGCGAAGCCGGTTTAGTCCAGCCGTGGCTGGTCAAATTACACAGTGAACTCGGCTTCCCGTTGTGCAAGACAGAAACCCAATTATTCAACGCCTTGCGCGTTGCAAAGGAAGCATGATGAGCCTCGCAATAATGGTGCAGGGTACCGCCTCGGACGTGGGAAAAAGTATGCTGGTGGCAGGGCTTTGCCGCATTTTCGCCCAGGATGGCCATCGTACGGCACCGTTTAAATCGCAAAATATGGCGCTCAATTCGGGCATCACTCCCGATGGTAAAGAGATGGGCAGGGCGCAGATATTCCAGGCCGAAGCAGCAGGCATCGCCCCCGACGTGCGCATGAATCCGGTATTGCTCAAGCCGACCAGCGATTGCAAAGCGCAGGTGGTATTGATGGGCAAAGTCGCCACCAACATGGACGCCGTGACCTATCACAACTACAAACCGCAGCTCAAATCGCAAATCCGCGAAGTCTATCAAAGCCTGGCGGCAGAGCACGACGTGATGGTGCTCGAAGGTGCGGGCAGCCCGGCGGAAATCAATTTACGCGACCGCGATATCGTCAACATGGGTATGGCGGAGCTGGCGGAATGCCCGGTGATTCTGGTGGCAGATATCGATCGCGGCGGCGTGTTTGCGGCGATTTACGGCACCATCGCACTGCTGCTGGAACATGAAAAGTGGCGCGTCAAAGGCGTGATTATCAATAAATTTCGCGGCGATGTGGCGCTGCTTTATTCCGGCATTGAACAGATTGAAGCGCTAACCGGCGTGCCGGTTTTAGGCGTGATGCCGTGGCTGAATGTCGATCTCGAAGATGAAGACAGCGTGGTGCTGGAACGCGGCAAATATGACGCGGTGACGGAGAAAGATCTGGATATCGCGGTGCTGCAACTGCCGTATATGTCGAACTTTACCGACTTTAACGCGCTGGCCGCACAGCCGGACGTGCGCCTGCGTTATGTAGCCAGGCCTGATGAACTGCTAAACAGCGATCTGGTGATTGTGCCGGGCAGTAAAAACACCCTCGGCGATCTGCGCTGGCTGCGTGAAAACGGCCTCGAACAAGCCCTGCTCTCGCATCACCACAACAACGGCGCGGTGCTGGGGATTTGCGGCGGTTATCAGATGCTCGGGCAACATATTTACGACGCCGTGGAATCCGGGCTTGGCGAGATGGCAGGCATCGGGCTGCTCGATGTCGTCACGCGTTTTGCCAGTGAAAAAACCACCACCCGCGTTGCAGGGCAGGTTCAGGCCGATTTACCGGGCGTGTTTGCTGCCAGCGCAGGTTCGGCACTTCAGGGCTACGAAATCCATATGGGCGAAACACAGCGCGGCGAAAATACCGCACCCTTTGCCACCTTCACCGAGTGCAATACTCAGCCTTATCATAATCTTGATGGCGCAATCAGCGACGATGGACGCGTGCTGGGTACGTATCTGCATGGCGTGTTCGATAGCGGTGAGTTTACCCGCACCCTGCTCGACAGCCTGCGCCTGCGGAAAGGGCTGAATGCCTGGCAAGGTGATGTCTTCGATTACCAACAGCATAAAGAAACCCAGTTTAATATTCTGGCCGATGCCATGCGGGAACATATTGATATCGAAAAGATTTACCAGATTATGCGCGAGCATCAGGAGCAATCTGTATGAAACTCGTTACCGGCGGTGCACGCAGCGGAAAAAGCCGCCACGCGGAACAACTGGCGGCAAATTTTGCACGCGTGATGTACATCGCCACCTCGAAAATCTTCGACAGCGAAATGGAACAGCGCATCCAGCATCACCGCGACAGTCGCCCGGCGCACTGGCGCACCGTTGAACAATATCGCGATTTAAACAGCGTGATTAACGAGCATAACTCGGCGCAAGAAGCCGTGCTGCTGGAGTGCATTACCACGCTGATTACCAACGTGATGTATGACGCGGCGGGCGCAACACCCGAGGACGACTGGGATTTTGAAACGATGGAGCAGGTGGTGAATCAGCAGATCGACATTTTGCTCGCCGCCTGCGAAGCCAGCCCGGCAGAAGTGATTCTGGTGACGAACGAAGTCGGGATGGGGATTGTGCCGGAAAACCGCCTGGCGCGGCATTTCCGTGATATTGCCGGACGCGTAAATCAACGTCTGGCGCAACGTGCCGATGAAGTCTGGCTGGTCGTTTCAGGGATTGGAGTGAAAATTAAATGATAGTTCGCCTGTTTTTCGCCACTTTGCAGTTTATGAGCCGCATCCCGGTGCGTGCGCGCTGGGCAGATGGTATCGAAACTCACCAATACGTGCGTGGCATTGTGACGTTCCCGTTTGTCGGCCTGCTGCTGGGTGGATTAGCTGGCGTGGTGTTTACGCTGCTGCAACCCTGGGCGGGTTTACCTTTGGCCGCAATGGGTTACGTGCTGGCTCTCGCATTATTGACTGGTGGTTTCCATCTTGATGGCCTTGCTGATACTTGCGATGGGGTTTTCTCGGCACGAACTCGAGACCGCATGCTGGAAATCATGCGCGACAGCCGTCTTGGCACCCATGGCGGGCTGGCGCTGATCTTTGTAGTAGTGACCAAAGTGCTGGTGGTGAGCGAGCTGGCCCTACGCGATGGCAACATGCTGGCGGTGTTAGCGGCGGCTTCGGTTGCCGGGCGCAGTGCCTGTGTGCTGCTGATGTACAACCACAAGTATGCGCGTGAGAAAGGGCTGGGCAATCTGTTTATCGGCAAAGTGACGGGCACACAGGCGCTGCTGACGCTGGTTGGCGGTGCGGTGTTGTGCACGGTTCTGTTGCCGACTTCCGGGCTGCTGGCGCTGGCTATCACAATACTAGCGATGTATGGCCTCGGGCTGATGTTGAAGCGCACGCTCGGCGGGCAAACCGGTGACACGCTGGGTGCGGCGATTGAATTAGGCGAGCTGGTGTTTTTGTTGGCACTGCTGCGTTGATTTGTCGGATGACGCTGCGCTTATCCGACCTACAAAATGAGCTTTGGTAGGGTGGATAAGCGCAGCGTCATCCACCATTTTGTAAGGCTCTAAAGAGAATAAAATGCAAACACTAAACTCCCTTTTGGCAATGATTTCCCCGCTTGATAGCGATGCAATGGCTCGTGCACAACAGCACATTGATGGCCTGTTAAAGCCTTTCGGTAGCCTTGGCCGCCTCGAGGCGTTAGCAGTGCAACTGGCCGGAATGCCAGGCATGAAAAACGGCCTGAACACTAAACGCAAATCAATCTTCGTGATGTGCGCCGACCACGGTGTTTATGCTGAAGGTGTGGCGATTTCCCCGCAAATTGTGACTGCTATTCAGGCGATGAACATGACTCGCCATAACACCGGCGTGTGTGTACTCGGCGCGACTGTCGGTGCGGATATTCATGTGGTCGATGTCGGTATCGACAGCGATGCTCTGCCTGGTGTGCTGGATATGAAAGTGGCACGCGGCAGCGGCAACATCGCCCAAGGCCCGGCGATGAGTCGCCAACAAGCCGAAGACTTGCTGCTGGCAACCATGCAATTGACCATGGCTAAGGCCGCAGAAGGCGTCACGCTGTTTGGCGTAGGCGAACTGGGTATGGCAAACACCACGCCTGCGGCGGCGATGGTCAGCGTGTTAACCGATAGCTCGCCCGATGATGTGGTTGGCATGGGCGCGAATTTCCCGAGTGACAAACTTCATCACAAAATCGCTGTGGTACGCCGGGCGATTGAAACAAATCAGCCAGATGCCGCGGACGGTATTGATGTGCTGGCGAAAGTGGGCGGTTTTGATCTCGTCGGCATGACCGGCGTGATGCTGGGTGCAGCAGCAGCAGGGCTTCCGGTGGTGCTTGATGGCTTCTTGTCGTATGCCTCAGCCCTCGCGGCATGCCAGATTGCACCGGGTGTGCGTGAATATCTGATTCCTTCGCATTTATCGGCTGAAAAAGGCGCGGTGATTGCGATGAGCAAGTTAGGGCTGGAGCCGTATTTGCAGATGGGCATGCGTTTAGGTGAAGGCAGCGGTGCGGCACTGGCGATGCATTTAGTGGATGCTGCGTGCGCGATGCATAACGAGATGGGGTCACTGGCAGACAGCAATATTGTGTTGCCGGGGTGAGTTCAAATTGATCGGGCTATTTTATTTGCTATTTTGAACCCGGGCAGTGCTCAAAATCCTCACGTACTACGTGTACGCTCCGGTTTTTCCGCGCTGTCCGAGTCCAAACTAGCTGCAACAATTACGCCCTGAGATCGGCGTTTGTCGATCACAACCTCTCGCCGTTCCTGGCGGCTCGACCCGGACTTCCGGTCAAAACGGAGGCGATTTATGCTGGACTCAAAGGTCAACGGCAAAAGCCGAAGCGGTTTTGACTTTGCCCCCGGTATAAATTGCCCCAGTGTTCACCATAAGTCAGGGTTGAGCTGCCGTCCGCCGTGAAAGAGAGCGATCGTCTGGAACGAATCGCGAACGACCCTGAACGTTGGGGATAAGCTGGGGTTTACCGCGAAGCGGCGATTTAGAGGCCGGGAGCCGGGATTGCCAAGGGTACAGCGGTTGTACTGAACCCCAAAACCTGGACACGTAGTTTATTGCTGTATTTCCATCTGAGTCCGGTACTCTACCGGACTCACTCCACCCGTTTTCAGACTAATACGCTCATTGTTATAATAATTAATAT
>Ga0160439_1000635_pt1 | contig 14038 bp, 8 predicted proteins | sample HID1975M_E0MG_FD_108201 | JGI IMG/M metagenome (GOLD analysis project Ga0160439, IMG submission 108201) | Enriched soil microbial communities from UW Madison campus, WI, USA - HID1975M_E0 MG | ecosystem: Environmental > Terrestrial > Soil > Unclassified | place: USA: Madison, Wisconsin... | reverse complement strand
TCGCAAGCGTCGGAGCACTTCCAGGCCACCCAGGCGTGGCAGGGCCAGCTCCAGAATCAGCAAGTCAGGGCGCAGTTCAAGGGTGTGTTGCAGCGCCGCATTCCCCTCCGCGCACTCGGCTATGACCTGATGGTGGGCCGCTTCCAGAATCGTCCGGATCGAATGTCGGATCAGTGGTTGCTCGTCGGCGATGATTATGCGTTTCATGCACCCGGCTCTTTGCCGTCGACTGTGTAACCAGTGTAGGGAACAATCAGGAGGAAGTAGCAGAGAAGCGGGGGGCTGAGGGGGTGATTGGTTTTTGAGGAGGCGTGACGAGCCTGCCGATCACGCTCCAGGGCGCAGAATCGGCAATGGCGGAGGAGGGCGTTTCGATCAGTGTGGTTGAGGTCAAACGTGTTTTGTTCTGTGGGCGAGCGGCGAAGGCTGTGATATTTGCGACGCTGCGTCCCGCCACTCAAGCCTCAGGCGTAGGCCGCTCCACCAGTCCGTCGAATGCCAACCCCGAAGACCCCGGCCCGCGGCCGTTGCGCTTGCTTCGCCCGAGCCAGACGCACGTGCGTCCGTCGTGCCAGCGGACGCGGGCGAAAGCGCGCTCGACCACAGCGCCGGAACGCGGCACCTCTTCCTCCTCGATCAGGAACGGCAGTTGCGCCGCAGTGCGGCCAAGCAAAGCGGTGCGGGGCAGGATCTTGGCCTGCGCAAAGGGGGCCGCAGACCACGGCATCGCGCCTTGCTGAAACACAATGCCCTCGCGCTGACGTGCCGGCACCAGGGGGATCCAGCTATCGGGCACTTGCGTACGCAGCCTCCAGCGGATCACCGCTTCGCTTGCCCAGGTGTCGGCGTCGTCGCGTTCCGCCTTGGGGTCACGCAGTTGCGTCCGTGTCCGGTCGGCTGCTGCGCGCGCGTCCATTCCGGCGCCGAGTCCGTCGGGCACGATCTGCTCCACCGCCCAGGCCATGTTCGCCATCTCGTCGCGCAGGAGCAGAAGGCGGTCGAGGGGTGCGCCTTCCATGGGGCTCATGGCGCTAGGTGGAACCGCGAGCAGTGACGTGCGTGCCAAAATACCGTCGGGGCCGGTCAGGGTGAAGAGGGTCGAGGCATTCTCGGCCTCGCCCTCGAGCAAGGCATCGTCCGAGGGGATCAACGTCGAGATGGCGAAACCATCGGTTACAACCACCCCTGCCACCCGCGCCAGGCTGCCGCTGGGGACAGGTACCGGCAACACGAACCAGTCGTTGCCATAGAGGAGGCCGAACTCGACGAGCAGCATCTTGGACAGCCCGGTGCGGCCGGCCATGACCGAACCGAGGTCGATGCGTCTGTCTTCGAATTCCCACCAACGGTTGACTGGCATGCCAGGGAAACTCACTGGCTGAGGAAGGAATGTTTTCCCCTTCAGGTCGCCGTGCGCGGCGCGATCGGGACCTGTGCGGTCGAAGGAGCGCCAATCCAGGTGTGTGCCGTCGTGCTCTTCTGCGAGAAGGCCCGCGTCTGCAGCATCGTTCGGGGCAAGGCCGAAGCGGTACTCGAATCGAGATCTCTGCAGGATGCCGTCCGGCGCGGGTCGAACGAACTGCGCATCGTGAGCCGCGAGGAACCGAGCCCCGAACGTCTGCAGCCGCTGTTGCGCTTCGGCCGAGAGTTCGGGCGGGCCGTCTGGCAGACCGGCGCGCAGCCATCCCAGCAAGGCGAGTCCATCGACCTGGCCACGGCGCGCCGCCAGCCGCAACCAGTCGGTCCGGGCGACATTGGCTACCGCTCTTGCCGCCGCAAGGTTTGCAAGAGCGCCGTCCGGCGGTGAGTCCGGCTTGAAGCGGTCACGGAACCACGGGGCAACGGCAAGCAGCTCGGCGTCCCCGACGAGGCTGCGCAACCACAGTTCTCCGAGGCGCAGCGCCAGCTTGAGGTGATCTTCAATGGGCTCGGCCTCGACCGCCGCTTCCAGTGGGGCCTCGTCGCCGAGCGGCACCTGCGTGTCCAACGGGGGGGCGATGAGCGTGGTCAGCGGCGAGTCTTCCCAAGCGACACGCGCAGTGAGCGGTGCGCCGGCATCCTCGCCCTGGAACTCGCCTGTCTGCCACTGTCGGGCCAGCATCCACAGCGGATCGCGGATCTCTGTGGCGAGCGACCGGGTGAGGTCATCGGAAAAGGGAGAGAGCTCCAGCCGATTCCAGACCGTGATGGACGGTTTGAGGATGACGTTCTCGTAGTGGGCGAGATAGGCGGCGGTATCGAAGCGGATGGCCATTAGTCGATGTCCTTGATCAGGGCGGCACTGGTCAGCGCCTTCCTTGTCGCCAGTGCCATGAAGTCAAGCGCAAGCCCGGTCGGTCCTGCCGTCACCGGGGCGAGGATGGCCGGAAGCAGCGGGGCGATCATGGCGGCGGCGTCGTAGGCCGCGTCGGGATCTTCGGCTTTGTCCTCACGCACCGTGGGTACCACGAGCCGCCGACGTGCCGCTTCGAACGTCTCGTCGACAGATGCCAGCAGGTCGTCCCAGGACCAGCTCGCGCCCGGCGCGACGGCGAGCAGCAACGCTTGTGGAGGCTCGCTGCCTGGGGCGTCAATGTTGAAGGCGACGCCGGTGGTCAGCACACGATCCGGCACCGTCTCGGCGAAGGCGTCCAGCAGCAGCCCGCGCCAGGGGCCGTCGCGGCCTACAGGGGTTGCGCAGACCATTGCCAGTGACAGGGCAGACGGGCAGCCGTCGCCCTTGTCCCAGGGCAGGGCGCACCAGGGCAACGCGATCCCCTTCGCGTCGGTCTGGGGCAGTTGCCAAATCGTCGGGCGAAGCCCGAGATCGTCCGACGCCTCGACAGCCAGGCGCGTGTCAAGCAGCGCCGCCACGGCGGGCCGAACCATGGAGAGGCCGATGAGCCAGGTTTCGACAGGGTCAATGGCAAGTGCCTGGTCCGACGGCGGCACAAGGCCGGCGCCGGCAACCTGCGGCCCGAGCTCCTGGGGCGGGACGAAAGCGACGGTGAGCGCCGCCGCGCCGCCGAGGAGCGTACGCAAGGCATCGACGAAGCGCCCGGCCTGGGCATCATCGCCATCGTCACGAGGCGCCGCGAGCCCGTCGGCGGCTCGCAGGCGTGCCACAGCGGTGTCGGCGATAGCCTGGGCAGATGCTTTTGTGGCGCTGGCAGACAACCCGTCTGCCGGCATCAGCGCATGGGAGAGCCCGAATAGCGACAGCTCGGCTTGGGCCGCTACCCGTGCGCGCTCTTTATCGCCGTCGATTGCCTTCTGCAGTTTGGCCAGCGCGGCGGCGAAGGCGGTGCGGCTAGCTGTGAAGCGGCCCTGGATGTCGGCTTTGTCGAACCCGTCTGGAGCCTCGGGACGGACGCTGGCGGGGGAGCAGAGATGCTGCCCGCCGAGAGGCCTGCGTCCGAACAACAGGCTACGTAGGCTGGAGGCGAGCAGGCACCAGTGACCCAGCGGCGAGAGCTTGCCGGCTGCTTCCAGCGAAACGTGCTCGGCATGGCCCCCGCCGGCGGCCTGGACTGCAGCCAGGGCGAAGCGCGTCTTCAGCTCGGAGTGTTCGCCCCCCCCTTCGTCTTGCAGCAATACCAGAACATCGGCGGGCTCCAGGCCGAGGTCCGCGAGGGCAACCACTCGAGCCTTGCGCTTACCGGCCAGCTGGACGTTCGCCCCGACCTTGCTGGGATCGCCGAAGACGCGGCCAAGCCAATTGTTAATGGCGGGGTCTGCGCGTCCGCGCGGCGTGACGGGGACACCACCGGTCCAAGGGCTCGCGGTGCTCGCCTGTGCGTCGAACAGCAGCCCCAGCCGATGGCTATAGCTCCTCCCCGAGAAGGGTGTTTCGGCCACGTCGAACCGGTCCGGAAGGTGTGTGGCGTTGGCCGCAGCGTCGAGCACGCCAGCGGCCCGCTCGACGTTGCCCGCAGCCAGTTGATGGACGCTTTCGGCGAGTGTCAGGTCTGCCACGGCGTCGGCGGCGTCCACGAGGTCTTCGGCAAGCGAGGCAATACGCGTGCGGGCCTCATCTGCTGGGGCAGACCCCTTGATTCCGGCGTTTACGAGCAGGGTGTCCAAGGTTCCGGCTCGGTGCGCCTCGACGACCTTCAGCCCATCGGTAACATTGCGGGGGGAGACGGACTCGGTCGCTAGGCCTTCCTGTTGGCTCGTCTGCTCCTCGACATAGGTAGGGAAGGCGAGCCTGAGCTTCGGTAACCAGGCTTCAAGCTCGATGGCCTTGTCGTGGATTGCACGTTCCAGGCGGTAGCCGAGCAGGGCCCCGAGGTCCTGGCCGTTGCGCATCCCGTCGACGAGCCAGCAGGCGACCCGAATCCGCCGTGAGGAGAGGTTGACCCGCAGCGGCAGGCCGCCCGCATGCCGGTGCGAGCGCTCGCCGCTTTTCAGGATCGCGGCGGTCGTCGCATGCTGGGGGGAGGGCGCATGAACAAAACCGGCGGTCTGTGGATCGCGCTCCAGCGCCGTCACGCCCTTGGCGAGAGCGCCAGGCAATGTGCTCGGATCAAGCGCCTCGCGGGGTCGCGGGCGCAGTGACTCGATATGCCCGTAGGCCCCTAGATAAAGCCCCTTTTTCTCCTTGGGATAGTCGAGCGATTGGTCACCCAGCCGGCGCACGTTGCCTTGTGCACGCAGGGCAAGAAGCTTCAATCCCGTGAGTCCGGTCATCCAAGCATCGATGCGCGACGCGCAGGCATCGAGCCGTTCGGTCATGAGCCGCTCCAGCCGTGCTGTAGGCAGGTGCGCCAGCCGGCCGAGGCCGTCGAAATACTGGAGTGCGCCCGCCGACGCGACCAGTGCCGGCGACCTGTCGCCATCGGCGAGCTTGGCGGCCATCGCTGACCAGCGCTCGCGGAATGGGGTGTCCACGGCGTCGCCGAGACGCGGGCGGTTATCCTCGCGCGCCATTAGCTCGACGATATTGCGGGCGCCCCCGACCCCTCTCCCGAGACTACTGCCCAGCAGTTCAAGGAAGCCTGGCGTCGTCTGCGTCACGAGGTTCGCTGCCACAGGCTCCGTGAGCAGCGCCGCGAGCGTGGTTTTTCTACGTCGCAGCTGGTTGCGCGCCGCGCCGGCGGTATGCTCCAGCAGCCAGGCCTGGCGCAGCAGCATGTAGAGCAAGGCGCGAGGCGGCGTGATGGGCAGCCCGTCGTTACCGACAATGTTCTCCGCCAGCACGTCCGCGGGATTGGCTGTAAGGAGCCACTCGATGTAGTTGCCGTTGAACGACGGCATGGGCTGGAGGGGCGAACTCTCGGAAAGTGGCACACCGTCTTCGACTGGCGCGCCGTCGAGCAGCGGGTTGAGATCCTGGCGCCAGCGTTCAGCGAGGTCGAAGATCAACATATCCGAGCGAAGCGGTGCATCAGGGATGACCTCCTTGGCATTGAGGACGGCGATCACGGCCTTGATGATGTCGGCGCGTTCCTCCATCGCGGCCTGCTCCTTGCTCGCCCCGCGCCACTTCAGCGCCGCCTTGCGGTAGTTTGCCCCGACCAGGCGTGTCTGGGCGAACCGCACCGAGGCCGGGTTCTGGCGCAAGATACCCAGCAGCGTCGCATCGGGATCGTTGTCAGCACCCACCCGCGCCACCTCGTCCGTCCGTCCGTCCCAGGCGCGTTTGACCGAGGTCAGCAGGTCGCGCAGGCCGTCGTGGAAGTCCCATCCAGGCTCGGGAAAGGCGAGCGCCGCGAAGCGCGTAGCAGGCAGCACGCCATAGGGCTGCGAGCCGACGCGGATAGCCGGCAGTGGCGTGCCGACATGGTAGGTGAACATGTCGCGGACCTTGTCGATCGTCTCCGGTGTCAGCGCATCACCGATCAGGGTGGACAGGAAACAGCCGAGTGTCGGCATCCACAACGCCCGGGCCATGGCGATGGCCTCCGCCCCATCTTGAGCCTCTGCGCCGCTGATCCCGGCGAGCGCTTCGGTCGGCAGGCCGAGCGCGTGGGTCAGCCGTTCAGCGTCACTTTCCAAGTCATAGTGGCGAGGACCGTCGCCGCCCGGCACCGTGGGGCCAGGCGCAGGGGGTGTGGCCCGCGAGGCTCCCGGTGTGCCGCTGGCATTGGTCGGAGTGCCCTGGCGCGTGATTGAGAGTCCTGCGCCGTAGCGATGGGCGGCGAGGAGCTCGCCCAGCAGTTCGGCCTGGCCGCTGGCGTCCTCCGCCAGACGCACGCCCAGCGCGGTGATGGTGGCGAAACCGTCTGCCTGCTCAAACGCTTCCAGGTCGGCAATGAATACCGCCATACCCTTGTCCCGCGCTATCTCGGGCTTGGCAAGCCACTGCAGGTCGCCACCGAAGGCGAGCTCGCCGTGTTCGTCAAGGATGGCACCCGGCTTGGCAGGATCGGGCCCCATCGGCAGCGGATCGGGGATCGGCTCCCCGACCACCGTGCGTACACGCGGCTCGCCCGTGCCCGGGTCCGCCGTCGCCGACACGGTGATGAAAACCAGCCGCTCGGGCAGGCCCCGGGCAACGGGGCGCGCGATCGGGGCCGACGCACGAGGACTCCCCCTCGCGCCAGTGGCGGCATCGCAGGCTTTCGCGATCCACGCGGCACGCTCTGTCGTGTGCCCCGCGAGCAATACCGCCCAGGCCTGTTCCGGATCCCTGGTCGCTGCGTCGACGTAGCGCGCACCGTCTTGTTGCTCACGCTCAGTGAGAAGGCGTTGGTGCTGGTCGATCGAGACGGCATCGGGGTAGGCGCGGATCCACAACCCGCCGTGGACAAAACGGGTCTGCAGGCGCAATGGCGCCAGCAGGATCGGTTTGGTTGCATCGAGCCCATCGAGCGGCGTCGCTTTGCGCTGTGCGCGGATGGCGTCCAGGATGGCTTTCGACAAGGCGGGGGTCGCTTGGAGGCCAGGGCGCGACAGTAGGGTCTGGGCGATTGAGCTCATGGCGCGTGCCTCAGTAGTTCGGCAGCATGGATATAAATCTGGACGGGCTTCTGCAGCAGGTCGGCCGCGAGTTCCCCAGCATGGCCGTCCCGGGGTGCCAGCCCGCCCACCACCGGCATGCGATCGACGTCGAGCATTCGCCAGCGCGCGGGATCGGCGTCGATCTGCGCCGCCGACAGGCCGACATGGAACCAGTCGAAGTCATTCCAGGACGTCATCGGTGCCGGCAGCGGCGCAGCCGGACGTCCGCGGGTAAACGCCTGATCGTCGGCGCCGAAGCGCGGCTCGCCCACCTTCTCGCGAAGCACGATGTACCACCCGGGCTCGGCACCACCACGCTGTCCGTCACCGCGCATCTGCGCGGGTGTCAACGGCAGACCGATAAAGGTGCAGTCGGCGGCTTTGCCTTTGAAAATTGGCCAACGGATGTGATCGCCCTCAGCCCCGTGCCTGGCATCCCATTCCGCCCGGTCAGGCAACCGCTCCCAGGAACTCCAGGACTTGACGTGGAAGCGTTCAGCGATCTGCTCGGCGGTGGCGGCGTCCGGGTGATCGGGCACCCACCAAGCGCGCACGGCATAAATGTCCGTGTTGGGATAGCGGCGAAGCAAATCCCCCCGGATGGCAATGACGGTCGCATCCCGGGCCAGATCATTCGCCGGGTGGTCGCCGAGCCGTTTGCTCCAGTGGTGCATGGGACGGATGGTGTCGCGCGCGGCGTCGTCCAGGCCAGGGCAGTCGTTTGTATCCCAGAAGCGACGAAAGCACGTACCGCGGCCGTCGCTCGGGTACTCCCGCCACAGCATTTCGCGGGCGAACTCGTGGTTCAGCCCAGCCATGTAAGCCTCTATGAACGGCGCGTTGTTTTGCAGCAGTGTGACGCTGTTGTTGGGGATGGCCGAAATATTGGGTAGCAGCCGCTCTTCCTTGCCAAGTGGCGCAAGCTGATGCTGCATGGGGTCCTCGAATTCGGGCGCGGGCATGATCGGGTCCAGGCGGTCGGTCAGCTGCAAGTCGCCGAAGTCGAGCCTGGCACGAACGCGGGCCCGCATCGCCGCCGCCGGTTCAAGCGCGGCGCGGGCCGCGTCGGCGAGGCCTGGGAGGTCGGCTTTGGCGCCAGGCCGGAGGGTCGTTTCGACGTCGAGGTCGATGCGCTGCTGCACGGCGATGAATGCCTCGCGCAAGGCGCGCCAGCCGTCGCTGTTGTCGGGCGTGATGCCGAATCGTTCGGCGAGCGCGTCGTCACGGGCGAGCACACGGATGTCGAGCTTGGCCGTGGCGAAGTCCTTGGCGGAAAAGAGGCTAGGTTGCAGCAGGCTCTGGGTAATGCTGGCAGGGCCGATGGCAAGGTCGGCTTGCGGCCGAACCCGCTGCCCGAACAGTTGAACCGACCGGGTGGCAAAGCGCGCCATGCCGCGCGGTGCCCGGACGTCGTCCTGCCTGTTCAGCCGTAGCTGCATCAGCCCTTGCGCTTGTGTACCCGGAGCAGGCGTTACCGGGCGGATCAAGCCCTGGGCCGCCTCTTGCAGCGTGGCAAGATCGACCTCGGGTATGCCCAGCACCCGGTCTGGACGTTCGACGGCGAGCTCTGCGGCGGCGGCCAAGGCCAGCGGCGCGGCCGCAACACCCAGGGTGATCCGACCGGCCGGGCGGCGGATCGTCGGGGCGACGATCAGCTCCCGTGTGGCCACGGCGGACACGGCCTCCGTCGCCAGCGAGGCCTTGCGACGGGCTACCTCCAGGGGCGTGAGGCCGGCTTTGGCGACCACTGCGCGACGGACGAGCGGAGCACCGGGGCGCGTTGCGCGGGCGAAGGCGCCGCCGAGCATGGACGGCGTCATCGTAGTAGGCGTCAGGGCGGTGCGCACCGTCCCTGCGCCGACGCTGATCAGGGCCTCGGCCGGGCGCGCGATGCGCAGCACCACCGCCGGATCGACCGTGGCGGCGGCGACTGTGCGGTCGAACAGTCCCCGTTCCACGCTCTGCCAGAACTGCGCCAGCCGGACAAACCCATTGACCTTGAACAGGTCGCCATACTGCGACCAGGCGCGCGCCATGTAGTCTTCCTGGTTGCGCTGAATGTCGCGCGTTCCGAAGCCGGCACCGATCCTGTAGGCGGGGTCGAAGTTCAAGTCGCCGATCCAGGGCGGCGTGGTCTGCCCATCGGCGTTGGGCTCGACAGCGTGAATGGCGGCATGATTGGCGCCGTAGACCGGGGGAGCCACCAGCGGCAGCAGGCTGTCGTTCGGCTCGTCGTCCGCGTCCAGGTGTGCTGCCTTGGGCACCTTGCGGTTACGGCCGAGTCCCGCTTGCAGCAGTGTGCCGAGTGCGACGGCGAAGGCCTCGTGGTCTGTGTTGCCCCACGTGCCCGGCGGGGCACCGATGCGGGTCTCGCCGGCCAGCGCCGGAGGTGGCTTGCCGCCGCCAGGTGGAAACGCGGGCACCCGCAGCGCGCCTTCGAGCCAGAGGGCTTTGGTGGAATCGATCTTCCCCTTCTGCGGATCGCCGTGCCAGGGTGTCATGTCCATCAGACGCCGGCCGATGTTCATCTCTGGCTGCGGCACGAATGGCTTCAGGCGGCGCACGAGCGCCTCGAAGTTACCGTCCTCACCCGTGCGGAAACTGAAGGAAAAGTAGACCGGCAGCGGCGGCGGCGTCGTTGCCCGTGCATAGGCGAAGGTGGTCGCGGCGACGCCGTCAACCCGCTGCCCCATGGCGGCGAGCCGCCCTGTCTCGAAGGTCGGCACTACGAAGCCGCTATACGTGGTGAGTGGCGACAGGCGACGTGGTGACAACAAGCGTGAGAAGGCCTGTCCCGGGTCAGTGGCAAGCACGGTCGCCAGGTCCCTGCGTGTCGCCTCCACGCTGCCGGAAAGGGCCTGGTTCACCTGCACATGGGCCCAGGCCCACGCCTGGGCCGGGTCCGGAACCGCATGGGGGGCAATCTCGGTCAACCGGCCGTTGTCCTGCACGTATTCACCGTCCGCCAGCACGAGCAACGTAAGCCAGGGCGTGACCCGCCCGCCACGCGCCGCCGCCTGTACGGCGATCGGCGTGTAGCGCCAAGGGAAATCCTCGTCGTGAAAGTCGACTGCGGCCAACGCCGTGCAGTCGAAGTCGGGCGCGCCGGCTACGGGCTCGGTGCGCAGGACTGCCGCAGCCCGGAAGCCCGCCACATCGGGCGGCCCACGCAGAACCACCGGAGCGAGCGGGATATCGAGACCTGCGCCGTCGCCGCTAACGGAGAGGGTGAGCGAGACAGTGCCACGCGGCCCTGCGCCCGCAGCGACACGCGAGGCGAGGCCGAAGCGGACATGGTCGATGAAGGAGAAGTCCTTGGCCATGATGATGAGCCCTCAGGCAGTTTCCAGATCGAGCATCGAGACGATGCGTAGTCTGTCCCGCAGGCCAGGCCGTGGCGATAAAGGTGCCGAAGGTGTTGTTATTGTCGTAGTGCCGCTTGCACAAGTAGTAGAGCCACTGCTCGCACCCGTCCGATAAATCGAACCCAGGTACCGGGATCAGCGGCGGGTGCCGGCGTACGTTCTGTTCCAACGTCGCGATGGAGGCGAAGGCCGTGCAGGTACGGCGACCACCTTGGTGGCGAGGAGGGGGGGCGAAATCGTCCGCGAGCGAGCGTACGGCTGGCGCGGCCGGTGACGCCGGCACGTTTTGGCCAGGGACGTAATCCGCCAGGACGGGGGCAGTCGGCACACCGAAGGCGTAGACCGCCTTCTGGACGATGGTGAGCAGGTCGATCGGAATTGGCAGGTGTGGGATGGGCAGGCCGCGCAGGTCAATCCCAAGATATCGCGCCAGTTCGACCGGCGCGGCGTTGGCGGCGCCGATCGCCTCTTCGACGCTGGTAATGCCGAGTTTCTCAAGTGCATCGGCCAGTCCCATACCAAATGGATCGAAGAGGTTGAGCGGCGAGAGGTTGAAGGGCAGCGGCATGATGACCTCCATTAGTGAATGGGCAGGTAACTAAAGCACGCCTCCAAGGGCAGAGCGGTTCAGAGGGGCTTTCATTCACTAATTTATGTTTTCCGTCCTGAACTTAGAGCACATGCATGGCCTCTTCGAAGACAGCAAGACTCGAATACAGGGGGCACATAATCATGGCAGGTCGTTAACCTTATTACTTTAGTAGCGGTGCGATTTTTAACGAGCGAATGTTCAAGATCAAATTGAAATGATTGTATTCAAATTGGCGATTATCTTTGAGGCAGTCGTTGAAGTAACTGATTCATGCCCGCTGTCAAGCTAAAGCTGTCTAGACGCTTTGCAAGCCCAGTCAATGCGCTTCCTTACATGCATGGCTAGTCGCCATGGGCTGCGTTTGCTACATGACGCATCGTCTACTAGCCTCCAAGTAAGCAACGACGCACACCTCAGGACGGCCGCCAGTTGTTCTCCTTGCTGCCTGGCATTGACAGCGTTTCAGTGAGCGTTTGCTCGCAGATGAAAGCGTCTCCACCTTCCGGCCCGGAATGTTCGGCCCGATAAAGTTTGATGGCAACTGCACGAATCAGCCTTGCGAACTGCGCCGGGTGGGGCAGTACGCTGCTGGCTGTTGGATACCTGCTGTCCATCACTGCCACAGGAGAACATCATGCCCCTCCAAGCGCCCCTGAAGAGCGGGTCGCAAGATCCATACGTTACCCTTGCGCAACAGCAGCTTATTGCGTTGGGGTATGAACTGCCACGTTTTGGTGCAGACGGTGTATTGGGCGATGAGACGCTCTACGCTTATGGCGTCTTCCTGGTATCGCAGGGGCTCCGAGCACCTACAGACGAGCGTCCTAAGTCCATCACTCCCGCGGGTGCCGCAGCCCTGGACAGGGCGTTTAGCGCTTTATCCCAAGTTGAGCCCATCGCGAACATCATCGATGAGCGAGCCAATCACTCGCATTCGGGACGCTCGGTATCCATGCCATTCAGGCTCTGGCCGAAGATTACAGCCGTCGTCCTCCATCAGACGGCGACCCATATTGGTGAAAAGCCCGCGTCATGGCATGGCGTGCCCATTCACTTTGGCATCACCCGGGCTGGCAAGATCATTCAACTCTATGACCTGACCGAAGTTTGCAACCACGCCAATGGGTTCAACCGGTCCAGTGTCGGTATCGAAATAGATGGATGGTATGCCGGTATCGAGGGGCAGCCCAAAACGCTGTGGCAACCCAAGAACTTGACCACTCCCAGACAACCCATGAACTTGCCCGATGTGCAGGCCAACGCCGTCAAGACGATCGTGCAGGGGATCTTGAGTACAGTAGCGGCTAATGGCGGACGGGTGACCCATATTCATCCGCACCGGCAATCGAGCAAGGATCGACAGTCTGATCCGGGCTCGCTGATCTGGAAGACCGTAGGCTTGTGGGCCCAAGACACATTGGGGCTGTCTGACGGAGGCGCTGCATTCACCGTGGGTAATGGACTGACTATTCCCGAGGCCTGGGATGCCCGGTACACGGGCAATCGTTATTGACCCTAAGCAGATAGACAGGCCAGTCCAAGGGATTTAGGAATGATGAAACCTCGTGCGATTGCGCTTTCTATCTGCGTGGCGTTGAGTCTCTCCGGGTGTGCTTTTTATCCGGTCCTGAAGAACCAGCAGGATTTTAAGCCAGCCACCACTGCGGGGATCCCGTGTAATACTCAAAACTACGCAATAGCCCTGCAGTGTGCGGCAACTTTAGACGAGGAATTATCGGAACTGACGAGGGGCGCGCAGCAGTACAACTTATTCAGTTCCTACTCGGCTTGGTTTCTGGGCGCGGTTACCGGCGGTGTGCTGGCCTTTGACGGCGGCGAGGGCGTCCTCAAAGGTCTGGCTGTGGGCGTGGGAAGCTTGGTCGGGCTCAATGCAGTGGTGAAACCTGAGGATCAGCGAAAAATTGCATCGGCCGCTCAGAAGGAATTAAGTTGCATCGTCTCCGTTGCGCAAGCCGTTCACAATGCGCAGGGCGATGAAAGTTTGAGCGGTGTAGCGGAGGAAAGCCAGGCGGCTATTCAAGGGATTACTTATGCGCGTGCGGGCGTCATGACACAGTACATTAATCTGGGAAGAAGCAAGGCTGTTCCCGATGCCCAGATGTTCGTGAACCTCTACAAGGCTCAGGAACAGGACCAACAGTACATGGTCATGGCAAAGACTGCTCAAGGGGTTGCTGAGTCAATTGGCTCCGAGGCACAGATTGGCGGCAAGCTTTCCAAGGCGGTTCTTACCCTGCGCCAAAGGGTGGTGGACCAGCTTTCGGCAAGCTCAACGATCGATGAACTTGCAGCCAGCAAGCAGAGAGACTTGGTGGTTGGAATGGCCGGGGAAACGGTCAAGAAACGGGCTGATTTGAGGAAGCAGCAAGAAGCAGCGTCTATAAGCGGGGACGCGTCCCATGCCTTGGCGATCAATGCAGCAAATGCGGCGTCGGCAGCGACTGCAAGTATTGATGCTGCATTCTCGGACTGCGTCGATCCTTCAACGGTGGAGGCACTGAAGAAATAAGTTGGAAAAGGGTAGCCGGGACATAAATGAAACGCCGGGCGCAGGCGTGCAATGTCAAGGATAAAGCCTATAGTCAAGCAGGCACCAGCCAACAACGCGCAATAGAACTTTCGCTTAACGTCAAGGAGAGTGAAAATGTCTCGTAATACGCTGTTTATCGTGACGGTGGTTATTGTCAGTGCGCTCGCTGCCTTTATAGCGTATGGCATGTTCGTTGTCGGCACCTTTGACGATCCGCACAAAAGCAGAATGTATTTTGCCGCCTCCATACTTGCTTTTCTGGCGTTTATTTTCCTGCTGTCCATCATCATCTATGCGCTGGGTCCTGAGCCTGCCTCGCCCAACACCGAGTCCCCAGGCAAGATTATTTTTGATTCGTGCGTAAAAATCATCCCACCGGTAGTGACGCTCATCGTCGGCTTCTATTTCGGCACAGCGCAGAGTGATCACGAGGCCAAACCGGAGCCGGCTGCCGTTGTTGCCCCAGCCAGCCACTCAAACGATGGTTAAGCGCGGCGAGGTTGCAATATTGTCCTTTGAAATACAGCAAGGGTGTCGTCGCCCCTGGGAAGTGACAGCGTAGGTCCTGACGTTTGGGGGCCTTCAGTGGGCCGAGAGTTCTCTGCGGAC
>Ga0160439_1000630_pt1 | contig 14189 bp, 14 predicted proteins | sample HID1975M_E0MG_FD_108201 | JGI IMG/M metagenome (GOLD analysis project Ga0160439, IMG submission 108201) | Enriched soil microbial communities from UW Madison campus, WI, USA - HID1975M_E0 MG | ecosystem: Environmental > Terrestrial > Soil > Unclassified | place: USA: Madison, Wisconsin... | reverse complement strand
GGGTGAGGGCTGTTCTTCAACCACCCACGCGCTTTAACGTCTCATATCCACTCCACACTCGCGTAAATGTCGTCATCCAGCACAGCGCACCAAACACCCACGCAAACCAGACAAACCACTGCGGGAACAGGCAACTCAGGACAAAGAGCGCGATGGTTTCCGTGCCTTCCGTCAAGCCACCGAGATAGTAAAACGATTTGTGCGCGTAGCCGGGATTATCAAGCTGATGCTTTTGCGCCACCGCAGCAAATGCCAGGAAACTGCTGCCGGTCCCGATAAACGCAAACAGGAGCCAGCCACCGGCTAATGCATTTTGCGCCGGGTCGGCGAGAATAAAACCAAATGGCACCAGGGCGTAAAACAAAAAATCTAACGAAATATCGAGAAAACCCCCGGCATCGGTCAGGCCGCGCCGCCGCGCCAGCGCGCCATCTAAACCATCAAACAGCCGGTTCAACACTATCGCAACCAGGGCCGCGCCATACCATTGCAGCGCTAAAAACGGCAGCGCCAGCACTCCGATGGCAAAGCCAATTAGCGTCAGCCCATCGGGGGAGATAGACGGTTTATCCAGCGTCGCCGCAGCACGTTCCAGTGACGGTTTAATCCGTGGATGGAGGTAACTATCAAACATGAGGCTGTTTCCCGGTTGCGCTGACGCATAGCCCTTGCGCCGGAATATCCAGTGCGGCATTAAAGCGGGCGGAGAGATTCTGGAAGGCAATCAATGCGGTTAATTCGGTGATGGCTTTGTCATCATAATGGGTTTTCAGTTCGGCTTTTAGCGCATCACTGATTTGCGGAGGCGTCGCTGTCATCGCATCAGCATAAGCGAGTGCCGCTTGTTCTTTGGCGGTGAACAGCGTCTCGTCGCGCCAGTTCGCGACGGCCAGGACTTTATCCATCGAACCGCTACGCTCTGCCAGCCGCAAGCTATTGGCATCAATGCAAAATTCGCAGCAGCATTGTTGGGAAACACGCGTCATCACCAGGGAGCGCACCACCGGGTCGATTTTCGCCCGCCGTCTTTCGAGAAAGCCCACGAACAATGCCACCAGCCAGAATAAAAACGGAAAGCGCCCCCACCATCGCGTTGGGTTTAGCACCGAGCCGAAATGCTTTTGTTGCATCGAAACAATGGGCCGTAAACTGGCAGGCAATTTTTCAAGCGGAGCCACCCAGGGAGCGCTGTTTTTTGTCGTCATTCGGGAAAATCTTCAGAAAACCTTTGATGGCGCGTATTATGCCACGCCCATGGGGAAAGAGCGGATGAGTATCATGAAAACCATTGATGTCGTTGCGGCAATTATTGAGCGTAACGGTAAGATTTTACTCGCCCGACGCCCGGAAGATGGCGATCAGGCGGGTTTGTGGGAATTTCCCGGCGGCAAAGTCGACGCGGGTGAATCACAACCTGAAGCCCTGGCGCGGGAGTTAGAAGAAGAGCTGGCGATTAACGCGGTGGTTGGGCATTACGTTGCCAGTCATCGGCGGGAAGTTTCCGGGCGAATTATTCATCTGCACGCCTGGCATGTCAGTGAGTTTAGCGGCGAATTAACGGCACTTTGCCACAGTGAACTGGCCTGGTGTTTACCGGCCGGGGCATTTGAGTACAACCTTGCCCCGGCAGATATTCCCTTGCTGGAAGCGTTTATGGTTTTACACGCCGCCAGACTAAAGGATTTGTACTAAGCGTCTTTTCGTCGCGCTGGCATTGCAACAAAATTCCGCCATCGGCTTTCACAACCGCCCCTTCGGTGTAATTTTGATCCTGATAGATACAACACTGGCTGCACGGTGCAGCTCTTTGCCCCTGCGTGCTGAACACTTCCGGCGGCACGGAAATATCTACCTGGGGATCAAGACGCTGCGCCATCCCCGGCAGGCTTATCATCAGCGCCACGGCGGCGGCGAGCAGGCTTTTTAGTCGCATCTTCACTTCCCTCTTTTTTCGCCCATTGCTTGCGCGGTTTTTTCTGCTCGTCAGGCGCTTTGACGCCTTTAAAGGCATGATGAACCGGCTTGGTTCGCGCCTGGTGAATAAGGTCATATAACGTTTGCACCAGCGGCTGCATGAAATCCTGATAACGGCACTGTTTTTCACTGATTTGTGTCAGCGTCGATTCCCACTGTGCCGTCATATCCGGCCTTGCAGCCAGTTCTGGCAGAGAATGAATTAACGCGCGCCCCGCATCAGATGAGTGAATATAGCGCCCTTTTTTCACCAGAAACGTTCGTTTGAACAACAGCTCGATGATGCCGGCGCGAGTCGCTTCTGTGCCTAATCCATCCGTTGCACGTAGGATCTTTTTCAGATCTTTGTCCTGCACGAAGCGGGCAATCCCGGTCATTGCCGAAAGCAGCGTTGCATCAGTGAAATGGCGTGGCGGTTGGGTCTGGCGTTCAATCACCTCACCTTTTTCACACAGCAATTCATCACCTTTGGCAACCACCGGCAGCGGCGTACCATCGTTTTCTTCATCGCGCTCTTTGCCGCCCAACAGCGTGCGCCAGCCAGCTTCAGCCAGGAAACGGGCTTTGGCGTTAAATTTACCGCCAGCAATATCAAGATCGATGGTGCATTTGCGGAACACCGCATCGGCACAGAACTGCATTAAGTATTGTCGGGCGATCAGGTTGTAAACTTTAGATTCATTTTCAGAAAGCGAAATTTTGGAGCTACGCGCGGTCGGGATAATCGCGTGGTGAGCATCAACTTTTTTGTCATCCCAACAGCGGTTGCGCAGATCGGTATTCAGCGCAGGCTGCGGGAATAAATCAGGCTGGTGGATGCTAATCGCATTCAGTACCGCGTGACGCCCGGCAAAATGTTCATCCGGTAAGTAACGGCTATCCGAGCGCGGGTAAGTGATAAGTTTGTGGGTTTCGTACAATTTCTGGCAAATATCCAGCACGTTCTGCGCACTTAGCCCAAAACGTTTAGCCGCCTCGATTTGCAGACTGGAGAGCGAAAACGGCAGCGGGGCGACTTCTGATTCCCGTTTATCATTATAGGCAGTGACTATCGCCGGTTGCCCGCCGATACGGTTCACCACATGTTCAGCCAGCGGGCGATGCAGCAAGCGCCCTTCTTCGTCCTGATACGGTTCGCAAGATTCGCTTGGTTGCCACGTTGCGACAAAACGTTCATCGGCAGGTGTAACGATGTGCGCTTTGACTTCGAAGAAATCTTTAGCGACGAAATTCTCAATTTCTTCGTCGCGACGCACCACCAGCCCGAGTACCGGCGTTTGCACGCGCCCGACGGAGAGCACACCCTGATAACCCGCATTACGCCCAAGAATGGTGTAAGCGCGGGTCATGTTGATGCCGTAAAGCCAGTCGGCACGGGCACGAGCCAGAGCTGAAACACACAGCGGAATAAATTCACTGTTGGCACGCAGGCGACTGATTGCACGTTCTACCGCCTGCGGGTTGAGATCGTTTATCAGGCAGCGTTGAACCTGCTGACGCTTTTCCGGTGCCAGTTCCAGATAGTCGAGAACTTCGTCCACCAGCAGTTGCCCTTCGCGATCCGGGTCACCTGCATGAACCACTTCGTCAGCCTGGACGAGGAGTTTTTTGATGGCGTTAAGCTGTTTAGTCACCGACGGGCGCGGCTGCAACTGCCATTTTTCCGGCACAATCGGCAAATCGGCAAGGTTCCAACGCGCGAAACGCGCATCGTAAGCATCCGGCTGGGCCTGTTCGAGCAAGTGGCCGATACACCAGGTAACGACTTGCCCATTACCACACTCAATGAACCCATCGCCACGGCGATGGGGCTTGGGTAGCACGTCAGCAATAGCGCGAGCGAGACTCGGTTTTTCGGCAATAAACAAACGCATCCGACTAACGAATCTCAATCATCGGGCGGCCCGCGCGTGCGGTTTTTAGCTCGCCAATCGCGGTCAGTTTGATGCCATTTTTTTCGGCGACGGCGGCAACGGCAGCTTCTGCGCTCTCTTCAACGGCCAGCAGCAAGCCGCCTGAGGTTTGCGGGTCACAGAGCAAATCACGCTGCGCCTGGGTCATTTCACCCATCAGATATCCGTAGCTGGCAAAGTTGCGCGAAGTACCGCCTGGCACGCAGCCCTGTGCGATGTAGTCTTCGACACTCGGTAATTTAGGGACTTTATCGAACCAGACTTCGGCCTGAATGCCTGCGCCCTGGCACATTTCGCTGAGATGACCGAGCAGACCAAAACCGGTGACATCCGTCATGGCGGTGACGCCTTCGATATCGGCAAATTCAGCGCCAGGTTTGTTGAGCTGGCACATGACTTCTGCGGCAAGGCCGTAGTGTTCTGGTTTGAGCAGGGATTTTTTCTCAGCGGTGGTCAGCACGCCAATACCGAGCGGCTTAGTGAGGAACAGTTTGCAACCTGCGGTGGCCGAGCTGTTTTTCTTCACGCGGTCAGTAGGCACAATCCCGGTCACGGCGAGGCCAAAAATAGGCTCTGGTGCGTCAATGGAGTGACCACCCGCCAGAGAAATTCCGGCCTGCTGGCAAACAAAACGCCCACCTTCAATGACTTTACGCGCGATTTCTGGTGCCAGGGTGTTAATCGGCCAGCCAAGAATGGCGATAGCCATAATAGGTTTGCCGCCCATCGCGTAGATATCACTGATCGCGTTGGTGGCAGCAATGCGCCCAAAATCGAAAGGGTCGTCGACGATCGGCATAAAGAAGTCGGTGGTGCTGATGACACAAGTGCCGTTGCCCAGATCGTATACCGCCGCGTCATCACTGGTTTCGTTTCCTACCAGTAAGTTAGGGTCGACAAATTTAGCCTGCTCGGATTGCAGAATAGTTTGCAGGACTTTCGGGGAAATTTTGCAGCCGCAACCAGCTCCGTGGCTGTACTGCGTCAAACGAACGGTTTGCTCACTCATGGACTACTCCTGTCATTGGCAATGCCGCTATGGTAACTCTTCGGCCAGGGAGTAGTAAGTATCAGTGTCTGAATTGCGCCATTGCTGGTCACAATCCAGACAGCTTTTGCGTGATTGCTTAGAATCTGCGCACAAATGGAGCGATGTCCGGCACGCTGACGGTGGTAGACGCTTTAAGCTGCGGCGTTCCCAGATAGAGGAAACCCACCACTTCGTCTTGCTCACGGCACTTAAGTGCGTCACGCACGGCTTCACTTTCAGTCCAGATTCCTGTGCGCCAGATTCCGTTGTAACCCTGCGCCACTGCCGCCATCTGCATCGCCATAACGGCGCAACCCGCAGAGACCACCTGCTCCCAGACCGGGACTTTGTGATTGTCATCGCAATGCGCGACAACCGCGATAATCATTGGTGCACGGAACGGAGCTGTGCGCGCTTTTTCAATGCCCTTTTCGTCTTGCTCTTCAGCGATGGCAGCCTGTTCCATCACTTTGCTAAAGCGCTCACGCCCTTCGCCTTCGATGACGGTGAAACGCCACGGCTGTAATGTCCCGTGGTCCGGGGCACGCATACCCGCACGAATAATGTTATCCAGGACATCGCCTGCGGGAGCAGGTTCTACCAGGCGGGAAGCGCTGCGACGGTTAAGTAGTAGTTCGAGTGCATCCATTTGAAAACTCCTGTCATGATTTTTAACGGCAAAACTAACACAGCAGGTGAATTTGTTACAGCGCAGGGCAGATTTCCTACTGACTTTCGCCCTGGAGGTATTTAGGATAGCGGTAACTTTAGCTGTCACACGCAGCTTGCCAGAAATAACGGAGTATTCATGCGCACCATTGGGCGATTTGTTGCCGGTTTTTTTAAGTGGACCTGGCGTCTGCTTAACTTTATTCGAGAGTTTATTCTCAACCTGTTTTTAGTGCTGTTGGTTCTGGTCGGCGTTGGCATCTGGATGCAGCTTAACAGCGCCCCTGCCGAACCTGCGCGGGGTGCGTTGCTGCTGGATATTACCGGTGTGGTTGTCGATAAACCTTCAGTGAGTAATAAGCTGGGTGTAATTGGCCGCCAGTTGCTGGGTGCCAGTTCTGACCGCTTGCAGGAAAACTCGCTGTTTGATGTGGTCGATACCATTCGCCAGGCTAAAGATGACCGCAACATCACCGGGATTGTGCTGGACTTAAAAGAGTTCGCGGGTGGTGATCAGCCTTCGATGCAATATATCGGCAAAGCACTGCGTGAATTCCGCGACAGCGGCAAACCGGTTTACGCCGTGGGTGACAGCTATAACCAGGGGCAATATTACCTGGCAAGTTTCGCCAATAAAATCTGGCTCTCACCGCAAGGCATGGTGGATTTACACGGTTTTGCAACAAACTCCCTGTATTACAAAACGCTGCTGGATAAGCTGAAAGTCTCCACGCACATCTTCCGCGTCGGCACCTATAAGTCTGCCGTGGAACCGTATATTCGTGACGATATGTCCCCTGCTGCGCGTGAAGCCGATAGCCGCTGGATTGGTGAGCTGTGGCAAAACTATCTCGCAACGATTGCCGCTAACCGCCAGATAACGCCTGCTCAGGTATTCCCTGGTGCGCAAGGTCTGCTTGATAGCCTGCAAAAACTCGGTGGTGATACAGCAAAATACGCGCTGGATAACAAGCTGGTAGATGAACTGGCCAGCAGCGCCTCCATGGATAAAGCCATGGTGAAACAGTTTGGCTGGAACAAAGAAAACAAAGATTTCAGCTACACCAGTATGTATGACTACGTGGTGAAAAAACCGGCTGATACCGGCGATGCCATTGCTGTCATCATCGCCAATGGCGCAATTATGGATGGTGAAGAAACGCCAGGCCAGGTCGGCGGTGATACCACTGCAATGCAAATTCGCGAAGCGCGTCTTGACCCTAAAGTGAAGGCAATTGTGCTGCGTGTAAACAGCCCTGGTGGCAGCGTTACGGCGTCAGAAGTGATTCGTGATGAACTGGAAGCCGCGCGTGCGGCGGGCAAACCTCTCGTGGTTTCGATGGGCGGAATGGCAGCATCAGGCGGCTACTGGATTTCAACTCCAGCCAATTATATCGTCGCCAGCCCGAACACCCTGACCGGCTCGATTGGTATTTTTGGCGTGATCAATACCGTTGAAAATAGTCTTGATTCGATTGGCGTTCATACCGATGGCGTGGCAACTTCGCCATTAGCGGATGTGGCGGTGACGAAATCGTTACCACCGGAAGTTCAGCAGATGATGCAGTTGACCATCGAAAATGGCTATAAGCGCTTTGTTAATCTGGTGGCGGATTCACGTAAGAAGACTCCAGAGCAAATTGATGCCATCGCACAAGGTCATGTCTGGACCGGCCAGGATGCAAAAGCGAACGGTCTGGTCGATAGCCTCGGTGATTTCGATGATGCCGTAGCGAAAGCGGCAGAACTGGCGAAGCTGAAAACCTGGCACCTGGATTTCTGGCAGGATGACCCGAGCTTTATCGATATGGTGTTCGATAGCATGAGCGGTTCCGTGCGTGCCATGTTGCCGCAAGCGTTGCAGGCATATTTGCCCGCGCCGCTGGCTGATGCTGCGTTAGCCGTTAAAGCGCAAAACGATAAGTTTGGCACCATGAATGACCCGCAAAACCGTTACGCTTTCTGCCTCACTTGTGGCGATGTGCGATAATTCATAACTTCCCGGGTGGATGAGCGTCGCGCCGTCCACCGCTTTTTAAGGCGGGTGACACTTCGTTTACCCGCCCTATATTGCTGATGTGAAACCATTCCATGCAAAAGAAATCCATCTACGTTGCCTATACCGGCGGTACTATCGGTATGCAACGATCTGAACACGGTTACATTCCCGTTTCCGGGCACCTGCAACGCCAGTTGGCGTTGATGCCAGAATTCCACCGTCAGGAAATGCCTGATTTCACCATTCATGAATATCAGCCGCTGATGGACTCCTCGGATATGACCCCTGAGGACTGGCAGCACATCGCCGATGACATCAAAGCGCATTACGACGAATACGACGGTTTCGTGATTTTGCACGGCACTGACACGATGGCATTCACCGCCTCAGCGCTGTCGTTCATGCTGGAAAATCTCAGCAAGCCCGTGATTGTGACCGGCTCACAGATCCCATTAGCTGAATTGCGCTCGGATGGGCAGATTAACCTGCTCAACTCTTTATATGTGGCGGCAAATTTCCCGATTAATGAAGTCACATTGTTCTTTAATAATCGTCTGTATCGCGGCAACCGCACCACCAAAGCGCACGCTGACGGTTTCGATGCATTTGCCTCACCCAATTTGGCACCGTTGCTTGAAGCGGGAATTCACATTCGCCGCCTGAATACGCCACCTGCGCCGCACGGTGAAGGAGAACTGATCGTTCACCCGATTACACCGCAGCCGATTGGCGTGGTAACGATTTATCCGGGAATTTCGGCGGATGTGGTCGGTAACTTCTTACGCCAGCCGGTAAAAGCGTTGATATTGCGTTCCTATGGCGTGGGCAATGCGCCACAGCACGGCGCGTTCCTCAAGGAGTTACAAGAAGCCTCTTCACGCGGCATTGTGGTGGTAAATCTCACGCAATGTATGTCCGGGAAAGTGAATATGGGGGGTTATGCCACAGGTAATGCGCTGGCTCAGGCAGGCGTTATCAGTGGCTACGATATGACGGTAGAAGCCACGCTGACTAAACTTCATTATTTGCTTAGCCAGAATCTCGACGTGCAGGCCATACGCGAAGCGATGTCGCTTAACTTACGTGGCGAACTCACTCCAGATGAGTAAGGAGAAACCATGAAACGTGCTTTGTTATTGGTTGATTTACAAAATGATTTTTGTGCCGGTGGCGCACTCGCAGTCCCGGAAGGTGATAGCACGATTGATATCGCTAACACCTTGATAAGCTACTGCAAAGCAAAGGGTGATGCCGTGGTTGCAACCCAGGACTGGCACCCCGCCAATCATGGGAGTTTTGCCAGCGTTCAGCGAACCGAACCGTTTTCACAGGGGAAACTCGATGGACTTCGCCAAACCTGGTGGCCGGATCATTGCGTGCAGGACAGCGAAGGGGCAAAGCTCCATCCTTTGCTCAATACTCATGAAATAGAGGCTGTTTTTCAAAAAGGTGAAAACCCGCAGATTGATAGCTACAGCGCGTTTTTCGATAACGGGCATCGTCAGAAAACTCAGCTCGATGACTGGCTCTACCGCAATGAGATTAAACAGCTCGTGGTAATTGGCCTGGCGACGGACTATTGCGTGAAGTTCACCGTGCTCGACGCCCTGTCGCTCGGTTATGAAGTCACAGTGATTACAGATGGCTGCCGCGCGGTGAATCTGCATCCTCAGGATGGTCTGCGAGCGTACCAGGATATGTCTGCCGCTGGCGCAACGCTAATGACACTGGCTGATTTTACTTACTAAATTACTGACCCGGCTCCCCAGGGCGTGAAAGCGCCCTCCTTTCTTTATTCGATTCCGCTCTCATTCTTAACTTTTATTGCTCGCTCATTTCTGAGAGCGCTCTCATAATGAATTTGTTTATTAATGCAGCAACTTAGCTGCGTTTATTTTGCCTTCCGTTCCCTCTGGTTACTGAAGGCTTGCTCGTCAAAGAGGAACTACCCTATGGTCTTCACGCGTAAACTGCTGCCGTTACTGGCAGTGATACAGATCGCTTGTGCCGGTGTGGCTCAGGCAAGCTCTTACCTCTCAGTCGGTTATTTCAACGGTGGAGGCGACGTCACAGCCGGACCGGGCGGCGATATAGATAAACTCGATGTGCGCCAGATAACGCACCTCAACTATTCGTTCGGTCTGATTTATAACGATGAAAAAGACGAAACAAACCCTGCCCTGAAGGATGCGTCGAAACTGCATCAGATTTGGCTGTCACCGAAAGTGATGGCCGATCTGGAAAAGATCCCCGATCTGCGTAAACAGAACCCTTCCCTGAAAGTGCTGCTATCGGTTGGCGGTTGGGGCGCGCGTGGCTTCTCAGGTGCTGCGGCGACACCAGAAAACCGTGCGATATTTATCCGCTCGGCGCAGGAAGTGATTAAACGCTACGGGCTGGATGGCATCGATCTTGACTGGGAGTATCCGGTGAATGGGGCGTGGGGTTTGGTGAATAGCCTGCCGGAGGATAAAGCGAACTTCACTGCGCTACTCAACGAACTGCGGGCCGCGTTAGGTAAAGAAAAACTCCTGACCATCGCCGTGGGCGCTAACGTGAAAAGTCCAACCGAGTGGGTGGATGTAAAAGCCATTGCGCCAGCGCTGGATTACATCAATCTGATGACCTACGACATGGCGTATGGCACGCAATATTTTAACGCCAATCTTTATGATTCAAAAACCTGGCCAACCGTGGCCGCCGCGGATAACTACAACGTTAACTTTGTCGTTGATAACTACATTAAAGCCGGTTTGAAACCTGCGCAGATGAACCTGGGAATTGGCTTCTACGGGCGAATCCCTAAACGTGCAACCGAACCAGGCATTGATTGGGATAAACCAGACGCCGCCAAAAACCCGGTGACACAGCCCTATTTCGGTGATGCCGAGAAAGCCTTGTTTATGTCTATGGGCGTTGACCTGACTAAAGACAGTTATATGAAATACAACGATATTGTCAGCAAACTGCTTAACGATCCCCAAAAGCGCTTTACGGAAAACTGGGATAACGATGCGCATGTTCCGTATCTGACCATTAAGTCTGCTGAAGGCAAAGATCTGTTCGCTATTTCGTATGAGAACCCACGTTCTGTGGCAATCAAGGCGGAGTACATCAAAGCGAAAGGATTAGGCGGCGCGATGTTCTGGGAGTACGGCGCGGATGACAACAATAAATTAGCGAAAGAGTTAGCCAAAGATTTAGGCATTAAAACCGAGCATTAATAAATCAGCGTGTATGGCGGGCAACGCAATGTTACCCGCCTTTTCAAATTCAGAGCTTCACTGTCACAATCGGTGCAGGCTCAATGCCAAACTCTGCTTTAAGTTGCTGCTTACTCTTCATCACGATATTGCCATCGGTGCCAATGGTCATATGTTGCGGGTCAGTGTTGTGGCGCGTCTGCCACATCATCACCAGTTGCAGGCTGTTCTCTTTTTGGTCAGGAGTCAGCGCCACACCGTCAGGCCATTTTCCCAGCTCAACAGCGGTCACCAGACGTTGATAAACTTCCGGTGTCATTGTGTCTAACATTTCGTCCAGGTTCATCATGCGGCAAGTTCCTGTGGAATAATTTGCTGAATCGATTTTTCAACCTTCAGTTTGTTCACCGTTTTTATCATCAGTGAAGTTTAACGAGGCTGAGTTTACGCAGTAGCGCTCACCGGTAGGCTGCGGACCGTCGGGGAATACATGCCCTAAATGCGCCTCACAGTTGCTGCAACGGATCTCAACACGTTCCATACCATGTGAAAAATCTTTGATATAGCGGATAGCGTCGTCGCTCACTGGCTCGTAGAAGCTAGGCCAGCCGCAGCCTGAGTCATATTTGGACTCTGACATAAAGAGCGGTGCATCACAGACCAGGCAATGATAGACACCATCACGTTTGTTATGCAGTAAACGCCCAGAAAACGGTGGCTCAGTGCCATGTTTCTGCGTGACATAGAACTGCATTTCAGACAGGTTTTTTTTAGATGAATCAGGAGGTAATTGATTAGCCATATGCGTACATCTCGTGCCGTGGGTACTGTAACTGATAACAGCATGATTCTAACAAAAAATTAACAACGCCGTGCTCTTTTTTGTTCTAAACTTAGCCCTGAATTTCTAACGCAGCGTCAATTGTGATCGCCGTCACATTCTTGTTGGAATTGATCTTTAAAATTCCTCGCATCGTCCCCATTTGGATAAAGAGCCAAAAGGGAAGCGCGAGGCGGTTCAGTCGTTCAAATGATGTCCATAGGATTGATTTGTCGCAATGATTGACACGATTCCGCTTGACGCTGAGTAAGGTTTTTGTAATTTTACAGGCAACCTTTTATTCACTAACAAATAGCTGGTGGAATATATGACTATCAAAGTAGGTATCAACGGTTTTGGCCGTATCGGCCGTATTGTTTTCCGTGCTGCTCAGGAACGTTCTGACATTGAGATCGTTGCAATCAACGACCTGTTAGACGCTGAATACATGGCTTACATGCTGAAGTACGACTCAACTCACGGTCGTTTCAACGGCACTGTAGAAGTCAAAGACGGCCACCTGGTTGTTAACGGCAAAACTATCCGTGTTACCGCAGAACGTGACCCGGCTAACCTGAAATGGAACGAAGTTAACGTTGACGTAGTTGCTGAAGCAACTGGTCTGTTCCTGACAGATGAGACCGCTCGTAAGCACATCACCGCTGGCGCGAAAAAGGTTGTTCTGACTGGTCCTTCTAAAGACAGCACTCCTATGTTCGTTCGTGGTGCTAACTTCGAAAAATATGCTGGCCAGGATATCGTTTCTAACGCATCTTGCACCACTAACTGCCTGGCTCCACTGGCTAAAGTTATCAACGACAACTTCGGTATCGTTGAAGGCCTGATGACCACTGTTCACGCAACTACCGCTACTCAGAAAACTGTTGATGGCCCGTCTCACAAAGACTGGCGCGGCGGCCGTGGCGCAGCTCAGAACATCATCCCTTCTTCTACCGGTGCTGCTAAAGCTGTAGGCGTTGTACTGCCAGAGCTGAACGGTAAAATCACTGGTATGGCGTTCCGCGTTCCAACTCCAAACGTGTCTGTTGTTGACCTGACCGTTCGTCTGGAAAAAGCTGCGACCTACGAAGAAATCAAGAAAGCAATGAAAGCGGCTTCTGAAGGCGCGATGAAAGGCGTTCTGGGTTACACCGAAGACGACGTTGTTTCTACTGACTTCAACGGCGAAATCTGTACTTCTGTGTTCGATGCTAAAGCGGGTATCGCACTGAACGACAAATTTGTGAAACTGGTTTCTTGGTACGACAACGAAACTGGCTACTCTCACAAAGTACTGGATCTGATTGCTCACATCTCCAAATAAGTTGAGATGAGTCATTAATCCTGAAGGGCGACTGTGGTCGCCCTTTTTTTTCGCCTTTGATCGATAGGTTGAACAAATGATTAATAAAATTTTTGCCCTTCCGGTTATTGAACAAATTACTCCGTCCGTGTCTCTTCGCAAGATTGACGAGCTGGAAGCTATCGTGGTCGACCATCCACAAGCTCGCGGTTCCTTTACTTTACAAGGCGCACACCTTTTGTCGTGGAAGCCTGCTGGTGAAGAAGAAGTACTGTGGTTGAGCGACAATACGCCTTTCCAGAACGGCAAAGCTATTCGCGGTGGCGTGCCAATCTGCTGGCCATGGTTTGGCCCAGGCGCACAAGCCGATCTGCCAGCACACGGTTTTGCGCGTAATCTGCCATGGGCATTGACTGCACATAATGAAGATGAAAGCGGTGTTTCACTGACTTTCGAACTGCAAAGCAGCGATGCCACTCGCAAATACTGGCCACATGACTTTACCCTGTATGCACGTTACAAGCTGGGTAAAACCTGTGAGATGGAACTGGAAGCACACGGCGAGTTTGAAGTGAACTCTGCACTGCACACTTACTTCAATGTTGGCGATATTGCTGATGTGAAAGTGAGCGGGCTGGGCAACAAATATATCGATAAAGTGCTGAATGCTTCTCTCGGCCAGTTAACCGACGGCGTGCAAACTTTCCCGGACCGTACCGACCGCGTCTATCTGGAGCCAGAAGAGTGCAGCGTAATTCACGATGCGAGCCTGAACCGCAGCATTGATGTGATTCATCATCACCATATCAACGTCGTTGGCTGGAACCCAGGCCCGGCTCTGTCTGTCTCTATGGCTGATATGCCAGACGATGGCTATAAAACTTTCGTGTGCGTCGAAACGGCATGCGCCAGTGCACCGCAAAAAGCAACGGCAGATAAGCCAGCGCGTTTAGCGGCAACACTGCGTGTAGCGAAAAAAGCTTAAACCATATCTAAAGGCGTTTTGCGGCCCGGTGCCGGAAACGCCTTTTCCATCAGCTCAATCTCTTCCTTACTCAACTCAATCTCCAGCGCTGCAGCATTTTCTTTTACATGCGCCACAGTTCCCGCTTTTGGAATAGCGATTACACCATCATGGTGAATGACCCAGGCTAAGAGCAGTTGCGCAACCGTCGTACCTTTCTGATTCGCGAGCTGGTTAAGTACCGGATGATTCATCAACCCGCTACGCAAACGCCCGGCCTGCGCTAATGGGCAATATGCCATAACCGGCATACG
>Ga0160439_1000628_pt1 | contig 14214 bp, 9 predicted proteins | sample HID1975M_E0MG_FD_108201 | JGI IMG/M metagenome (GOLD analysis project Ga0160439, IMG submission 108201) | Enriched soil microbial communities from UW Madison campus, WI, USA - HID1975M_E0 MG | ecosystem: Environmental > Terrestrial > Soil > Unclassified | place: USA: Madison, Wisconsin... | reverse complement strand
CTGCTCGTGATGCCCGAGGACGCGACGGACGTCGAGCGTGTTACCGTCACCGAGGAGGCGCCGGTCGAGGCACCCGCCACGCCCGCACCCGCTCCCGTCCAGCAGCAGGCACCGCCCGCCGAGGCGCCGGCCGAGGCGGCCCCCGCCGCCGAGACCGGGTCGGTCAGCGACGCGCAGAGCCTCGTCGGCTCGGGTCTGCTCGCGGCGGGCCTGCTGGCCGCGGTCGTCGCGCTGCGTCGCCGTCGCCGCACCCCGCAGCCGGGTCCGGACGCGACGGAGATGGAGGTCGCCCTGCGGGTCGGCGCCGACCCCGCGCGGGCCCGCAGGCTCGACGCGTCGCTGCGTCACCTCGCCGGACTGCGTGCCGGTGCCGGTCAGGAGTTGCCGGCGGTCTACGCGGCGAGCATCGACGACACCAGGCTGACCCTGTTCCTCGCCCCGGCGGACGTGCACGCGCCCGCGCCGTGGACCGCGAGCGACGACGGCCGGCAGTGGCACCTCGCCGCGGACGCACCGGTCTCCGTGCCGCGTGGGATCGCCGCGCCGTACCCCGGGCTGGTCTCGCTCGGGCGGAGCCCGGAGGAGGCCGACGTGCTCGTCGACCTCGAGGCCGCCCAGGGACCGATCAGCATCGTCGGCGACGAGACGGTCGCGCGCGAGGTCGCGACCGCGATCGCGGCGGAGCTGGTGACGAACGCGTGGTCCGACGGCCTGCGCGTGACGGGCGTCGACCTGCCCGAGGCCCTCGCCGAGGTCGGTGGCGAGCGCTACCGCGCGGTCGCCGACGTCGCCGACGCGCTGCCCGAGCTCGTCGCCCGGCAGCGCGACGTGCTGGGCACGAGCGTCCTGGCGGGTCGGCTGCGCCCGGGGGCGGGCATCACGCCCGAGTACCTCGTTGCGGGCAGCGCACCCTCGGCCACGACGGCCGAGCGAGTCGCCGCGGTCGCGACCGGCGCCGGCCGTGCGCCGTGGGGCGCCGTCGTCGTCGGCGACGTGCCCGGCGCCCGGTGGCGGATCGAGGTGGACGCCGACGGCGCGGCCTCGATCGGCCTGCTGCGGCTCAGCGTGACCGCGAACCGCCTCTCCGAGCGGCGTATCGGCGCGCTGGGCGAGCTACTGGCCCCCGCCGAGGAGCCCGTGGCGGACGAGGTTGGCGGCGTGGACGTCGAGGGTCACCTCGAGCGCCCCGACCTGCCGCCGACGAACCGCGCGGTCGGCAGCGCCGACCTGTGGGCGGCACCCGTGCGCGTGCTCGTGCTGGGCACGCCGCGGGTCGAGGCCGACGGCCCGATCGACGACGACCGGCGCGAGCTGTGCACCGAGCTCGTCGTGCACCTGGCGCTGCACCCCGAGGGCGTGCACCCCACCGTGCTCGGCGCGGCGGTCTGGCCGCGCGGCGTGACCACGGCGGTCGTCAACGCGACCGTCGCCCGCGCTCGCGACTGGCTCGGCAAGGACGCGCACGGCGCGCCGCACCTGCGTCACACGATGGACGGCAACCTCGTCCTGGGCGCCCGCGCGGTGCTCGACTGGGACGTCGTGAAGTCGCTGCTGGCCGCGTCGCGCACCGCGACGACGCGCGAGGCCGAGGCGGACGCGCTGCGCGAGGCCCTCGGGCTCGTGCGCGGCGCGCCCCTCGAGGAGGTGCCGACCGGCCGGTACTCGTGGCTCGCGCGGGCGCGGCTCGAGCGCGACGCGCGCACCACGCTGGTCGACGCCGCGCACCGGCTCGCGGTCCTCAGCCTCGACGGCGACGACCCGAGCGGGGCGAGGGCCGCGGTCGAGACCGGCCTTGCCGTGGCTCCGACCGACGAGCTGCTGTGGCGCGACCTGCTGCGCGCGGTCTGGCTCGAGTCCGGGCCGGACGGCGTGCGTGCGGCGGGTGACGAGATGGAGCGCGAGTTGCGCGACGCCGGCGTGCGGGAGATCTCGGCCCCCACGGCCGCGCTCCTCGAAGAGCTTGCTCCCACGGGTGGTCCCGCACGGGCCACCGGGAGTTGAGAAGTCGCCGGTTCCCCTGCCCCATCGGAGAACTGGCGATAGCGTGAACAACAAGGGGTGGCGTCATGGGGGCGCCACTGGAAAACAAAGGAGATCTCCGTGGCGGTCGGTGCAGAACTCAGTACCCTTCAGGCGCTCCACAAGACGTTCGTGGCCAAGGCGCAGGAAGCCCACGACATCAAGACGAAGGTCGACTCCGCTCTCGAGAGTGCCGTGTGGACCGGTAAGTACTCTGAGGACTTCCGCACGGCGTGGACGGACTACCGCGCGAACCTCGACAAGCTGAACGAGGCGCTCGAGGGTGCCGCGAAGGACGTCAAGGTCAACCACAACAACATCGCGGCGGCGACCGGCGAGGGCGACCGCATCTGAGTACCGCGCATGGCGGCCCGCCCCGGCAGGGGCGGGCCGTCGTCCGTTGTTCCGAACCAGCCCGGGAGGTGACGTGCGCCTGATCCTGAGCGTTGCCGTGCCCGGTGGCGCCGACCTCGTCGACGTCGTCGCCGAGTGCGCGTCCGGCTCGCGGGTCAGCGATCTCGCGTCCGCGCTGGCGGGTGCGCTGAGGTTCGAGCAGCAGAGCGTGGTGCCGCGCGGGTCCGGTCACCTCGGCGTCGTGCAGGTCGTCCGGGCCGAGCAGGACGCGTCCGTGCCGCTGTGGTGGCGTGGACGCGAGCTGGACGCGAGCCAGACGGTGGAGGCCAGCCCGCTGCGGCACGGTCACCTCGTCGGACTCGGTCGTGACGTCGCCGACCCGTGGGACGAGCCTTTCGGGGCGAGCGAGGTCCGGGTCGTCTCGGGCCGCGGAGCGGGGCGCGTCCATCGACTCCCGCCCGGGCACCACACCATCGGGTCAGGACGCTCCGCGTCGGTCCGGCTCGAGGACGCGCCCGAGCAGGCGGTCCTCCTCGACGTGGGTGTCGACGGGTCTGTCACCGTCGCAGCGGCCCCGGACGTCGTCGGCCGGTCGATCGCCGCACCGCTGCGTCGGCGCCCCCTCGAGGGCCCGATCGTCGTGCGGTCGAAGCAGGCGAGCGGAACGCCCGAGCCGGCCCGCAAGACCAAGAAGTACTCGGCGCTGCTCGCGCAGGCGCGCGGGGCGACGGCTGGCATCGAGGAGCTCGACCCCGAGGCCGACCGCCCGTTCCTGCACCTCGGTCGCCTGCCGCTGAGCACGCCACGCACCTGGGAGACCGGCGCGTCGCTCGTCGTGGGGGACACCGTCCTCGAGCTGGCCGACCACGAGCCGCCGGACGCGAGCCTGTCACCCAGCCCCGAGGGCGCGACCCTCGACTTCAACCGGCCGCCGCGGCTGCTGCCCCCGGCCCGGGCGAGCGACTTCCGCCTGCCGGCCGAGCCGCGTACCCCGGACAAGCAGCCTTTCCCGCTCATGATGATGCTGCTGCCCGTGGTCATGGGTGGCGCGATGTTCGCCATCACCGGGAGCATGTACTCCCTGATCATCATGGCGCTGTCGCCGCTCATGGCGCTGTCGAACTGGATGACGTCGCGCAAGTCGCGGCGGGGCCAGCACGTGGACGCGGTGCGGTCGTTCACCGAGCGCACCGCCCGGATCGAGGCCGACGCGTACGCCGCGCTGACCTCCGAGAGCGCCGCGCGCCGCCGCGAGCTGCCCGACCCGGCCTCCGTCCTGCTGTTCGCCACCGGTCCGCGGTCGCGGCTGTGGGAGCGGCGTCGCACCGACCCGGACTGGATGCTCGCGCGCGTCGGCACGGCCGACGTGGCGAGCGAGGTGTCGCTGCGCGACCCGGCCCGCGACGACCACGACCAGATCCAGCACTGGACCGCCGCGGACGTCCCGGTCGCCGTGCCGCTCGCGCGTGTCGGCGTCACGGGCGTGGCCGGCAGCGACGAGGACCGCCGCGCCGTGGCCGGCTGGATGGTCGCGCAGGTGGCCGCGTCGCACTCGCCCGCGGACGTGACGATCGTGCTGCTGAGCGAGCCCGAGTCGGAGGCCGACTGGCGGTGGGTGCGGTGGCTGCCGCACCTGCGCCGCGACGCCGGGCCGCTGGTCTCGGTCGGGAACGACGACGAGACGACCGCCCGGCGCGTCGCCGAGCTGCTCGACCTCGTCGAGCGCAGGAAGGCCGCGTCCAGCAGCTCGGGCGGGTTCTCGTCGGTCGCCGACATCCTGCCGCCGCCCGTGCTCGTCGTCCTCGACGGTGCGCGCCGCATCCGCCTGCTGCCCGGCCTCGTGACCCTGCTCAGGGAAGGCCCCGCGGTCGGCGTGCTGTTCTTGTGCCTCGACGAGCAGGAGCGCCAGCTGCCCGAGGAGTGCCAGGCCGTGGTGCGGCTCGAGGGCAACGCGACGACCGTCTCGGTCGCGGGCAAGGACCCCGTCGAGGGCGTGCGCGCGGACCTCGTCGAGGGTGCGTGGTTCGAGCGCCTGAGCCGCGCGCTGTCGCCGATCCGCGACATCAGCACCGAGGACCTGTCCTCCACGCTGCCCTCGTCGTCGCGCCTGCTCGACGTCCTGCAGCTCGACCCGCCGCAGGCGAACGCCGTCGCGCAGGGCTGGGCGGCGGGCGGCCGGACGACGAGGGCCGTCATCGGCGAGACCGGCGACGGCCTGTTCACGGTCGACATCAGCGCCGACGGCCCGCACGGCCTGGTGGCGGGCACGACCGGTTCGGGCAAGTCCGAGCTCCTGCAGACGCTCATCGCGTCGCTCGCGGTCGGCAACCGGCCCGACGAGATGACGTTCGTGCTCGTCGACTACAAGGGCGGCGCGGCGTTCAAGGACTGCAAGAACCTGCCGCACACCGTGGGCATGGTCACCGACCTCGACACGCACCTGACCACGCGCGCGCTCGAGAGCCTGGCCGCCGAGCTGCGCCGCCGGGAGCACCAGCTCGCGGGAGCCGGGGCCAAGGACATCGAGGACTACCTCGCCACGCGGGGGCCGCACGACGACCCCATGCCGCGCCTCCTGATCGTCATCGACGAGTTCGCCGCGCTCGTGGCCGAGCTGCCCGACTTCGTCACGGGCCTGGTCGACATCGCCCGCCGCGGGCGCTCGCTCGGCGTGCACCTGCTGCTCGCGACGCAGCGCCCGGCGGGCGTGGTCAGCGCCGAGATCAAGTCCAACACCAACTTGCGCATCGCCCTGCGGGTCACCGACCGCAACGACAGCCAGGACGTCATCGAGGGTCCCGAGGCCGCCGAGATCGCGCAGAGCCTGCCCGGCCGCGCCTACGCCAGGCTCGGGCACTCCAGCCTCGCCGCGTTCCAGGCGTCCCGCGTGGGAGGTCGCCCGCCGAGCGCGTCGAGCGGTGGGGCGGTCGCGGTCTCGTCGCTCGCGTGGGCCGCGCTGGGCCGGCCGGTGCTCACGCCCGGGTCCGCGGGCGAGGACGACGTGGAGACCCCGACCGACCTCGCGTCGCTGGTCACCGCCGTGCAGGGAGCGGCCGACCTGGCCGGGATCGCGGCGCCGCCGCCGCCGTGGCTGCCCGCGATGCCGGCCGTCGTGACGCTCGACGAGCTCGGTGAGCTGGCTGGGGGAGGGCTGCCCGACTCGCCGTTCGCGCTCCCGTACGGGCTCGTGGACCTGCCCTCGCAGCAGCGCCGTGACGTCGCCGTGCACGACGTCGCGCTCTCCGGCCACCTCGCGGTCGTCGGCGGTCCCCGCTCGGGCCGCTCCACCGCGCTGCGCACGTTCGCCGCCGCGATCGGCGAGCGGACCTCGCCGCGCGACGTGCACCTGTACGGCGTGGACTGCGGCAACAACGCGCTGCTGCCGCTGGTCGGCCTCCCGCACACCGGTGCGGTCGTCACGCGAGACCAGCCCGAGCGGCTCGCGCGACTGACCCGCCGGCTGCGCGCCGAGATCTCGCGCCGGCAGCGGCTGCTCGCCGAGCAGTCCTTCGCCGACGTGACCGAGCAGCGCGCGAACGTCGACGCCGACGAGCGCCTCCCGTACGTCGTGGTGCTGCTCGACCGCTGGGAGGGCTTCGTGCAGGCCTTCGAGGACTACGACTCCGGCATCCTGCTCGACCTGTGGACCCAGATCCTGCAGGAGGGCCCCGGCGCGGGCGTCAAGGTGATCCTCAGCGGCGACCGCAGCCTGCTCAACGGGCGCATCTCCACGCTCACCGAGGACCGCGTGATGCTGCGGATGCCGGACGCGGGGGACTACTCCGCGGTCGGCATGACGCCGCGCCAGGTCCCCGGGGACATCGCCGACGGCCGTGCGTTCCGCTCGCGCGGCAGCCAGGAGGTCCAGGTCTGCGTCCTGGACGCCGAGGTCGGCGGTGCCGAGCAGGTGGCCGCTCTGCAGCGCATCGCGCGCGACGCGAGCGCTCGTGCCGGGGCCGTGCCCGCCGCCCTCGCGCCGTTCCGGGTCGACGACCTGCCCACGCGCATCACGCTCGCCGACGCGAGCGCGCTCGGCACGCCTCTCGCGGCGACGGCCCTCCCGGCCGGTGTCGGCGGCGACAGCCTCACGCTGTTCGGGCTCGAGGCGGAGGAGCATGGGCCGGGCGTGCTGGTCGTCGGCCCGCGTCGCTCGGGGCGCAGCACCACGCTGGTGACGATGGCCACCTCCGCGCTCGAGCGCGGCTGGCTCGTCGGCACCGTGACACCGCGGCGTAGCCCGCTGCGCGACCTGTCGGGAACGGCCGGCATCGTCGGGGAGCTCACGCTCGAGTCGACGCGCGACGAGATCAAGGCCGTGCTCGAGCAGCTCGTGCCCGCCGACGGCCCGCCCACGCTCCTGGTCATCGACGACCTCGAGCTGCTCGGCACGGACGGGCACCTGGCCGACGCCGTGGTCGAGCACGTCGGCGCGCTGCGGGACCGGCCGGGCCTGGTCGTCGCGGGCGGGACGACCGACGAGCTGTCCGGCTCCTACCGTGGACCCGCGCCGACGTTGAAGAAGTCGCGCAGCGGGCTGCTCCTGGCCCCCGGCTCGCCGAACGACGGCGACGTCTTCGGGCTGCGCCTGCCGCGCTCGGTCATCGGGGCACCCGTCCCCGGCCGCGGCATCCTGTCGCTGGCGGGCCAGTGGCAGAGCGTGCAGGTGCCGGTGCCATGAGCGGCGGGCCGAGCACGCGGATCTCCGAGCACACGTCGAACGAGGGAGCGGGATGACAGACCCCGAGAAGGTCGAGAACCGGTACCGCAGCGCGCTGCACGGAGCGACGCCTGGAGCGCAGAGCCAGGCGTCCTCGGCAGGCGCGGCGTTCTCCTCGGTGCTCAGCGCGCTGACGAACGAGGCCTGGGTCAGCACCACCGCGGACACGTTCTCCAAGGACTGCTCGGACATGCAGACCAAGGCGGGCACCGCGGGCGACGACAGCGTGGCGGAGATGACGTCGCGGTACTCGCGCGAGCCCGCCAAGGTCGACCCCTCCGACTACCGAGCGACGTGGTACTGACATGGCCGTGGCGAAGATCGACGTGGCGGGCATGCAGCAGCTCGTCAACGGCCTGACCAGCGGGATCGAGACGCTCGACTCGGCGCGCAGCTCGCTGCGCACCACGCTGTCGCGCTACGACCTCGCGACGTCCGACACCCAGGGGATGCAGACGGCGGCCGACTGGGCGCGCGACGTCCTGCCCGACGCCCGTCGCAGGCTCGCCAAGGCGCAGGCGCTCGAAGGCTCGAACCCGACCTGGCCCACGGGGACGGTGCAGTTCGACGACGTCACCGACATCTCCTCGATGGCGCCGGACAAGGCGCAGCAGGCCGGGCAGGAGGCGGCCGAGGCCCTGCGTGATGGTGGCAAGCCGGACGACGACCTGATCGCCCAGATCATCGAGATGCAGGACGACCCGTACTTCGCGGCAGGCTTCGCGAAGGCACTCAGCGCCGATGAGCTCGCGGACGTCGTCATCAAGCTCGGGTACAACCGCTCGGACCAGGACGGCAGCAAGACCCAGGACGAGCTCGACGCGGAGAACGCCTGGTACGGCAAGCTGCTGAACGGCATGTCGACGACGATCGCCACGGCGACCCGGAGCACGGGCGACCTCGCGCTCCCGTCCGACTACGCGCAGAGCTGGCTCGACACGATCGAGGCGGAGGTCCCGACGTCGCCGTACTACGACGGCGGCGGCGGCCAGGTCGACCGGGCGAACGCGCTGACGGTGCTGCTCAACGCCGGTCACTACGGGACCCCTTTCCTGAACACGATCGCGGAGGGTGTCTACGACTACGAGCGTGAGCTCGGCGACGAGCGCGGCAAGGTCTGGGAGCCGCGGGGGAGCGACGACCCGAACGGCGGCGTGTACGACGCCGACGGGAAGCGGTTCCGCGACCCCTTGGCCGGCATCATGGCCGCGCTCGGGAACAACCCGGAGGCCGCGCAGGACTTCTTCGGTGGGGGCGAGGACCGCAAGGTCAACATCGACGGCCACGACGTCACCGTGTCCGAGCGTCTCGCGTACCTGGTGCTCGACCGGCGCTGGGACATCGACGCCACCAACGGTGGTGCGCTCGGCACCGCGCTGGAAGCGGCGACCACCAAGCTCCGCAACAGCGAGGCCTCCGGCAAGCTCTCGGCGGACCTCGCCTCGCAGACGTTCGCGCTCATCGGTGACAAGACCGGCGAGGGGCAGTCCGACGGGTGGCTCGTCTTCGGCCAGCACGAGGGCTGGAAGATGTCGGACGGGCTGCGCTCCCACGTCGCGCAGATGCTCGCCTCCTACGGGGCCGACGCCTACCGGGTGATCCTCGACGACCACGACGACCTCGCGCAGGGGTGGTCCCAGCCCGGCAGCGGTGACCTGTTCGACGCGGACATGCCCTACGGCGCCGTGCTCGACAAGGCCCTGCTCGCCAAGATCGTCGGGACGCTGGGCGAGAACCAGAACGACCTGACGCCGTTCATGACGGGGCTCTTCCAGGCGCAGAACCTCGCCGTGAACAAGGGCCTGACCGACGCGATGCTCCAGCAGCCGAACGCGGCCGCCAACTTCATCACGGGCGGCGTGAGCGACGACTCCAACCCCGCGATCACCAACGCCTCGCAGGTGATCGGCTGGACGTTGGACACCGCGTACGGCGGCGACAAGTCGGACGAGGAGTACCAGAAGAAGCGCGCCGAGGCGATCGCCGACGCCCTGAGCCTGGCCTCCGCGATCCCGTACATCCCCGAGATCAAGCCCAAGTGGCTCAACTTCGGCGTCGACCAGCTCAAGGACGCGACGCTCGACGAGATCAAGGACAGCGCCTCGAAGGACTCGGGTGCCACGTACACCGAGCTGAGCCAGAAGGTCCAGTCGCAGCTCGCCGACGCGACGATGAACCAGCTGCTGGCGAGCGGCTACTTCGACGACGCCGCCGTCCAGGGCGCCGCCGAGCGGGGCTACGACTTCACGCCGCCACCCGCCGGGGCGATCCAGGCCGGCCCGCCCCCGCACTTCGACACCGGCTCGCAGGCCTACCAGGACTGGTACAACAAGTCGGCGATGAAGACGATCGTCGCCGAGCGCGTGATCGGCACCTACCGCGACCAGTGGGGCCTGCCGCTGTGAGGCGGGCGCCCGCGCTCGGCCTCGCGACCGCGCTTCTGCTCGGCACCCTCGTCGCGGGGTGCACGTCGTCCAACCAGGAGGAACCGATGCCGACCGAGATCCCGTCGAAGCCGGCCGCTGGAGCGGAGCTCGTCTGCGGGATGGACCGTGCGGACGTCGAGGCTGCCATGGGCCTGAAGGTCGGCCGCGTCGAGGGCGACCTCAAGACGGCCGACGCCGAGGGCAAGCGCGAGTGCGACATCTGGCCGACGGACACGAGCCTCGTCGACGGCGCCATGGTGTTCGTGAGCGTCCTGCCGGCGTCGTCGACGGAGGGCAAGCAGCTGCGCGCCGAGGTGGACGGGACCGCCACAGGCGTGACCGAGCCGTCGGCGCGGTACACGGACCTGGACGGGGCCGCGTGGAGCGGGTCGGTGGGTGCGAGCTCGGTCGTGTTCTTCGGGGACCAGGTCGTGGCGATGACGAGCACCTGGAAGGGTGACGGGCGCGACCCCCTGGAGGACCTGCCGGCGCTCTCGGCGCAGGTGGCGTCGTCCGCCGGGCTGGGTACCTAGTCAGACATTGACATCGTTTCGAACACATGTTCGCATGGGGCGATGCGATGGGATGACCAACGGGGTGACGACGACGCGGTGCTGCCCGGGCTCGGCATGCGCGGCCTGGTCCGGAGCGTGCGGACGCCCGAGTTCGCCGGGATCACGTTCCACGAGGTCCTGGCGCGCAGCGCGCTGAACAAGGTCCCCGCGGCCTCGGCGATGCCCTTCCGGTGGACGGTCAACCCGTTCCGCGGCTGCACGCACGCGTGCGTCTACTGCTTCGCCCGCCCCACGCACGAGTATCTCGATCTCGACGCCGGCCGCGACTTCGAGACCCAGGTGGTCGTCAAGACCAACGTGGTCGACGTCCTGCGGGCGGAGCTGTCTCGCGCGTCGTGGGGCAGGGAAGCCGTCGCGCTGGGGACCAACACCGATCCGTACCAGCGGGCCGAGGGCCGGTACGCGTTCATGCCCGGCATCGTCGAGGCGCTCGTGGCGGCGCGGACGCCGCTGTCGATCCTCACCAAGGGAACCCTGCTGCGGCGCGACCTCACGCTGCTCGCGTCGGCTGCCGAGCACGTGCCGGTCGGGATCGGGGTCTCGCTCGCCATCGGTGACGAGGCGCTCCAGCAGGCGATGGAACCGGGGACGCCGACGCCGCGCGCCCGGCTCGACCTGATCCGCGCGGTCCGGGACGCGGGACTCCCGTGCGGCGTGATGATCGCGCCCGTCATGCCGTGGTTGACGGACGGCAGGGACCAGCTTGACGCGCTGCTGAGCCAGGTCGCCGAGGCCGGTGCGACGGGCGTGACCGTGCTTCCGCTGCACCTGCGGGGCCCGGTCAAGCCGCTCTACTACGCATGGCTCGAGGAGCACCGCCCCGACCTCGTCGCCCAGTACCGCTCGCTGTACGGCGCGGGTGCGTACGCGCCGCGTGAGTACGTGCGGTGGCTCGACGAGCGCGTACGGCCGCTGGTCGAGCGGCACGGGCTCGGCCGGGGCGGCGGCCACCGGCTCGACGCTGAGGGGACGTACCCCGAGGGCAGCATGCCTCCAGCACAGGCGCCGCCCGTGGCCACCGTGCTGCAGCCCGCGCTCTTCTAGGGCGTCGTGACCGCGTGCGACCCGGTGCCGAGGCACCTAGCGTGGCGCCATGCCCGAGCGCGTCGACGTCTACCGCGGCCACATCGCCGGCTTCGGCACGGCGAGCGGGCGTCGGTTCGTCGTGGGGCGCTGGCTCACGAGCCCGTACGGCGCGTTCGCCGACGTGATGGTCGAGGACCCGGCGGGGCTCCGCACCCTGCTGGCGCCGAGCCGCGACGTGGCCGATGAGGTCTCGGCGGCGTACACGTTCGACGCGGTGCACGTCGTCGACGTGCGGGTGACGGCCGACGAGGTGTCGCGGACCTGGCACGTGACGGCCGGGCCGCTCGCGGCCGAGATCACGATCGGTGCACGGACCCGGGTGGGCGCGTTGCTCGCCGCGGTGCCGCGGCCCCTGGCGTCGGCGGAGTGGTTCGCCGGCGCTGTGGACCCGGTGGCGAGGGTCGCTGTGCCCGGGGTCCGGACGCGGGGGACCGCGGGCGGCGGGCGCCGCGAGACCTACGCCGCGTCGGACCAGCACGCCGTCACGGCCGTCAGCGCGACGTGGGCCGACACCCCGTGCGGTGACCTGCGGGACCTCGTGCCCCCGGTCGGCTTCGGGTTCTCGTCGGCGCCGGCGAGGCCGAGCGTCACACGCGTCAGCACGACCATCAGGCGCCGGGTGTAGCCAACGGCACACCGGCTCAGCTCGAACCTCCGTGAGGCATCACCTAGCCTCGCTGGCGTGCAGATCCCCTCGAGCCCCGTCCGAGCCACCGCCGTCGGCGGCGTCCTCGTCGCGCTCCTGGCCGCCTGCAGCGCGAGCCCGGAGCCGGCCGACGACCCGTCGCCGAGCCCGACGACAGCCACCACCGCCGCATCCGCGGAGCCGTCTGCGGCGGCCGAGGAAGCCGTCTCGGCGGTCGTCGAGAAGTACGTCACCGCGATGGTCACGATGGAGAACTCCGGCCAGGTCGACCCCGCGCCGATGTTCGGCATCGCGTCCGACGACGTGGCCAAGCAGGAGGCCGCACGCGTCAAGGACCTCGTCGACCAGGGCATCCACCGCGAGGGGCACCCCACCCTCGGCGAGCCCACGATCACCGTCGACGGCTCGTCGGCCCGCTACGAGGTCTGCATGGACCAGGACGCGTGGGTCGGCGTCTACGAGGACCAGAAGCTCGCCACCGACTACGGCCCGCTGCCGACCGGCTGGGACCTCGCGCTCGTCGACGACGCATGGGTCGTCACGGCCACGGTGCCCGACAAGGACGTGACGCTGACGTGCTGACGCTGCGCCGAGCCCTGGCGTCGGTGACGACGGCGCTGGTCGGGCTCCTCCTGGTCGTGCCCGCGTCCGGTGCGCAGGCCGCCGAGGGCTGCTCGCTGGTCGAGGCCGGTGTCGTCGACGGCAAGATGACCTACGAGACGGTCTGCCCCGGTGACGAGACCGGCGGCGAGGACACCGGTGGCGGGGGAGCGCCCGCTGCGGACAAGTGCGACAAGAGCGTCGTCGAGGGCGTCGGCGACTACGTCTTCTGCGTCGGCACCACGGCGTGCGCGGTCAACAACCCCTCGCACCTGGACGAGGCGGACTGGCCCGAGGACGAGCGCCCGGGTCCCGACTACATCTACACGTTCAAGTGGTGCACCACGGCCGCCGGCGAGACCGACTACGGCTGGAGCTGGTACCAGCCGGAGGACGAGGGACCGACGCTCGAGGAGCTCGCGCAGCAGGCGTTCGGCGCTCTGGAGACGCCCGCGTTCACCGTGGCGTTCAACCCGCCGGGCCGCACGATCGTCGGGTTCCCGACGTGGTTCTGGGCCGCCACCGGATCGGCCGGGACGATCACCGGGTCGTCGGCGGGCGGCGTCGTCGCGATCGCGGAGCCGTCGCGCCTCGAGGTCGACCCGGGCGACGGGCGCGGGGTCCAGCGGTGCGCGTGGACGACGACGCAGACGGACACGTGCTCCGTCACGTACGCGCGCTCGTCGCTCGGCTACCCGGCCCGGATGCGCCTCGTGTACGACGTGCGCTTCGAGAACGCCGGCGCCCCGCTGGCGCTCGACGGGCTGCCGACCGTGCTCCAGTCGCCGTGGGAGCAGCGCGACGTGCCCGTCGCCGAGATCCAGTCGGTCGTCACGTCGGGATCCTGAGCGCGTCGGGTGCCCGGCGCGGCGACTAGGATCGTGGCGGCCACAACCCCTGACCGAAGGACTTCGCTGTGCTCCGCACCCACACCGCCGGCTCCCTGCGAGCCGAGCACATCGGCACCACCGTCACCCTCACGGGCTGGGTGGACCGGCGGCGCGATCACGGCGGCGTGGCGTTCGTGGACCTCCGCGACGCCTCGGGCATCGCCCAGGTCGTCATCCGCGACGAGGCCGTAGCGCACGGCCTGCGCGCGGAGTACGTCCTGCAGGTCACGGGCGAGATCGGTCGTCGGCCCGCCGGCAACGAGAACGCGAACCTCGCCACGGGCGAGGTCGAGCTCGTCGCGACCGACGTCGTCGTCCTCAACGAGGCCGCGCCGCTGCCGTTCCAGGTGTCGTCCTCGCTCGACGAGCCCGTGGGCGAGGAGGCGCGCCTGAAGTACCGCTACCTCGACCTGCGCCGGCCCGCGCCCGCCCGCGCCATCCGCCTGCGCGCCCAGGCCAACGCCGCCGCGCGCGCCGTGCTCGACGCGCAGGATTTCGTCGAGGTCGAGACCCCGACGCTGACGCGCAGCACGCCCGAGGGCGCGCGCGACTTCCTGGTACCCGCCCGCCTCGCGCCGGGCAGCTGGTACGCCCTGCCGCAGTCGCCGCAGCTCTTCAAGCAGCTGCTCATGGTCGCCGGCCTCGAGCGGTACTACCAGATCGCCCGCTGCTACCGCGACGAGGACTTCCGCGCCGACCGCCAGCCCGAGTTCACGCAGCTCGACGTCGAGATGAGCTTCGTCGAGCAGGACGACGTGATCGCACTCGGCGAGCAGATCCTCGTCGCGCTGTGGAAGCTGGTCGACGTCGAGATCCCGACGCCGATCCGCCGCATGACGTTCCACGAGGCCATGGCCCGCTACGGCTCGGACAAGCCCGACCTGCGGTTCGGCCTCGAGCT
>Ga0160439_1000626_pt1 | contig 14224 bp, 14 predicted proteins | sample HID1975M_E0MG_FD_108201 | JGI IMG/M metagenome (GOLD analysis project Ga0160439, IMG submission 108201) | Enriched soil microbial communities from UW Madison campus, WI, USA - HID1975M_E0 MG | ecosystem: Environmental > Terrestrial > Soil > Unclassified | place: USA: Madison, Wisconsin... | reverse complement strand
CCGAGGAATTGCTGGTCGATGCCATACGGCGCAAAGACGCCACCAAATACACATAACAGCACCAAAGCCCCGCAACCATACAGGCCAATCATTGCCGTGGTGTCGCCGTAAAACTTGCGCCATGTCAGGCGTAGCGTGCTCGGCGGTCGCTTCTCGCGATAGACGCTATCGTAAGGCATACCATTCCTTATGTGTCAGTGGGTTTGCCATAGCACCCAAAATATCGGAGATAACGTTCACAATAATCACCAACGAACCGATGACCATGACCCCTGCGGAAATGGCCGTATAGTCCTGTTGGCGAATAGCGTTGATAAGCCAGCGTCCAAGACCCGGCCAGCTGAACACCACTTCGGTGATCATTGCCAGTGTCAGCATGGTTGAAAATTGCAGGCCGAGGCGTGGAATGACCGGCGGCAGCGCGTTGTGCAAAACATGACGATGCAAAATCGTCAGGCGTGACAAACCCCGCGTCGCCGCTGCTTTTATATAGTTTTGGTCAAACACCTCAATGGTGCTCAGTCGCATCAAACGCACCACTTCGGTGGTCGGCGCGACAGCCAGCGCGACCACGGGCAAGATCATGTGGCGAATGGCGCTCATGATCATCTCTTCGCGGTAAGGCGAGTCAGACAGCCAGGCATCAACCAGGGCAAAACCTGTCTCAGACTTCACTTCATAGAGCAAATCAAAACGCCCGGAAACCGGTAGCCAACCTAACGTTAACGAGAAGAACATCGTCAGCAGGAGCGCAAACCAGAACACCGGAATCGAGAAGCCTAACAGGGCGAGGGCGCTGATCAGTTTATCCTGCCATTTATTGCGCATGATTCCGGCCAACATTCCTACCGGAATACCCACCAGTAGCGCGAGGCCAAACGCCAGCAGGCAAAGTTCCATAGTGGCCGGGAAGACCATGCGTAACTGTTCGTTTATCGACTGGCCGTTAATGCTGGACACGCCGAAATCCCAGTGCAGGATACTTTCAAACCAGAACACCCAGGCGTTCCACAGCGATGCACCTTGCAATGGGGCATGCGGCGTAAAATAGTTGAGGCTAAAGCCAATAAAGGTCAGAAAAAACAGCGTAACCAGCAGCAATAGCAGGCGGCGCAAGGTGTAAATAATCATGGTTTTTTCACCTCAACATTCTCACGGGAAACCCCCGCAAACGATGCGTTACCAAACGGACTTAGCACCAGGCCTTTAATGTCATAGCGGTAGGCTTGCAAACGCAGCGATGACGCCAGTGGCAGCACCGGCAATTCTGCTGCCAGAATATCCTGCGCTTCGCGATAAGCCTCAATGCGTGACGCCAGCTGCTGAGAGGCCAGCGCCTTCTGTAGCACTTGATCAAACTTAGGATCACACCAGCGAGCATAGTTGGTCTGGGAACGAATGGCGGCGCAGCTCAGCATCGGGCGGAAGAAACTATCCGGATCGTTACTGTCTGTTGCCCAACCGGCGAGCGTCAAATCATGGTTCATGTCCATCAAACGCGCTTCCTGGAAGCGACCTTCGACCGGCACAATAATCACCTTCACCCCAATCTGCGCCATATCAGCCTGAATCAACTCTGCCGTTTTTAGTGGGCTTGGGTTCCACGCCTGAGAGCTGGTCGGCACCCAGAGGCGTAATTCCAGGTTATTCAGACCGAGAGCTTTGAGTTGCTGGCGGGCTTTTTCTGGATTGTATTCGGTAATTTTAGAATCACTGTCATACGCCCAGGAAGCGCGGGGCAAAATAGAAGCGGCTGTTTCGGCTGTCCCGTAATAAATCGACTGCATCAGACGTTGGTTATTGATAGCCAGCGCCAGCGCATGGCGCACTGCCGGGTTATTTAGCGGGGCTTTATTAGTGTTAAACGCCAGATACGCGATGTTCATCCCCGGGCGCAAAGTCAGCCGTAGACGCGGGTCATCACGCAAAATCGTTAACTGACTGGCCGCAGGATACGCCAAGACATCACATTCCCCCGTCAGCAATTTAGACAATCTGCCCGTCCCGCCTGACCCCAGGTCCAGAACGACCTGCGGCATTAATGGCACGCCGCGCCAGAATTTCTGGTGGCGAGCCAGGCGAATGTACTGCCCGGCACGATACTCGCTAATCTGGAATGGCCCGGTACCTACTGGCTGACGGTCCATCAACTCCTGGCGATCGGCTTTAGTCAGCTGTGCGGCATATTCCGCTGACATGACGGACGCATAGTGCGTTGCCATGTGCCACAGGAATGAGGCGTCAGGTTTTTCGAGACGAAATTCGACAGTGTTATTGTCCAGTTTACGCACACTTTTCACGGAGTCCGGGAACTGGAGACTATCAAAATAGGGATAGTTGCCGCCATTAACGTTATGCCACGGGTGTTTGCGGTCAAAAACACGTTGGAAGCTGAACACCACATCGTCGGCATTCAATGCGCGTGTGGGTTTAAACCACGGAGTGGTCTGGAATTGCACATTTGAGCGTAAATGGAAGCGGTAAGTGGCCCCGTTATCCAGCACTTCCCAGCTTTCAGCCAGTTCAGGCACCAGGCGATAGGTGTAGGGATCAACATCCAGTAAGCGGTCATACAACTGTGCGGCGAGGGTGTCGACAATCAAGCCGCCGCTGGCCATTTGCGGATTAAAGGTATTGACCTGGCCGCTGACACAATAAACAAATCCGCTGCTACGGATATCTGCTGGCTTTTCAACAGGTGGGGCAGCAAATGCCGCGCCACTCAGGCAGCTAACCGCCAGTAACAGGGAGGATACAATTCCGCGCATAAGTTTTTGAGTTTTCTCGGGTGATAGCCAAAGTGTATCGCACTCTGGAGGGCTTCCCAAAATATGTCAGGCTATTTTGCTTTTTTTATCAACAATGCCGGCAAAAAAAGCAGGGGAATGCTGTTTTTTGCGGCGTTTACCGCATTTGCCCAACTCTGAAGTTAACGCAAAGGACGTTTATTCGGCCTGAACTATCTGATGTTTTTTAAGCAATGCGCGCAATTGATGGTACGTCAACCCAAGCAATTCAGCCGCTTTACGCTGGTTATATTTCGCCTGTTTCAGGCTTTGTTCTACCAGGATTTTTTCTTGTTCGTTTTGCCAGGCACGAAGGTCCATCGGCAGACTCAGGGGTAATTCACCCTGTTGTTGCTTTAATGGCGCAGGTTTTCGGGCAAACGGGTCGAGAATCACTTCATCCACCGGCTCGTCACTGGAACCATGGCGATAAACCGAACGCTCCACCACGTTTTTTAACTCGCGGATATTTCCCGGCCAGGCGTATTCCAGCAGGGTTAACTGCGCTTCTTCGGTAAAGCCCGGGAAGAAGGGAAGGCCAAGTTCGCGGCACATGGTGATCGCAAAATGCTCCGCCATTAACATGATATCCGGCTGGCGCTCGCGTAGCGGCGGCAGTTTCACGACATCAAAAGCCAGGCGGTCGAGGAGATCAGCACGGAATTTGCCTTCTTCAGCCAGTTGGGGCAGATCGGCGTTTGTCGCACACACCAGGCGCACATTGACCTGCAAAGGCTGGCTGCCGCCCACACGCTCAAGCTCGCCATATTCCACCACACGCAGCAGCTTTTCCTGCACCATCATCGGTGCGGTGGCGAGTTCATCAAGGAAAAGCGTTCCGCCGTCAGCCCGCTCAAAGCGACCGGGATGGCGTTTTTGCGCCCCGGTAAACGCCCCGGCTTCGTGTCCGAAAAGTTCTGAATCAAGCAGGTTATCGTTAAGTGCCGCACAGTTCAGGGAGATAAACGGCCCTTGCCAACGGCGTGAAAGAAAATGCAATCGGTTAGCAATCAATTCCTTGCCGGTGCCGCGCTCACCAATCACCAACACGGGTTTCTCAAGTGGTGCCAGCCGCGAGACTTGTTCCAGCACTTCAAGAAAGCTGTTCGCTTCGCCAATCAGGTTATCTTTACTATCTGCCATGATTAAATTAACCAATAGTTAGTGAATATCACCACTATAAACGTTATGCATAATGAGTCAAATTTAATCATTTCGTTTAAAATCAACGGAATAAAAAGTTGGCACACCCCTTGCAATATTCTTGTCGAGCAAGGTGCCGGGCACCTGAAATAATGACTAAAGAGGATTGAATTATGGGTATTTTTTCTCGTTTTGCCGACATCGTGAATGCCAACATCAACTCACTGCTTGAGAAAGCAGAAGATCCACAGAAGTTGGTGCGCCTGATGATTCAGGAAATGGAAGACACTCTGGTTGAAGTGCGTTCCACCTCGGCTCGTGCGCTGGCAGAAAAGAAACAGCTTTCTCGTCGTGTAGAGCAAGCGACCGCACAGCAAGCCGAATGGCAGGACAAAGCTGAACTGGCGCTGCGTAAAGATAAAGAAGATCTTGCGCGTGCGGCACTGATCGAAAAACAAAAAATGACTGACATGATTGCCACCCTGGAAGATGAAATGGCGCATGTCGATGAAACCCTGGCGCGCATGAAAAAAGAAATTGGTGAGCTTGAGAATAAACTCAGCGAAACCCGCGCGCGCCAGCAGGCACTGACCCTGCGTCACCAGGCTGCTTCGTCTTCACGTGATGTTCGTCGCCAGCTTGATAGCGGCAAAATCGACGAAGCAATGGCGCGTTTTGAATCGTTCGAACGTCGCATCGACCAGATGGAATCAGAAGCGGAAAGCCACGGCTTTGGCAAGCAAAAAAGCCTCGACACAGAGTTTGCTGAACTGAAAGCAGATGATGAAATCAGCGAACAACTGGCTGCACTGAAAGCTAAAATGAACAACCAGGATCGTGGGTAATTAATTACACGGCGGCATGGGTATCATGCTGCCGTTGCCTGACTTGTAAAAGGAGTACACATGAGCGCGCTTTTTCTTGCCATTCCATTAACGATTTTTGTGTTGTTCGTCGCCCCGATCTGGCTGTGGTTGCACTACAACAACCGCGCTGCAAATGGCGGGCAGTTATCCCAGGGCGAACAACAGCGTTTGGCACAATTGACTGATGAGGCACGCCGTATGCGTGAACGCATTCAGTCGCTGGAGCAGATTCTTGATGCAGAACATCCGAACTGGAGAGACAAATAATGGTGAATTCAATTTCCGGTCGTAAATTATGGCGCATTCCAGAAAAAGGCATGGTGAAAGGTGTGTGTGCGGGTATCGCGCAATATCTTGATGTGCCGGTAAAACTGGTTCGTCTGATTACCGTTTTAGCGATGATTTTTGGCCTGTTTTTCTTTGTTATGGTCGCCTACATCGCACTGACTTTTATCCTTGATCCCATGCCTGCGGGTGCGGAGCAGGGAACACCACAACCGACCAGCCGTGATTTGCTGGACGAAGTGGATGCCGAATTAGCAGCCGGTGAACAGCGTTTACGCTCCATGGAGCGCTACATCACCTCTGATACCTTCACATTGCGTAGTCGCTTCCGCCAGCTTTAACCTCAGACTTTCTCCCTCTCCTGGGGGAGAGGGCTGGGGTGAGGGCGAACAGATCTCATGCAAATTCTTAACCGTTTCACCGGAGGTTAAATGTCCAAATTCCAGACGGCTGCGAACAAAGCGAAGCCAGGCCTGAAAATCGTTGGCAAATTAGTGTTGCTGACGGCGCTGCGTTATGGCCCTGCAGGCGTCGCGGGTTGGGCAGTTAAATCGGTAGCGCGTCGCCCGCTGAAAATGCTTTTGGCACTGATTCTTGAACCCATGATGGCAAAAGTTTTGCGCAAAGTTTCAGCGCGTTACAACAGTCCATCAGTGAAGTAACACTCCATACCAGCCTGTTCCGCTCGTTTTTGAGCGGAACATTCCCATCTCTCTCTTTCCATTCTCCGCCGTTTCATTTTAATTTGCGTTACCTCACAAATATTAATCTTCACTTCCCACTGCGTTGACAGAAAAATAAACCGGGAGTAGTCTCGCTTCTGGTGGTACCGCTCCCATGAGAAAACTAAAAATGCAGAAAATTAAAGAATTGCTGTCATCAATTTATGACAACACGTTAAATAAATCAGTTACAGATACTTTTATTTCGCGGGTAGAGCAGGGCAAGCATGTCAGGATGAAAATCCGCAAGCAAGGTTGGGACGAAAGTGATGTGGTGCTCATTACCTATGCCGATCAATTTCATCATCTGAATGATGAAACCTTAAAAACATTGGGCGACTTTTATAATCAATGGCTAAGTAAGAGTTTTTCACATATACACCTGCTGCCATTTTATCCATGGTCATCAGATGATGGTTTTTCGGTGATTGATTATCATCAGGTTGACCCTGTATGTGGCGATTGGGACGATATTGCAAAATTAAATAAATCAACAAGGCTCATGTTTGATTTTGTGTGCAATCATATTTCAGCGAAAAGCAGTTGGTTCCAGCAATATCTGGAAGGGAATCCTGAATTTAAGAATTTCTTTATATCAGTGGATCCAGAATCTGACTTGTCAGCCGTAACACGCCCTCGCGCATTGCCACTCTTGTCACCCTTTATTCTGGCAGATGGCACAAAACAACATATCTGGACCACTTTCAGCGACGACCAAATCGACCTCAACTTTGCCAATCCGCAAGTACTGCTGGCAATGGTTGATGTCTTGCTGCATTACCTGGACGCAGGGGCAGATTATATTCGCCTCGATGCGGTGGGATATATGTGGAAAACACCCGGTACCTGTTGTATTCACCTGGAAAAAACACATCAACTCGTTAAACTTTTCCGCGCTATTGTTGATGAAGTCGCACCAGGCACCGTGCTGATTACCGAAACCAACGTTCCGCACAAGGACAATATTTCCTACCTCGGTAACGGTCACGACGAAGCGCATATGGTGTATCAATTCCCGCTGCCGCCGTTGGTTCTGCATGCTATACACAGCGGTTCTGCGAGGGTGTTAAGCCAATGGGCTGCGTCTTTAGAAACCGCAGAAAACAACAATACCACCTGGTTTAACTTCCTTGCTTCTCACGACGGTATCGGCCTTAATCCGTTACGCGGAATTCTGCCTGAAGAAGATATTCTGCACCTGGTCAACGAACTGCAGGAGCAAGGCGCATTAGTTAACTGGAAGAATAATCCGGATGGTACACGTAGTCCGTATGAAGTTAATGTGACGTATATGGATGCGTTAAATCGACGAGATAGCAGTGACGAAGAGCGTCTGGCCAGATTTATCCTGGCACATGCTATTTTGCTGGCATTCCCCGGCGTCCCGGCAATATACATTCAAAGTATTCTTGGTTCACGTAACGATTATGCAGGTGTTGAACGCCTGGGCTACAACCGGGCTATAAATCGCCAGAAATATGACCTGCATGAAATTGAAAACCAATTATCAGGTGAAAACGAATTGCGTGAGCAGGTCTATAAAAAATTATCGCACCTGATTAATGTTCGCAAAAAACAGGCGGCATTTCATCCTGGCAGCTCTTTTAATACGCAATGTATTAATGATAATTTGCTTGTGATTAAACGGCATTCAAATAAAGGTGATAACGTCCTGGCCTTATTTAATTTAAGCCATGTGTCGCAGCCCTTCATGCTACCGGGCAATAATTTCGAAGACTTAATCACCGGGCTAAAAATTAACGGAAAGCAATCTTACAACATGCAACCTTATCAGGTGTTATGGCTTAGTTATTAATATAAGGGAATAACCATGAAAACGTCTAAAACGGTGCTGTTGTCAGCACTAATAGCCGCTGCTTTGCTCTCAGGATGTAAACAAGATGATCCTCAACAGGTCACGATAGAATTTATGCATTCGTCGGTTGAGCAGGAACGCCAGGCCGTTATCAGCAAATTGATCGAGCGTTTCAGCCAGGAAAACCCACAAATCATCGTCAAGCAAGTTCCGGTTGAAGAAGACGCTTACAACACCAAGGTCATCACGCTTGCGCGCTCCGGGGCGTTACCGGAAGTGATTGAAGTGAGCCATGATTACGCCAAAGTCATGGATAAAGAACAGCTTATTGACAGGGACGCGGTGAAAATGGTCATCGCAGGTGTCGGGGAAAACAGTTTCTATGACGGTGTGCTGCGCGTGGTACGCACCGAAGATGCCGCGGCGTTTACTGGCGTGCCAATTAGCGCGTGGTTAGGTGGTGTCTGGTACCGCAAATCTGCCCTGGCGAAAGCGGGAATCGCGGAGCCAAAAAACTGGACCGAATTGCTTAATGCCGCACGCAGCATGACTAACACGGCGAATAAAAAATATGGCATTGCGCTACCTACCGCTGAAAGCGTGATGACCGAACAAACCTTCTCACAGTTTGCGCTCTCCAACGGGGCGAACGTCTTTGATGCTGCGGGGAAAGTCACGGTTAACTCCCCGGAAATGCTCGCATCACTCAATTACTACCGGGATCTGGCGCAATACACCATGCCGGGTTCCAACGATGTCATGGAAATTAAAGATGCCTTTATGAATGGCACCGCGCCTATGGCCGTCTACTCCACCTACATCCTGCCTGCGTTCTATAAAGACGGCTCGCCGCAGGATTTGGGCTTTGTCGTGCCAACGGAAAAATCACCCGCGGTGTACGGCATGCTCACTTCTCTGACCATCACTTCAGGCCAAAGCAAAGAAGAGACTGAAGCGGCCGAGAAATTCGTCTCCTTCATGGAAAAAGCACAGAACTCTGCCGATTGGGTATTGATGTCACCGGGTGCGGCGCTGCCTGTCACCAAAGCGGTGGTCGAAACCGATAGCTACAAAAATAACGACGTGATCAAAGCCTTTGGTTCACTCCCGTATGAGTTGATTGCGCAGTTCGCTAACGTGCAGGTCTTTGGTTCGGTGGGTGAGAAGAACTTTACCCGTATGGGGGATATCACCGGTTCGGCCATTTTAAGTGAGATGGTGAACCAGGTGACGGTGGGCGAGCAGGCCACGGCGCAAGCGTTGGATAAAAGCCAGCAGCGCATCGTTGAATTAATGAAACAACACTGATCCACAGGATAAGTCATTATGAAGAAGTGGTTTTCTGGCCGCTCTGACATGCCATTCGCCATGATGCTTCTCGCACCCAGCTTGCTGTTGCTGGGTGGCCTGGTCGCCTGGCCGATGCTGTCGAACATCGAAATAAGCTTTCTGCGTTTACCGTTGAATCCGAACATTAATGCCCGGTTTATCGGATTAGAAAACTACATCAATATCCTGACGGATTCCGCTTTCTGGCACTCGTTATGGACCACGTTCTGGTACACCGCACTGGTGGTGCTCGGCAGCACCGGTCTGGGACTTGGCGTGGCGCTGTTTTTCAACCGTGAATTTCGTCTGCGCAAAACGGCGCGTTCACTGGTGATTCTTTCCTACGTCACACCGTCTATTTCGTTGGTGTTCGCCTGGAAATACATGTTCAACAGCGGCTACGGCATTGTGAACTACCTCGGTGTGGACGTGCTTCACCTGTTTAACGAAGCGCCACTGTGGTTCGATAACCCCGGTAGCAGTTTCTTCCTGGTGGTGCTGTTCGCCATCTGGCGCTACTTCCCGTATGCCTTTATCTCATTTCTTGCCATTTTGCAGACTATCGACAAATCGCTGTATGAAGCAGCAGAAATGGACGGTGCTAACGGCTGGCAGAAATTCAAAATCGTTACGCTGCCCGCGATTATGCCGGTGCTGGCAACCGTGGTCACGCTGCGCACCATCTGGATGTTCTATATGTTCGCCGATGTCTGGTTGTTAACCACCAAAGTAAACATTCTGGGCGTCTATCTCTACAAAACGGCCTTTGCCTTTAATGACTTAGGTAAGGCGGCTGCAATTTCTGTGGTGTTGTTCGTCATCATCTTCGCCGTCATCTTGCTGACCAGAAAACGGGTAAATCTTAAATGACTGCTAATAACCGCAAACTGCTCGGGCGTGTAGGCTTTTACATCGGGCTGGCTCTGTTCCTGCTGGTCACACTGTTCCCGTTCTTTGTCATGTTGATGACGTCGTTCAAAAGCTCGCAGGAAGCGATTTCCCTGCATCCGACTATCTTCCCGCAGGCGTGGACGCTGCAGCATTACATCGACATTTTTAATCCGCTCATTTTCCCGTTTTTGACCTATTTCAAAAACAGTCTGGTGGTGTCGTTAACGTCCTCCGCTATTGCGGTGCTGATTGGCATTCTTGGCGCGTATGCACTTTCTAAACTGCGCTTTAAGGGGCGCATGACCATCAACGCCAGTTTCTATGCGGTGTATATGTTTTCGGGAATTTTGCTGGTGGTGCCGCTATTTAAAATCATCACCGCCCTGGGAATTTATGACACCGAACTGGCGTTGATCATCACCATGGTGACGCAAACGCTGCCGACTGCCGTGTTTATGTTGAAAAGTTACTTCGACACCATCCCGGACGAAATTGAAGAAGCGGCAATGATGGACGGCTTAAACCGCCTGCAAATCATCTTTTACATCACGGTGCCGTTGGCGATATCCGGCCTGGTTTCCGTATTTGTCTACTGCTTTATGGTGGCGTGGAACGACTATCTGTTTGCCTCTATTTTCCTCTCCAGTTCTGAAAACTTCACATTGCCAGTTGGCCTGAGCACGCTGTTCAGTACGCCTGATTATGTGTGGGGAAGAATGATGGCCGCCTCATTAGTGACCGCATTACCGGTGGTGGTGATGTATGCGTTATCGGAACGGTTTATTAAAAGCGGCCTGACTGCAGGCGGCGTAAAAGGTTAACCACCCAATAATTTAAATATCGGAGTTGAACAATGAAGAAGTTAATCGCAAGCGCACCGCGCGTAGCCCAGTTAGTCGAGTATGAAGATCGCCCGGTACAGGCGCATGAAGTCAAAATTAAAGTCGCGTTTGGCGCACCAAAACACGGCACCGAAGTCGTGGATTTCCGCGGCGCCAGCCCGTTCATTGATGAGGAATTCAACAGCGAGTGGAACCTGTTTGTCCCACGTGCTGAAGGGGCGGCTCGCGGCATAGAGTTTGGTAAATTTCAGCTCGGCAATATGGTGGTGGGTGAGGTCATAGAACGTGGTTCTGATGTCACCGACTACCAAATCGGCGACCAGGTTTGTACTTATGGCCCATTGCAGGAAACGGTCATTGCGAATGCTGTAAACAACTATAAATTACGCAAAATGCCTGCCGGTTCGAGCTGGAAAAATGCCGTGTGCTACGACCCGGCACAGTTCGCCATGAGCGGCGTGCGTGACGGTAATGTGCGCGTAGGGGATTTTGTCGTGGTGGTGGGCCTCGGCGCCATTGGTCAGATTGCTGTCCAGTTGGCGAAGAAAGCGGGTGCATCGGTGGTGATTGGTGTTGATCCTATTGCCCATCGCTGCGAAATCGCCACCCGCCACGGCGCAGATTTCTGCCTGAACCCGATAGGTACCGACGTCGGACTCGAAATCAAGAAAATCACCAACAAGCTTGGCGCTGACGTGATTATCGAAACCAGCGGTAATGACCAGGCGCTGCAAGGTGCTCTGCGCGGTATCGCCTACAGCGGCACCATCTCTTACGTCGCTTTCGCCAAACCTTTCCACGATTTCAACCTCGGACGCGAAGCGCATTTCAACAACGCAAAAATCGTCTTCTCACGCGGCAGCAGCGAGCCCAACCCGGACTATCCGCGTTGGGATCGCAAACGTATCGAAGAAACTTGCTGGGAACTGCTGATGAACGGTTATCTCAATTGCGAAGACCTGATTGACCCGGTCGTCACCTTCCACGACAGCGCGGAAAGCTACATGAAGTACGTCGATCAACACCCTGATCTGAGCATCAAAATGGGCGTTTTATTTTAATTTAAAAGGACTTAAATCATGAAAATCGGTACTCAAAATCAGGCGTTTTTCCCGACAGATATTCTGGAAAAGTTTAAATATATTAAAGCCATGGGCTTCGACGGATTTGAAATCGACGGCAAGCTATTGGTGGAAAACGTTCAGGCGGTCAAAGCCGCAATTGCTGAAACCAGTCTACCCGTGACCACGGCTTGTGGCGGCTACGATGGCTGGATTGGCGATTTTATTGAAGAACGCCGCCTTAACGGACTGCAACAAATCACCCGCATTCTGGAAGCGTTGGCAGAAGTGGGCGGCAAGGGGATTGTGGTTCCTGCGGCGTGGGGCATGTTTACCTATCGTTTGCCGCCGATGAATTCACCGCGCAGTCAGGCGGGTGACCGTAAAGCCGTGAGTGATTCTCTGCGTTATCTGGATGAAGTTGCCGCGCGTACCGGCACAAAGGTGTACCTCGAACCGCTCAACCGTTATCAGGATCATATGATCAATACCCTGGCGGATGCGCGCTCATATATCGAAGAAAACCAACTCAAACATACGCAAATCATCGGCGACTTCTATCACATGAATATTGAAGAAGACGATATCAGCCAGGCGTTCCATACAAACCGCGATTTGTTGGGCCACGTACATATTGCAGACAATCACCGCTACCAGCCGGGAAGCGGCAGCATTGATTTCAAAAAACACTTCGAACAGCTTCGCGCTGATGGCTATGACGGATACATCGTCTACGAAGGCCGCATTCGTGCGGAAGATCCGGCAGCGGCATATCAGCAATCGCTGCAATTTTTGCGTACCTGCTAAGAGGCAACGTGAGATGAGTCGAAAACTCAGGGTGGCGATTATCGGTGGCGGCCAGGTCGCAGAAACCGTACATGCGTCGTATTACCTGACCCGAAGCGAACTGGAACTGGTGGCTGTCGTCGACAGCAATATCGAGCGAGCGCAGTCTCTGGCAAATCGCCTGGGGATTGCACATGCATTCGCAGATGCGGATGAAATGTATCGCCAATGCCAGCCGGATATCATTAGCGTGTGTACACCAAACCGTTTCCACCATCAGCATGTTATGCAGGCGCTGGAAAACGGCTGCCATGTGATGTGTGAAAAACCGCCAGCGATGACGCCGGAAGAGGCCGCTGAAATGCGCGACTCCGCGCGTAAAGCCGGGAAAGTGCTGGCTTACGATTTCCACCACCGTTTTGCCAGCGACACGCAGTTTTTACGAGAACAAGTGGTCGCCGGCACGCTGGGTGAAATTTATGTCACCACCGCAAAAGCGCTGCGCCGTTGTGGTGTGCCCGGCTGGGGCGTGTTTACCAACAAAGAGTTGCAGGGCGGCGGGCCGTTAATTGATATCGGCATTCATATGCTTGATGCGGCCATGTACGTGCTGGGATTCCCGGCGGTGAAGCGCGTTTATGCTCATTCATTCCAGAAACTCGGCACGCTCAAACATAGCGGGCAATTTGGCGAGTGGGACCCCAAAACCTACACCGTTGAAGACGCGCTGTTTGCCACTGTTGAGTTCCGCAACGGGGGTATCTTGCGACTGGAAACCTCGTTCGCACTGAATATAGAACCGGTTTCGGTGATGAACGTCGAGTTCTGCGGTGTGAACGCAGGTGCAACGCTGTTCCCGGCACATATCTATCAGGATGAAGCGGGTAAATTGGTGACGTTGTCACAACGTGAAAGTGCGGACACTGAACGCCACTTCAAAAGTATGCGTGCCTTTGTTGATCATGTGCTTGGCGCACCGGTCAGCATCGCTGATGCAGAGCAGGGCTACCTTATTCAGCAACTGGTTGCGGCTATTTATCGCGCGGCAGAATCAGGAGAGAGCATAGAGTTATGAGCACTCTCACAAGGCTTCAGGAGCTGCAATTTAGCCCCCATACGCTGAATAAATTTGCCACTTTAATGACGGCGGGTAACGGCTATCTTGGCCTACGCGCCTGCCATGAAGAAGCGTATACCGATCAGACTCGCGGCATGTATCTGGCGGGCTTTTACCATCGCAGTTCGCCACTTGAAACGACGGAACTGGTGAACTTGCCAGACATTCTGCAGATGCGCATCGAACTGGATGGTGAAATTTTCACGCTGTTGGCAGGTCAAGTCGTGGAATACCAGCGCGAGCTGGATTTTGCCACCGGAGAGCTGCGCCGCAACGTGCTGTGGCTGGCCCCAAACGGCAAGCGTTATCGAATCGAATGCCAGCGGTTTTTATCTGCCGCGCAGCACTCGCTGGTTTGTTCACGCATCACGATTACGCCCCTCGATTGTGCAGCCACAGTCACCATCAGCACCGGAATCGACGCCACGCAAACCAACTCTGGCCGTCAACACCTGGATGAAACCAGCGTTCGCGTCTTTGAACAGCGTTACTTGCAAGGCTGCTATCGCACGCTCGATGGTAGCAACGAAGTGATTATCAGCAGTTATTGCGCGCTACCATCTGAAAGTCACAGCAGTTT
>Ga0160439_1000624_pt1 | contig 14293 bp, 10 predicted proteins | sample HID1975M_E0MG_FD_108201 | JGI IMG/M metagenome (GOLD analysis project Ga0160439, IMG submission 108201) | Enriched soil microbial communities from UW Madison campus, WI, USA - HID1975M_E0 MG | ecosystem: Environmental > Terrestrial > Soil > Unclassified | place: USA: Madison, Wisconsin... | reverse complement strand
GGTTCTGGTTCTGGTTCTGGTTCTGGTTCTGGGCCTGGATGGCGGTGATCGCGATCGTGTTGACGATGTCCTCGACCAGGGCACCCCGCGACAGGTCGTTGATGGGGCGGTTCAGTCCCTGCAGCACCGGACCCATGGCGACGGCACCGGCGGAGCGCTGCACCGCCTTGTAGGTGTTGTTGCCGGTGTTGAGGTCGGGGAAGACGAACACCGTGGCGCGGCCGGCCACCGCCGACTCGGGCATCTTCGCCTTGGCCACCGCCGCATCGGCGGCTGCGTCGTATTGAATCGGCCCCTCGACGAGGAGCTGCGGTGCACGCTCGCGGACGAGCGCGGTCGCCGCCCGCACCTTGTCGACGTCGGCGCCCGAGCCCGACTCCCCCGTCGAGTAGGAGAGCATGGCGATGCGCGGCTCGATGCCGAACTGCTGGGCCGTCGCCGCCGACGAGACGGCGATGTCGGCGAGCTGCTCGCTGGAGGGATCGGGGATCACCGCGCAGTCGCCGTAGACAAGGACGCGGTCGGCGAGCGCCATGAGGAAGACGCTCGAGACGACCGAGACGCCCGGCTTCGTCTTGATGATCTCGAAGGCCGGCCGGATGGTGTGCGCCGTCGTGTGCGCGGCGCCCGAGACCATGCCGTCGGCGAGGCCGAGATGGACCATCATCGTGCCGAAGTACGACACGTCGGTGATGGTGTCGGCCGCCTTCTCGTAGGTGACGCCCTTGTGCTTGCGCAGCTCGGCGTACTCCCGCGCGAACCGGTCGACGGTCCCCGGGTCGAAGGGGCTCAGCACGTGCGCTGCGCTGATGTCGAGGCCCAGCTCGACCGCGCGACCCCGCACCTCCGCCTCGTCGCCGAGGATGGTGAGATCGGCGATCCCGCGGGCGAGCACCGTCGCCGCCGCGCGCAGCACGCGGTCGTCGCCGCCCTCGGGGAGCACGATCCGCTTGCGCGAGGCGCGCGCCGTCTCGAGCAGCTGGTACTCGAACATGAGCGGAGTGACGACGTTCGAGGTCGTCAGCCCGAGCGAGGTGGTGAGCTCCTCGGTGTCGACGTTGCGCTCGAACAGGGCCAGCGCCGTGTCGTAGCGACGCTGGGAGCCGGCGGCCAGGCGCCCGCGGGTGCCCATCACCCGCACCGCGGTGTCGTACGTGTCGAGGTCGGTCTGGATGATCGGCAGGGATGAGTCCAGCCCCACCATGAGCCGTTCGACCGCCTCGGGAAGCGGGAAGGGACCGTTGAGGATGATCCCGGAGATCGACGGGAAGGTGCCGGAGGAGTTGGCCAGCAGCAGCCCCAGGAGCACCTCGGTGCGGTCGGCCGGCACGATGACGATCGCTCCCTCGCGCAGGCGCGGGAGGATGTTGTTGAGCGACATGCCCGCCACCACGACGTCGAGCACCTCGCGGGTGAGGAGCGTCTCGTCACCGCGCAGCAGCCGCCCTTCCAGGCTCAGCATGACGTCGCGCACCGCGGGCGCCACGAGGTAGAGGTCCTCGGGGATCGACCAGACGCCCACCTCCGCTTCGCGGTGGCCGTCGGCAGCGGGGACATCGGTGACGATGTCGCGGATCGCCGAGTTGATGGCGTGCAGCTTGACGGGGTCGGCCCGGTTGGTGATGACCGCGAACAGCTCGGCCCGGTGGGTGCGCACCTCGGTGACCGCCAGCTCGGTCACCTGCGCCAGCTGCTCGGGCGTGCGCGCCACGCTCACCCCGAGCCGGTCGCCCTCTCCGGCACGTCCGTTGAGCACGAGCAGCACCGGGGCGCCGAGGTTCGCGGCGATGCGGGCGTTGTAACCGAGCTCCGACGTGGAGCCCACGTCGGTGAAGTCGCTGCCGACGACGACGACCGCGTCGCACTTGGCCTCGACGGCCTTGTACCGCTCGACGATCTTGGAGAGTGCCACATCGGCGTCGCGACGGACGTCGTCGTAGGTGACGCCGATGCACTCGTCGTACTTGAGCTCGACGCCGACGTGGTCCAGCAGCATCTCGAGGACGTAGTCGCGCTCCACGGTGGAGCGGGCGATCGCGCGGAAGACGCCCACCTTCGGCGAGACCCGCGTGAGCGCGTCGATCACTCCCAGCACGATCGTGGACTTGCCCGAGAGACCTTCGGTCGACGTGATGTAGATGCTCTTCGCCACCCGTTCAGCCTAGGCTCCGCACCCCGGCGGGAGCCACGGATGCACCGGGAGAAACCCTCCGCCACCCCGGAAGCCCACCGCGTCCGGGAGGCGACCCCTCGACAGGCTCGGGGACCGGTGAGTGCTCGGGGCCGGTGGACGCTCGGGGACCGTGGACGCTCGGGGATCGGTGGACGCACGGCGACCGGTGAGTGACGCTCGGTCCCCGAGCGACCCCGGTCCCCGAGCTTGTCGAGGGGTCGTCCACAGCCCGCCGACACGGCCTCCTGTCCACAGATCAGGCCGCTGATCCCGAAGACTGCGACGCCAACCGCTGTGATGAAGGGATGGCGTGGGTCTACATCCTCAGGTGCCGAGACGGCACGCTCTACGTCGGGAGCACCGCGAAAGACCCTGCCGCGCGCACCTGGGAGCACAACAACGACGAGCACCTCGCTGCGCGCTACACGATCAAGCGCCGCCCCGTCGTGCTGGTCTACACGGAGGAGATCGCGCGGATCGACGATGCCTACCGCCGCGAACGGCAGCTGCACGGCTGGAGCCACGGCAAGAAGCAGGCGCTGATCGACGGGAAGCTCGACAGTTTGCGGGAGCTCTCCCGGGCGAGCGGGGGCGACCCCTCGACAAGCTCGGGGACCGGAACGGACTCGGGGACCGGGACGGGACCGGGGAGCGGCGACCCCTCGACAAGCTCGGGGAGCGCGGGGGAAAAGTAAGACTCTCCGCGAACCCGGCAGAGCCTGGTTACCCTTGCTACGTTTCCGTCCTGGGGGAGTTGGCCTGGATGCCGTCTCGCGGAGAGCTCCTGCAAGTTTACCCGACGTCCAGCCGGCGCCGCACCGCACCGGGTTAGCATCGAGGAACGCATCGCCGCGGCGAAGGGGGACGCATGCCCGACGACCAGATCCACACGCTCCGCGACCAGGTCGGAGCCGAGGAGTTCGCCCGCGAGACCACGGCGATCGCCGACTCGATCACCCGGGTGATCGACGGCAAGCCGGCTGCCGTGCGGGCCGCGCTGGTCTGCCTCCTCGCGGAGGGGCACCTGCTGATCGAAGACGTGCCCGGCGTCGGCAAGACCATGCTCGCGCGGGCCCTGGCGGCGACCGTCGACGCGACCGTCCGGCGCATCCAGTTCACCCCCGATCTCCTCCCCGGCGACGTCACCGGCGTCAGCGTCTACAACCCCGTCGACCGCGTCTTCGAGTTCAAGCCGGGCGCCGTGTTCGCCCACATCGTGATCGCGGACGAGATCAACAGATCCTCACCCAAGACGCAGTCGGCGCTGTTGGAGGCGATGGAGGAGCACCAGGTCACCGTCGACGGCGTCAGCCGCTCCCTCCCCGATCCGTTCCTCGTGGTCGCCACCCAGAACCCGCTGGAGATGGAGGGCACCTACGCCCTCCCCGAGGCTCAGCGCGACCGCTTCATGATGCGGGTGTCGATGGGCTACCCCGATGCCGCGTCGGAGGCGCTCATGCTCCGCCAGCGCGACACGCTGAACCCGCTCGACGACCTCCGCCCGGTGGTCGGATCGGAGCGCGTGCGCCAGCTCATCGCCTGGGCGCGCAGCGTGCACGTCTCCCCCGCCGTCGAGGAGTACGCGGTGGGCCTGGCCCGCGCGACGCGCGCTCACCCGGACGTGCGACTGGGCGCGAGCCCCCGCGCCACGCTGCAGCTCGTCCGCGCCGCGAAGGTGTGGGCGGCGCTCGACGGTCGCGAGTTCGTCATCCCCGCCGACGTGGCGACCCTCCTCGAGCCGGTCTTCGCCCACCGGATGATCGCCGCCCGCGGCACGAGCGCCACGCGCGGCCGCACGTCGTCGGATGCCATCGCCGCCGTGCTGCGCACGATCGCGGACTCGGTGCGGGTCCCGCTGGCCACCCGCTGAGGATCCCGGTGGACGGCTGGCCTCTCACGCTCCGGGGCACCGGTGCGCTCGCCCTGGGCGTCGTCTGCTTCATCCTCGCCCACGAGTTCGTGGTGCCGGAGCTGATCTACGTGAGCGTGCTGCTGCTGGTCGTCGTCGCCGCGAGCGTCGTGACGCTCTCCGTGATCCGCCGGAGCGAGAGCGTCCACCGCTCGTTCGTGCCCGACGTCGCCACGGTGGGACAGGAGGTGTCGGTCCGTGCCCAGGTGCAGATCCGCTCACCGCTGCCCGTCGCTCAGGGCCGCTGGCGGGAGGCTCTTCCCCCCGGCATGACCGGAGAGGCGGCGGGCACCTTCCCCGCCACCGCGTCGGGGGTGCGCCTCGGCGCGCGGGCGATCGACCTCCTCTATCCGCTGACGCCGTCCCAGCGCGGCATCCACCCGGTCGGGCCGCTGACGGTCGTCTCCACCGATCCGTTCGGCTTCGCGCGGCGACGCAGCACGGTGGGCGACGTGTCCCTCCTCACCGTGGCTCCCCAGGTCGTCGAGCTCGGCGCGCTGACCGACCTCCCGGGCGAAGCGGGCGGCAGCATGCACTCCACGACGAACCAGCTCGGACAGGGCGCCGACAACCTGATCCCCCGCCACTACGTGCCCGGTGACTCGATGCGCCGGATCCATTGGCGTGCGAGCGCTCATCGAGACGAGCTGATGGTGAGGCAGGAGGAGCAGGAGACCACCCCGGAGGCGGTCGTCGTGCTCGACCGCGGATCGACGCGGTGGGCCGATGAGGCCCTGCGCGCGCCGGGTCAGGATCCGGGGTTCGAGATCGCCGTGACCGCCTGCGTCTCGGTCGCGGCGCGCCTCGTGCGCGAGGGCTACCGCGTGACGGTGATCGACCTCGACGGGGTGGAGCTGGCCGAGCCGATCGAGGGCGCCGACGCGTCCGGAGTCGACCGCCTGGTGACCGCTTTCGCCTCCCTCACCGCGCAGCGCCGGGTCGGCGACGTCACTCCGCTCGTGCGCCTGTTCGCCGGGGTGCAGACGGGGCCGCTGGTGCTCATCACCGGCCGCTTCGACGAGATGGACGCCGACGCTCTCGCGGCGCTCCCCCACCACAGCTCGCTGCCGGTGCTCCTGACGACCGCGCCGATCCACGACGCCGCCGATCGCGCCGAGGCCGCGGGCTGGCGGGTCGCCCCCATCCCGCCGGGCACGGACCTGGCCGCGGTCTGGATCGCCTCGGTGGACCGGGGAGGGCGACGTGTCGCTCACTGAGACCCGGAGCGCGTCGGCGGCGACGGCGCGCCCGCTGCGCCGCGGCGACCGGCGCCTGTCGATCATGCTGTGGATCGGCATGTGCGTCGCCGTCGCGCCGCTGCTGGGCGTCGTCGTCGCGGGGCCGTGGCTCCTCGGCGCTCTCGCGATGTCGGCCGTGCTGCTCGCCGTCGGTGCGACCATGCGGCGCCTGCGGGTGCCCGCGGTGGGCGTGACGCTCGCGGAGCTGGCGGTCTGGGCCGCGGCGGTGACGGCCGTCTTCTTCGCACGCGACGCGTTCCTCGGCATCATCCCCACCCCGGAGGTGGTCGATGCCGTCGGCACGGCGATCCAGCAGGCCTCGGCCGAGATCCTGCTCGGGGTCGCGCCGATGGAGGCCTCGGCCTCGCTGAGCTTCGTCATCGTCGCGGCGATCGGCGCCCTCACGATCGCGCTCGACCACGTCGTGCTCACCGCCCGTATGCCGCTGCTGGCATCGATCGCCCTCGTCGCGGTGTGGCTGATCCCGGCGATCGCCGTGCCCAGCACCATGAACGTGCTCGGCTTCGTGTTCCTCGCCGCCGCCGTCCTCGCCCTGATCCGCGCCGAGACGCGCACGCGCGAGGCGCCCGAGCCGGGAAGCTCGGCGGGCGTCACGGCGGTCGCGGCGACGATCGGGGTCGTGACCGTCGTGGCCACGCTCGTCAGCGCGCCCGCGCTCCCCGCGCCGATCGCGGCGGGGTCGGGCAGCGGTGCGCTGGCGACGATCGATCCCACGCTCGACCTCGGCAACGACCTGCGCCAGCGCGGCGACGTGGCCGTGCTCACCGTCCGCACCGACGCCCCCACGCTCCCTTACCTTCGGGTCGCGACCCTCTCGGAGTTCGACGGCGAGATCTGGCGGCCGGACCGGGTGAGGTCGGTGGCGTTGTGGGATGAGGGCATGGAACCGGTCGTCGTCGACGAGGGCATCCGCGTCACCCAGTACCGGACCAACGTCGCGATCTCGAACCTCTCCTCGTCCTACCTCCCCGTCTCCTACCCGGCCGTCTCCGTCGACGGCCTGGAGGGCCTGTGGCGGACCGTCCCCTACAGCCGCACCGTGCTGAGCGGCCAGGCCAGCACCCAGGGGCAGCGCTACGAGGTCGTCTCCCAGCTGCCCCGGCCCACGCTCGAGCAGATCCGCGCCGCCGAGGCGGACGCCGACGGGCTCAACGTCGACGTGCGCGCGCTCCCCGAGTCGACACCCGTGGTCGTCACCGAGCTCGCCGAACAGGTCACCGCCGGCGCCCAGAGCGACTACGACCGGCTCTCCGCACTGCAGGACTGGTTCCGCGGGCCGGCGTTCACCTACTCGCTGCGCGCCCCCGTCCTGGAGGGTTTCGATGGCACCGGGTCGGATGCCGTCGCGGACTTCCTCGAGGTGAGGGAGGGGTACTGCATCCACTTCGCCGGGGCCTTCGCCCTCATGGCGCGCGCCCTCGACATGCCCTCGCGCATCGTGGTCGGATTCCTCCCCGGCTCCTACACCGGCGACACGGAGGACGGGCAGCGGGTGGCGGAGGTCACCACCGGACAGCTCCACGCGTGGCCCGAGGTGCACTTCGAGGGCATCGGCTGGGTGCCCTTCGAGCCGACCAAGAGCCTCGGCAACGAGACCCGCTTCCTGCCGGCCAGCGAGGCCGGGCAGGACGACGGCGGCGAGGACATCGCCGGGCCGACGCCGACCACGACGCCCACGTCGACGGCTTCGGCGGCCCCGAACGAGCGACCCGACGACGGTCCGACCGACGCTGCGGGATCGACGCTGCGCCTGGTGGACCTCCGCCCCTACCTGCTGACGGTCGGCGGGGTGATCCTCGTCGGGGTGCTGCCCCTGACGCTGCGCACGCTGCGCCGCCGCACGCTGCGCCGCCGCGCGGAGGACGGCGACGCGGGTGCGGCGTGGCGGATGCTGCAGGATGCGGCCCTCGACCTCGGAGTCGCCGCACCCGCGGCAGAGTCCCCGCGGGCGTTCGGGTCCCGGCTGGTCGCGCAGCATCACGCGCCGGCGGCCGAGGTGTCGCGGCTGGTCGCGGGGATCGAACGCGCCAGCTACGCCCGCGACGGCCTGGGATCGGCAGCCGCGCTGGCCGACGACGCCGAGGCGGCGCGCACGGCGATGCTGGCCGCCGCGACGCCGGGGGCGCGAGCGGTCGCCGTCCTGCTGCCGCGCTCGCTCGTCGTTCGTCCCGGGTCCGCCTTCGCCGGTTCGGCGCCGGTCACCGCGGACTGAGCGCCGCCGCGGACTCGCGCGGGGACGGGCGGGCCGTTCACGGACACCCGCCCCCGCGGTCCGTTCAGCGGTGGCGGTAGGACTGTCCCGCCTGGCCGAACACCTGCATCCGATCGGCGACGATGCGCTGCATCGCCTCGCGGCCGGGCTTGCCGTAGAGCGCGGGGTCGACGCCGATGCCGTCGGCGTCGAGGTACGTGCGCACGGCGGCGCTGTGCGCCATGTGCGAGTCCATGCCCTGGTTGATCTTGCGGATGCCGAGCTTGGTCGAGCGCGCCTTCTCGCTCTCGGGCACGCCCCACGACTCGGGAAGCTTGCCGCCGTGCGCGTTGATGATCTCGCGGAGGTCCGCGGGAAGCGAGGACGAGCCGTGCATCACGAGGTGGGTGTCGGGGATCCGCGACGCGATCTCCTCGATGAGGTCCATCCGCAGCACGGTGCCGTCGGGCGGGCTCGTGAACTTGTAGGCGCCGTGGGAGGTGCCGATCGCGACGGCGAGCGCGTCGACGCCGGTCGCCGCGACGAAGCGCTCGGCCTCGTCGGGGTCGGCCAGGATGATGGCCTTGCTGCTGGCTCCGCCGTCTTCCGAGCCGCCGATGGTGCCGAGCTCGCCCTCGACCGAGACCCCGCGCGCGTGGGCGTACTCGACGACGCGGCGGGTAACCTCGACGTTCTCCTCGAAGGTGGCGGGCGTCACGTGGTCGCGCATGCTCCCGTCGATCATGACGCTGGTGAAGCCGGCGCCGATCGCCCGGACGCAGTCGTCGTAGGACGCGCCGTGGTCGAGGTGGAGGACGACCGGAACGTCCGGGTAGTTGCCGATGAGGCCGACGAGCGCCTGCCAGAACAGCTCGTCGCGACCGTGGACCGATGCCCCCGCGATCGTCTGCACGATGACCGGGGAGTCGGTCGACGCCGCGGCGTCGAGCACCGCCTCGGCCTGTGCGAGATCGGTCACGTTGAAGGCTCCGACACCGTAGCTTCCTGCGCGTGCGGCATCCAGCGCCGCCCTGAGAGTGATGAGAGCCAAGAGCTCGTCCTCCGTTCCTCCTGCCCGTCTGCAGCGACGGGCGTCATTTTCTGACAACGGTAGACAGACTAGGTGGCGGGTGTTAGTTTGTCCATCGATGGACAGAGATTGTCCTTCCAGTCGAGGAAGACGAGGAGTGAGGATGCGCGACGAGCTGCTGCTGGGCATCGACCTGGGCACGTCGTCGATCAAGGCGAACGCGATCGACCGCCATGGCCGGTCCCTGGGGATCGGAGTGGCCCCCACGCCCTTCGCCGCCGGCGCCTTCGGCGTCGAGATGTCCACCGAGGCCCTCTTCGCCGCCATCCGCGCCGCCATCGAGGACCTCGGCGTCCTCGCCACCCGCATCGCCGCCGTGGGCGTGGCGAGCATGGGCGAGACCGGGACCGCGATCTACGCGGACGGCCCGAGCGACCTCCCGCTGGTCGCGTGGCACGACGAGCGCGGCGGCGAGATCGTCGACGAGCTGCTCGCAGAGTTCGGCGACGCGGAGATCCACCGCCGCACCGGACGGCAGGCGCGCAGCGTCACGAGCATCGCGAAGCTCGGCTGGCTCGCCCGCAACGGCTACGACGCGCGGGGAACGTGGACCGGGGTCGCCGGCCTCACTGTCTGGCGCCTGACCGGCGTCCTCGCACAGGAGCAGTCCCTCGCGGCCACCAGCGGCGCCTACGACCCCACCCGCGGCGAGTACGACCGCGAGATCCTCGCCCATGTCGGACTCGACTCCCTGGTGTGGGCTCCCGCGCGCATCGCCGGCACCGCGCTCGGTCACGTCTCGGCGGAGGGTGCCGCCTGGAGCGGCCTGCCCGTCGGCATCCCCGTCACGATCGCCGGACACGACCACCCGGTGGGAGTGATCGGCGCCGGCGGCGACCGCAGCGAGGTCATCGACTCGATGGGGACCGGCGAGCCGCTGGTGGTGTCCTGGACGGCGGCGCCCGACCTCCCCCACCCCGCCTGGCCCGGGCAGCTCGGCGACCTGACGGTGACCGCCTGGCCCGGCACGCCCCGCCACATGCTCCTGTGGGAGACCCTGCGCCCCGGACTCGCGACCCGCCACCTGCAGCGCGCGCTGCGCGTCAAGCGCGACGACATCGAGTTCCGCGCCATCCGCGTGGAGGCCGAACCCGTCCCGCTCCCGACGCTCGTCGCCATGCAGGAGGGCCGGATTCCCGCCGAGGTGCTGGAGCTCCCCGCGGAGCAGGCGTGGGCCGCGACCCTGGAAGGCTATGCGTCGGCCTCGGCGGACGCGGAAGCACGCCTGCGCGAGCTGAGCGGCGTCTCGGGCCCCACGCTCCTCATCGGCGGGGGCCTGCGCAGCCGTCGCTGGGTGGAGGCGAAGCTGCGCCGCGCCTCGCATCCGCTGGCCATGGCTTCCGAACGCGAGGCGGTCTCGCGCGGCGCGGGCCTGCTGGCCGGTGTGGCGGCAGGATGGTGGACACCGGAGCAGTATCCGCCCGCCGACACCGTTCCGCTGTCCACCGTCGTCCCGGCGTCACACCCCGAGTCGTCACACCCCGAGTCTCAGGGCGCACTGCGCCGTGGCTGAGAGAGGAACCCCGCTCTATGCGTACGTCATCGCCGTCTGGGTGGTCATCGTGAGCGCCCCCACCGACGCCGACACGCCGCGGGGCCTGCGCCGCCCCACGCGCCTGGTCGATCTCGCCGAGCACGCCGGGGTGTCGACGAAGACGGTCTCGCGCGTCCTCAACGGCGAAGCCTACGTGGCGCCGGCCATGCGCGCGAAGGTCATGGCGGCTGTCGACGAGCTGTCCTACGTGGGCGACGCCGCCGCCACCGGGCTGCGCACCAAGCGCTCCGGCTTCATCGGCCTCATCATCCCCGATGTGCGCAACGGCTTCTTCGCGCTGCTGACGCGCGCGATCGAGGAACGGCTGGCGCCCACCTCCCCCACGCTCCTCCTCGGCGACTCCGACGAGGAGGCGGACCAGGAGGAGCGCTATCTGCGCACCTTCCGCCAGCAGCGCGTCGACGGCCTCATCGTGCTCCCCAGCGGCGCGCCGAGCCTGCCCGACGCCGTCTCCGAGATCCCCACCGTCATCGTCGACCGGACGGTGCCGTCGGTGCGCAAGAGCGCCGACCACGTGCTGGCGGGGAACCGCCGCGCCGCGGAGAGACTGGTCGGCCACCTCGTCGCCCACCACGGCCTCTCACAGGTGGCCCTGCTGGCGGGCAACACCGCCGTCTCCAACGTGCGGGACCGCCAGAGCGGCTACACCCGCGTCATGAACGCCGCGGGCCTCGACCTCCACGTGAGCGCCGGGCACACCACCCCCGACGACGCCGCCGCCGGGGCGCTCGAGCTGTTCTCGACCCTGACGCCGCCGTTCGGGGTGTTCACGACCAACAACCGCATGTTCTGGGGCGCGATGGCCGCCATCGCCCGGCTCGGGCTCCACATCCCGCGCGACGTCCTCGTGACCACGATCGACTCGATCGGGGAGGCCACCGTCACGGGCCTGAAGCCCACGCAGGGGGTCATCCCGGTGCAGACGGTCGCGGCCAAGGCGATGAAACTCCTGGCCGAGCGCACCGAGGACCCGACGCTCCCGCCGCGCAACGTCAGCGTCGACATCGACATCGAGTTCGGCACGACCTGCGGATGCATCCCGCTCACGCGGGCGCCGCTGATGATGGGGCCGCTCGCAGCCCCCTGACACCGTGAGACTCCCGTCGGCGACGGACGGGTCAGCTGACCGCAGTGTGCCAGCAAAGCGAACACTGCGGCCAGCCGCGTCGCACCAGAGAACGAATCACACACTCGAAGGAGAGACATGACCACGATCACCAGGAAGCGGACCGCGGGAGCGGCCGCTGCGACGGCGACAATCCTAGCGCTGGCACTCGCGGGCTGCGCGGGCACCTCGGACCCCGCCGGCTCGGAGCCGGGCGCATCCGAGCCCGGTGACGGCGGAGGCGGCAAGATCGCGTTCGTCATCAAGCCGCTCGACAACACGTACTTCGGCGCCATGGCCGAGGGCGCCCAGGCCGCTGCCGACGAGGCCGGCGTGGAGCTGACCGTCGTCGCCGCCGAGAACGTCACCGATGACTCCGGCCAGGCGTCGAAGCTCAACGCTCTCGTGACCGCTGGCTACGACTGCTACGTCGTCAACCCGACGAGCCAGACGAACCTGCTCACGGGCCTCGTGCCGGTGTCCGACGCCGGGACGCCGATCGTCAACCTCGATCTGCCGATCGACCTGGACGCCGCTGCCGACGCGGGCGTCAACGTGACGACGTACGTCGGAACGAACAACGAGACCGCGGGCGCCGCCGGCGGCGAGGCCATGCTCGGCCTCGTCGACGAGGGCTCGCAGGTCGCGCTCATCGGCGGACTCGTGGCAGACCCGGGCAACATCGCACGTCTGGCCGGATTCGAGAAGGCCGTCGAGGGCAAGCTGGAGATCACCCAGACGGTCGCCGCGGACTTCGACAAGGCGAAGGCCAAGAGCGCGGCCGCGACGATCCTCATCGCGAACCCCGACATCAAGGGCTTCTTCACCCCGTCGGGCGACATGGCCATGGGCATCCAGCAGGCCGTCGAGGAAGCCGGCAAGACCGGCGAGGTCGCCGTCGTCGGCATCGACGGCACGAAGGACCAGCTCGCCGACATCGTCGCCGGTGGCCAGCCGGCCGCCATCGAGCAGTTCCCCTACCTCATGGGCGTCCAGTCTGTGCAGGCCTGCGTCGCCGCGATGGGCGGAGCGGACATCCCCGACAACGTGGAGACCCCGGTCCTCATCGTCGACAAGGACAACGCCCAGGCGGCCCTCGACGCCTTCCCGGCCCCGCCGGAGGGCTTCGACGTCCCCAACCCCTTCGAGTAAGCACCGGCCGTTCGCACACGCCGACCCCGGTGAGGGTGGGCGGGCCGTCCCGAGCGGCGGCCCGCCCACCCCCACCACCCAGAGACGGGCAACCTGACCTATGACAACCCAGACACCCACCCGAACCCGGCCGAGCGTCGACGAGGCGGCCCACGCCGTCCGTCGCAGCCTCACGTCGGAAGAGACCTGGATGAAGCTCGCGGCCCCGGTCGCGCTCATCGTGCTCGCCATCGTGCTCGGCTCGATCAATCCACGCTTCCTCTCGTGGCCGAGCATCACGAGCATGCTGGCCGACGCCACGATCCCGATCGTGCTCGCCCTCGGCGCCACCTTCGCCGTCACCCTCGCCGGGATCGACCTGTCGCTGGCGGCCACGGTCGCCCTCGGCAGCGTCACCCTCGCGACCGCCTATCAGGCGGGGCTGCCGCTGATCGTCTGCTGCGGCATCGCGCTCCTCACGGGCCTCGCCATCGGCGCGATCAACGGCACGTTCATCGGCTGGGTGAGGATCCCGGACTTCATCGTCACCCTCGGGACGCTCAGCGTCGTGATGGGGCTGAGCCTCATCATCTCCCAGGGCAAGCCCGTGCAGATCCCCGAGCGGGCGCTCACCGCCATCAGCACCGCGAACATCGGCGGCATCCGCGTCAACTTCCTCATCGCGATCGCGCTCGCCATCGTGCTGCACGTCGTGCTGTTCCGCACGCGCTTCGGCACGCACCTGCTGGCCGTCGGAGACAACCCCGACGCAGCCAAGGCCATGGGCCTGAAGGTCCCCCGGATCAAGCTCGCCGGCTACATGATCTGCGGCGCCATGGCGGGTGTGGGCGCCATCATGCTCACCTCGTACATCGGCTCCAGCCAGCCCGCCACCAACACCGACTACCTGCTGAAGGCGATCGCGGCGGTGGTCCTGGGCGGCGTGAGCCTCTTCGGCGGGCGCGCCACCATCTACGGGCCGGTGATCGGGGCGATCCTGCTCACCTTCCTCCAGTCCGGCCTCACGCTGCTCGGCGTGAGCGCCTTCTACTCGCCGCTGATGATCGGCATCGTCGTCATCGCCGCGGCCACGCTCATGAGGGGGCGGAAATGACCGACAAGATCGTCGTCGAGAACATCCACAAGTCGTTCGGCAATGTCGACGCGCTCAAGGGGGCGTCGCTGACCATCAAGGCCGGCGAGATCACCGCGATCGTCGGCGACAACGGCGCCGGCAAGTCGACGCTCGTCAAGTGCCTGACGGGGCTCTACACACCCGACGAGGGCGAGATCCGCATCGACGGCGAGCCGGTGCGCTTCTCGTCGCCGCGCGACGCACGCGACAAGGGCATCGAGACGGTCTACCAGGACCTCGCCCTCAGCGACCAGCTGAGCGTCTGGCAGAACATGTACATGGATCGTGAGCTCGTCGCCGGCATCCCGGGCTTCCAGTTCCTCCGCCGCGGGGAGATGAAGCGCCGCGCGGCGGAGCTCATCGCCGACCTGGCGGTGAACGTACCGGGGGTCGGGCGATCGGTGAAGCGCCTGTCGGGCGGGCAGCGTCAGGCCGTCGCGATCGCGCGCGGAGTCATGTGGGCGAAGAACATGATCATCCTCGACGAGCCGACCGCGGCGCTCGGTCTCAACGAGACCGCCCAGGTCGAGGCGCTCATCCGCCGCGTCGTCGAAGGCGGCAAGACCGTCCTCGTGGTCTCGCACAACTTCGAGCAGGTCAAGCGGCTGTCCCAGCAGGTGTGGGTGATGCGCGGCGGCCGCGTCGTCGGCGGCACCCGCACCGAGGAGGTCAGCGGCGAGCAGCTGGTCGGCATGGTCACCGGAGCGGTGCGCACCGTCTGAGGCCGCGCCGCTCAGCTCCGGAG
>Ga0160439_1000623_pt1 | contig 14303 bp, 13 predicted proteins | sample HID1975M_E0MG_FD_108201 | JGI IMG/M metagenome (GOLD analysis project Ga0160439, IMG submission 108201) | Enriched soil microbial communities from UW Madison campus, WI, USA - HID1975M_E0 MG | ecosystem: Environmental > Terrestrial > Soil > Unclassified | place: USA: Madison, Wisconsin... | reverse complement strand
GGGTCCATCTGGGCGTGGTTCTCCCACGCCTCCGGGATCATCATCATGACCGCGTGCGGCAGCGGGCGGCCGGCGAGGTGCAGCAGCTCGAGCACCTCGTCGAAGCTGCCGGAGTCCGAGCCGCCCGGCGTGCAGACGGGCAGCAGCGGGGCGAGGTCGCCGATGAGCTCGCTCGAGAGCGTGCCCTCGCGCGCGGCGACCCAGTTGCGGTTGCCGCGGACCGTGTTGATCTCGCCGTTGTGCGCGACGAGGCGGAACGGCTGGGCCAGCGGCCAGGAGGGGAACGTGTTCGTCGAGAAGCGCGAGTGGACCAGCGCGATCTCGCTCGCGTAGCGCGGGTCGGACAGGTCGGCGAAGAAGGGCTCGAGCTGGCCGGTCGTCAGCATGCCCTTGTACGCGAGCGTCCGGGCGGACAGCGACGCGAAGTAGGTGCCGAGCTCACGCTCGGCACGCTTGCGCAGCCGGTACGTCCGGCGGTCGAGCGCGACGCCCGACAGCTCGCGGGACGGGTCGGCGACGACGAGCTGACGGAAGTACGGCATCGACGCGCGCGCGGTGGGGCCGACGAGGTCGGCGGTGACGACGACGTCGCGCCAGGCGAGGACGTCGAGCTTCTCCTCGGCGGCGATCGCCTCGATCGCGGCCTCGGCGCGCGCACGCTCGTCGGCGTCGCGGGGCAGGAAGGCCATGCCGATCGCGTAGTAGCCGGCCGCGGGCAGCTCGGCGTCGACCACGTCGCGCAGGAACGCGTCGGGGATCTGGGTGAGGATGCCGGCGCCGTCGCCGCTGTCCTCCTCGGCACCCACGGCGCCGCGGTGGTCGAGGTTGAGCAGGGCCGTCAGGCCGGCGTCGACGATGTCGCGGCCCGGGGTCCCGCGCAGCGTCGCGACGAAGGCGAAGCCACAGGCGTCATGCTCGGCGGCCGGGTCGTAGAGACCTGGGCCGGGCGGAGCCGCCATGGCGGAGCTCACGGGCGACGTCGACATCTGTACCGTCCTCACGGACCCCGACGACATCGGGGCATAGCACGAACATGGGGGGAACGCGGGACGTCGTCGGCCCAGACGTGTGGCGACGATACAACTCGGAAACAAACCCGAGCGCACCGCCCGTTGTGAGGTGGCTCACACCCTGCCGCTGGTCAGCGGCTCAGGTCTGCAGCCTCGTCCTCGTCGTCCTGCGTGGCCGGGGGTTCCAGCAAGAGGGTCGTCTCACGTCCGGGGTGGCGGCGCCCGACCAGGATGAACGCTACCAGCGCGCCGACGAAGGCCACGATCGACGTCCAGACGTTGATCCGCAGCCCGAGGATGTGGAACGTCGAGGCCTGGTCGTCGATGCGGAGCAGCTCGATCCAGAACCGACCGCTCGTGTAGATCATCACGTAGAGCCAGAACACGCGGCCGTAGCCGAGCCGGAACTTGCGGTCGAGCCAGACGAGCAGCGCGGCGCCCCCGAGGTTCCAGACCATCTCGTACAGGAACGTCGGGTGGAACAGCGTGCCGGGCTCGTAGCCCGCCTCGATGGCCTTCGCGTCGGACACCTCGAGGCCCCACGGCAGGGTCGTCGGGCTGCCGAACAGCTCCTGGTTGAACCAGTTGCCGAGGCGTCCGATGGCCTGCGCCACGAGGAGCCCCGGGGCCACCGAGTCGGCGAACGGCGCGAGCTTGACGCCCTGCCGCCGTGCACCGATCCAGGCACCGACCGCGCCGAACGCGATCGCCCCCCAGATGCCGAGGCCGCCCTCCCAGATCTTCAGGGCGTCCCACGGGTGGCCGCCCTCGCCGAAGTACTTCTCCGGGGACGTGATCAGGTGGTAGATCCGGCCCCCGACGATGCCGAACGGCACCGCCCAGAAGGCGATCTCGAGGATCGTGTCGGGGTCGCCGCCGCGGGCCGCCCAGCGGCGGCGCGCGATGAAGACTGCCGCGACGATGCCGACGAGGATGGCCAGCGCGTAGGCGCGGATCGGGACCGGGCCCAGCTCCCAGACTCCCTGGGACGGGCTCGGGATGGACGCGATCATCGCTCGGTCGACGCCACGCCGGCGGCCAGGGCGGCCGTGGCGGTGGCGAGCGCGTCGAGGCCAGTCGTCTCGTCGGGAGCGTCGACCAGCGTGCGCACGAGCGCCGAGCCGACGATCACGCCGTCCGCGTAGGACGCGACCTGCGCGGCCTGCTCGGGTGTCGAGACGCCGACCCCGACGCACACGCGCTCGGCGCCCGCGGCGCGCGCGTCGGCGACGAGCTGCTCGGCACGGCTGCCGACCGTGGCCCGCTCACCCGTGACGCCCATCGTCGAGGCCGCGTAGACGAACCCGCGAGAGGCGGCCGCCGTCGAGGCGAGCCGCTCGGGGGTCGAGCTCGGCGCGACGAGGAACACCCGGTCGAGGCCGTGGTCGTCCGAGGACGCCAGCCACTCGGCAGCCTCGTCGGGGATGAGGTCGGGCGTGATGAGACCCGCACCGCCCGCCGACGCGAGGTCGCGCGCGTAGGCCTCGACGCCGTAGCGCAGCACGAGGTTCCAGTACGTCATGACGAGCACCGGTGCGCCGCGGCCGGAGATCTGCTCGACCGCGGCGATCGTGTCGCGCACGCGCGTGCCACCCCGCAGGGCCGCGTCCGCGGCGCGCTGGATGATCGGCCCGTCCATGACGGGGTCGCTGTACGGCATGCCGAGCTCGACGACGTCCACGCCCGCGTCGATCATCGTGCGGACGGCCGTGACCGAACCGGGGACGCTCGGGTAGCCGACCGGCAGGTAGCCGATCAGCGCCGCGCGGCCCTGGGCCTTGAGCCCGTCGAGGTGCGCACCGACCTGCGATGCGACGCCCACCGTCATAGCTGCTCTCCCTCGTCGGCCTTCACCACGGGCTCGTCCTCGATGAGGTCGAACCACGCGGCGGCGGTCGCCACGTCCTTGTCACCGCGTCCCGACAGGTTGATCAGCAGGACGGGCTCGTCCGACCACTCGAGAGCCTCGCGGCCCAGCTGGATGGCACCGGCCAGCGCGTGCGCGGACTCGATCGCCGGGATGATGCCCTCGGTGCGGCACAGGATCCGGAACGCCTCCATCGCCTCGTCGTCGCCGACGGGTCGGTACTCGGCGCGGCCGATGTCGTGCAGCCAGGCGTGCTCGGGGCCGACGCTCGGGTAGTCCAGCCCGGCCGAGACCGAGTGGCTGGGGAGCGTCTGCCCGTCCTCGTCCTGCAGCAGGTAGGACCGCGATCCGTGCAGCACGCCGGGCTCGCCGCCCGAGAACCGTGCGGCGTGCTTGCCCGACGAGATGCCGTGGCCGCCCGCCTCGAAGCCGAACAGCCGCACGGCCGGGTCGTCGAGGAACGCGTTGAAGATGCCCATCGCGTTCGACCCGCCGCCCACGCACGCCACGACGGCGTCCGGGAGCCGGCCGATCTCGGTGGCGAGCTGCGCGCGCGCCTCCTCGCCGATGATCTTGTGGAAGTCGCGCACCATCTCGGGGAACGGGTGCGGACCCGTGACCGTGCCGAGCAGGTAGTGCGTGGTCTCGACGTTGGCGACCCAGTCGCGCAGCGCCTCGTTGATCGCGTCCTTGAGCGTGCGGGTGCCGACCGTGACGGGCACGACCGTGGCGCCGAGGAGCTCCATGCGGGCGACGTTGAGCGCCTGCCGCTGCGTGTCCTCCTCGCCCATGTACACGACGCACTCGAGGTCCATGAGCGCGGCCGCGGTCGCCGTGGCGACGCCGTGCTGGCCGGCGCCGGTCTCGGCGATGAGGCGCGTCTTGCCCATGCGCTTGACCAGCAGCGCCTGGCCCAGCACGTTGTTGATCTTGTGCGAGCCCGTGTGGTTGAGGTCCTCGCGCTTGAGGAACACGCGCACGCCCTCGCCGACGTGCGCGGCGAACCGCGGCACCTCGGTCAGCGGGCTCGGCCGGCCCGTGTAGGAGCGGTGCAGTCGGGCGAGCTCGGCGCCGAAGGAGGGGTCGGTCTGCGCCTTGTGGTACGCCGTGTCCAGCTCGTCGAGCGCGGCGATCAGGGCCTCGGGCACGAACCGTCCGCCGAAGTCGCCGAAGTAGGGACCGGTGTGCGTGGCGAGCGGGCCGGTGGAGTGCTCCGGCTGGACCTGCGGGCGACCGGTCACTGGCGCACCGCCCGCAGGGACGGGTGCGAGCCGGCCGCGACCAGGTCCGCGACGGACTCGCGCGGCGCGTCGTCGGTCACGAGCGCCTCACCGACGAGCACCGCGTCCGCGCCGGCACGGGCGTAGTCCATGACGTCGTGCGGGCCGCGGACACCCGACTCGGCGATCTTGACGATGTCCGACGGGATCGAGGGGGCGACCCGCGAGAACGTGGTGCGGTCCACCTCGAGCGACTTGAGGTTGCGCGCGTTGACGCCGATCACCCGGGCGCCGGCGTCGACGGCCCGCGCGACCTCCTCGGAGTCGTGCACCTCGACGAGCGCGGTCATGCCGAGCGAGTGGACGCGCTCGACGAGCGACTCCAGCACGGTCTGCTCGAGCGCCGCCACGATCAGCAGGCAGAGGTCGGCGCCGTGCGCCCGCGCCTCCCACACCTGGTAGGGCGTGACGACGAAGTCCTTGCGCAGGACCGGGATGTCGACCTTGGCGCGCACCGCGTCCAGGTCGGCCAGCGAGCCGTGGAACCGGCGCTGCTCGGTGAGCACGGAGATGGCCGTCGCGCCGCCCTTCTCGTACTCGGCGGCGAGCGCGGCCGGGTCGGCGATCTTCGCCAGCGCGCCCTTGCTCGGGCTCGACCGCTTGACCTCGGCGATCACCGTGACCGCGTCCTCGACGCGGAGCCGGTTGATGCACTCGATGGCCGAGGGCCGCTTGAGCGCGGCCGCCTTCAGCACGTCGAGCGACGTGGTCGCTTGCCTTGCTGCCAGGTCCTCACGGACACCGGCGACGATGTCGTCCAGCACGGTCATCGAGGCCTCACCCCTTCCCCCGGGTCACGTCTCCCGCTCAGCCGACGACCGGGGCGGGATCCATCGGCCATCGTACGGGGGCGCGCGCGTGACACCGACCACAAGCCGAAACGTGGGACCGAGGTCCTCAGGGTGCCAGCCAGGGGCCGAGTGCCGGGACGTTCCGGGCGACCCAGAACGCGAGCACGAGACCGAGGAAGGCGTTGATCCAGAGCGCCGGGATCACCCGCTGGCGCGGCCGGCCGCGCCAGCTGCGCACGGTCCACGCGACCCAGAAGCCCAGCAGGACCGGGACGACGAGCACCAGCAACGGGTTCATGCCCCAGGCACCGACGACGTCGAGGTGGGTCAGGTCGTGCAGGGCGCGCAGCGAGCCGCAGCCCGGGCAGTACATCCCCGTGAGGAACAGGAACGGGCACGTCGGGTAGTGCCCCGGCTGGTTCGGGTCGACCTTCGCGAGGACGACGAGGGCTCCCCCGGCCGCCAGCGCGACGGCGGCGGGACCGACGAGGGCGGCCGCGCCGCGACGCCTCGGCGGGCCGGACGAGGGCGTGGTGCCGACCGCGAGCTGCTCGGTCGACACCACGTCACTCATCAGGGCTCAGGAGCTCAGTAGTTCGAGGTCGTCGAGAAGTTGCCCGTCACGCCGACGATGATCGCCCAGCCGACGCCAAGGACGAGGCCGATGATGGCGCCCCACAACGCGAACTGCTTCGCCTTGTTCGACGAGTTCGCCGCACCGGCGTAGTCGCCCTGCGCGAACTTCGAGTTCACCTGCGACGAGAACACGATCGACGCGATGCCGAGCGGGAGGCAGCACAGGACCGTCGTGAGGATCGCCCACACGAGGTAGTTCGGCGGCGGCGTCGGGCCGTAGCCACCCTGGTACGGCGGGGCGGCCGGGTACTGCGGCCCGCCCGGGTACTGCGGCGTGCCGGGGTACTGCGGGGCGCCGTACTGGGGCGCCTGGGGGGTGCCGTAGCCCGGTGCGCCGTACTGCGGCGCCGCCGGCGGCTGCGCGCTGGGGTCGGCCTTGCGGAACGGGTCTTCGGGGTTCTGCGGCTGCTCGCCGTAGGGGTTCTGGGGCTCGTTCGGCGTCGACATCGGTCCTCCTGGATCGCGGTGCGGCCACCCGGCACCTGGCCGGGCGGTCGTCGTGGGAACGGCGGTGTTACCTCGGTCGTGCGGTCCTGCGGGTGGCGCCCGTCCGTCGGGCCCGGGCGCCCGACGGGTCAGTGCCCGCCATGCTCCTTCTGGCGCGCGAGCGTCGCCGCGCCGCCCTGTCCGTAGCCCATCGACTTGAGCACCCAGCCGGCGACGAGCCCGGCGAGGCAGATGCCGATGCCGACCCAGAACAGCCAGACGACGGCGAACGCGACGGCGAGGCCGGCGATCGTGCCGCCGGCGACGATCACCCAGGAGGTGACCCACGCCGCAAGCGTCTTGCCGTGGTTCGTCGGAGCCGCGGTGGGCGGCAGGTGCACGGCCTCGGTCGTGGTCGCGTGCTGCGCGCGGTGCGCAAGGGTGTTGTCAGCCATCAGGTGGTGCCCTTCGTGCGAAGTTCGGCCTTCACCCTAGCCGACCGCGGGGCGGCGGACCCGCACGTCACGACGGGTCGTCGCCGCGGGAAAGTGCGTCCCAGGCCGTGCGCTCGTCCTCGACCTCGGGTCGGGCCGACGTCGTGACTGCGGTCGTCCCTTCGTGGCGACGGGACGGCCCGGCCCACGACCGTGAGACGCGTGCGAGCCAGAGCGCCGCGAGCACGACGAGCGCGCCGACCCCTACCGCGAGGTAGGGCCACGCGGAGACGGTCACGGGCGAGCGGTCCTCACCCACGCTCGTCGCGTCGACCACCTGCTGGTGCAGGCCCGAACCCCACGGGTCACCGATCGCCTGGAGCGCGGCGGCCACGACCAGCACGCCGGCGCCCGCGACGACCACCAGGACCACCCAGCGTGCGACCCGGCCGACCAGCGCGATCGCCGCGGCGCAGGCCAGCAGCACGAGCGCCGCCGCCGGGACGGCCGGGGCCACGTCGGCGCCGCTCGCGGTGACCACGACGCTCGGGTCGAGCGCGGTGGACGCGGTCGTGGTGAACCACGTGGGCAGCGAGACGAGGCCGGTCAGCGCAGCGAGCAGGAGCAGGACGCCGGCGGCGCGGCCCCTGCCGGAGGCTCGGCGCTTCGGGGCCGCTGCGGGCTCGCTCACGCGCCCGCCCGGCGCAGGCGCGAGGCGATCTGCACGGCGCGGACCGCGGCGGCGGCCTTGTTCCGGGACTCCTCGTACTCCAGCGCGGGGACCGAGTCGGCGACGATGCCGCCGCCGGCCTGCACGCTCGCGCGACCGTCGCGGATCAGGGCCGTGCGGATCGCGATGGCCATGTCCATGTCTCCGGCGAAGTCGAAGTAGCCGACCGTGCCGCCGTAGATGCCGCGGCGCGCGGGCTCGACCTCGTCGATCAGGGCGATCGCGCGCGGCTTGGGCGCTCCGGAGAGCGTGCCTGCCGGGAACGTCGCGGTGAGCGTCTGCAGCGCGGTGGCGCCCGCACGCAGGCGCCCGACGACGGTCGACGTGATGTGCATGATGTGCGAGTAGCGGCTGATGGCCATGAAGTCGACCACCTCGACGCTGCTCGGCTCGCACACCTTGACCAGGTCGTTGCGCGACAGGTCGACGAGCATGATGTGCTCCGCGCGCTCCTTGGGGTCGGCGAGCACCTCGTCGGCCAGGGCCCGGTCCTCCTCCGGGGTCGCGCCTCGAGGACGCGAGCCGGCGATGGGGAACGTCGTGACGTGCCCGTCGCTCACCTTGACCAGCGTCTCCGGCGACGAGCCGACGACGGCGAAGTCGCGGCCGTCCGGGTCCTGCAGCTGCACGTAGTACATGTACGGGCTCGGGTTGATCGTGCGCAGCACGCGGTAGACGTCGAGCGGGTCGGCCGGGCAGTCGAGGTCGAGGCGCTGGGAGAGGACGACCTGGAACACCTCGCCGTCGCGGATCGCCTCCTTGCCGAAGCGGACCTGCTGCTCGAACTCGTCGCGGGTCGAGCGGAACCGCAGCTCCGGCTCGGCCTCGTCGACCAGGACGGCGACACCCGGGTCCGTGGGGCGCACGAGCGTGGCCTGCATCGCGTCGAGGCGGGCGACGGCGTCGGCCCGGGCCTCGTCGACGTGCGCGTCGGTGCCGTCGAAGTTGATCGCGTTGGCGATCAGCCACACCGAGCCGTCGTGGTGGTCGACGACGGCCAGGTCGGTCGCGAGCAGCAGCGTCAGCTCGGGGACGTCGAGCTCCTCGGGCGCCTTCTTGGGCAGCGTCGGCTCCCAGTGGTGCACGACGTCCCAGCCGAGCGCACCCACCAGGCCGCCGGTGAGCGGGGGCAGCCCGGGCAGCGCGGGCGTGCGCAGCACGTCGAGCGTCTCAGCGAGCACGTCGAGGACGTCGCCCTCGGCCGGGACGCCCACGGGCACGTCGCCCGACCAGGCGGCCTGGCCGTCGCGCACGCTGAGCGTGGCGCGCGACCGGACGCCCACGAACGAGTACCGGCCCCAGGTGCCGTCGCTCTCGGCGGACTCGAGGATGAACGTCCCCGGGCGGCCCGCGCACAGCGTGCGGTAGAGGCCGACGGGCGTGGTGTCGTCGGCCAGCAGCCGGCGCACGACCGGGATGACGCGGCGGTCGCGGGCCAGCTCGCGGAACCCGTCGACGGACGGCCAGGTGCCGCCCCAGGGGACCTCGACGTGCGGGGTCTGCTGGGTGGGCGCGGTCATGCCTGTCCTCCGGTGGTGGTGTCGTCACGATGGCCGACGACGGCCGCGAGGCCACCGCCCGCCTCGAAGCAGGTGCGGGCGCCCGTGTGGCACGCGGCGCCGACCTGGTCGACCTCGACCAGGAGCGCGTCGCCGTCGCAGTCGATGCTGACCGACCTCACGTACTGGCGGTGGCCCGAGGTGTCGCCCTTGCGCCAGTACTCCTGGCGCGAGCGGCTCCAGAACGTCACGCGCCCGGACGTCAGCGTGCGCCGCAGCGCCTCGTCGTCCATCCAGCCGAGCATGAGCACCTCGCGCGAGTCGTGCTGCTGCACGACGGCGGCGACGAGGCCGTGCTCGTCGCGCTTGAGACGCGCGGCGACGGCGGGGTCCAGGGGGGTGTCGAGCTCAGGCACGTGCCGATCCTGCCACGCGCGCGCGTGCGCCCGGCGCGAGGTCCGCGCCCGGCGTCAGCGCGTCTGCGAGACCCACGCGCGGTGCATCGCCGCATAGACCCCGTCGAGGGCGACCAGCTCGTGGTGGTGACCGTGCTCGACCACGACGCCGTCCTCGACGACGACGACCGCGTCCGCGGCCTCGGCGGTCGACAGGCGGTGGGCGATGGTCAGCGTGCTGCGTCCCTGCGTCAGCGACGCGAGCGCGCGGGCGATCCGCACCTCCGTCGCCGGGTCGACCGCGGAGGTCGCCTCGTCGAGCAGCAGCAGGTCCGGCGACGCCAGGTGCGCGCGGACGAGGGCGACCAGCTGCCGCTCCCCCGCCGAGAGCGACTCGCCGCGCTGGCCGACCGGGGTGTCCAGCCCGGCGGCGAGCTCGTCGACCCAGGTGTCGAGGCCCAGCGCGTCGACCGCCTCGCGGACGCGCAGCTCGTCGTCGCCCTCGCCCTCGTTGCCGTCGCGCAGGCCGTACGCCATGTTCTGCGCGAGCGTGCCGTCGAACAGGAAGCCCTCCTGCGGCACGAGAACGACCCGTTCGCGCAGGGTCGCGAGCTCGACGTCGCGCAGGTCCGCGCCGTCGAGCAGCACGGTGCCCGCGGACGGGTCCATGAACCGGGCGACCAGTCGGGCGATCGTCGTCTTGCCGGACCCCGTTGCACCGACGACCGCGACCGACGAACCGGCCGGGACGCTCAGGTGCACGTCCTGCAGCACGGGCGGGCCGTCGGGGTAGGAGAAGTCGACGCCGACGAGCTCGACGCGTGCCGGCCCGCGCGGCGACGGGACCCCGTCCGCGCCGGGGTCGACCACGGAGACGGGCGTCTCGATGATGCCGAGCACGCGCCGCCACCCGGCGATCGCGTTCTGCAGCTCGTTGAGCACCTCGGTGGCCATCTGGACCGGGCCGGTGAAGAGCTGCACGAGGAAGAGGAACGCGAGCAGCTGGCCCGCCGTCACGTCGCCCGTGACGCCGAGGTGCGTGCCGACCACGACGACCACCGCGAGCACGAGGTTCGCGACCAGCACCCCGGAGGCGAACACCGTCGCGACCAGGTTCTGCGCCCGGACCATCGCGCGCCGCGTGCCCCCGATCGAGGCGTCGATCTTGCGCTGCGTGCGGTCAGCGACCCCGTACGCGCGGATCGTCTCGGCGCCGACGACGGCCTCCGAGACCGCGCCGAGCATCGCGCCGTACCGCTCGCGCACGGCCGTGTACCGGGTGTTGACCCGCTTCTGCAGCGGCTGCAGCACCACGACGAGCGGCACGAAGCACAGCCACACCAGGAGCGTGAGCTGCCACGAGTAGAACGCCATCAGGACGGTCGCGACCACGATCTGCAGGCCCGAGACGAGCAGCATGATGCCGCCCCACTGGACGAACAGGGAGATCGTGTCGACGTCCGAGGTGACCCGAGAGACGAGAGAGCCACGCCGCTCGCTGTTCTGCGTGAGCACCGACAGGTCGTGCACGTGCCGGAACGCGCGCGTCCGCAGCGCGAGCAGACCGGCCTCGCTCGAGCGGAACAGGCGCACGTTGACGTAGGCCGAGCACACCGCGCCGACGAGCAGGACGGCCGTCGCCACGACAGCCAGCCAGACCACCCGCTCCACCTGCGGCCCGCCCGGCGCGAGGATGCCGGTGTCGACGGTCTGCTGCACCGCGATCGGCACGACGATCCGGCCGACGGCCGCGACGACGGCCAGCAGGACGGTGATGACGAGCCCGTCGAGCAGCTGCGGCGAGACCTGCGTTCCGCGGCGCAGGGTCGCGAACACGCCGAGCGTGCTCGCGGGAGCCATGCGGTGGTCGGTGTCGGTCATCGGGCCACCTCGATCTCGAGGGCGTCCTCGTCGGCCGCCTCGCTGCGCCGCCGCTCGGTCTCCTGCTCGTAGGCCGTGGCCAGCTCGCGATATCCGGGGTCGCGCGCGAGCAGCTCCGCGTGCGTCCCGCGGTCCACCACGCGCCCGCCCTCGACGTGCACGACCTCGTCCGCCAGCAGCACTGAGGACATGCGGTAGGCGACGAGCAGCACCGTGGGTGAGCCGGAGGCGCCACGCAGACCCGTGAGGATCGCCTGCTCGATGCGCGGGTCGACCGCCGAGGTCGCGTCGTCGAGCACGAGCACCTTGGGGCGACGCACGAGCGCGCGGGCGAGCGCGAGCCGTTGCCGCTGACCGCCGGAGAGGTTGGCCCCCCGCTCGCCGAGGGGCGAGTCGAGGCCGTCCGGCAGGGCACGGACGACGTCGTCGACGCGCGCGAGCCGCAGTGCGTCCCAGACCTCGTCGTCGCTCGCGGCGCCGGGGTCGCCCGGGTCGGCGAGCGCCACGTTGCCGCGGACCGTGTCCTCGAACACGAACGCCTGCTGGGCGACGAAGGCGACGTGGGCGCTGAGGTCCGCCGGGACGACGTCACGCAGGTCGAGCCCGTCCACCCGCACGGCTCCCGCGCTCGGGTCGGCCAGCCGCGCGACGAGGCCGACGAGGCTCGTCTTGCCGGCCCCCGTCGAGCCGACGATCGCGACGGTCCTGCCGGCGGCGACGTCGAGGTGGACGTCGCGGACCAGGTCGAGGTCGCCCTGCGGCGTCGCGACCGTGCGGGTCACGCCGTCGAGCTCGACCCGTGCACCCGAGGCCGTCGGACGCCACGGCTGGTCGCCCGGCGGCAGGTCCGCGCGCGCGTCGAGCACCCGGGACACCCGGCCGTAGCCGACGAGCGCGCGCGGCATCTCCCCCAGCACCCAGCCGAAGGCCCGGACAGGGAACGCGAGCAGGGTGAGCAGGTACGCCGCGGCGACGACGTCGCCCGTGTCGATGTCGCCGTGCAGCACGCGCGACGTCCCGACGACCAGGACGGCGAGCGTCCCGATGCTCGGCAGCAGGTCGATGACCGGGTCGAAGAACGCCCGCACGGTGCCGACGCGGACGTTGGCGGCGGCGAGCTCGGCCGCCTTCGCGGTGAACCGCTCCTCCTCGCGCGCCTCGGTGCCGAGGGACTTGACCAGCACCGCGGCCTCGAAGCTCTCGTGCGCGACGTCGGCGACCTCGGCGCGCAGCTGCTGCGCGCGCGTGATCGCCGGGGACATGTGCTTCTGGAACACCACGTTCGCGACGAGGGTCAGCGGCAGCGCGGCCAGGGCGGCGACGGCCAGGTAGACGTCGGTCCGGAACAGCTGCACGGCCGCGACCAGGATCATCGCGAGCACGCCGAGCGCGAACGGCAGCGGGTTGAACACCGAGGTCGAGGCCTCGACGTCCGAGCCCGCGTTGGACAGCAGCTGGCCTGCGGGATGCCGGCGGTGCCACGAGAGCGGCAGGCGCAGGTACTGCCGGGTGACCGCCAGGCGGTGGTCCTCCTGCAGGAGTGCGAAGCCGAGCCCGGCGAAGACACGACGCAGGGCGACCGAGACGGCCAGCGTGATCGCGACCGCCACGACGATCAGGCCCGCGAGCCAGATGCGGCCGCGCGCCGCCTCGTCGCCGTCGAGGGCTGGGACGACGACCTCGTCGGTCGCCCAGCCGAGCACGCGGCTGACGGCCACCGTCGCGACGCCGAACACCGCGGAGATGCTGATCGCCGCCGTGTAGACCCACGGGTGCGCCCGCAGCGCCCGGCCGACGAGGCGCGCGCCGCGGGCCGCCGGGGACCCCTGCAACGTGGCTGGTCGGCGGGATGACGGGGCGCTGGCGGGCACGACGATTCCTTCTGTCCTACGGGTTCCTGGGAAGTCCCCATGGTCTCACGCGCCACCCACACCCAGCCGTGCGAGCATGCGGGGATGACCTGGCACCAGATCCTGCGCGACCGCCTCGCCGACGTCCTGCTCGAGGCCGCGCCCGATGCGCCGACGCTCTGCGAGGGGTGGGAGGCACGCCACGTCGCGGCGCACGTCGTGCTGCGGGAGTCCTCGCTCGTCGTCGGCGCCGGCCTCGTCGTGCCCGGCATGTCCGCGCGCGCCGACCGCGCCATCGACACCCTGGCCGACACCGCCCGCACGGAGGGCGCCTACCGCGACCTCGTCGCGCGAGTGGCCGACCACCCGGCGCGCTGGCATCCGATGTCCTGGGCGGGCGAGGTCGCCAACGTCGTCGAGTTCTTCGTGCACGCGGAGGACGTCCGTCGCGGCGCGGGACCCGTGCCGGCGCCCGACCTCGACCCCGAGCTCGTCGAGGTGCTGTGGGGTCAGACCGTCCGGGCGAGCGGGCTGCAGCTGCGCAAGGCACCCGTCGGTGTCGTGCTCGTGCGCGACGACGGCATCCGGCACCGGGCCCGCAAGCCGCGCGGGGTGCACGGGACCGTCGTGGTGCGTGGCGCGGTGCCGGAGATCGTCCTGTGGGCGCTCGGGCGGGGCGCGGCCGCCGACGTGCACCTCGAGGGCGACCCCGTGGACGTCGCCCTGCTCAGCGCGCGGCTGCCCGTGGCATGAGCGTCAGCGGACGGTGATGCCTGCCTCGCGCAGGGCGTCCTTGACGTCGGCGACGGTGAGCGTGCCGAAGTGGAACACGCTCGCCGCCAGGACGGCGTCCGCGCCGGCGCGCGCGGCCTCGACGAAGTGCGCCGGGGTGCCGGCGCCACCGCTCGCGATGAGCGGGACGGCGACCTCGGCGCGCACGTCACGCAACATCTGCAGGTCGAACCCGTCCTTGGTGCCGTCGGCGTCCATCGAGTTGAGCAGGATCTCGCCGGCGCCGAGCCGTGCGGCACGCGCCGCCCACTCGACCGCGTCGATCCCGGTGCCCCGGCGGCCACCGTGCGTGGTGACCTCGTACCCCGAGTCCGTGCGCGTCTCGCCCGTCACCCGGCGCGCGTCGACCGACAGCACGAGCACCTGGCTGCCGAACCGCTGGGCGATCTCCTCGATCAGGTGCGGATCGGCGATCGCCGCCGTGTTGACGCCGACCTTGTCCGCGCCGGCCCGCAGCAGCCGGTCGACGTCGGCCGGGGTGCGCACGCCGCCGCCGACGGTCAGCGGGACGAAGACCTGCTCGGCCGTGCGGCGCACGACGTCGTAGGTCGTCTCCCGGTCGCCCGACGAGGCGGAGACGTCGAGGAACGTGAGCTCGTCGGCCCCCTCGCCGTCGTAGCGCCGCGCGAGCTCGACCGGGTCGCCGGCGTCGCGCAGGTTCGCGAAGTTGACGCCCTTGACGACGCGACCGGCGTCGACGTCCAGGCACGGG
>Ga0160439_1000617_pt1 | contig 14360 bp, 12 predicted proteins | sample HID1975M_E0MG_FD_108201 | JGI IMG/M metagenome (GOLD analysis project Ga0160439, IMG submission 108201) | Enriched soil microbial communities from UW Madison campus, WI, USA - HID1975M_E0 MG | ecosystem: Environmental > Terrestrial > Soil > Unclassified | place: USA: Madison, Wisconsin... | reverse complement strand
CCCGACGATGGTGCCAACAAAGCAGCCAATCAGGGCAATCATCAGGTTTTCCGGCGTCAGGGCAACGGCAAAACCTTGCGATAAATAGAACCAGGTATCCATAAGTACTCCGTTCGCCCCGTCATCTTTCAAGTTACAGATGCGTTGGCTGCACTCAAGCACCCCAGTCACTTACTTTAGTAAGCTCCTGGGGATACCTGAGTTTGCCGCCTTCCTGCACCTCGAAATCTAAAGGGGCTAGATCGTAGGTCAGTTCAGCCAAACACCGAGAGGCAGCGTCACATCCAACAGGCGGTCAAAGGAGTAAAACAACACTCCTCCCATCACCACGCCGGAAATTAATGCCGCCGGAATTGTCGCGCCAAACAACATGCCGAAACAGGCGGTGAGGAGCGTCGTTGCCAGTGGGAAACCGAGCCATTCAAACGTCCAGGCATACAGCGCCAGGCTGATGACCATAATCACCAGGCGTTGCAACGTCCGGCGATGCGGCCATTCCACAACATCCGGGTGGCGTAAAATTAACAGCACCGCGCACATCAACATCAGGCCGAGAATAGCCATGGGAAACGGGCGTGGCCCAACGGGTTCATAGCTGTATTCGCTCTGAATTTGCCAGCCGACAAACAGGCCGCCAATGCACAGAACAATCCAGATCCCGGCAAAAATACGATCGCTCATCATCGCCTCCGGTTACTTAGCAAGCCCAAACGCTTTGGCTTGTTCGCGATAACCCGTCACTTGTTTCTTCACGTAGTCATCCAGTTCTTTGCCGCTCATGTTGAACTCGAACAGGCCGCGTAAGTCACGTTGCTTTTTGAAATCTTCGGTTTGCTGGAGCTTGTTAAAGGTGTCCACCCACCACTGATATTCCGCATCAGTCACTTTCGGGCCGACGTAGAAGCCGCGAATAATCGGCCATACCAGATCAAAACCTTGCTCTTTTGCGGTAGGGATTTTTGCCAGTTCGCCAGGTAGACGCTCTTCAGAGAACACCGCCAGCACGCGCAGTTTGTCGCCGTTAAGATACGGCACCATTTCGCTCAAATCGCCCGATACCGCTTGCACATGGTTGCCCATCAACGCGGTAACCGGCTCGCCGCCGCCCTCAAAGGCGACGTAACGCATCTTGTGCGGATCGACATGGGCTTTTTGCGCCAGCAGCGCGGTTTTCATCCAGTCCTGGCTGCCGATAGATGCACCCGCACCAATCACCACGCTGTTAGGATCTTTTTCCATCGCCGCGAGCAGCGATTTCAAATCTTTCCATGGCGAGTCAGCACGCACCGCAATCATGCCGTAATCGGTGCCAACACTTGCCAGCCAGCGCACATCATCCACGCCATAACGGCCAAACTTACCTTGCGACAGGTTCAGCAGAGAGCCGCCGGAAAATGCGACCACCGTTCCCGCTTCGGCAGGGCGCTGGGCAACAATCGCGTTATAGGCCACCGCGCCAACGCCGCCTGGCATATAAGTGACGCGCATCGGTTTTTCAAGCACGCCGGTTTCTTGCAGGCTGACCTGAATCAGTTTGCAGGTCAGGTCAAAACCGCCGCCGGGTTTAGCAGGAGCGATACATTCGGTACGAGAAGGGACTTCTGCTGCCAGCGTATTAAAAGCAGTTAACAACAAAGCTGAAGCGGTAAGGGCAGAGAGTAGGGTTCGTTTCATTTTCATCCTCACGTTAAACCGGTAGATGTTTCTCATTATGTGAGCCGCCTTGCAGTAGCTCGGTTGCGTGATTGTTAAGTCATTAACCTTTCATTTACCTTTCATGCATGCCGAAACTTTACAGGATGTGATATGCGTCTCTTACTGGCGGAAGATAACCGTGAGCTGGCTCACTGGCTGGAGAAAGCCCTGATACAAGCGGGCTTTGCCGTAGATTGTGTGTTTGACGGCCACGCCGCCGACCATCTATTACAAAACGAACGTTATGCGGTCGCGGTGATGGATATCGGGATGCCGAGAATGGATGGTCTTGAGGTTTTACAGCGTTTGCGCAAGCGCGGGCAGACGCTGCCGGTACTGTTGCTGACGGCGCACAGCGCGGTGAGTGATCGAGTGAAAGGATTGAATACCGGAGCCGACGATTATTTGCCGAAACCGTTTGAATTAGAGGAACTCGATGCGCGACTGCGGGCGCTGGTGCGGCGCAGCGAAGGACAAATCCATGAGCAGCAGCAATTGGGGCAGCTCGGTTTACATGATGACGGCTATTTTCTGCTGGAGAATAAACCGCTGGCATTAACCCCGCGTGAACACGCCATTTTGACGGTGCTGATGTACCGCCGCACGCGCCCGGTTCCCAAACAGCAACTGTTTGAACAGGTGTTTAGTTTGAGCGATGAAGCCAGCCCGGAAAGCATCGAGCTATATATTCATCGGCTACGTAAGAAATTGGCCAGCAGTAATGTGCAAATCACCACGCTGCGCGGGCTTGGCTACGTGCTGGAGTGCAGCGATGCAAACCATTAAGCCGCAATCGTTATTCGGACAATTGCTGCTTTTTCTCGGTTTACCGCTGTTTATTTTGTGGGGGTTTTCTGCGGTCAGCAGTTATTTGAGCGCGATGAATGCCGCGACTCAAGCCTACGACCGCACTTTGCTGGCCTCGACCCGCACCGTCGCAGAACAGTTGGTTGTGCATGATGGAAAGCTTGACGTGGATGTGCCCTGGGTGGTGCTCGACAGCTTTGAGCGCAACATGAATGACCGGCTGTATTACAAAGTCACCGACACGCAAGGCAAGGTGATTTCAGGTTATGACGATCTCCCCGACATGCCTGAAAACACGCCCGGCACTGAACTTTACCCGGCATTGGCGTGGTTCTATAACGCCACCTATCGCGGGCAAGAATTGCGCGTGGCACGTCTGCTCCAACCGGTTAACGAGGGTGGGGTAAACGGTATGGCGCAAATTATCGTTGCCGAAACCGTTCAATCAAGGTACTACCTGGCGGTACGTTTATTGGCTTCTGCCACGCTCACTCAGGGCGGCCTGGTGTTACTGACGTTAACGCTCGCCTGGCTATTATTACGACGCGTACTCAAGCCGATGCGCCAGCTTTCGGTGCAAATGGTGCGCCGCGACCCTGGCGATTTAACGCCATTGCCCGATTTATTGCCCTGGTCGGAAACCCGCTTATTGATTGTTTCGTTTAACCGCTACATCGAAAGCCTGCGCGGCGTACTGGCCCGGCAATCGCGGTTCAGCGCAGATGCTTCTCACCAGTTGCGAACGCCATTAACCGTGCTAAAAACCCAGGCCGCCGTTGCGCTCAGTAGCCCTGATCCGATGCAGTGGCGCGAAAGCCTGGTCGCGATGCAAACCACGCTCGATAGCACCATCCACTTAACCGAACGTTTATTACAGCTTTCACGTTTAAGCCGCCTTGACCAGACAGAGAGGCAGGCTATGGAGCTGGTGGATTTGGTGAAAATCGCCCAGGCGTGCTGTTTCTCGAGCATGGCGCAGGCGAGAAGTAAAAATATCGATCTGGGGTATGAAGGATTAGACGAGGTATGGATAACGGGCGAGCCTGTTTTGCTGGCTGAGATGTGCATTAACCTGCTGGATAACGCGCTGAAATATACGCCCGAAAATGGCGTGGTGACGATTCGGGTAACTCGTGATGAAACGCAATTTGCCTGGCTGGAAATCGAGGATAGCGGCCCAGGCATTGAGAGCGGGCTGGTTCGCCATGCGCTGATGCCGTTCCATCGTTTAGATAATAGTGCTGCGCAAAGTGGGGCGGGAATTGGACTGGCGCTGGTGAATGATATCGCACGTTATCACCGGACGAGACCTGAGTTATTGCGCGCAGAATCGGGCGGATTGCTGGTGAAAATTAAACTGGCTGCGGTTTAACAACAGCCGGGGGAAAAATCCATCGACTCTCGCCCTGGCCTTTCATTTTCATTTTCTTACAAACGAAAGACAAAAAGCATTTCTAACAGATTGATTACATCAATACTGGCTGTAAAATCGGCCTCTTTTCAGGGACATCCCTTTTTACTGCTTAGGATTGAAAGCATGAACAAATTATTAATAGCAACTGTTGCCGGTTTGGCTCTCGTTTCAGCATCAGCAAGCGCGATTAGCATCAGTGGCCAGGCAGGTGAAAAATACACCAACGTGGCAGTTGGCTTTGGTCAAGATTCTGCAGGCCTGACGATGAACGGCAACTACGCACATAACGATGACGACGGCGATACCGCTGGTTTAGGCCTGGGTCTGAATGTGCCATTGGGTCCATTTATGGGTACCGTGGGTGGCCGTGCGGTATATCTGAATCCAAAAGATGGCGATGAAGGTTACGCCGTTGCCGTCGGCGGCGGTTTGAGCTGGAAAATCTTCGACAGCTTCTCCGTGTTTGGTGATTACTACTACTCCCCAGACTCTCTCTCAAGCGGCGTAAAAGATTATCAAGAAGCTAGCGCTGGCGCACGCTGGACCATTATACGTCCAATTACCGTAGAAGCCGGTTATCGCTATATTGGTGTTGATGGCAAAGATGGCAACCGCGATAACGCCATTGCAGACGGCCCGTACGTCGGCGTTTCCGCCGGTTTTTAATTTATCCAGGCCGCAGCAGCTCTGCTGCGGCTTACTCATTTCCCGCCGATCTTCATCCGCTTGAGTTATAGTAATTCGTTCCCTTCCCGCGGAGTTTAACAATGATAAAAGTGGAAATGCTGTCTACCGGCGACGAAGTGCTGCATGGTCAAATTATTGATACCAACGCAGCCTGGCTTGCTGATTACTTTTTTAACCAGGGTTTACCGATGTCTCGCCGTAACACTGTGGGTGACAGTCTTGACGATCTCATTGCAGTACTCAAAGAGCGCAGCGAGCAGGCCGATATTCTGATTGTGAACGGTGGACTTGGGCCAACCAGCGACGATCTCAGTGCGCTTGCCGCCGCCACTGCCGCAGGTGTGGAACTGGTGATGCATCAGGAATGGCTTGCGCAAATGGAGCGTTTCTTTGCCGAGCGTGGGCGTGAAATGGCACCGAGCAATCGCAAACAAGCGCTGATTCCTGCAACCAGCGAAATGGTGGATAACCCGGTCGGCACCGCGTGTGGTTTTGCGCTGCAACTCAACCGCTGCCTGATGTTTTTCACTCCCGGCGTGCCTTCTGAATTTAAAGTGATGGTCGAGCAACAAATCATGCCGCGCTTGCGCGAACGCTTTGTTCTGCCTGAACCTCCAGTTTGCCTGCGTCTGACGACGTTTGGGCGCTCTGAAAGTGAACTGGCACAAAGCCTTGAACCGATCCCGTTGCCGGAAGGCGCAGTGATGGGCTATCGCTCATCCATGCCAATTATCGAGCTAAAACTGACCGGCCCTGCCACGCAGCGCGCAGCAATGGAAGCCATCTGGCCTGAAGTTCAGCGCGTGGCCGGTGAAAGCACTATTTTTGAAGGGACTGAGGGTTTGCCTGCGCAGTTGGCGCAACGTCTGCGCGACCAATCGCTCAACGTGGCGGTCAGCGAGCAATTCACCGCCGGGCTGCTGTGTTTGCAACTCTCCAGCGCACAAGCGCCGCTGGGTAACAGTGAAGTGCTTTCCGCGCGCCCTGAAACCCTGATGCAAATCACTGAGCGTGCAAAGGCCTTCGCGCTGCAAGCGGGGAGTGCGGTGGCGCTGGTGGTCGGGTGCCTCGATGACGAGCATCTGAATTTCGCCCTGCATACGCCAAAAGGCACTTACGGTCTGCAAGTGAAGTTTAGCGTGACCCGCCACGCCTTGCGCACCCGCCAGGAAGTCTGCGCGATGATGGCATTAAACATGCTGCGCCGCTGGCTCAATGGGCAGGATGTTGCCGCCGAGCATGGCTGGGTTAACGTTGTTGACTCACTAGAAATCTAAAAGCTAAGCGAGCGCTCGGGCTAATAGCGTAATCGGGTGCTCGCATTTTTTACTGGTAGACATCTCAATCTGCCATTTACAGGTTTCGCAATCCGTCACGACTATATCGACCCTGCTTTCTTCTATTTGCTGGAATAACGTCGCTCCAATGCTTTGCGACGTATTATAGTTTTCCTTTTTAAATCCATAGGTTCCGGCAATCCCGCAGCATTGAGACTCCAGTATTATCAGCTCCACGCCTGGCAGACGGCGTAATAAATCGAGCGTATATAACGACCAACCCATTTTCTCCATGTGGCATGGCGTGTGGTAGGCGATTCGTAACGGCAATGCTTTAAGCTTTAGCTCTTTCCCGCTTTCCAGCTGCTTCCAGATAAAACGTGTCGCCAGTTCTATATGGTCGCGCATCGGGCGAGTGTCGATGTCCAACACCTGCGGGTATTCGTCGCGTAAAGTAAACGTGCAGGTGGAAGACGTGGCAATGACCGGAAGCCCTTGCTCAATCACCGCTTTCTCCAGAGAGGCAGCATTAATCGCGGCCTGCTTTTTAGCTTTGTCGATAAAACCGTTGGCAATCAATGGCACGCCACAGCATTTTTCCCGCTCCAGCAATTGCACACCAAATCCCATGGCGTTCATCACGCGGACTAAATCTTTGCCGAGATCGGAGTGGTTGTAATTAACGTAGCAGCCGTGGAAAAACGCGACCTGTTCCGCAAAAGCTTTTTGAGCGGCGGCTTGTTTGCGATACCAGCCGCGAAACGTGCCGGAAGAGTATTTGGGTAATTCGCGATGACCGTCAATGCCGAGGGTTTTATCGAGCAAATTGCGCACCGGTTTGAGCGACGTCGCAGTGTTGACCAGCGGTGCAAACGGCGTCGAGAGCGTGCCCATTAAATCGGTATGGCTGAGAATGGCATCTCTTAGATTGAACCTGGATTTACCGTAGCGAGCCTTAGCGCGTTGAATAATATCGCCAATTTTCACATCAGACGGACAGGCCACTTCGCAACGTTTGCAGTTGGTGCAATATTTCAATGCATCATCGTAAAGCGCTGCATCTTTCAGGCGCAGGCGTTCGCCATCTGGCCCGGATTGCTTCGGGCCAGGATAATCAGGATTGACCCGGCTCACCGGGCAAACGGTGGTACAAACGGTGCATTTAATACAGTTTTCGAAACTCTTTTCATCAAGCAGATTCATTGGTTTCTCCCCTGAATCTCAAGAATTTGCCGGGCGACATGCAGTGCGCCCATCATTGAAACACCTGCGCCACATCCTTGTTCGATGGGGTCGAAGCCCGCGAGCACCGAGCCGATAGCAAACAGATTTTCAATACGCTGCCCGTCACGAGAAGGGTGAAAGTGTTCATCAACGATAACGCCCGCCTGCAAATAAGGTTGCGGGCTGAAAAAATCCTCTTTGCTCCAGCCTTCACGCTGCGTCGGGGCACGAACATCAAGACCAAAAATAGCTTCGCGGATGCCGTCAAATTTCGCTTGCAGGCCATTACTGAAAAAGCTGCCGCTGGCGAGCACAACATGCCTGGCTCGTAGAGGGACTTCGCCGTGATTGCGGGTGAACAGTGCGCGGACGTTACGGTTCTCTACTTCCGTGTTCACGACGGCATCACCCGGCATGATAATCCCGCCCAGTTGCTGGAAACGGCGGCGCAATTGTTGGGACATGCGCATGCCGAGCACTGACGGTGGGAGTGTGGGCAACAGGTGCAGCGGGCAGGATAACTGGCGGCTGATGTTCTGCCAGGCGAGTGAGTTTTCACTTCCCAGACAAGCCGGAAGGAAGAGGGCGTCGGTATTGTTCGCCAGCGCTTTTAACTCCTCAATAAGCAGGCGCTGCTGCTCTGGCATATCCAACACGCGGGCGATGTTGGCGGCGCGAAATTCGCTGGGGTTGTTACGCAGCGTGTCTAAGGCAGGAAGCGTCAGCTCGGCTACTTGAACCTCAATATTATTATCAGCAAGCGAACCGGCGACCAGCTCAGGCTGGAAATCAAGAAAACCGGCAATCCCGACCACTGTAATGCGCTGCCACGCGAGGGGGGCCACGGGAATTTCTTCCGGGCTTAACCACGTTGCCCGTTGTGTTCCCAGCGGTGTAATGCGCTGATGATTTTGCTGATAACTCCCTGTGAGCGTGATATTGCACCGGGCCAGCAGCGCCTCGCTTTCGGCCGCATAACGGCAGACGTTATCTGCACCCATCAGGCTGTAAGGGTGTTCAGGGGCTTGTTGTTTCAGGGCTTCGAGTGCGTTTAAAGGAGAGTTTACCGGGCTGCCGTCGGGCAATTGCGCCAGCAAATCCAGCGAACCTGACGAAAAATGCAGGGCGCTTTGCCCACGGCTGACGATGGCGCAATGAAGACCCACCTCCGCCAGACGAATCCCGCATACCAGTCCGGCTAAACCACCGCCAATAATCAGACTATCGAATTTCATTGTGGTGATCCTTTTTTTAGCCCGCACAACCCCTGGTACACCCAGGCGGTGAACTCGCTTTCCCTCAGTGCATCATCCCAGGCTATCGGGCGAATACCTTTCCAGCGTTCATTGAGAAAAGTGGACAGCTGCTCGAGCGATTGCGCGGGTGTTGAGGTGCCAAAACGTTGTAATAAACCCGCGGCGCGACAGGCGCAAAGTTCCCCCTGGCAAGTCCCCATTCCCACGCGGGTGCGGCGGCGCAAATCACCAAGATTACTGACGGCCAGATTGTTAACCGCGTAACGGACTTCGCCTGCGGTGACCGCTTCACACTCACAAACCAGACTGTTGCTCAGACGATCCCCAGCCAACAACTGCCCGGCGCGGTCGCCATGACGCCAGACCGCCGATCGCCGGATAGTGAGGGGTAAAGAAATGACTTTGCTCAGGGTTTCTTCCGGAGAACTTCCTGAGCCTGGAAGCAGCTCCGTTGCGGTGGAGCAAGCCTGGGTATTACCGAGCTTTTCACAAACTGCGTTCGTCGCCCATTCTGCCATCAGGCGATATGTCATCAGTTTGCCGCCGGTGATGGTGATAAACCCTTCCATCCCGTCGCGCTTTGCGTGATCAAGCAGCACGATCCCTCGGCTGGCGTTGCGCCCGGTCGGATCGTTGTCGCTTGCTACCAGCGGGCGCACTCCTGCGTAAGCGCGCAGAATACGAGTCGCCGCGAGTTTTGGCGCCAGTTTCGAGCCTTCACGAATCAGGATATCGACCTCTTGCGGCGTGACGCGCATATTGTCGATTTGGTCGTATTCAATGGGCGTGGAAGTGGTGCCAATCAGTGAAATGGTATCGCCGGGCACCAGAATATCGGCGTCAGCAGGTTTGCGGCAGCGGTTGATCACCATGTTATTGATGCGATGGCCAAGAATGAGCAGCGAGCCTTTTGCGGGCAGCATTCGTACCCGCAAATCAGCATATTCCGCGATGTGCTGGCCCCAAATCCCGGCCGCATTCACCACTACGCTTGCGTATAAATCGTGCTGTTGTTGGGTTTGGTGGTTATAGACGCGCACGCCACAAATTCGATCGCTGTTGCGAATCAGACCCGTAACTTCCTGGCCGGTGAGAATTTCAGCGCCGTGCTCTCTGGCATCCAGCATGTTGGCGGCGGTCAGGCGGAAGGGGTCGACGGTGCCATCAGGCACGCGCACCGCGCCAATCAACTCAGGGTTTGCGGCCGGTTCCAGGCGTAATGCTTCTTTGGGTTCGATACGCTGAGCATCAATTCCCGCGTCCTGGCAGGAGGCGATGAATATACTCTGGAGGGATAAATCGTCTTCAGGAAGGGTGATAAACAAGCCGTCTGTGCGTTCGATGCAATGGCGAGCGATGCGTTTAAGGATGCGGTTTTCTTCAATGCATTCTCTGGCCGATTCGCTGTCCGTCATGGCGTACCGCGCGCCGCTGTGGAGTAAGCCGTGGTTTCGCCCCGTCGCCCCGGTGGCGATATCGTGTCTTTCGAGCAGCAGCGTTTGCAACCCGCGACGGGCGCAGTCGCGGGCAATTCCCGCACCGGTTGCGCCACCGCCGATAATAATGACATCCCTCTCTTTGCGTCCCGTCGCCATGCTCTGCTCCTGAAAAATTCTCTTGAATACAATTGAGCCACAAATCAATTTCCAAATGTTTGATATCGAGCAAATTCGAGCATAAATCGAAAGTAAAGTGTGATGTTATGCACCTTTTCGATAGTTTGTAATAAAAATGTAATATGTTGTGGGGTGTTTCACACTAACTCACCCCGATAATCCTTAACATGCGCTCGCAAATGAACATGGCTTATAAACCCTGCCACGGAGGCATTTATGCTAAGCATTTTCAAACCTGCCGCACACCAGCCACGGCGTGAGAGCGAGCACATTGACCCAACTTATAAACGCCTGCGCTGGCAAATTTTTATGGGGATTTTCTTCGGTTACGCGGCCTATTACCTGGTGCGTAAAAACTTCACGCTGGCGATGCCGTACTTGATTGAGCAAGGTTTCTCGCGCGGGGATTTAGGATTCGCGCTTTCCGGTATTTCTATCGCCTACGGCTTTTCAAAATTCATCATGGGGTCAGTCTCTGACCGCTCGAACCCACGCGTTTTCTTACCTGCCGGTTTGATTCTGGCGGCAGCCGTGATGCTATTTATGGGGTTTGTGCCATGGGCGACATCCAGCATCGCGGTGATGTTCGTGCTGCTGTTTTTATGCGGTTGGTTCCAGGGCATGGGCTGGCCGCCGTGCGGGCGCACCATGGTTCACTGGTGGTCGAAGAAAGAGCGTGGCGGAATTGTTTCTGTCTGGAACTGCGCCCATAACGTAGGCGGTGGCTTGCCGCCGTTGCTGTTCTTACTTGGGATGGCGTGGTTTAACGACTGGCACGCAGCTCTTTATATGCCAGCCTTTGCGGCGATTCTGGTGGCGCTGATTGCTTTTGCATTAATGCGCGACACCCCGCAATCCTGCGGCTTGCCGCCCATTGAAGAGTACAAAAACGATTATCCGGACGACTACAACGAAAAAACGGAAGAGGAACTGACGGCTAAACAGATTTTTATGCAGTACGTATTCCCTAACCGCCTGCTGTGGTACATCGCCATTGCGAACGTTTTTGTCTACTTGCTGCGTTACGGCATTCTCGACTGGTCGCCAACGTATCTGAAAGAAGTGAAGCACTTCGCGCTGGATAAATCTTCCTGGGCTTATTTCCTTTATGAATACGCCGGGATCCCAGGGACGCTGCTGTGTGGCTGGATGTCGGATAAAGTGTTCCGCGGCAACCGTGGCGCAACCGGTGTGTTCTTTATGATTCTGGTGACGATTGCGACCATTGTTTACTGGCTGAACCCGCCGGGAAATCCGGGTGTGGATATGGCATGTATGATTGTGATTGGCTTCCTGATCTACGGCCCGGTGATGCTGATTGGCCTGCATGCGCTGGAACTGGCACCGAAAAAAGCAGCGGGAACGGCTGCGGGCTTCACTGGCTTGTTCGGCTATCTCGGTGGGTCGGTCGCAGCGAGCGCCATTGTGGGTTATACCGTTGATTTCTTCGGCTGGGATGGCGGCTTTATGGTGATGATCGGCGGCAGTATTATGGCCGTGATTCTGCTGCTGGTGGTGATGGTGGGTGAAAACAAACATCACCAGGAAATGAAAGCGCGGGAAGAGAAAGGCTAAAAACGTCAAAGGAATGCCGGATGACGCTGCGCTTATCCGACCTACAACAGAGGTTGTAGGCTGGATAAGCGTTACATCTCGATTTCAATATCGCCATGCGCCTGGCAGCAACAGGGAAGTATTTCACCGGGCTGGATAAACGCCAGCGGTTCGGTAAGCCACTTAACCTGACCCGCAATTAAGCGAGTCCGGCAGGAGCCGCAATAACCTTCCCGACACTGATACTCAACAGTGACCTGATGCGATTCAAGCGTCGCCAGCAGGGAAGGGTGTTCTTCCCCACATAACAGTTGTGCGCCGGATTTGTGTAATGTAATGCGGCTCATGGCTTAAAGCTGGAAATTGCTCAGGTCGTCAGCATCGACATTAGAGTCAATCTGGCCAACAAGATAAGAGCTGACTTCCACTTCCTGCGGTGCCACTTGCACGTTATCCGACACCAGCCACGCGTTGATCCATGGGATTGGATTTGAACGTGTCTTGAATGGCAAATCCAGGCCGACTGCCTGCATACGGATGTTGGTAATGTAATCAACATACTGGCAAAGAATGTCTTTGTTCAGGCCGATCATCGAACCGTCGCGGAACAGATAGCTTGCCCACTCTTTTTCTTGCTCGGCGGCCAGTACAAACAGGTCGTAACATTCCTGGCGGCATTCCACGGCGATTTCTGCCATTTCCGGGTCGTCTTCGCCGGAACGCATCAGGTTCAGCATATGCTGAGTCCCGGTTAAATGCAGCGCTTCGTCACGGGCAATCAGTTTGATGATTTTGGCGTTCCCTTCCATCAGTTCGCGCTCGGCGAAAGCGAAGGAGCAGGCGAAGCTGACATAGAAGCGAATTGCTTCCAGCGCGTTCACGCTCATCAGGCACAGATAAAGTTGGCGTTTCAGGGCGCGCAGATTCACGGTCACGGTTTTTCCGTTGACGTTGTGCGTGCCTTCACCCAGCAGATGCCAGTAGCTGGTCATTTCAATCAAGGTATCGTAGTAACCGGAGATATCTTTCGCACGCTTTAAGATTTCCTGGTTGGTCACGATATCGTCAAACACAATCGCCGGATCGTTAACGATGTTGCGGATGATATGGGTGTAAGAACGCGAGTGGATCGTTTCGGAAAACGCCCATGTTTCAACCCAGGTTTCCAGTTCAGGGATGGAAATCAGCGGCAGCAGCGCCACGTTCGGACTACGGCCCTGAATGGAGTCCAGCAGCGTCTGGTACTTCAGGTTGCTGATGAAGATGTGTTTTTCATGATCCGGCAGCGCCTGGTAGTCGATACGATCGCGTGAAACGTCAACTTCTTCCGGACGCCAGAAGAAAGAAAGTTGCTTTTCGATCAGCTTTTCGAAGATGTCATATTTTTGCTGATCGTAGCGTGCCACGTTAACCGGCTGGCCAAAGAACATTGGCTCAGCGAGTTGATCGTTTTTCGTCTGTGAGAAAGTGGTGTATGCCATGAAATCAAATCCTGTAATGCGTCGAAAAAATCCCCTCAACAAGGTGAGGGGATTTTAAGTTAGATTTTACATGCGCCGCTTTCGCAGCCATCGTCCTGGATAGAAGGTGCCAGGTCGTCTTGCGCATCTTCTGCGCCGTCTCGGGTGTTCTGATAGTAAAGCGTTTTGACACCGAATTTATAGGCGGTGAGCAAATCTTTGAGCAATTGCTGCATCGGCACTTTGCCTGACGGGAAGCGCGATGGGTCATAGTTGGTGTTAGCAGAGATCGACTGGTCGATAAATTTCTGCATCAAACCCACTAATTGCAGGTAGCCGTCGTTGTTTGGCAGGTCCCACAGTAGCTCATAATTATCTTTCAGTTTTTCATAATCCGGAACGACCTGGCGCAGAATACCGTCCTTCGACGCTTTAATGCTGATATGGCCGCGTGGTGGCTCGATACCGTTAGTCGCGTTGGAAATCTGCGATGAGGTTTCTGACGGCATCAATGCAGAAAGCGTTGAGTTACGCAGGCCGTGGGTCTTGATTGACTCACGCAGTGCTTCCCAATCCAGATGCAGCGGCTCGTTGCTGATCACATCCAGGTCTTTCTTATATGTGTCGATTGGCAGAATGCCTTGTGCATAGGTGGTTTCGTTGAACCACAAGCATGGGCCTTGCTCTTTCGCCAGTTCGTTCGACGCTTTCAGCAGGTAATACTGAATGGCCTCGAAGGTTTTGTGCGTCAGGTTGTTGGCGCTACCGTCGGAGTAACGAACGCCATTTTTCGCCAGGTAGTAGGCGAAGTTAATCACGCCTACGCCCAGAGTACGGCGGCCCATCGCACCACGTTTCGCGGCAACAATTGGGTAATCCTGGTAATCAAGCAGCGCATCCAGAGCGCGTACTGCCAGAATCGCCAGCTCTTCGAGTTCATCGAGGCTTTCGATGGCGCCAAGATTGAATGCCGACAGCGTACACAGTGCAATTTCACCGTCTTCGTCGTTGATGTCATTCATTGGTTTGGTCGGCAGCGCGATTTCCAGGCACAGGTTAGACTGGCGAACTGGCGCGATAGCCGGATCAAACGGGCTGTGGGTGTTGCAGTGGTCGACGTTCTGAATATAGATACGGCCCGTTGACGCACGTTCTTGCATCATCAGCGAGAACAGCTCAACGGCTTTCACGCGCTGTTTGCGGATGCTGTTGTCTTTCTCGTATTTGGTGTACAGCTGCTCGAATTTGTCCTGATCGGCAAAGAAAGCGTCGTACAAACCTGGAACGTCAGACGGGCTGAACAGGGTGATGTCTTCGCCTTTCAACAAACGGGTGTACATCAGTTTGTTGATTTGCACGCCGTAATCCAT
>Ga0160439_1000616_pt1 | contig 14364 bp, 11 predicted proteins | sample HID1975M_E0MG_FD_108201 | JGI IMG/M metagenome (GOLD analysis project Ga0160439, IMG submission 108201) | Enriched soil microbial communities from UW Madison campus, WI, USA - HID1975M_E0 MG | ecosystem: Environmental > Terrestrial > Soil > Unclassified | place: USA: Madison, Wisconsin... | reverse complement strand
TCGGTACCGCGCCCTGACCGGCCACGACCTCGACCTGCCCAACGACGGCGCCCGCGGCTGGGACTCCGGTGCCGGCGCCGCACAGCTCGACGAGTCGCTGGCCGCCCTCGCGGGCGGGCTCGAGGCGCCCGACGCGGTCGACGCCTGGGTGCACGCCGAGCAGCTCGTGGCCGCCGGGGGCGACGGACTGCCGACCTTCGCGTCCGCCCTCGCGGCGACCCGCACCGCCGGGACCGGGTTCGGCGCGGGCTACGAGGCCCTCATCGCCCGGACCGTGTCCGCCGGCGAGCCGCTCACGCCGCTCGCGCCGCTCGTCGCCGCCGTCAACGGCGCGCGCCGGCCGCCGGCTCGCGGGCGGCTCACGCCCGACGAGGCCGTCGCGCTGCGCACCCTCGACATGTCCGGGCTGCGGCAGTACCTGGCCGGGAAGTCCGTGTGCCTGGTCGCCAACTCGGCGCGGCTGCTCGAGCACGACGCCGGTCCGCTGATCGACTCCTACGACGTGGTCGTCCGGTTCAACTCCTTCGCGATCGACGCGCCGCACACGGGCACCCGGACGGACGTGCACGCGACCATCCACCTGCACAGCTTCAACTGGTCGCGCCCGGTCGACGTGCGCCTCGTGTTCAGCGGCAAGCGCGACCTGTGGCGCTCGTCGGTGCTCGAGCACGTCGAGCCCGGTGCGCAGACCTACCTGGGCGACGAGTCGCTGCGGTGGCCCGCGCTCAGCCTGTTCACGCCGTCGGAGCGCGAGGACTTCAAGGTCCCGACGACGGGCTTCAACACGCTGCGGCTCGTCGACTACCTCGACGTCAGCACGGCGATCGACCTCGTCGGCTTCGACTTCTACGACGGCGGCGCGTACCGCGTCCCCGAGGCGATGCACCTGCCCGTGGCGGCGGCGCACAGCTACGAGAACGAACGGCGCTGGGTCATGGACCGCGCCGTGTCCACCACCGACATCACGATCAGCCTGAGGTGAGCACCCCCATGACCGGACGCAACCACGACAGAGCGTTCGTCGCGTTCGTCGACGACAACTACTTCCCCGGCTTCGTCGTGCTGCTCAAGAGCCTGACGCTGACGAACCCGGACGTCGAGGCGGACGTCGTCGTGCTGCACGACGGCCTGTCGCCGGCGAACATCTCGCGCGCCGTCTCGTTGCGCCCCGACCTGCGCTTCGTCCGGGTGGAGACCGAGCGCTACGAGCGCTACCGCAAGGGCTCGGCCGCGAACTACCTGTACACGAAGGCGTACTACATCCTCGACGCGTTCCGGCTCACCGGGTACCGCACGATCGTCACGCTCGACACCGACATGGTGGTGCTCGACCGCATCGACGACCTGTTCGCCCTCGACGCCCCGTTCGCCGCGGTCCCGCAGTTCTTCGACTCCGACGGCGGCCGCAAGCTCAACAGCGGCCTGCTCGTCTTCGACCAGACCTACACCGACGGCACGTTCGCCGCGCGGCTGGACGCGATCGGCGAGAGCGGGCAGTACGAGCTCGAGCGCCACGACCAGGGCGTGATCACCGCGGCGCTCGACGGCGACTACCTGCACCTGCCGCGCCGGTACAACTGGGTCAAGCGCGCCACCCGACGCGGCGGGGTGCCGCCGCAGGACACCGCGATCCTGCACTTCACGGGCAAGTTCAAGCCCTGGGACGGCGGCGAGCACGGCTACGCGCGGCTCGAGGCGCTCTGGCACCAGTACGACGTGAGCGACGCGGCGTTCCTCGCCGCGTGCGCGCGCCTCGCCGAGCAGGGGCTGATCGCGGACCCGACGGCGGCCACCGCGTACAAGGCGCGGTGCGCGGGCGTCCCCGAGTCGGACGCGCGCGGGCCGGTCGCCGCGCAGCGCGAGGCCACCCGCCTGCGCGCCGCGGGCGACTTCGCCGGTGCCGTGGCGCTGCTCGAGTCGCACGCTCTCGAGGCCAGGCAGCTCGACACCGGCTACGCGCTCGACCTCGCGGCCTCCTACCGGGCGGTCTCGCGCTACGAGGACGCGGCCGTCCTCGCGTCGACCGCGCTGGCCTCGAGCCGCGCGGGCGAGGCGCACGTCGCGCTGGCCGAGGTCGCGTGGATCGTCGGCGACCTGGACGGCGCGCGCGAGCACGCACGCTCCGCGCTCGCGCTCGAGCCGCTGCGGCACAAGGCGCGCCTCGTGCACGCCCGCGCGGTGCGCGAGACGCCGGACGTCGAGGTCGTGGCGAGCAGCGACCCCGACGGCATCACGCTGTCGCACGCCGCGTTCTACGTCGACCCGCTCGGCAACTACGGCGACGTGCTGCTGCCCGCCGCGGTCCGCGAGGTCGCCACGCACGTGCGCGGCGTCGCCGACTGGCACGGCGTGCACGTGCACCAGCTGTTCGACGAGGCCGCGGTCGAGGCCGTGAACGAGACCCGCGGGCTGCTCGTGGGCGGCGGCGGGCTGTTCCTGCCGGACACCTCGCCCAACGGCAACTCCGGCTGGCAGTGGAACGTGCCCGACGCGAGCCTCGACCGGCTGCAGGTGCCCCTCGGGCTGGTCGCCGTGGGCTACAACCTGTTCCCGGGCCAGGAGTTCCTCGGCTCCCGGTTCCGGGAGTCGCTCACCCGCGTCGTCGAGCGCGCGGAGCTCGTCGGGCTGCGCAACCGCGGCTCGATCGAGCGCGTGCGCGCGCTGCTGCCCGCGGACCTCGCCGACCGCGTCACCTACCTGCCGTGCCCGACGACGATCCTCGGGCTGCTACCCGGCACGGCGTACAAGGATCCGGTGGACAAGACGTCGACGCGCGACGTGGTCTACCTCAACGTGGCCTACGACCGTTCCGCGCTGCGGTTCAAGGACGAGTACCCCGCGTTCCTCGCGCAGATCGACGCGTTCGTGCGCGGGCTCGCGGGAGTTGCGCAGGTGCGGATCGGGGCGCACACGATCCCCGACGAGCGCATCGCGGTGGACCTGTACCGCGAGCACGGGACGCGCGTCGGGGTGGACAGCTTCTTCCGGCTCGGCGTCGAGGAGACCACGCGCCTCTACCGCGAGGCCGCCCTCGTGGTCGGCATGCGCGGGCACGCCGGCATGATCCCGTTCGGGCTCGGCACGCCGATCCTCAGCCTCGTCTCGCACCCCAAGCTGCGCTACTTCCTCGAGGACGTCGGCCGGCCGGAGTGGGGCGTCGACGTCGCGGAGCGGCACCTGGGTGCACGGCTGCTCGAGCTGTCCACGGACGTGCTCGGTGCGCAGGACCGCTACCGCGCGCAGGTGGCCGAGGCCCGGCTCGCGCTGTACGACACGAGCGTCGCGGCGCTGCGGCCGTTCCTCGAGGCCCTGTAGGCGCCCCGGCAGACAGGACGACGCCCGCACCAGGGGGCCAGTGCGGGCGTCGGAAGGCCCATCATCCCGGGCGGCGAGCCGTGGCCGCAAGGGGGAAGTTCTGTGAACGCGCTGTGAAGGTCAGCGCTTCCGCGCTGGACGTCAGCGCTTCCGCGCTGGACGTCAGCGCTTCCGCGCGGAGGCAGCCAGCAGCCGCGTGGCCTTCCAGCGGGACATGCCCACGCTCGTGACCACGCCCTCGAGCTCCGACGGCTCGACCGAGCCGAGCAGCAGGTCCTCGAGCACGCCCGGCCCGTTGGCCAGCAGCAGGCCCGACGGGACCTCCTCGCCCGCCTCGCCGCCCGCCCAGCGGACCGCACGCACGTTGCCCTCGCGGCGCTCGAGCAGCACGACGGGCGTCGCGCGCAGCAGCTTGGAGACGGCGGCGGCGCCCTCGGTCGCGTTCGCGGGCTCGCGGAGCACGGCGATCGCGCCCGACGAGGACGGCACGACGTCGACGTCGACGCCCGCGAGCGCGCACGCGGCGGCCAGCGGCGCCGCGACCGCCACGGGCGTCACGACGAGCGCGACCGACGGGTCCTCGTCGACCGGGGCGAACAGCGACGACAGGTCGTCGGGGACGACGAGCTCGTCGTCGTCGGCCATCAGAGCGCGCCCTTCGTGGACGGGATGCCGTCCACGCGGGGGTCGAACGCCACGGCGAACCGCAGCGCGCGGGCGAGCGCCTTGAACTGGGCCTCGACGATGTGGTGCGGGTCGCGTCCGGCCAGCACGCGGACGTGGATGCTGAACGCCGCGTGGTGCGCGATCGACTCGAGCACGTGCCGCGTCAGGGCGCCCGTGAAGTGGCCGCCGATGAGGTGGTACTCCTGGCCCATGGGTTCGCCCGTGTGCACCAGGTAGGGGCGGCCGGACACGTCGACGACGGCCTGCGCGAGCGCTTCGTCGAGCGGCACCGTGGCGTCGCCGAACCGCGAGATCCCGCGCTTGTCCCCCAGCGCCTCGCGCAGCGCCTCGCCGATCACGATGGCCACGTCCTCGACCGTGTGGTGCGCGTCGATGTGCGTGTCGCCGGTCGCCTTGACCGTGAGGTCGATGAGCGAGTGCTTGCCCAGTGCGGTCAGCATGTGGTCGTAGAACGGCACCGTCGTCGAGATGTCGGTGCGGCCCGTGCCGTCCAGGTCCAGCTCGACCAGCACGCTCGACTCGCTCGTGGCGCGCTCGATGCGGGCGACGCGCTTCTTCGTCGGGCTCATAGTGATGCGACCTCCACCAGGGCGTCCTTGAACGCCGCCGTCTCCTCACGTGTGCCGACCGACACCCGCAACCATCCGTCCGGACCGACCTCGCGGATCAGGACCCCGCGGTCGAGCAGACCCTGCCAGATCGCGTGCCGGTCGTCGAACATCCCGAACAGCACGAAGTTGGCGTCGGACTCGGCGACGGTCAGCCCCTTGCCCCGCAGCCACGCCACCAGCGCGTCGCGCTCGTCGCGCAGCGACCCGACCTGCGCCATGAGCTCGGCGCTGTGCGCGAGCGCCGCGCGGGCCACCGCCTGCGTGACCCCCGAGAGGTGGTACGGCAGGCGCACGACGCGCAGCGCGTCCACGAGGTCGCTCGCCGCGGCGAGGTAGCCGACGCGCGCGCCGGCCAGCCCGAACGCCTTGGACATCGTGCGGCTCACGGCCAGGTGCGGGTGGTCGGCGAGCAGCTCGAGCGCGCTGGGCACGCCGCGACGGCGGAACTCGCCGTAGGCCTCGTCGACCACGACGACGCAGCCGCCGGGCACGTCCGCGGCGGCGGCGAGCACGGCCAGGACGGTCGAGGCCGGCAGCGCCGTCCCGGTCGGGTTGTTGGGGCTCGCGAGCAGGACCACCGACGGCGCGTGCTCGGCGATCGCCGCGCGGGCGGCGTCCGGGTCGAGGCTGAAGTCCTCCTCGCGCCGGCCGGCGACCCACGCGGTCGAGGTGTCGCGCGCGTACTCGGGGTACATCGAGTACGTGGGCGCGAACGACAGCGCGGTGCGCCCCGGACCGCCGAACGCCTGCAGCACGTGCAGCATGATCTCGTTCGAGCCGTTGGCGGCCCACAGCTGCGCGACGTCGAGCCGGACGCCCGACTCGGCCGCCAGGTAGTCCGCCAGGTCGGCGCGCAAGGCCTCGAAGTCGCGGTCCGGGTAGCGGTTGAGCCCGCGGGCCGCGTCGGCGACCGCGGCGGCGATGTCCGCGACGACCTGCTCCGAGGGCGCGTACGGGTTCTCGTTGACGTTGAGCAGGTGCGGGACGTCGAGCTGCGGCGCCCCGTAGGGCTCGAGCCCGACGAGCTCCGGCCGCAGCGGCAGCGCGGGACGAGCGATGTCGGCAGTCACGGGTCCGAGTCTAGGGACGTGCGCCCGTGCGGCGGTCAGGCGTCCACAGCCGCGCGCGTGTGCGCCGCGAGCCGCGCGATGCCCTCGTCGACGCTGACGCGCGGCTCCCAGCGGAGCGCCTCGCGCGTGCGCCGTTGGTCGAACCAGTGCGCGGTCGAGAGCTGCTCGGCGACGAACCGGGTCAGCGGCGGCTCGCCGGGCAGCGGCAGGTGCGCCCACGCGGCGTCGAGGCCCGCGCCCGCGGCGCGAGCGAGCGCTGCGGGGACCCGGCGGTGCGGGACGGGGACGCCGCTCGCGGCGCAGATCGCGTCGATCAGCTCGCGCACCGGGCGCGGCTCGCCGTTGGTGACGACGTAAGCCCGGCCGTAGGAGTCGGCCGGGGCCGTGAGGGCCGCGACGAGCGCGTCCACGGCGTTGTCGACGTAGGTCGTGTCGATGAGCGGCGCGCCGGAGCCGAGGATCGGCAGCCGGCCCGATCGGGCGCGGTCGACGATGCGCCCGACGAGCTGGGTGTCCCCCGGCCCCCACACGACGTGCGGCCGCACCGCCAGGACGCGGAACCCCGGCTGGTCGGCGGCGAGCGCGAGCTGCTCGGCGGCGGCCTTCGTCCGGGCGTACGGCCCGCGGGCGCGCGACGGCTCGGCGGGACCCGCGCCGGCCCCGACGAGCGAGTCGCCCGTGTGCGCGACGGACGGCGAGGAGACGAAGACGGTCCGGGAGACGCCGGCCGCGCGTGCCGCGTCGAGCACCGTGCGGGTGCCCTCGATGTTCACGGCCCGGTACTCGGCCTCGGGCCCGACGATGTCGACCTTCGCGGCCAGGTGCACCACGGCCTCGGCCCCCGCGACCGCGCGCGCGACGGCCTCGGGGTCGGTGACCGAGCCGAGCTCGTCGTGCACCCCGGCGACACCCGACGGGCGGCGCTGCAGCGTGCGGACGTCCCAGCCGTCGGCGACGAGCCGCGCTGCGACGGCTCCGCCGAGCATGCCGCTCGCGCCCGTGACCAGCACCGTCCTCACCGCTGAACCGTCCTCACAGGCGAGCCCGCCGTCCCGCGAGCACCGCGGCGGCCCAGTCGCCCAGGCGCGTGCGGTCGATCTTGGAGTTGTGCCGCAGATCCGTGGGCAGGCCCGGCACGACGAGCACCGCGGCGACCGGCACGGGCAACCCGGCCAGCGCGTCGCGGACGCGGGCCGCGAGGTCGGCCTCGGCCAGTCCCGGGCCCGTGGGCACGTCGGGCTCGACGACCACGACGAGCTGCTGCGTGCCGCGCGGCCCCACCCCGACGACCGCCGAGCGGGCGACGCCGGCCAGGGCGTCCACGCGCCGCTCGGGCGCCACGGGCGTCACGACGCCGCGGTCGGTCGCCACGACGTGCGCGAGCCGACCCTCGACCCACACCCGGCCGTCGGCGTCGAGCCGACCGACGTCACCCGTGCGGTGCCAGCCCGCGTCGCGCGCCGAGGCGTCCTGCGTGAACCAGAGGCGGTCGTAGCGGTCCTTGAGGTGCGGACCGGTCACGAGGATCTCGCCGAGCACGCCGGGCTCGTCGCTCGGTGGGCCGACGGCCGTCCCCTCGCCGGACAGCGCACTGATCGTCACGTGCGCTCCCTCGACCGGGCGACCGACGCAGACCCCGGGGCCGTCCCCGGCCGCGAGGATCTCGTCGAGCTCGATGTCGGTCACGGGGAGCATCTCGGTCATGCCGTACGGCGTGTGCAGGCGGGCACCCGGGAGCAGGTCACGCACGGCGAGCAGCAGGTCGGCGGGCACGGGTGCACCTGCCGAGAGCAGCGTCTCGACACCGGCCAGCGCCGCGCGGTCGTCGTCGTTCGCGTCGTCCTGCGTCGCGAGGATGCCCGCGAGCGCCGCGGGCGAGGCGAACACGACCGCGCCGTCCACCGCGCGCACGGCAGCGGCCAGCGCCGCGGCGGTGAGCGTGCGCGGCGCGGTCACGTCCATGTCGGGGCTCACGCTCGTGGCGCCCAGGGCGGGGCCGAGCAGCGCGAACGGCGCGAACGCGGCGACGAACGAGCGCTCGGCCGAGATGCCGTAGGTGCTCGCCACGGCGTCGCGCATCCCGGCCAGGCCGCGGTGCGTGTAGACCACGCCCTTGGCCGGGCCGGTCGAACCGGAGGTGAACAGCACGGCGGCCTCGTCGTCGGCATCGGGCCACGCGAGCTCGGCGTCGGACACCGCACCCAGCTCGGCGAGCTCGACGAGCGTCGCCTCGACGCCCAGCGCGGACCTGACGCGGCGGTTGATCGGGCCGGCGGCGACGAGCGTGGGCGCCCACCGGAACGCCTTCGCGGCCAGCAGCGCCCGCTCGATGCCGATCACGGCCACCGGCTCGGAGGCCTTGACCGCGCGCGAGAGGGCTCCCACGCCCAGCCCGGCGTCCGCGACCACGACGACCGCCCCGAGCCGCAGGCACGCGTACAGGACCGCGGTGAGGTCCGCACCGGGCGGCACGAGCACCGCGACCCGGTCACCGGGGCGCACGCCGATCACGGCCAGACCGCGCGCGATCTCCTCGGTGCGGCGGGCCAGCGCGCGCCACGACACGGTGCGCGAGGTGTCGCCGTGCAGCTCGACCAGCGCCGGGCCGTCGTCGGTGGCGCGCTCGGTGAGCGTGGCGCCGAGGAGCCGGACGGTCGGGCGCTCGGGGGTGGTCGCCGGTGCGGCGGGCGCGGCGACGCGGGTGTCGAGCCAGCGGAGCACACCGGTCGCGACGTCCTCGTCCTCCGCGACCAGGTGGCCCGCGGTCGGGTACCGGTGCACGTCGGCGTGCGGCAGCCGGTCGAGCAGGTCGCGCAGGAACCGGTCGGAGAACACGGGGTCGCGTGCTCCCCAGGCCAGCAGCGCGGGGACGTCGAGCTCGCTGACGCCCGCGGCGATCCGCTCGAGCTCGGGCCGGCTGACGTGCTCGGCGACGGCCGGGATGTCCGCCACGAAGTCGCCGATCGCGGCGCGGCGGGCCGCCGTGCGGTACGGCGCGCGGAACGCGCTGCGCACATCGCTGTCGAGACGCGGATGGGCGAGCGCGAGCGTGGTGTCGATGAACCCCGTGGTCGTGACCGTCGCGGCCTGCCGCACGCCCGGGACCATCACGGGACGCAGCGCCGCGGGAGCGCGCTCGGCCAGCGGCTGGAAGACCGCGGTGTTGAGCAGCACGACGCCCGCGAGCAGCTCGGGGTGGTCGACGGCCCAGCCGAGGCTGATCGAGCCGCCCCAGTCGTGGCCCGCCGTGACGACGGGGCCCGCGAGGCCGAGGGTGTCGGTCAGCTCGCCGAGCTCGCGGACCCGGTCGGCGAGCAGGTGGGTGTCCCCCGTGCGCTGCGAGAAGCCCATGTCGAGCTGGTCGACGGCGATCACGCGCCACGGGCGGTCGGCGCTGGTCGCGGCCGCGACGAACGTGCGCCACAGGTAGGACCACGTCGGGTTGCCGTGCACGCACAGCAGCGTCCCGACCGGCTCGGCCGTCAGCTGCGCGGCGTTGTCGAGCACGTGCCACGCGCCCGAGGGGGTCCGCACCACGCGCGACCAGGCAGGGTCGAGCCCCGGCAGCCCGCTCGGTGCGAGCGTGGCCACCGTCGTCGGGGCGATCACCAGACGATCTCCGTCATCGCGGTGTTCAGGCCCGAACCCACGCCCATGCACACGACGCGGTCCCCCGCGCTCAGCGAGTCCGCCTCGGCGGCCAGCGTCATGGGCAGGGACGCCGGGCCGACGTTGCCCCAGCGTGGGTACGTGGTCGGCACGAGCCGGCGGTCGAGGCCGAGGGCGTCGACGATCGAGGTGGTGTGGACCGTGGAGACCTGGTGCGTGATGAACCGGTCCGCGGCGTTCCAGTTCCAGCGCGGCTCGGCCTCGTTCCAAGCGTCCACGACGAGCTCGAGCCCGCCGTCGAGCAGGCCCTGCGGGTCGGTCGACATGCCGTCCGGGCCACCGACGCACAGCGTGTGGTGCTGCGTCGCGGCGCGCGAGACGCCGCCGAGCACACGGTGGGCCCCCGGGTGCAGGCTCGCCGGGCCGAGCACGGCCGCCGCGGCACCGGCGCCGAGCGTCAGGGTGGCGAACTCGCGCAGGAAGTCCTCACGCGTCGAGCCCTCGTGCGAGAGGCGGCGGATGGTCGCCTCCTGCGTCGGGCGCGGGTCCTCGCCGTCGACGATCACGGCGTAGCGGATCTGGCCCGCGTCGATGAGCTGCGCGGCGAGCGTCAGGCCGTTGACGAAGCCGAGGCACGCGTTGGTGATGTCGAAGTTCAGCGCGCTCGACGGCAGGCCGAGGCCGTCGTGGATGCGCGAGGCGACCGAGGGCTCGAGGTGCGTGCGGGTCACCGACGTGTTGATCAGCAGGCCGACCTCGCCCGGGTCGACGCCCGACTCGGCGAGCGCCTTGGCGGCGGCCTGCGTGGCGGCGTCGTCGAACGTGGTCCCGTCGTCCCACCAGCGGCGCTCGGTCACGCCGGCGACGCGGCGCAGCAGCCCCTTGGGCAGCCGCAGGCGCTTGAGGGTGCTCGCGAGCTGCTCGTCGAATCGCTGCGACGGCATCACGACGGGCGCCTCGACGGCGGTCACCGCCAGCAGCGCGACGTCTCGGTGCTCGAACATGGCATTACCGGTCACTGGATGCGCCCACTTCCCTCGCGCTGCACGGGCGCGTTCGTCCTGCTCCTACTGTGCTACTCCCGGGGCGACGATGCAGGCCAACGGCCCGCACCGTCAGAAGCGCGCGCGTACCGCCTCGCCGTGTGCGGGGAGGCCCTCGGCCTCCGCCAGCGCGACGATCCGGTCCGCCACCTCACCCAGCGCATCGGCGTCGTACTCGATGACCTGCACGGCGCGCAGGAACGAGTGGACACCGAGGCCGCTGGTGAAGTGTGCGCAGCCCCCGGTGGGGAGCACGTGGTTCGAGCCGGCCATGTAGTCGCCGAGCGAGACGGGCGAGTACGGGCCGACGAAGATCGCGCCCGCGCTCGTCACGCGCTCCGCGAGCGCGGCGGCGTCGACGGTCTGGATCTCGAGGTGCTCGGCGCCGTAGGCGTTGACGACCGCGAGGCCGGCCTCGAGGTCGTCGACCAGCACGATCGCGGACTGCGAGCCGCCCAGAGCCTGCGCGACGCGGCCGCGGTGGAACGTCGCCTCGGTGCGGTCGGCCAGCTTGGCCTCGACCGCGCCGGCGAGCTCCGCGCTCGGCGTCACGAGGACGGCCGCCGCGAGCGGGTCGTGCTCGGCCTGCGAGACCAGGTCCGCGGCGACGTGGCCCGCGTCGGCGGTGCCGTCGGCCAGGATCGCGATCTCGGTCGGGCCCGCTTCGGAGTCGATGCCGACGACGCCGCGCACGAGCCGCTTGGCCGCGGCGACGTAGACGTTGCCCGGTCCGGTCACGACGTCGACGGGCTCGCACAGCGTCGTGCCGTCGACCTCGTCGGACCCCGCGGCGCCGTACGCGAACATCGCGACCGCCTGCGCGCCGCCGACGGCGTACACCTCGTCGACGCCGAGCAGCGCGCACGTCGCGAGCACGACCGCGTCCGGCAGGCCGTCGCGGTCCTTCTGGGGCGGCGACGCGACGGCGAGCGACCCGACGCCCGCAGCCTGGGCCGCGACGACGTTCATGATCACGGAGGACGGGTAGACGGCCAGGCCGCCGGGCACGTAGAGGCCGACGCGGCGCACGGGGATCCAGCGCTGGCGTACCTGGGCCCCCGGGGCGACCTGCACCGTGAAGCCGGCGGGCACCTGAGCGGCGTGGACCTCGCGGACACGGCGGATGGTCTCGTCGAGCGCGGCCCGCACGTCCGGGTCCAGCGCGCCCACAGCGGCGGCGATGGTCGCCGCCGGCACGCGCAGGTGCGTCGGGCGGACGCCGTCGAACCGCTCGGCCAGGTCGCGCAGGGCGGCGGCGCCGCGGCGCCGGACGTCGTCGAGCAGCGGCGCGACGACCTCACCGGCGTGCTCGACGTCGACCTCGGCGCGCGGGAGCTCGGCGAGGAGCTCGCGGCGCGACAGGGCGCGACCGCGCAGGTCGATGCGGGAGATCACCGGCCGAGTGTATGCCGCTGAACTGGACCGGGGCCCGGCAGGGCCGCATGACGGGCAGACTGTGCGCATGATCACGGTGCCCATCGCGGACGACTCCATCCGCCTCGGTCAGTTCCTCAAGCTCGCGAACCTCGCCGAGTCGGGTGCGCACGCGCGCGCCCTGCTCGACGACGGCGCGGTGACCGTCAACGGTGAGGACGAGACGCGGCGCGGCCGACAGCTGGTCAAGGGCGACGTCGTCGAGGTCGACCTGCCGGGTGGCTACGAGGAGGCCACGGTGGGCTGAGCCCCGCCGTTCAGCCCCGGTAGTGCGGCAGCGCAGCCTCGAACGCCTCCTGCCAGTCGCGCACCGGGACGCCCGCGACGTGGTCGCCCAGCTGGTCGAGGCTCGCGTGCCAGCCGCCGCCGTAGCCGCGCGCACCGGACTCCTCGAGCCCGCTGTGCACCAGCCGGAGCAGCGAGCCGCCCGGTTCCTCGTCGATGGTCACCTCCACCCGCGTCTGCGTCTCGCCCGGGAACAGCCACGTGACCTCGAACCGGTGCGGTGGGTCGCACGCCACGACGTCACCCGCCGCGTTCTGGTCCGCCCCCGGCAGGTCGTCGCCCATCCGGAGCTCGTAGCGACCCCCGGGACGCAGCTCGCCGTAGACCGGACCGAGCCACCGCGCGATGCGCTCCGGCGCGGTCACCGCGGACCACAGGTCGTCCGGCGCGACCGCGTACCGCCGCTCGAACGTCACGCTCGCGCCCTCCGGCGCGATGCCCAGCACGCCCCACACGTCACTCATCGCCCGCTCCTCGTCCGGGCGCGCGACGACCGCGCGCCACCTCCGTGCCCAGCGCGTCCAGCCGCGAGGTCCAGAACCGCCGCACGCCGTCGACCCACCCGGCGATCTCGTCGAGCGGCTCGGGCCGCACGGCGTACAGCCGCACGGGCCCGCGCACCTCGGCCTCGACCACGCCCGCCTCGCGCAGCACCCGCAGGTGACGGGACGTCGCCGGCTGGCTGATGCCGAACTCCGCGCCGACGGCCGCGGCGAGGTCGCCCGCGGGTCGCCGGCCGTCGGCCAGCAGCTCGACCAGCCGTCGTCGGACCGGGTCCCCCAGCGCGTCCATCGGGTGCATGACCCGACGATTGCACGTCGGGTTATATAACGCAAGCGTTAGGAAGCGAGACAGCTCGGGCCGAGCAGCGCCTTGAGGTCCCCGAACAGCGACGGCGAGCGCTCGACGCGCAGCCCGTCGTCGAGCCGCATGACGGTCGCGCGGCCCGGCTGCGTCAGCCGCAGGTGGACCTCGGTGACGCCCGGGTGGGTCGACAGGACCTCGCGCAGCCGCTCGACGAGGGGCGGCGTGCAGCGCGCGACCGCCATCGAGACGACGACGGGCGAGTCGGCGGTGACCGACACGTCCGGCAGCGAGACCTCCATGGCCTGCAGCTGCATCGTCTCGTCGCGGCGGCGGACACGACCGCGCACGACGACCACCGCGTCCTCCGCGAGCACCGTGGAGTAGGCCAGGTAGGTCTCGCCGAAGAACATGATCTCGACGGCGCCCTCCATGTCCTCGATGGTCACGGCGGCCCAGGGGTTGCCCTGCTTGGACATCTTGCGCTGCAGCGACGTGATGAGGCCGGCGATCACCACGGTCGAGCCGTCGGGCCGGTGCTCGTCGGCCATCAGCGTGGCGATCGAGACGTCCGCGGCCGCCGCGAGCACGTGCTCGATGCCGGACAGCGGGTGGTCGGAGACGTACAGGCCGAGCATCTCGCGCTCGAACGCGAGGCGCTGCTTCTTGTCCCAGTCCGGCAGGTCCGGGATGGCGACCGCGAAGCCGGGGTCGTCGTCGCCGCCGAACACGTCGGCGAACAGGTCGAACTGCCCCTCGGCCTCCTTGCGCTTGACGCCGATCACGGCGTCGACCGCCTGCTCGTGCACGAGCAGGAGCGCACGGCGCGGGTGGCCGAGCGAGTCGAACGCCCCCGCCTTGATGAGGGACTCGATGGTCCGCTTGTTGCAGACGACCGCGGGCACCTTGTCGAGGAAGTCGGTGAACGAGGCGAACTCGCCCTTCTCCTCGCGCGAGCGCACGATCGCGTCGACGACGTTCGCACCGACGTTGCGCACGGCGGTCAGGCCGAAGCGGATGTCGGTGCCGACGGCCGTGAAGTTGGCGGCCGACGAGTTCACGTCGGGCGGCAGGACCGTGATCCCCATGTGCCGGCACTCGCCCAGGTACAGCGCCGACTTGTCCTTGTCGTCACGCACGCTGGTCAGCAGCGCGGCCATGTACTCGGTCGGGTAGTTGGCCTTGAGGTAGGCGGTCCAGTACGAGATGACGCCGTACGCGGCCGAGTGCGCCTTGTTGAAGGCGTAGTCGGAGAACGGCAGCAGGATGTCCCACAGCGTCTGGACGGCGGCCATCGAGAAGCCGCGCTCGATCATGCCGCCGGAGAAGCCCTCGAACTGCTTGTCCAGCTCGGACTTCTTCTTCTTGCCCATCGCGCGCCGCAGGATGTCTGCCTGGCCGAGCGAGTACCCGGCGACGCGCTGGGCGATCGCCATGACCTGCTCCTGGTAGACGATCAGGCCGTACGTCGTGCCCAGGATCTCCGCGAGCGGCTCCTCGAGCTCG
>Ga0160439_1000611_pt1 | contig 14474 bp, 11 predicted proteins | sample HID1975M_E0MG_FD_108201 | JGI IMG/M metagenome (GOLD analysis project Ga0160439, IMG submission 108201) | Enriched soil microbial communities from UW Madison campus, WI, USA - HID1975M_E0 MG | ecosystem: Environmental > Terrestrial > Soil > Unclassified | place: USA: Madison, Wisconsin... | reverse complement strand
GAGGTCGGCCGGGGCGAGCTGCGGTCGAGCCGGGTGCGTGTGGCGAAGGTGTTCGACGAGGAGGTGCTGTCCGCCGGCGCGTGGGTCGGGCCCGACGAGTACGAGCTGACGGCTCGGCTCATCGGCGGACCCCATGCCGTGACCGTGCGGCTGCGGGTGGACGGCGACACGGTGACCGTGGCCGGCGCGGTGAACGCGATGTTCGGGGAGCGGGAGATCGGGCCGCTCGTCGGGCGGCTCGGCGACTGACGCCCCGCCCCTTTCCCGCCCCGCCCCTCCCGTCCCGGCGCGGCCGGCGTCCCGGCCCGGCCGGCGTCCGGGGTGGCCCGGGGTCAGACGCCGCCGGGGAAGCCCAGCTGGCGCCATGCCTCGTGGGTGGCGATGGCGGCCGCGTTCGAGAGGTTCATCGACCGCCGGCCCGGGAGCATCGGGATGCGGAGCTTCTCGGTGACCCACGGGTCGTCGAGCACCTCGGCCGGGAGGCCCGTGGGCTCGGGGCCGAACAAAAGGACGTCGCCGTCGACGTAGTCGATGTCGGTGTACCGCGTCGTGGTCTGCGCGGTGAAGGCGAACACGCGCGCGCCCGGCAGGGCGGCCTTCGCGGCCTCGAGGTCGGCGTGGACCTGGACGTCGGCGAGGTCGTGGTAGTCCAGGCCGGCGCGGCGGAGCTTGGCCTCGGACAGGTCGAAGCCCAGGGGCTCGATCAGGTGGAGAGTCGCGCCCGTGGTGGCGGACATGCGGATCGCACTGCCCGTGTTGCCGGGGATGCGGGGCTCGAAGAAGACGACGTGCAGCACCGGGACATCATCCCGTGCCCGTGCCCGTGCCCGTGCCCGTGCCTGTGGCTGTGGCTGTGCCTGTGCCCGTGGTCACGTGAACACACGGGCCTGCGTGAGGGATAGCGTGGGCGCGTCGAGACGATCGACACGCTCACCGAACACGGAGGACCGATGTCGCGCTACCGCGCAGCCGATGACCGCTACGAGCAGATCGAGTACCGGCGGGTCGGCCGCAGCGGCCTGCGCCTGCCAGGCCTCTCGCTCGGCCTCTGGCACAACTTCGGCGACACGACCGCGCTCGACACCCAGCGCGAGGTCGTGCTCCGTGCCTTCGACCTGGGCATCACGCACTTCGACCTGGCGAACAACTACGGGCCGCCCCCGGGCTCGGCCGAGCAGAACTTCGGCCGGATCCTGTCCTCGGACCTGCGGCCGTACCGCGACGAGCTCGTCATCTCCTCCAAGGCCGGCTACGACATGTGGGCCGGCCCGTACGGGGACGGTGGGTCGCGCAAGTACCTGCTCTCGTCGCTGGACCAGTCGCTCGGGCGCCTCGGCCTCGACTACGTCGACGTCTTCTACTCCCACCGGTTCGACCCCGAGACGCCGCTCGAGGAGACGATGGGCGCGCTGCACACCGCGGTGACCAGCGGGCGAGCGCTCTACGCCGGTGTCTCGAACTACTCGCCGTCGCAGACGCGCGAGGCCGCAGCGATCCTGGCCGACCTCGGCACGCCGCTGCTGATCCACCAGCCCAACTACTCGATGTTCAGCCGGCACATCGAGAACGTGCGCGAGGACCAGACCGAGTCGCTGCTCGACGTGGTCGGGGACCTTGGCATCGGCACCATCGTGTTCTCCCCGCTGCAGCAGGGCTTGCTGTCCGACCGTTACCTCTCGGGCGACGTGCCGGCCGACTCGCGGGCCGCCCTCGGCCACTTCCTCAAGGCGTCCGCCATCTCGGAGGACTACCTGACGCGTGCGCGGGGGCTCAACGAGATCGCCGCCGGGCGTGGTCAGTCGCTCGCGCAGCTCGCGCTGTCCTGGGTGCTGCGTGACTCCCGGGTGACGTCCGCGCTCGTGGGGGCGTCGTCGGTCGCGCAGCTCGAGGCGAACGTGGCCGCCCTGTCGGCGCCCGCGCTCACCGACGAGGAGATCGCCGCGATCGAGCCCTTCGCCGTGGACGGCACGCACCAGCGCTCATGAGCGCGTGAACGCTCGATCTCCTTGGCGCCTGAGGTCCGGAGCACCTGAAGTCCTGAGCACCTGAGGTCCTGAGCGCGCCGGGTCGCCCGCATCTCCCGCGGCACGACCCGGCGCGCTTCGTGAACGGCGCCGGTTCCTCGGTGCTTGGTCTCGGTCTCGGTCTCGTGTCGCCTGATCTCCGGGCCCACTGGTGCCTGGTCGCGGTCAGGCCGCGCGGGCCAGATCGGATCCGTAGCGGGTGGTGAACGTCCACCGGCCCGTGGGCGATCGGCCGATCTCGATGCCGAGCCTGTGGACCAAGGCGTGGTGGTACCAGCACAGCAGGATGCCGCGGTTGGCGTCGGTGTCGCCGAGGTCCCGGACCCAGTGGTCGACGTGGTGGAGCTCTCCGAGCGAGGGAGGCGCACTGCAGTCGGGATATCGGCACGTCCCGTCGCGCGCGATGATCGCGCGCCGCCGTGGGCCGCTGAACGTCCGCTCCGCTCGCCCGACGTTGATGACCTGCGACTGGGGCCCGAACACGACGCGCGTGATCTCGGAGTCGCACGCGAGGCGGGCCAGCACGTGCTGCGGGATCGGACCGGCGCCCTGGATCTCGCCGACCGCGAAACGCTCCTCGTCGGCGATCGGTGCGAGCCGGAAGCCGAACGGCCCGCGGCCGTCCGTAGGGCAGTCGTCGGCCGATCCCGAGCGCGCGCCGAAGAGTCGTCCGGCACGGAGCTCGGTGATGGGATCGGTGTCCTCGGTGTCCTCGGTGTCCTCGGTGCCTTCGGCGCCTGCGCCCGTCGCCGGTCTCGCACCCGCTGCTGTGGTCGCGCCGGCAGCCATGGGCTCGGCGGAGCTCGCACTGCGGTCAGGGAAGTGACGGGGGGAGGCATCCGACCCGGAGTCAGAACTGCCTGCGGCATGCTCGGCACCCGTCCGGTGTAGGGCCCGCTGGAGGCTCTCCCAGTCGACGATGCACGTCAGGTGCGGGCGAACGGCCGCGCCCGTCCCGACCAGGCCGTGGTCGAGCGTGAGCCGGGCGACGTCGGCCAGCGCCTGGGCGCGCCGCTGCTGGGTGGTGCGCGTGTCGCCGGGCGTCGGCGGCGTCATCACCGCGTCGAGCGCGGCGCGGAGGGTCGCGCCGTGGTCGGTCGTCAGGAAGCCCTTCACGTGGAAGCCGCCGGTCGTCTCGGAGAGTCCGACGAACTCGCGGTCGGTCGCCTTGCGGTAGCCGCGCTCGTCGCTCTCGGGGTCGGCGGCCGCGGCCCACCGCGCGACGAGCCGCGCGAACGGGTCGGCTCCGAGCTGCTCGGCGTGCTCGACGAGGAACTCCTCGCCGCACTCGGACGCCGGCGCAGCCAGCGCCTCCTTGCGGACGTCCGACGTCGGGGCGTGACGCGCGAGCGCCTGGGCGTGGTCGAGCGGGACCGTGCCGGCCGAGGCCGCGGCGGCCGTCAGGGGCAGGGGGCCCTGGAGGGCGCGGCCGAGCCGCACCAGGGATGCCGCGCGCCCGTAGGTCATCCGCCCGGCGGACGACACCCAGGACGCCACCGTGCGCGCCCCCTGCGCCGCCCACCACCCGTCCGCTTCGACGACGGGCAGGCGTCGCGCAGCGAGCGCGGTCACCCGACCCGCGACCTGGTCGAGCGCGAGGAACTGCTGTGCGGCCTCGTGGCCGTCGAGGTCGCGTGGGTCGAGCTCGGCCAGCAGGTCGACGGCGACACGCATCGCCTCGATGAGGTCGTCGCTCGAGATCGCCATGTCACCCCCCCTGCGTCCGCGTCCGGTGTGCCCCGATACGAACAACTGTACGACTGGGGTCTGACATGACGGGCGTGGCCAGAAGGGGGCTGAGGAAGGGCGTCGAGGACGAGGTTCCTGTGGTCGGCTCGACGCGTCGGGAGTGCCGCGCGCTCACCCCGCCAGCGCCGCGAGCACCCCCGGCCCATACCGCTCGAGCTTGGTCGCACCGACCCCGCTCACGGTCCCGAGCTCCTCGAGCGACGACGGCATCCGCACGGCGATCTCCCGCAGCGTCGCGTCGTGGAACACCACGTACGCCGGCACGCCCTGCTCACGCGATGCCCCCGCGCGCCAGGCACGCAGTGACTCGAACGCCGACGCGGCCGTCGCATCGAGGTCGACGGCGGCGGGTCGCGGCGAGTTCGACCGAGAGCGCGAGCGGACCGCCTTCTCCACCTCGCGCCGCAGCAGCACGCTCCGCTCGCCGCGCAGCACCGACCCCGACTCGGGAGTCAGCCGCAGCGTGCCGTACCCGTCCGAGTCGACCCCGAGGAGCTCCGCGGCGAGCAGCTGGCGCACGACGCCGCGCCACTCCGCCTCGGAGACGTCCGCGCCGATGCCGAACGTCGACAGCGACGCGTGGCCGAGCTGCGTGATCCGCGGGGTGGTCTTCCCGCGCAGGATGTCGACGAGGTGCCCCGCGCCGTAGCGCTGCCCGCGCTGCTCGAGCCGCACGACGGTCGAGAGCAGCTTCTGCGCCGCGAGCGTCCCGTCCCACGAGTCCGGCGGCGTCAGGCACGTGTCGCAGTTGCCGCACGCCTCGCTCGCCTGGCCGAAGTAGTTCAGCAGCTGCACGCGTCGGCACGACACGGTCTCGCAGAGCGCGAGCATCGCGTCGAGGTGCTGGGTGAGCCGGCGCTTGTGCGCGGCGTCGCCCTCGGAGGTGTCGATCATGCGGCGCTGCTGCACCACGTCCGGCAGCCCGTACGCGAGCCAGGCGGTCGACGGCAGCCCGTCACGCCCTGCACGCCCGGTCTCCTGGTAGTACCCCTCGACCGACTTCGGCAGGTCCAGGTGCGCCACGAACCGCACGTCGGGCTTGTCGATCCCCATGCCGAACGCGATGGTCGCGACCATGACCACGCCGTCCTCGCGCAGGAAGCGGGACTGGTTGCGCGCGCGCACGTTCCGGTCGAGGCCCGCGTGGTACGGCAGCGCCGTGATGCCCTGCCCGACGAGGTACTCGGCGGTCTGCTCCACGGACTTGCGGGACAGGCAGTAGACGATCCCGGCGTCGCCCTCGTGCTCCTCGCGCAGCAGGGTCAGCAGCTGCGAGCGGGGGTTGTCCTTGGGCGCGATCCGGTACTGGATGTTGGGCCGGTCGAAGCTCGCGACGAAGTGCCGCGCGTCCTCGAGCTGCAGGCGGGAGGCGATCTCGGCGTGCGTCGCGTCGGTCGCCGTCGCCGTCAGTGCGATCCGGGGGACCTCGGGCCACCGCTCGTGCAGCATCGACAGCTGCAGGTAGTCGGGCCGGAAGTCGTGGCCCCACTGGGACACGCAGTGGGCCTCGTCGATCGCGAACAGCGAGATCCGTCCGCGGTCGAGCAGCTCGGCGGTCTCGCGGACCCGCAGGCGCTCGGGTGCCAGGTAGAGGAGGTCGAGCTCGCCCGCGAGGTAGGCGTCCTCCACGGCTCGCCGCTCGAACGGCTGCTGCGTGGAGTTGAGGAACCCCGCGCGGACGCCGAGGGCCGACAGCGCGTCGACCTGGTCCTGCATGAGCGCGATGAGCGGCGACACGACCACCCCCGTGCCGGGGCGCACGAGCGCCGGAACCTGGTAGCACAGCGACTTGCCGCCGCCGGTGGGCATGAGCACGAGCGCGTCACCGCCGCCGACGACGGTCGCGATGATGTCCGCCTGCTCGCCGCGGAACGCGTCGTACCCCCAGACCCGGCGCAGCACCTCGAGCGGCTCGGGCGCCGGCCCGTCGTCGGGGCCCTGCGTGGCGCTCCCGACGACGACCGACGCGGGAACCCGTGGCGCGGGAGCAGCGGCGGGCGCGCGCGGCGGGATGACCGACTCCGGCGGCACCTCGTCGTACCCCGGGTCGAACGGGGGCTCCTCGAGGTGCCAGTCGAAGCCCTCGTCGGGCGCGGAGTCGGGGTTCACGCGACAACCCTACGAGCCGGTCCCGACAACCGGGGACACCGGCCGAGGAGGCTGTGGACGAGTGCTCAGACGCCGAGCAGGGCGCGCACGTCGTCGGCGCCCATCCGGGAGTCGGACAGCTCGCCACCGCCCATGACCGAGTCGAACAGCGCCGCCTTCTCGGCCTTGAGCGCCATCACCTTCTCCTCGATCGTCCCCTTCGCCACCAGCCGGTAGACCATCACGGTCCGCGTCTGGCCGATCCGGTGCGCGCGGTCGACCGCCTGCGCCTCGACCGCCGGGTTCCACCACGGGTCGAGCACGACGACGTAGTCCGCCTCGGTCAGCGTCAGCCCGAAGCCGCCCGCCTTGAGGCTGATGAGGAACACGGGCGCCGACCCGGAGCGAAACGACTCGATCACCGCGGGCCGCCCGCGCGTGCGCCCGTCGAGGTAGGCGAACGCCGTGCCGCCCTCGGTCAGCCGGGACCGCACGCGGTCCAGCACGCCGGTGAACTGCGAGAACACGAGGACCCGGTGCCCGTCGGCGACGATCTCGGCGAGCATCGACTCGAGCACGTCCAGCTTCGACGCCGGCACCCCCGCGTGCGCGTCGTCGACGAGCGACGGGTCGAGCGCGAGCCGCCGCAGGAGCGTGAGCGAGCGGAAGATCTCGAAGCGGTTCCCGTCGAAGTCGGCCAGCAGCCCGAGCACCTTCTGCCGCTCGCGCTGCAGCTGCCGGTCGTAGACCGAGCGGTGCTTGGGCGCGAGCTCGACGTCGACGACGGTCTCGACGCGGGGCGGCAGCTCGGACGCGACCGACTCCTTGGTCCGGCGCAGCACCACGGGCCGGATCAGCCGGCGCAGCTGTGCGAGCCGCTCCGAGTCCCCGGCGCGCTCGATCGGCAGGCGGAAGTGCTCGACGAACCGCTTCTGCGACGGGAAGAGCCCCGGCGCGACGATGCCCAGCAGCGCCCACAGCTCCATCACGGTGTTCTCGAGCGGCGTGCCCGTCACCGCGAACTTCACCGGCGCGCGCAGCGTCCGGGCGCACGCGTAGGCGCGGGACTCGTGGTTCTTGACCATCTGCGCCTCGTCGAGCACGAGCGCGGACCACTCCTGCGCGTCGTACTCGTCGTGCTCGATCCGGAACAGCGCGTAGGACGTCACGACGACGTCCGCCCCGGCGACCGCCTCGGCCAGCGGGTGCCCACGCCGTGCCGCGGTCCGGTCGACCGTCACGACCCGCAGGTCCGGCAGGAAGGTCGCGGCCTCCCCGGCCCACGCGCCGACGACGGACGTCGGGGCGACGACGAGCAGCGGCGGCCGACCCGCGGCCCGCAGGTGCGCGGCCAGCGAGAGGACCTGCAGCGTCTTGCCGAGCCCCATGTCGTCGGCGAGGATCCCGCCGAGCCCCGCGTCGGCCAGCCGGGCGAGCCACGCGAACCCCGACTGCTGGTAGGGCCGCAGCTCCGCGCGTACCGAGGTCGGCACGGGCGTGTCCGGCAACGGCTCCTCGAGCGCCCGCACCTGCGCGACCGCCTCCTGCCACTGCGCGGCCTGCGCGACGACGATCCCGAGGTCCTCGAGCTCGGCCCACATGCCGGCCTGCAACCGGCCGACCCGTACGGAGTCCGAGTGCTTGTCCTCCAGGGCGCGCGACTCCTCGACCAGCGCCCGCAGCCGCGCGAGGGCGGGGGTGTCCACCTGCAGCCACAGCCCGTCGGGCAGCAGCACCCGCGTCTCGCCGAGCGCGAAGGCGCGCAGCAGCGCGGGCACGGGGACCTCGACGCCGCTGACGACCACGCGGACCGTGAGGTCGAACCAGTCGCGGTCCTTGGACTCGGTGAGGATCTCGACGGCGGCCTCGCCGGCCGCCTGCCGGTAGGCCGGCACCGCCTCGTCGACCAGCACCTCGAGCCCGCGCACGCCCCGCAGCGACGGCACGACCTGCTCGACGAGCTCGACCGCCTGCCACGCCACGACGCGCGCGTCGGCGAGCGACCCCGAGCCGTCGAGCAGCGGCCCGGCCACCGCCTGCACGTCCGCCGTGATCACCGCCTCCGCGGCGGCGTCCCGCCAGCCCGAGGTCGCCTCGTGGATGCCGAACCGGTGCGCGACCACCCCGTCGGCCTCGCGGTACTCCCACGCCCAGGTCGCCGTCACGACGTGCCCCGGCTCGGCCTCGAGCCGCAGCTGCAGCGTGGGCGCGGGCAGCGCCGGGGGCGTGACCGACCCGTCCGACGATCCGACGCGCGCGTGCGCGACGAGGCGGGGGTAGTACGTCCGCAGGAAGCGCGCGCTCTCGTCGGCCGGGACGCGCAGCCGGCCGACGTCGCGCAGCAGGGCGGTCGCCGCGTCCGAGGCCGCCGGCACGAACGGCGCGAGCACGAGCTGCGCAGGGTGCGGCTCCTGACCTCGCAGGGCGCGACCGGGGCGCCGCACGGCGACCGCGTCGTCCCACCAGCACACGCCCGACGCCGCGTCCCGCCCGATCAGCAGCAGGCGCTCGGGGTCCAGGTCGAGGCCGCCGACCCGGACGTGCACCGCCATCTCGAGCGCGCCCTCGTCCGCCGAGCGCAGGTCGACCTCGATGCCCGCGGGCTCCGAGGACAGCGTCACCGGGACGTCCGAGGTGAGCTCGACGCCCGCGTCGACGAGCCCCACGAGCGCGGGCCACAGCGCGGGCCCGCCCTGGTCGAGCCAGATCGTCGTGGGCGCGGACGCCCACGGCACGTCGTCGTGCGCGGCGCGGTAGACCGAGGCCAGCGCCGCGGCGTGGGTCGCGTCGAGGCCGTAGTGGTGCCGCCGGTTGACGACGTCCCACGAGATCCCCGACTTCACCCACCGCCCCGCCGCGGACCGCGACACGGGCCGCGCGCGCAGCCGGACGCGGTCGTCACGGTCGGTCGTCAGCTCGACGAGCAGCGCGAGCGCGGATCCGCGCGCACGGGACCGCACCGAGCCGCCCGCGTCGAGCGCGCGGTCGAGCGAGCTCTGCCACGACGGCACGGCTGGGGCGGCGCCGTGCTCCGGCGCACGCTCGGGTGCGAGCAGCACGGCGGCCGCGTGCTTGCACAGGACGCGGACCGGGCACGTGCACGACGAGCGCGCCACGTCGAGCGTCGAGCCGTGCCGGGCGAGCTCGACGACGGTCGTGTACGGCCAGGGCGCAGAGCCCTGCACCTGACCGATCAGCACGAGCTCGCGCGCGTTCCAGACCGTCTTGAGCACGTCGCCGCGCTCGGCGTACCGCCGCCCCCGCTCGAACGCCACGTCGCCGACGGCGGCGCGGATCTCGGGATCGGCAACGAGCACGCGGCGCTCCTCGGGTACGGGTCGGGGCACCAGGGTAGGTGCGCGCACCGACACCACCCGTGCGGCCGACGGGGGAGCCGACCCGGCCGGCGCGGGCCGCATAGGCTGACCGTCATGGGTACCGCACTCGTCACCGGCGCCAGCGCTGGACTCGGCCTCGAGTTCGCGTGGCAGCTCGCCACCGCCAAGCACGACCTCGTCCTCGTCGCGCGTGACGAGGAGCGCCTCACGCGCCTCGCCTCGCAGCTCGAGGCGGCCGCGGGGATCCGCGCCGAGGTGCTCGTGGCCGACCTGTCCGACCGCGTCGACGTCGAGCGCGTCGCGATCCGCCTGCGGGACGACGAGCGACCGGTCGGGCTGCTCGTCAACAACGCGGGCCTCGGGCTCAACCAGCGGCTCGTCGGCGGCGACATCGCGCGCGAGGAGGCCGCCCTCGACGTCATGGTGCGGGCCGTCCTCGTGCTCTCGCAGGCCGCGGCCGAGTCCATGACGGCCCGCGGCCGCGGAGCGATCCTCAACGTGGCCTCGGTGGCCGCGCTGCTCGCGTCGGGCACCTACTCCGCCCACAAGGCGTGGGTCCGCAGCTTCACCGAGGGGCTCGCGGTCGAGCTCAAGGGCACGGGCGTCACGGCCACCGCGCTGTGCCCCGGGTTCGTGCACACCGAGTTCCACGAGCGCGGTGCCATCGACGTCAGCAGCTACCCGGCCATCGCGTGGCTCAACGCGGAGAACGTGGTGGCCGCGGCGCTCGCCGACGTCCGCCGCGGCGTCGTCATCTCCACGCCGAGCGTCCGCTACCGGACCATCTCCGCGCTCGCCCGCATCGCCCCCCGCTCCGCGGTCCGGGCCGTGGGCCGCTACCGCAAGGCGATCGAGCACCCGGACGGTTGATCGGCGCTAACCTGGCGCGCGTGACCGAGACGCTCTCCCCGACGCCCCGCGAGCAGCTGCTCGCCCTCATCCAGGACCTCGCCGTCGTGCACGGCAAGGTGACGCTCTCGTCGGGCCGCGAGGCCGACTACTACGTCGACCTGCGCCGTGCCACGCTGCACCACCGCGCCGCACCGCTCATCGGCCACCTGCTGCTGGACCGCCTCGAGGAGGTCGGGCTCGGCACGGCCGAGATCGACGCCGTCGGCGGCCTGACCCTCGGCGCGGACCCCGTCGCGACGAGCCTGCTGCACGCCGCCGCGAGCCGTGGGCAGGATCTCGACGCGTTCGTCGTGCGCAAGGAGGCCAAGGCGCACGGCATGCAGCGCCGCATCGAGGGCCCGGACATCGCGGGCCGCAAGGTCGTCATCCTCGAGGACACCTCGACGACCGGCGGGTCGCCGATCGCGGCGCTCGAGGCCGCGCGCGAGGCCGGCGCCGAGGTGCTCGGCGTCGCGGTGATCGTCGACAGGAACACGGGCGCCCAGGAGAAGATCGAGGCCTACGGCGTGCCGTACCACTACCTGTTCAGCCTGGCCGACCTCGGCCTCGCCTGAGCGAGCCTGACCCGTCAGACGCGCTCGACGAGGTCCGCGACCGACGGCAGCACCTCGCTGGGGCGGAACGGGAAGCGCTCGACGTCCTCGAGCCGGGTCGAGCCGGTCAGGACGAGGAACGTGCGCAGCCCCGCCTCGATGCCGGCGACCACGTCGGTGTCCATGCGGTCGCCGACCATCGCGGTCGTCTCGGAGTGCGCGTCGATCCGGTTGAGCGCCGAGCGGATCATCATCGGGTTGGGCTTGCCGACGAAGTAGGGGTTGCGGCCGGTCGCGGCACGGATCATCGCCGCGACCGCGCCTGTCGCGGGCAGGTCGCCGTCCGCCGACGGGCCCGTGACGTCGGGGTTCGTCGCGATGAACCGCGCGCCGCCCTGGATCAGCCGGATGGCCTGAGTGATCGCCTCGAACGAGTACGTCCGGGTCTCGCCGAGCACCACGAAGTCGGGCTGTGCGGCGGTCAGCGTGTAGCCGGCCTCGTACAGCGCGGTCGTCAGGCCGGCCTCGCCGATCACGTACGCCGAGCCGTGCGGCATCTGGTCGACGAGGAACTGGGCGGTGGCGAGGGCCGAGGTCCAGATCGCGTCCTCGGGCAGGTCGATGCCGGACGCGGCGAGCCGCGCGCGCAGGTCCCGCGGCGTGAAGATCGAGTTGTTCGTGAGCACCAGGAACGGGCGCTCCTTGTCCCGCAGTGCGCGGACGAACTCGGCGGCGCCGGGCAGCGCCGTGCCCTCGTGGACGAGCACGCCGTCCATGTCGGACAGCCAGGAGCGGATCTCTCGCGTCATGCGTCGAACGCCTTCCTCTCGACCTCGGCCCGCTCGTGGGGCTCGTCGTACCGCTCGTCGCGGGGCTCCTCGAGGGACTCGCCGGCCTTGGTCTTGCGCCGCGCACGCAGCAGCTCGAGCCCGATCGGGATGACCGAGATCGCCACGACGGCGACCAGCAGCAGCTCGATGTTGTTCTTGACGAACGTGATGTTGCCGAGCGCGTAGCCGAGCCACGTCACGCCGACGGCCCACAGCAGGGCGCCGAGGGCGTTGAAGCCGACGAAGTGGCGGTAGCGCATGCCGCCGACGCCGGCCGCGACGGGTGCGTAGGTGCGCACGATGGGCACGAAGCGCGCGACGACGATCGTCCGGCCGCCGTACCGGTCGAAGTAGGCGTACGTCTCGTCGATGTAGCGCTTCTTGAAGAACCGCGAGTCCGGCTTGTTGAAGACCTTGGGCCCGACCTTGCGACCGATGAGGAACGCGCACTGGTCGCCGAGGAACGCCGCGACGAACAAGATGGCGCTGAGCCACCAGATGTTCAGGTCCAGCGTGCCCTGCGCGACGAGCGCTCCCGCAGTGAACAGCAAGGAGTCGCCGGGCAGGAACGGGAACAGCAGTCCCGACTCGATGAAGACGACGACCGCGATGCCCACCAGCGCCCAGGTGCCGAACGAGCCGATGAGCTTGTCGGCGTCCAGGAAGTCGGGGCCGAGTGCGTGCACGGAGCCTGCGGCGGCGAGCGTCGTCGAGAGCATGCCGCCAGCCTACGGGCCACGATGTGTGCCGCCCTCGTGGGGGCTGTGTGCGGCTCGTGAGGCTTCGCCCGTACCGTCATCGCTGTGAGCCGCTATGAGCCGCTATGAGCACTGACGACGAGACCCGCCGGCCCGACGAGGTGGGCGTCGGCCCGTGGCCCGGCGGCCCCGCGGCCTGGCCGGTGACGGCCGACGGCTCGCCCGACGAGCGCTACGACCCCGAGCTCCTCACGCACGGCGACCGCCGCAACGTCGTCGACCGGTACCGCTACTGGACGCTCGAGGCCGTCGTCGCCGACCTCGACACCCGCCGCCACCCGTTCCACGTCGCGATCGAGAACTGGCAGCACGACCTCAACATCGGCTCGGTGGTCCGCACGGCCAACGCGTTCCTCGCGGCGCAGGTGCACATCGTCGGCAACCGACGCTGGAACCGCCGCGGCGCGATGGTCACCGACCGCTACCAGCACGTGCGCCACCACCCCACGGTCGCCGACCTCGTGGGCTGGGCCGACGAGCAGGGTCTGCCGGTCCTCGGCATCGACAACCTGCCCGGCTCCGTGCCGCTCGAGGGCTACCCGCTGCCGCGGGGCTGCGTGCTCGTGTTCGGCCAGGAGTCGGTCGGCCTGTCCGACGAGGCGCGCGCGGCAGCCGTGGACGTGCTGCACATCGCGCAGTTCGGCTCGACGCGCTCGATCAACGCCGGGGCGGCGGCCGCGATCGCGATGCACGCCTGGATCGCGCAGCACGCGACGGTCTGAGGAGACCTGGGTCACGCGTCCATGGGCAGGACGTCCCGGACGCGGTATCGCCCGGTAGTGGCAAACTCTGAGCGATACCTCCCCCACTAGCCGCAGGAGATGTGAGCAGATGGCCATCGCCACCCCCGAGGTGTACGCAGAGATGATCGACCGGGCGAAGGCGGGCAAGTTCGCCTACCCGGCCGTGAACGTCACGTCCTCGCAGACGCTGACCGCCGCGCTGCAGGGCTTCGCCGAGGCCGAGTCCGACGGCATCATCCAGGTGTCCGTCGGTGGCGCCGAGTACGCCGCCGGCTCGACCGTCAAGGACCGCGTCGCCGGCTCGCTCGCGCTCGCCGCCTACGCCGCCGAGGTCGCCAAGGGCTACCCGATCACGGTCGCCCTGCACACCGACCACTGCGCCAAGCAGAACCTCGACTCCTGGGTGCGCCCGCTGCTCGCGCTCGAGATCGAGCAGGTCAAGGCCGGCAAGCTCCCCACGTTCCAGTCGCACATGTGGGACGGCTCGTCCGTGCCGCTCGACGAGAACCTCGTGATCGCCGAGGAGCTGCTCGAGCTCTCGGTCGCCGCGCGCACGATCCTCGAGATCGAGGTCGGCGTCGTCGGTGGCGAGGAGGACGGCCACACGGCCGAGATCAACGACAAGCTGTACACGACCGTCGAGGACGGCCTGGCCACGGTCAAGGCCCTCGGCGCCGGCGAGCGCGGCCGCTACCTGACGGCCCTCACGTTCGGCAACGTGCACGGCGTCTACAAGCCGGGTGCCGTCAAGCTGCGCCCGTCGATCCTCGCGGACATCCAGAAGGCCGTCGGCGACGCGATCGGCAAGGAGAACCCGTTCGACCTCGTGTTCCACGGTGGCTCGGGCTCGACCGAGGCCGAGATCGCGGAGGCGGTCGACAACGGCGTCATCAAGATGAACATCGACACGGACACGCAGTACGCGTTCAGCCGTCCCGTCGCGGACCACTTCTTCCGCAACTACGACGGCGTGCTCAAGGTCGACGGCGAGGTGGGCAACAAGAAGGCCTACGACCCGCGCGCCTGGGGCAAGCTCGCCGAGGCCGGGCTGGCACAGCGCCTGGTCGAGGCCGCGCAGCAGCTGCGTTCGGCCGGCCACAAGCTCTGATCCTCACGACGAAGCCCCCGGCTGCCCGCAAGGGCGACCGGGGGCTTCGTCGAAGCTCGGGTCAGTCCGTGGACGTCGTCTCGCCCACCGGCTGGAACTCGCGGGAGTCGTCGCCCTCGACGACGTCGAGGAGCTCGCCGATGCGGGTGACCTCGAGCAGGAAGCGCACGGTCGGCGGGACGCGAAGCAGGCGCACCCGGTGCTGGGAGCGGATCGAGAGCCGGGCGAGGAACGCCACGCCCGAGGAGTCCATGAACGTCACGTGATGCGCGTCGACCTCGATGGGCAGCCCCAGGTGCTCGGCCTCGGCCGTCGCCTCCTGCAGCTCGGAGGCCAGGTCGGCGTCGACCTCGCCCGAGAGCACGATGCGGGTGCTGTCCGTCCCGACGAT
>Ga0160439_1000610_pt1 | contig 14486 bp, 10 predicted proteins | sample HID1975M_E0MG_FD_108201 | JGI IMG/M metagenome (GOLD analysis project Ga0160439, IMG submission 108201) | Enriched soil microbial communities from UW Madison campus, WI, USA - HID1975M_E0 MG | ecosystem: Environmental > Terrestrial > Soil > Unclassified | place: USA: Madison, Wisconsin... | reverse complement strand
GGGTCGCCGCCAGGATGCGCTCGAGGGAGGGGGTGACCTCCTCGTAGCGACGGGTCTTCAGGCCGCAGTCCGGGTTGACCCAGAGCTGGTCGACCGCGATGGCCTTGACCGCGTCGGCGAGCAGCTCGGTGACCTCGGCCTCCGAGGGGACGCGCGGCGAGTGGATGTCGTAGACGCCCGGTCCGACGGCGCGCGGGTAGCCCGCCGCGGCGATGTCGCCGAGGATCTCCATCTTCGAGCGCGCGGCCTCGATGGACGTGACGTCGGCGTCGAGGCCGTCGATCGCGCCCATGATCTGGCCGAACTCCGAGTAGCACAGGTGCGTGTGGATCTGCGTGTCCTCGCGCACGCCCGCCGTCGAGAGGCGGAACGAGCGGACCGACCAGTCCAGGTATGCCGCGTGGTCCTCGGCGCGCAGGGGCAGCAGCTCGCGCAGCGCGGGCTCGTCGACCTGGATGATCGCGATGCCCGCGGCCTCGAGGTCGTTGATCTCGTCGCGCAGCGCCAGGCCGACCTGGTTGGCGGTGTCGCCGAGCGGCTGGTCGTCTCGCACGAACGACCAGGCCAGGATCGTGACCGGGCCGGTGAGCATGCCCTTCATGTGCTTGCTGGTCAGCGACTGCGCGTACTGCGCCCAGGCGACCGTGATGGGGGCCGGGCGGGAGACGTCGCCCCACAGGATCGAGGGGCGCGTGCAGCGCGAGCCGTACGACTGGACCCAGCCGTTCTCGGTCACCGAGAACCCGTCGAGGTTCTCGGCGAAGTACTGCACCATGTCGTTGCGCTCGGGCTCGCCGTGCACCAGCACGTCCAGACCGATCCGCTCCTGCAGCTCGACGACGCGGGCGATCTCCGCCTTCATCTCGTCCTCGTACTGCCCGGCGGTCAGCTCGCCCTTGACGAAGGCCGCGCGGGCCTTGCGGATCTCGGGCGTCTGGGGGAACGAGCCGATGGTCGTCGTCGGCAGCGGCGGCAGGTCGAGACGCGCGGCCTGAGCCTTCTTGCGCGTCTCGAAGTCGCCGCGGTTGAACGCGTCCTCGGTGAGGGCTGCCACGCGGTCGCGGACCTCGGGACGCACGACGCCGGGGGCGGTCTTGCGGCTGTTGACCGCGTCGGAGGCCTCGAGCAGCTGCTCGTGGATCGCCTCGCGGCCCTCGGTCAGGCCCTCGGCGAGCACGACGACCTCGCGGACCTTCTGGTCCGCGAACGCGAGCCAGCTCTTGAGCGTCGCGTCGAGGTTGGGCTCGTCCTCGGTGGTGTGCGGGACGTGGAAGAGGCTCGTCGACGTGCCGACGGTGACCGCCGCGGCGCCCAGGTTCTCGAGGCGCTCGAGGATCGCGAGCTTGGCGTCGAGGTCGGCGCGCCAGATGTTGTGGCCGTCGATCACGCCGGCGACGAGCGTCTTGGTCTCGAGGCCGGGGACGGCCTCGGTCGGGACGTCGCCGCGGACCAGGTCGATGCCGATGGCCTCGACGTCGGTGGCCGCGAGGACCGGCAGCGCCGCGCCCAGGTCGCCGTAGGGGGCCGCGACGAAGATCGCCGGGCGGCTCGCCGCGCCGGTGAGCACGCCGTAGGCCTCGACGACGGCCGCGAGCAGGCGCTCGGCGGGGACCTCGATCGAGTCGGAGACGAGCGCGGGCTCCTCGAGCTGCACCCAGGTGGCACCGGCGGCGGCCAGCTCGGCCAGCAGCTGGACGTAGACCGGGAGGATGTCCTGCAGGCGGTCGATCGGCGCGAAGTCCTCGGGCGAGCCCTCGGTCGCCTTGGCCAGGGCCAGGTACGTGACCGGGCCGACGAGGACGGGGCGCGTGACGACGCCCTCGGCGAGAGCCTCCGCGAACTCGCGGACCGGGCGGTCGCTCGAGTAGCTGAACACCGTCTCGGGGCCGATCTCCGGCACGAGGTAGTGGTAGTTCGTGTCGAACCACTTGGTCATCTCGAGCGGCAGGTCGTCGCCGCGGCCGCGGGCCACGGTCGAGTAGCCGGCCAGGTCCAGGCCCCCGTCGGTGACGAGGTCGGCGAAGCGGGCCGGCACCGCGCCGACCACGGCGGTCGCGTCGAGCACGTGGTCGTAGAACGAGAACGCGCTCGGGATCGCGGGGACGTCGGTGGGCAGGCCGAGCTCGGCCAGGCGGGTGCGGGTGCGGCGACGCAGGTCGGCGGCGGTGGCCTCGACCTCGTCGGCCGACGTCTTGCCGGCCCAGAACGCCTCGATGGCCTTCTTGAGCTCGCGACGCGGCCCGATGCGCGGGTAGCCGAGGACGGAGCCGGCCGGGAACTGGGGGACGTTGCTCATGAGATCAGCCTTCGGGGGTTGTCGGTGTTGCGGGTGCGGGGAGCTCGCGCGACGAGGTTCCGGCCCCGCCGTGCAGCTGCGCGCCCTCGAGCAGGTCGAGGGCCGCGTGGTGCTTGTTGAACGTGTAGACGTGGACGCCGGGTGCCCCGCCGTCGAGCACGCCGTTGATCAGGTCGATGCCGGCGCGGATCCCGCGCCGGTGCTGGTCGGCCTCGCCGTCGGCGTTGCCCAGCAGGTCGAGGAGCGTCCGCGGGACCGGGACGCCGGTCAGCTCCTGCACGCGCAGCAGCCCGGCCGGGTCGGTCGTCGGGATGATGCCCGGGATGATCGGGATCACGACACCGGCCTCGCGGGCCTCGGCGACCAGGCCGAGGTAGGCGTCGGCGTCGAAGAAGACCTGCGTGATCGCGAAGTCGGCGCCGGCCTCCTGCTTGGCCAGCAGCGACGCGACGTCCTGCGCGCGCGTGCCTCCGGTCGCGGCGTTGCCGCGCGGGAAGGCCGCCACCGAGATCGACAGCGGGCGCACGCGGGCGCGCACCGCCTGCGACGGGCTCGCGATGCAGCGCTGCGACTCGATCTCCCGCAGCAGCTCCACCAGCTCCCCGGCGGTGTTGAGCCCGTCCGGGTGCGGCCGCCAGTCCGGCTGGTCGGCGGGCGGGTCGCCGCGCAGCGCCAGGAACGAGCGCACGCCCTCGTCGAGGAACTCCTCGACGATCGCGGTCACCTCGGCGCGGCTGGTCCCCACGCAGGTCAGGTGAGCGATCGGGTTGAGCGTCGTCTCGCGCAGGAGCTGGGTGACGAGCGTGCGGCTGGTCTCCCGTGTCTTGCCCGAGGCGCCGTACGTCACCGAGACGAAGTCCGGGCGGACGTCCTCGATGGCGCGGATGGTCTCCCACAGCCGCGGGGCGGCGTGCGGGTTGCGGGGCGGGAACAGCTCGAACGAGACGGTCGGCCGGTCCACCGACGCCAGGGGGCGCAGGGCGGGTGCGGCGTGTGCCGCCGGGGTGCGCGGTTCCACGGTCGCGGCGCTCACGCGGCGGACCCGAGGGTGCTCAGACACGAGGTCTGCGACATGGTTCACTCCATCGGTCCTGGCGGAAGCACCCACACCCTCGTCGCGAAGGGGGTTGCTGCGGCGTCAATGAGCCAGGTCTCTCGGCCGCTCTGGATGGTTGGCTGAAGATTAGCCAGGCTCTCGCATCGTGGGCAAGGTTTCCCACTCACTGAGACGACCGCGTCCGACGAACGGCCCGGACGGTCGGGTCAGCCCTTGTGTTCAGCCTTCGTCGCACATAGAGGCATCAACGCTGAACACAACGCAGCCTGGCGGAGTGGGGTCGAGGGCCGGGGACGCGCGGGGCGCTGACCGTGGGGCGCGCTCAGCCGCGGCGGCGGGGCGGGGTGAAGGGCTGGGGGCGCTGGCGCTGCGACGGGACGTCGAACCATGACGCGGGTGCGGGCGCGGGGACGGACATCAGACCGTCCTGGACGGCCGCGAGGATGGACGCGTCCGGGGCGGCCGATCCGACCAGCGCCTCACGTGCGGCACGCGCGGCGTCGTCGCCGGGCTCGCTACGGGGCAGATCGGTCATGCGCGGCAGAGTAGCCCGTTAGGGGGATCCGGCAGAACTCGGCACGGGCAACGTCACCCGCCGGGAGCAACGCTCTCGGGCCGGCCGCGGAACTGTCCGATCCGGCAGGTGCGGGCGACGAGCGGGCGAGTCGCGCGAGGCGACACGCAGCGCCGAGAGTTCCCGGTCGCAGAGTGCCTGGTCAGGGCGTTGCCGAGCGACCGTGCCCGCGCAGTCGCGGCAGGAGGGAGCGACGCGGCACGAGTGCACACCCGCCGCCGGGTCCGCGGCCAGGAGGGTCAGGACGCGGACGGTGTCCGGGCCACGACGACGGGACACGTCGCGAGGTGGTCGTCGACGACGCCGCACGCCTGCATCGCCGCGTAGGCGGTGGTCGGCCCGACGAAGCGGAAGCCGCGGGCCTTGAGCTCCTTGGCGAGCGCCTTCGACTCCGGCGTGGTCGCAGGGAGGCCCGCCCAGCTGGACGGTCGGACCCAGCCGGAGCGGTCCGGCGCGAACGACCACAGGATCTCGTCGAGGGTGCCGCCGGCCGCGTGCAGGTCCCGCAGGGCGCGGGCGTTGGCGATCGCTGCGTCGATCTTGGCCCGGTTGCGGACGATCGACGCGTCGTCCATCAGGCGCGCCACGTCGGACTCGTCGTACTCGGCGACGACCTCCGGGTCGAAGCCCGCGAACGCCTCGCGGAAGGCGGGCCGCTTGCGCAGGACGGTGATCCACGCGAGGCCCGACTGGAACGCCTCGAGCGTGAACCGCTCGTACAGCGCGTGCTCGCCGTGCACCGGCACGCCCCACTCCTCGTCGTGGTAGCGCTCGTAGAGGGGGTTGCCGTCGCCGAAGCAGCGCGCGCCGGGCACGGGAGAGGCGGCGAGGGGGGCGGACGGAGCGGACGAGGCGGCAGGATCCACGGAGGTGGTCGCTGCGGCGGCGCTGCCCTGGGCGACTTCGGTCATGGGGCGAGTCTGCCGCCGAGCGCCCACATCGGTGCCGCGTTCCGGGGCGAAGTGTGGACGAGCTCGCCCGAGGTTGGTGCTGTGGTCGGCTCGACGGGCATGCGGGCCGAGCAGCATCAGGCCCGGGCGATCATCGCCTCGATCCCGTCCAGGATCACGCGCGTCCCCAACCGGGAGCGCCCCGTCGTCGGACGCGGCGAATGCCCCCGCACGCGCCGCGGCCACGAGCGCAGGGTGGTTCTGCTCGTCGGCTGGGTCGCCTCGAGCGTGCTGTTCCGGCGGCAGCGGTGAGGCGCCGGGGGTAGGAAGGTGGGGTGAGCACCGAGAACCCGACCGCCTCCCGTCGGACCTGGGCCTGGGTGGTGGTGGCGTGCCTCGTCGTCGTGGCGGTCGTGGTCGCGGTGATCCTCGCGACGAGGCCCGACGACGATGCCGCCGCGCCGGCGCCGACCACGAGCACGGCGACCACGACGGGTGCACCGTCGTCCGCCCCACCCACCGCGACCCCCACCACGACGACGACCGCCCGGACCGGCTGCGCGCCGACCGACGACACCACGCCGGCGAGCGCGGTCGTCGCGGAGGTCGTCGACGTGGACGGCGACGGGCGCGAAGACCAGGGCTGGATCACCGGCGGCGCGGACCGGCGGTTCGGCATCACGACCGCGTCGGGCGCGACGTTCTCGGCGGCCATCGACAGCGCGAGCCCCGAGCCGGCGTCGGCGGTCGTGCAGCGGGTGCAGAGGGACGAACTCCCGATCGCCCTCGTCGACGTCGGCCGGGAGGCGCTCCTGTACTCCCTGTCGGACTGCGCCGTGACCCCCGTCCAGAACGCGCAGGGCGAGCCCTACACGTTCGACCGCGGGTTCGGAGACGCCGGCACGGGCGTGGGCTGCACGTCCGACGGCGGCGTCCTGCGGCTGGCCGGGCTGAACGCCGTGTCGGCCGACGACGGCGCGACCTTCGACGTGACGCGGACGTTCGTCGACCTCTCGTCGGACGGCCGGACCGCCACCAACGGCGAGGCCGAGCAGGTGGCCACGGGTGCCGCCAAGGACGATCCCGTCGTCACGACCGCGCAGGAGGTCAGCTGCGACGACCTCGTGGCCGGCCAGGACGGGCCGAACGAGCCGGAGTCCTAGAGGGCGGCGATCGCCTTGCGGATCCGCGTCGGCGAGACCGGCACGGGCGTGCCGAGCTGCTGCGCGAAGAGGCTCACCCGCAGCTCCTCGAGCAGCCACCGCACCTCGTCGACCTTCGCGGGGTCGGCCCCCGGCCGGACGGTGTCGAGCTGCTCCGCGGCGTCCCGCACCTGCCAGCCGAGGTCGGCGTCGCGCCCCGGGTTGTCCGCCGCCTTGGACAGCCGGTACTGCGCCGCGCGCAGGTAGCGGGTCAGCTGCGGGAGCCTGGCCGCGCCGGTGCGCGCGACGAAGCCGTCGTGCACGAGCCGGTTCGCCTGCGCGCGCACGTCCTGCGCGGTCGCCAGCAGGGCCAGGCTCGTGGCACCGCGCAGGTCCACGTCGAGCTCGCGCCACGCGGTCAGCACGGTGACCAGCGACCCGACGACCTGGTGCACGGCGTCCTCGAGCCCGTCGCGCACCTTCGCGCGCAGGGCGCCATAGGCGTCGGCGTCGCGCACGACGACCGGGCCGACGAGCGCGTCGATCGCCGCGAGCTGCACGTCGGCGACCAGCGCGTTCGTGCTGGGGTAGGGGCTCGCGGCCAGGGTGAGGGCCTGCGTGCCGGTCCAGCGGGACGTGATGCGGGCAGGCTGGAGGCCGACGTCCAGGAGCAGCAGCCGGCGCAGACCCGCACGCGCGGCGGCCGGGACCGCGGACTCGTCGGCCAGCGCGCGGACCGCGACCGAACGGTCCGGCTCCTCGACGAGCGTCGGGTACGCGCGCACGACGACGCCGCCCGGGCCCGTTGCCTCGAGGACCTCCGGCAGGGTGGGCAGGTCGGCGGGCCAGGTGGTGAGGCCGGTGCGCACGAGGTCGACCGCCGGTGCCGGGGTGCCCCCGCTGGACGCTGGCGCAGCGGGTACCGGTGCCGGCGCTGCCGCGCGGGCCTCGGCCATCGCCGCCTGGACCGCGGTGCGCACCGCCTCGTCCACCGCGCGCTGCGCCCGCGAGGCGAGCCGGTCCTGCAGGACCGCGAGCTCCTTGCCCTCGTCGATCACCCCGCCCTTGTCCCCGACCACGCGGAACGTCATGCGCAGGTGGCCCGGCAGGCGGTCGTCGCCGAAGTCGTCGTCGGCCACCTCGACGTCCCGCAGCGCGCGGACGGCCGAGCGGAACGCGTCGTGGAACGAGGGCGCCGAGTCGCCCGCCCGCACGGTGTCGGTCCAGTCGGCCATGTTCGCGCGGATCCACGCGGCGACCTGGCGCGCGACGTCCGGCGCCGGGACGAGCTGCACGCGCACGGGCTTGGGCAGCGCGCGGATCGTGGCCGTGACGAGCTCGTCGAGGAGCCCCGGCACCATCCAGCCGAAGCCGTCGGGCTGGACGCGTGTGAGCTGGCCGATGGGGATGTGGACCGTGACGCCGTCGGCCTCGGTGCCGGGCTGGAACTGGTAGGTCAGGGGCAGCGACAGGTCGCCCTGGGGCCAGCGCGACGGGAACGCCGCCTCGTCGATCTCGTCCGCGCCGGAGGCGACCAGCAGCTCGCGGCTGAACGAGAGCAGGTCCGGCGTCGTGCGCCGCGCGGTCTTCCACCACTGGTCGAAGTGGCGCGCGGAGACGACGTCGTCGGGCACGCGCTCGTCGTAGAAGTCGTACAGCACGTCGTCGTCCACGAGCAGGTCGCGGCGGCGGGCGCGGGCCTCGAGCGCCTCGGCCTCGGCCAGCAGGCGGCGGTTCTCGTGGAAGAACTGGTGGTGGGTCGTCCACTCGCCCTGGACGAGCGCGTGCCGCAGGAACAGCTCGCGCGCCTGCGCGGGGTCGACCTTGGCGAACAGCACGCGGCGCTGCGCGACGATCGGCACGCCGTACAGCAGCACCTTCTCGAACGCGGTCGCCGCGCCCTGCTTGGTCGACCACGCCGGCTCGGAGTACGTGCGCTTGACCAGGTGCGCCCCGACCTCCTCGGCCCACTCGGGCTGGATGCGCGCGGCGTCCCGGCCCCACAGGCGCGAAGTCTCGACGAGCTCGGCGGCCATGACCCACGCCGGGGGCTTGCGGGACAGCCCGGAGCCCGGGAACAGCGCGAACCGGGCGCCGCGGGCGCCGAGGTACTCGTTGCGCGGCCGCCGTCCGCCCCGCGGGTCCTTCGCGCCCTTGCGGGTGGAGACCTCCGTGGCCTCCTGCATCCCGATGTGCGAGAGCAGGCCGGCCAGGATCGCGATGTGGATCCGGTCGCCGTCCCACGTGAGCGCGAACTGACCGGTGCGGACGGTGTCGTCGACCTCGCCCTCCGGCTCGTCCTTCGGGCGAGGTGCGCCGACGACGATGTCGAGCGGCTTGGCCAGCTCGCGCAGCTGCGTGACCACGTCCTGCCACTCGCGGATGCGCAGGTAGTTGAGGTGCTCGGCGCGGCACATCCGGCGGAACGCGGAGCCGGACAGGTCGCGCTGCTGGTCGCGCAGGTAGTGCCACAGGTTGAGGTAGGACAGCAGGTCGGACGTGGGATCTGCGAAGCGCGCGTGCATCTGGTCGGCGCGCTCGCGCTCCTCGGCCGGGCGCTCGCGCGGGTCCTGGATGGACAGCGCGGCGGCGATGATCATGACCTCGCGGGCCACACCGCGGTGGCCGCCCTCGACGATCATCCGGGCCAGGCGGGGGTCCATCGGGAGCTGGGCCAGCGCGCGGCCCGTCGTCGTGAGGCGCGTGACGCCGTCGCGCTGCTCGAGCGCACCGAGCTCGGTGAGCAGCTGGACGCCGTCGCGCACCGACCGGTCGTCGGGCGGGTCGACGAACGGGAAGTCGTTGACGTCCTCCGGCGTGGTCGCGACGCCCACCGCGATCATCTGCAGGATCACCGACGCGAGCGATGTACGGAGGATCTCCGGCTCGGTGTACAACGGCCGCGACTCGAAGTCCTCTTCCGAGTACAGGCGGATCGCGATGCCGTCCGCCACGCGCCCGCAGCGGCCCGAGCGCTGGTTCGCGGACGCCTGGCTGACGGGCTCGATCGGCAGCCGCTGCACCTTGGTCGCCTTGGACCAGCGGCTGATGCGCGCGGTGCCCGGGTCGATGACGTAGCGGATGCCGGGGACCGTCAGCGACGTCTCCGCGACGTTGGTCGACAGCACGATGCGCCGGTGCTGGTGGCGCTCGAACACGCGGTGCTGCTCGGCTGCGGACAGCCGGCTGTAGAGCGGGAGCAGCTCGACCTGCTGCGGGTGCTTCGGGTCGGTCACCCGTGGGCCCAGCGAGCCGCGCAGCGCGTCCTCGGCGTCGCGGATCTCGCGCTCGCCCGAGAAGAACACCAGGATGTCGCCCGGACCCTCGGCCATGAGCTCGTCGACGGCCTCGGTCAGCGCGGTCGGCAGGTCCCGGTCCTTGGCGCCCTTGACCGGGGCGCCGTCGGTGCCGAGCTCGTCGGGCGACAGGGGCCGGTACCGGATCTCGACCGGGTAGGTGCGGCCGCTGACCTCGACGACCGGCGCCGGGACACCGTTCGCGTCGGCGAAGTGCGCGGCGAAGCGGGCGGAGTCGATGGTCGCCGAGGTGATGACGACCTTGAGGTCCGGCCGCCGCGGGAGCAGCCGCGTGAGGTAGCCGAGGATGAAGTCGATGTTGAGGGAGCGCTCGTGCGCCTCGTCGATGATCAGCGTGTCGTAGGACCACAGCATCGGGTCGCGCTGGATCTGCGCCAGCAGGATGCCGTCGGTCATGACCTTGACCAGCGTCGACTCCGACGACTGGTCGGTGAACCGCACCTGGTAGCCGACGATCTCGCCGAGCGTGGTGCCGACCTCCTCGGCGATCCGCTCCGCGACGCTGCGGGCCGCGATGCGGCGGGGCTGCGTGTGGCCGATCTGACCGGCACGGCCCCGGCCGAGCTCGAGGGCGATCTTGGGCAGCTGGGTCGTCTTGCCCGAGCCGGTCTCGCCCGCGACGACGACGACCTGGTGGTCGCGGATCGCCGCAGCGATCTCGTCGCGCCGGGCGCTGACGGGCAGCTGCTCGGGGAAGTTGAGGGGCGGCACGACGACCGCCGCGCGGCGCTCGGCGTCCCGCGCGCGACGAGCGGCGCGCCGCTGCTCGTCGGCCTCGCTCGTCCCGGACCCCGAGCCGCCGCGGGGGCGGCGCGGGCCCGTCGTCGGCGCGCCCCCACCCTCGCGTCGGGCGGCTCCGCCTCGGCCGCGACCACGGCGGCCGCGCGAGGCGGGGGACGCCGGGCTCGGCGGGGTGGTGGTCACGATCGACGATTCTCCCAGGCTCGGCGCCCCGGACGCGCCCTGAAATGCCTCGTGGACCCGGCGCCGGAGCGCCGGGTCCACGAGACGGGACGCGTCAGTACCGCGGCAGGCCACCCGGCAGCGGCGCGACCACGGGCGGGAGCGTGCGCTTGGTGCCCGTGCGCAGACCCTGGTCGCCGGCGACCGGACCGCTCTCCTCGTCGATCGCCTGCGTGAACGGCTGCGCGTCGCCCTTGCAGACCTTGCCCGCCTTGGGCGTCTTGCCCGTGAGCAGGTACGTGTCCACGGCCCCCGTCACGCAGGCCGACGTGCCGTACGCGGTGTGCCCCCAGCTGTCGCTCGAGAGGAGTCGGCTGCTCGGCAGCAGGTGCGCGGCGCGCACGGCGCCCTCGTAGTTGGTCGCGGGGTCCCAGTAGTTGCCGACGACGAGGACCGGCGCCGACGTGCGATGCGAGAACGAGCCGCGGTAGGAGTCCTCGTCCTTCGCCGTCCACGTGCTCGACGCGCACGGCGCCGAGGACCACGACCACAGCGGCCCGAACCCGGGGGCGCTGACCTCGGCGTACTTCGTGGCGGTCCCCCAGCTCGACGCCTTCGCGGGGTTGAGGCCGTCGCTGCACAGCACGGACTGGAACGCCTCGGGCGAGTTGTCGTACGGGAACCCGAAGCCCATCGCCTTGGCGAGCCGAGCGGTCTTCTTGTCCGCGGCCTTCGCCGCCGCCTTCCGGTCGCCGAGGTGCGCGAGCAGGCCGGCCCGGGCGGCCGCCTTCTTCGCCGTGCTCGACGGGTTCGCGAGCTCGGTGAACCAGGTGATGTCGCTGTCGACCAGCTCGCCCGCGAAGGGCTGGTAGAGGTCCCCCAGCAGGATCGACGTGAGCATCGCGTAGCTGACCTCGAACACCAGCACGCCGTCGTCGTCGCGGAGCTCGATCGGCTTCTTCTTGACCTTCGCGACGAGCTTGGCCCAGACCAGCTCGGGGTCGCCGAGCTGGGCGGTGTAGCACTTCGTGGGTCCGGCCTTCTGGCAGCGCTTGAGGATCTCCTGCAGAGCGCGGTACGCGCCCTCGCCCGACTTGAGGCGCTGGGTCTGCGGGACCGACGCGGTCGAAGCCCGGCCGGCCCAGGCGAGCGGGTCGAGGACGCCGTCGATGACGATCGCCCGCACGCGGTCCGGGAACATGTTGGCGTAGACGTTGCCGAGGTAGGTGCCGTAGGAGAAGCCGAGGAACGTGAGCTTCTTGTCGCCCAGCGCGCGGCGCACGACGTCCGTGTCGCGCGCGACCTCCGCCGTGGACATCGACGCCGACAGCGGCTTGCCCGTGGTCGAGCAGGCCTTGCCGAACTTCTCGGCGGCGCCGACGTAGGCGGTGCGCTCCTTCGAGCCGACGGGGAACGGCGTGGTCAGCAGCGGGCCGAGGGCCGTCGCCTGAATGCCGAGGTTCTTGAAGCACGCGACGTTGTCGCTGAAGTTGGTGCCGCGCGGGTCGATGCCCACGACGTCGAACCGGGCCAGCACGGCCGGCGACAGGAAGTCGGGCGCCGCGGCGGCGATCGAGACGCCCGAGCCACCCGGTCCACCCGGGTTGAGGAACAGCGTGCCGATCTTCTTCTTGGGGTCCGCGACCTTGATCCGCAGCATCGCGACCTCGGTCGTGGCGCCCTTCGGCTGGTCGTAGTCCAGCGGGAGCGTGATGGTGCCGCACTGGGCACGCGGACCGGCGACGCTCGAGCAGTCGAACCAGGTCGGCTTCGCCTTCACCCGGTCGACGCGCGCGGCCTCCGTCGCGCTCGTGGTGGACGGCTTCGGTGCGGCGGCGCTCGACGCGGTGGCGGTCAGCGCACCCGTGGTGAGCGCGAGCGCGGCGGACGTGAGTGCCGCGAGCAGCGCCCGCGTGCGTGGTCGTGCGGTCATCGGATCCCCCTGACGTCGGCCCGGCCCCGGCGGCTGGTGCGGCGGGTGCGACGAGCAACCCCGACACCTTCGCGCGAACGGACAAACCAGCGCAACTCGGTCATCCGTCCGGCACGCGTCGTACGGTGATCCGGTGGAGACCACGGAAGGTGAGCAGCGCGCGGTGGCGGCGCTGGAGGCGAGCGGACTGACCTACCAGCTGACCCGGCACGGCCGGGTCGGGTCGCTCGCGGAGGCGGCAGCGGCACGCGGTGTCGAGCCGTCGCGGATCGTCAAGACGATCGTCGTGCGGCGCGGCGAGGGGGACTTCGTGTTCGTCCTGGTGCCCGGCGACCGCACGATCAGCTGGCCCAAGCTGCGCGAGCTGCTCGACGTCAACCGCATCTCGATGCCCGACGCGGCGGTCGCGCGCGACGTGACCGGGTACGAGCGCGGCACGATCACGCCGTTCGGCTCGCTGCAGCCCTGGCCCGTGGTCGCGGACGCCCGTGTGCCCGGGGGCCACGTCTCGATCGGCGCGGGTGCGCACGGGGTCGCGGCGGGTCTCGACGGGTCCGCGCTGGTGCGCGCGCTCGGGGCGACGGTCGCCGACGTGACCGACCCCGAGACCCCTGCGTGAGGCACGCCACGTCGGGAACGTCCGGTACGTCCGGCCCGTTGTCCCGTTCGAGTGGCGCCTGGCGGCGACCGGCGTACGGTCTTGTCGCCGAGGCGTGGCAGGACCCGGCAGAGGACCGGCCGACGACCCGGCACACGACCGACGAGGGGCGCACGTGATCGACCTGGCAGCAGCCGGCAGCATCCGCATCGAGGCGGGCCCGGAGACCACCGTCGTGCGCCTGGTCGGCGAGATCGACGCGGCCCTGCGCTCGCAGGCGAGCGAGTCGATGGCGCTGGCCCTGACGGCCGACGCACCCGTGCTCATCGAGGCGACCGAGGCGACGTTCATCGACTCGTCCGGCATCGCGTTCGTCATGCAGCTGCACCACGCGGCGACCGAGGCCGGCATCGACGTCGCCCTGCGTGACCCGCAGCGCGTGCTGCGCGACGTGCTCGAGATGATCGGCTACTCCGACCAGCTCCGGGACGCGGACGCCGCACCCGTCCGGTAGGGCCCGGCCTGCCTTCGAAGTCGTGTCGGACCTGCGGGATACGGTCCGGGCATGCGGTTCTTGCACACCTCCGACTGGCACCTGGGCCGGACGCTGCACGGGGTCGACCTCCTCGACCACCAGGCTGCGTACCTCGCGCACCTGGTCGACGTGGTGCGCTCCGAGCAGGTCGACGCGGTGGTCGTCGCGGGGGACGTGTACGACCGCGCGATCCCGCCCGTCGAGGCCGTGACGCTGCTGTCCGAGACGCTCGCGCAGCTGTCCGAGCACGCGACCGTGGTCGTGACGTCCGGCAACCACGACTCCGCCACGCGGCTCGGGTTCGGGTCCGCCCTCATGCGTGACCGGGTGCGTCTGCGCACGCGCGTGGCGGGGCTCGCGGAGCCCGTCGAGCTCCCGGACGGCGTGCTGGTCTACGGGATCCCGTACCTGGACCCGGACTCGGTGCGGAACGCGCTCGCGGACGACGAGGGCACGGTGCCGGCGCGCTCGCACGAGGCCGTGACCGTCGCCGCGATGAGCCGCATCCGGGCGGACCTCGCCGCCCGCCCGGGCCGGCACCGGGCCGTCGTGGCCGCGCACGCGTTCGTCGTGGGTGGCCTCGCGTCGGAGTCCGAGCGGGACATCCGCGTCGGTGGTGTCGACCACGTGCCCGCCGGGGTGTTCGCGGGCGCCGACTACGTGGCGCTGGGCCACCTGCACGGGCCCCAGCGCGTCTCGGGCCCCGACGGCACGACGCTGCGCTACTCGGGCTCGCCGCTGGCCTACTCGTTCTCGGAGCAGCACCACGCGAAGTCGTCCGTCCTGGTGGACCTCTCGGCCGACGAGGTGCGCACCGAGCTGGTCGCCGCGCCCGTGCCGCGCCGCCTCGCCGACGTCACGGGCACGCTCGACGAGCTGCTGGGCGCCGCCGGGGAGCCGCACGTCGACGCGTGGGCGCGCGTGACGGTCACCGACGCGCACCGCCCCGCGGACCTGTACCGCCGCGTGCGCGACCGGTTCCCGCACGCGCTCGTGGTCCAGCACCGCTCGTCGTCGGACGCGGTGGCGGCGCGTGCCGTCGCCGTGACCGCCTCCCACGACCCCGTCGCTGTCGGAGCCGACTTCATCCAGCACGTGACGGGCCGGGCGCCCTCGGCCGACGAGCTCGCGGTGCTGCGCGCCGCGTACGAGCACGTCGCCGCGGCGGAGCGGAGCGCCTGATGCACCTGCGCACCATGACCCTGCAGGCCATCGGCCCGTTCGCGGGCGAGCACACGGTC
>Ga0160439_1000606_pt1 | contig 14536 bp, 11 predicted proteins | sample HID1975M_E0MG_FD_108201 | JGI IMG/M metagenome (GOLD analysis project Ga0160439, IMG submission 108201) | Enriched soil microbial communities from UW Madison campus, WI, USA - HID1975M_E0 MG | ecosystem: Environmental > Terrestrial > Soil > Unclassified | place: USA: Madison, Wisconsin... | reverse complement strand
CGGTGACAGTCAGCCCTTGAATACCGATTGAAGACAGCGCTTCACGCACATCTTCGAGTTTGAACGGTTTAATCACCACGGTAACTAGCTTCATAGATCCTCTCCAGTGAGAATTGGCAAACGGCACGATTTAGATAAAGCAAAGGTCATGCCAAAATTGAAAAACAGTTTTTCCAGCGCGTTGAGCTGCGCCAAATGGGGATTTTAAGGAGAGAAATAACGATGACTGGGATTAAGAAAGTTCTTAGAAAATAAAAACGCACCATTTAAGTGCATGGTGCGTTTCAGTTCTGCACCAACGGCGATAACCATTGGTTTTATGCGTGATTTTGGTGCATCACGCAGTGGCGGGTTCTTCGCGCGTAGCGGCGGCTAATTCTTCGCCAGCCAGTTGCAGCTGGTACATTTGCCAGTATCGCCCTTGCGCAGCCAGTAATTCACGGTGTGTGCCGCGCTCAACAGCCTGCCCACGATGCAGCACCATAATGGTATCGGCATCGGTTATCGTCGATAAACGGTGCGCAATCACCACAAGTGTGGTGTGCTCGCGGACAACCGCCAGCGCCTGCTGAATAGCCTGCTCGGTGCCGGAGTCAATATTAGCTGTGGCTTCATCGAGGATCAGGATCTGCGGTGCATCCACCAGCACTCGCGCCAGCGCCAGTAACTGCTTTTGGCCAACGGACAAATTATTGCCCTGCTCACCCAGACGCGTGTGAATGCCTTCGCTCATGGTGCGCGCCAGTTCCGCAAGCTGCACGGTTTCAAGTGCCTGCCAGACTGCCGCTTCGCTGATGTCGCGCCCAAGCGTGACGTTTGCAAAGAATGAGTCCGCCAGCACCACCGGATCTTGTTGCACCATTGCCACACCCTGGCGCAAAACGCTGTGGCTTAAGGTATCGAGCGGGCGGCCATCAAGACGAACTTCGCCTTTTGTCAGCGGGTAATAGCCCATCAATAAGTTGGCGAGAGTACTTTTCCCGCTTCCGGTGTGCCCGACGAGCGCCACAAAACTACGCGCTGGAACATCCAGATTAATGTCCTGCAATACCAGGCGATCGCCACGGTATGAAAACGACACGTTATCCACTTCGATGCGACCACTTTCCAGCGGGCGATTGTCGTTGCCGTAATCCTGACGCTTGCCGTCCATTAACTCAAACACACGCTCACCAGCAACCACCGCCTGTTGCAGCATGGATTGTTGGGTGGTGAGTTCGATTAACGGTTCGTTAAGACGCCCCAGATAGTTGATAAAGGCATACAGCACGCCAACTTCAATCGTGCCGACAGAAGTAAAACCGAACAGCATCAGCAGGCCGCAAAGAACCATCGCGGAGAAAAGACTCAGCAACGGGCGCAGTAAAAAACCATCGAGGCGCAGGGTTTGCATCCGTGCCAGATAATGTGAGCGGCTGGCGGCATTCATGCGCTCGCCAAAACGCGCCTGCTGGCGGAATTGCTGGATAACGCTCATGCCGGAGATGACTTCGTTAAAGCCATCGTTGATATCAGCCAGATAGCTGCGCACGCGGCGCACAATTGGCGTGCTGTAGCGCTGATAAATAAACATCACGATAATCACTGCTGGGAAGATAGTGATAGCCACCGTCGCCATGCGCCAGTCGAGAGTGAACATCGCCACCAGCATCGCGCCAATCAGCGCTGCACTGCGCAAAACAGTCGCAACGACGGTGACGTACAAATCACGGATCACTTCAGTATCGTTGGTAACGCGAGAGATCAACTGCCCAACCGGCTGAGTATCAAAGGTGCTGAGCGGCTGGCGCAGTGCGGCATCCATTACGTCGGTACGCAGCTTTTGCACCACGCCCACAGCGGCCTGGTTAAATAACAGTGCCTGCCAGTAATGCAGACCCGCGGCTGAAATAGATAAAAATAAATACGCCGTGGCCAGCCCAGCCACTGCCGCAATCGGCAGGCGATGTTCAGACACCATGTTGTCGATGAAGTAACTCACCAGAATGGGGCCTGTCACTTCGGCTGCTGCGGCAATCCACAACATCACCACCGCCCCCGCAAGCGGTTTACGCCAAGGAGAGCCATAAGCCAGCAGGCGTTTTATGGTTGGCCACTGCTTGATTGCCTTACGCATTGGCGGGTTCCTCATCGGCCGTATTTTCTGGTGCGTCATCCAGCGCCGCTTCCAGTTGTTGATAACGATACATGTCGCGATACCAACCCGGCATTCCCACCAGCGCATCGTGATTCCCGCGCTGCACGATATGCCCGTGCTGCATCACCAGAATTTCCGAGGCTTCGGTCAGCGCCGACAAACGGTGCGCGCTGATGATCACCGTGCGGTTTTCACCCCACTGGCGTAAATTGTGCAGGATCTGGTGTTCAGTGCGCCCATCGACTGCCGAAAGAGCATCGTCAAGAATCAAAATTTCTGCATCGAGTAATAACGCCCGCGCGATAGAGATACGCTGTTTCTGGCCGCCAGAGAGCATCACACCGCGCTCGCCAACTTCCGTTTCGTAACCTTGCGGCAGACGCAGAATATCGTCATGCACGCTGGCAAGCCTGGCGACGTGTTCAATTTCTTCCTGCGTCGCGCCCGGTTTGCCAAGCGCAATATTGCTGGCAACGGTATCGGAGAACAGGAACGGCGTTTGGTTCACAACGGCCAGACGGCTGCGCCAGGAATCAAGCTTCATCTGTGGCAATGCAATGCCGTGGAAGCAAATTTCGCCCTGGTCGATATCAAAGTGACGCTGAAGGAGCGAGAGAATAGTACTTTTCCCGGCGCCCGTCGGCCCGCAAAGGCCAAGCATTTCGCCCGGCTTCAAGGTGAAAGAGACGTTTTCAAGCGTCGGGCGCGTGGTTTGTGGGTAATGGAACGCCTGAATATTCGCTTCTACCGTGCCGCGCCCCGCCGGAGCTTCTTGCTCACCATCAACCACTGACGGCGCTTCGGCTAACATGCTGCGGATACGGCTGTACGCCGCACTACCGCGCTCAACGATATTGAACATCCACGCCAGCGCCAGCATTGGCCAGATCATCAGCCCAAGATACATCACGAAACTGGTCAATTGGCCGAGTGTCAGCGTGCCCTGAATAACCATCCAACTCCCGCCGCCAATCGCCAGCAGGTTTGCCGTGCCGATAGTGATGTAAATCGTCGGATCGAAACGCGCATCCACGCGTGCGACTTTCATGTTTTTCGCTCCGGCATCTTTGGCTTCGGCGGCAAACAGCGCGGACTGGCGGTCTTCCAGACCAAATGCTTTGATCATACGGATACTGGATAAACTTTCTTGCGTGCGGTCGTTGAGCGTTGAGAATGCGGCCTGTGCGAGTTTGAAACGGTGATGTAACTGATCGCCATAACGCTTAATCACCAGCGCCATAATGGGCATCGGCAGCAGCGCCAGCAGCGTCAATTCCCAGCTGATTTGCGTCGACATAACAATCAACACCGCGCAGCCCATCACCAGCGAATCCACCAGCGTTAATACGCCCTCGCCTGCGGCAAACACCACGCGATCGACATCGTTGGTGGCTCGCGCCATTAAATCCCCAGTGCGGTGGCGCAGGTAAAACTCGGGATGCTGGCGGCTTAACTGGCGGTAATAATCTTCGCGAAGTTCCACCGCGAGTTGGTAAGACGCGCCGAATAGCAGCACGCGCCAGACGTAACGCAACATGTAGACAACGACCGCGATGACCAGCATGACGCCAATCCACATCAGCACGTCGCTGCCTGAAAGTGTGTGTTGGGTGACGCCATCAACAATCACGCCCACAAGTTTAGGCGGCACAAGTTGCAGGATGGCAATGATAATCAGCAAGGCAACCGCCCCGAGATAGCGTCGCCATTCGCGGGTGAAGTACCAGCTTAGTTGAGCAAATAATCGCACGCAGTCAGATTCCTGAGAAATACTAGTGAAATGCTATTGAAGGCCGGGAGCGCGGGTTTCAACGCTCTAATGGCAAAGCCGTGGTGTATTTTATCTGTTCCATGGCAAAACTCGAAGTGACATCGCTTAAACCAGGAATACCGTTCACCAGCCGTTTGTAAAAATCGTCGTATCGTTTCATGTCTTCTACCTGCACACGCATCAGGTAGTCATACTCCCCTGCCATACGCCAGAAACCCAGCACTTCGGGCATTTCGGCAACCACTGATACAAATTTGCAATACCACTCACTGCTGTGATGCTGGGTTTTAATGAGCACAAAAGCGGTCAACCCAAGGCCCAGTTTTTCGGGATCGAGTAATGCGACTTTCGCCCGGATAACACCGTCGTCTTCAAGCCGTTTCAGGCGTTTCCAGCAGGGGGTGGTGGTCAGATTAACGGCATCAGCGAGAGCCTGCAAAGAGAGGGTGCAGTCGATTTGCAACAAGGATAGCAGCTTACGGTCAATTTTATCTAACATGGCGACCTCAGGGAGAAATTTTTTCTCCATTTAATTCCCTGAGAAGGCTAAAAGGCAACTTTTTTATCCTGTTTTTGCATTACTCTAAGCACAAATAGACAAACGGATACGACCATGACCAGCAACTGGGTAAACCACGCTATTAGCGAAATTAACGCCGATTACCAACGCTCCGCCGATACACATTTGATTCGCCTTGCGCTGCCTGGTTTCCCCGGTATTCAGCTGTACCTGAAAGATGAAAGCACACACCCGACCGGCAGCCTGAAACATCGCCTGGCGCGCTCGCTGTTTTTGTACGGTTTGTGTAACGGCTGGATTAAAGAAGGCACCACGATTATTGAAGCGTCTTCCGGTTCAACTGCTGTGTCCGAGGCCTATTTTGCCCGTCTGCTAGGTCTGCCGTTTATCGCAGTCATGCCAGCCTGCACCGCAAAACGCAAAGTGGAACAAATCGAGTTTTATGGTGGTCGTTGCCATTTCGTGGAGAGCGCGTGTGAAATCTACGCCGCATCTGAAATGCTGGAGCGCGAACTGAACGGCCATTATATGGACCAGTTTACTTACGCTGAACGTGCCACCGACTGGCGCGGCAATAATAACATTGCCGACAGTATTTTCCGCCAGATGGAACATGAACCGCATCCGGTCCCGGAATACGTGGTGATGAGCGCGGGAACAGGCGGCACATCGGCCACTATCGGTCGCTATTTACGTTATCAGGGTTATCCAACAAAACTGACCGTTGTGGACCCACAAAATTCAGTGTTTATGGATTACTGGCAGAACCGGGATTGTAGCTTACGCAGCGCCGTGGGTAGCAAAATCGAAGGGATTGGTCGCCCGCGCTGCGAGCCTTCGTTTATTCCGGATGTGATTGACGACATGATGCGCGTGCCAGATGCCGCCAGTATTGCCACCATGCAATGGCTGGAAACTATTCTGGGTCGTAAAGTTGGTGCCTCCACCGGGACGAATATGTGGGGCGTACTGCAACTGGCTGCGCGTATGCGTGACGAAGGACGTACCGGTTCGATTGTGACGCTGCTTTGTGATAGCGGCGAACGTTATCTGGAAACCTATTACAACGCGGAATGGGTGAAGGCGAATATCGGGGATTTGCGACCAGCTCAAGCGGAGATGGAAAAACTATTAACTGCCCCTTCCCCTAAATAATTCGAGTTACAGCAAGGCGGCAAGAGAGTTCATACCGATGAACTTACATGAGTAAGTGATTCGGGTGAGCGAGCGCAGCCAACACAGCTGTAGCTTGAAGTATGACGGGAGAAAAAAGAGGCCGGGTATATGCCCGGCCTGCTGCAAGGTCTCGTCATTCGGGGGAATAAGTGAGATTTGGTGTATCCAGCCAATGCGTCAAATAATGAGAAACTGCCTGCTTGTTACAGTGACCAATAACAGGTAAATGCGGTAAATCTGCTTTCAGTTGCGCCATCGCGTTGCCCATGATCAAACCATGGCCCACGCTTGAGAGCATTTCGCGGTCGTTCATCGCATCGCCAAACGCCATACAATCTTTCATCGTCAGGCCAAGATGCTGACTTAATACATTCAGCGCCGAGCCTTTATTGCAGCCTGTCGGTAACACTTCCAGGCAATCTACTGCCGAGAAACAAAGAAACGCTTTATCGCCCAATGCTTCATTCAACTGGATTTTCAAACGGCGCAGATCGTCATGATCGCCACAGAAACAGATCTTCGTCACCTGATGTGAAGGTAAACGCTTAAGATCCGTCAGGCGGTATTTGAAACCGCTGTAGACATGCGCTCGCAGTAATTCAGGGATCTCGTTTTGCGTCATCCACCCGGTATCGTTAAATACATGCATGCTCGCCTGGGTTTCCCAATGGCTGTGCAGGACAATTTCTGCCGCTTCCGGGGCAAGATCTTGCCTGTGCAACAACTCTCCTTCCGTCGAATGGATGCGCGTCCCGTTTCCGGTAATTAAAAATGCCTCGAGTGATAACGTGCCCAGAATATGGCGCATTTCCAGCACATGGCGACCGGTAGCAAACGCGAGAGTCATTTGGCGTTCTTCCCGCAGTCGGTTCAGGGTGCGTAGCGTTTCATCACCCAAATGGTGATTGGGCATTAACAACGTACCATCCATATCAAATGCAGCCAGACGAGCCATGTTTACTCCGATTTGTGACATCTAAAACACTGCTGGCAGTATCACCTGGCATATACGGAACTAATAGTGAATACTTTTTAAAAATTGTTCCGGGTTTATCTCATGCGCTTGTTAAATCGACTCAATCAGTTTCAACGTTTGTGGCAACCCTCTGCGGGAGAACCTCAACAAGTTACGGTGGCTGAACTGGCGGCGCGCTGTTTTTGCAGCGAGCGTCATGTGCGGACTTTGCTTAACCAGTTGCAGGACGCGGGCTGGCTGACGTGGCATGCACAGTCAGGGAGAGGAAAACGCGGCACGCTGAGTTTCCTGGTCACGCCTGAAAGCGTGCGTTCAGGCATGATGGAACAGGTTCTGCACAAGGGACAACATCAGAATGCGCTGGAGCTGGCACAAATTGCGCCTGAACAGTTACGCCAGCTGCTGCAACCGTTTCTCGGCGGGCAGTGGCAAAACGATACTCCAACGCTGCGTATTCCGTATTACCGGCCACTGGAACCCTTGCAGCCGGGGTTTCTGCCTGGCCGCGCCGAACAACATTTAGCCGGGCAAATCTTTGCCGGACTGACCCGATTCACCTCAAATAGCCCGGTTCCGCAGCCCGATCTCGCCCATCACTGGCAAGTATCGGAAGATGGTTTGAATTGGTATTTCTTCATACGCTCCACATTGCACTGGCACAATGGGGAGCCGGTGGAAACGACGCAATTACAGCAACGGTTGATGATGCTTTTGACACTTCCGGCAATGCGACGCCTGTTTGTCAGCGTAAGAAGCATCGAACTGACCCATACACAGTGCATCCGTTTTATTCTGCATACCCCTGATTACTGGCTGGCTCACCGACTGGCAAGTTATTGCAGCCGTCTGGCACATCCTGAAGATAACCAAATGGGATGCGGGCCATTTCGACTCAGCAGCTTTAAAGAAAATCTGGTGCGCATTGAAAGTTTCGAGTCCTACCATCTCTGCCATCCGCTGCTTAAAGCCGTGGAATACTGGATTACTCCACAGCTTTTCGATACTGAACTGGGCACCAGTTGCCGCCATCCGGTGCAAATCGCCATCGGGCAGCAAGATGAACTGGTACATCTAAGGCCCGTCAGCAACAGTATCAGCCTTGGGTTTTGCTATCTGGCGGTCAAACAAAACAGCAATTTGTCTCCGGAGCAGGCACGTTTCCTGATGCAGATAATTCACCAGCAGCAGTTGATCGCCAGCCTGCCGGTAGATGAATCGCTGATCACCCCAAGCGTTGAGATGATCCCCGGCTGGAAGATCCCCGAGTGGGACTCATGTAAAACCGTCCCCCTGCCACCGCGATTGACACTGCTGTATCATTTGCCGGTTGAGTTACATGTTATGGCGCAACAGTTGAAAACCCATCTGGCTGATTTAGGCTGCGAACTGAATCTGGTCTTTCACGACGCCAAAAACTGGACGGGTTGCGAAGCCCTGGTACAGGCCGATTTAATGATGGGCGACCGCTTGATTGGCGAAGCTCCGGTTTACACGCTGGAGCAGTGGTTACGCAGCGATGTTATCTGGCCTGCTATTCTCACGGAAACTCAGTACACCCATCTGCAAGCCACGCTTGATGCCGTACAAGTTCACCCTGAAGAGAGCGCCCGTCATGTCGGGTTGCAGGAAGTGTTCAGCGCGTTAATGCGCGATGCGATAGTGTCGCCGCTGTTTAATTACCGCTACCAAATCAGCGCGCCGCCAGGCGTTAACGGCATTGAGTTGAATGCCTGGGGCTGGTTCGATTTTACGCAAGCATGGTTGCCACCGCCGACAATGGTGTGAAGAAGCTGGGCAGCCAATACGTCCACGCGTTACCATATATTTTTAAGTGATTAACAGGATTACTCATGAAACGTGCAGTTGTCGTCTTTAGTGGTGGCCAGGATTCCACAACCTGCCTGATTCAGGCCTTACAGCAATATGATGAAGTCCATTGTGTGACGTTTGATTATGGCCAACGCCACCGCGCTGAGATTGACGTTGCCCGCGAATTAGCGCTGAAATTAGGCGCTCGTGCCCACAAAGTTCTGGATGTCACATTGCTGAACGAACTGGCTGTCAGCAGCCTGACGCGCGATAACATTCCTGTGCCTGATTACGACCCGCAAGAAAGCGGCATTCCCAGCACCTTCGTTCCAGGGCGCAATATTTTGTTCCTGACGCTGACCGCAATTTATGCGTATCAGGTTGAAGCCGAAGCGGTTATTACGGGCGTTTGTGAAACAGATTTCTCTGGCTACCCGGATTGTCGCGATGAGTTTGTGAAAGCGCTGAACCATGCTGTCAGCCTCGGTATGGCTCGTGATATCCGTTTTGAAACTCCACTGATGTGGCTTGATAAAGCAGAAACCTGGGCGCTGGCTGATTACTGGCAGCAACTGGAACTGGTGCGTAACGACACGCTGACCTGCTACAACGGGATTCAGGGCGACGGATGTGGTGAATGTGCGGCCTGTCACTTACGAGCTAACGGCCTGAACCACTATCTGGCGGATAAACCCGCGGTAATGGCGGCGATGAAAAAGAAAACCGGCCTCAAATAATTCAATGGGCGTGGTGTTTACCACGCCTTTACTGATCCCGCTATTCCATCATTTGCACGAGTTTCTCGCGCAATTCCCCTTCCAGCGGAACCGACTTCTGCGTTTTCAAATCAATGCAGACGAAAGTCAGCAGCGCATCTGCCACTATCTCACCTTCTGGTTCCAGCTTCACAACCTGACTCAATACGCCGCTTTTGCCGTTGAGTTGCTGCAAGCTACTTTCGATGCGTAGCAAATCACCCAATACCGCAGGGCGGCGATAGTTAATATTGATATTGACCACGATGAACGCGATGTTGTGTTCCGTCATCCACTGGAAACCAGCCGTATTTTCCAACCCTTCCCAACGAGCCTCTTCAAGGAACTCAAGGTAGCGGGCGTTGTTTACGTGCTGGTAAACATCCATGTGATAACCACGGACTTTGATATGTGTCTGCATAGCGCTAAAACCCTATCTCTAATTTTAATAGTCAGGTGAGGTAAACAGGCCATACGCAACTGGTATGACCTGTTTTTAGCATAGCAAACTTTCTACGCTACGCGAGCGTTCAGCACTAAGCGTTAAAGCTTAATGTGAGACAGATTGCGTTCTACCAACGCACTGCCAATCCCTGGCACCTCCTGAAGCTGTTCGAGCGCTTTGAATGGACCATATTCTTCGCGGTAGCTCACAATAGACTGCGCCTTTTTCAAGCCGACGCCGTTCATTGCCTGCGCCAGCGCTTCCGCACTGGCGGTGTTAATACTCACTACGCCATCGTCAGCATCGCCGGGTTTAGCAACCGTTACGGGAGTGGCTGGGGTTTTATCAGTGTGTTGTTGTGCTGTGTCGTTTTTAACGACAGCCGGTGCGGCTGCAGCCGGGGTACATGTGCTTGCGCCAATAAGTGCCACGGCAATACACATTGCTTTAAGTCCGGTTTTGAATCCTGTTTTCATGCTGTTTCTCCTTGTGTGTTGACAGCGAGGCCACCTTACTCGGGGAAAAAAACAGGAACAATTGGCAATCTTCAAATGTGGAAAAGGCCGCGAAAGCGGCCTTTGATTGTTGCAGAGCGTTGCAGAGCGTTGCAGTTTACTGCGAGTAATCTCGAAGAGTATTACTGCTGTTCGATGCTGTCGCCCATCTTAATTTTCGCTTCTTTGCGCAGACTGGTCATCAGCGCTTCGAAAGAGATTTGCGCATTGTTCTGGGTAATCCCCTGAACCATCGCTTTTTTCTGCTCAGCTGGCATATCACCGGCTTTCACTTCATCCACAGCCAGCAGAACGACGTTGCCCTGCATGTCGTTAGCCACGCCATAAGAAGGTTTGTCCTTGGCAGGTAACGGCAGTGAGAAGGCCGCCTGGCTGATAGGATCCTGGCCTGTACGCACGACAGTTTTTGCCGTACCGAAGCTCAAGCCCGCAGCTTTCATCGCTTCATCGCCTTTGCCCATTTTCAGAGCATTCAGCGTTTTGTCAGCATCCAGTTTCGCTTGTTGTTCCGCTTTCTGGAATTTAACCTTCGCGATAACCTGGTCACGAACTTCCGCTAACGGTTTAATGGCTTCGGCTTTATGTTCAGCGATACGAATAACGAACGCACGATCACCATCAACAGTGATGATGTCAGAGTTCATACCCGGAGTTCCATTCGCACCCACCAGACCACCATTGAAAATGGCATCGGAAACAGGCTTGAAGTTCAGCTCTGCCGGTAAGTTATCGTGACCGAACCAGCCAGTCTCAACCGCTTTAACGCCAGCCACTTTTTCAGCACTTGCCAGAGATTCGTTATCGTTGCTTGCCGCGTCGCTCACTTTTTGTTGCAGCGCGTAATAAGCATCAACTGCTTTATCTTGCTTCACTTTCGCTGCAATCACGTCTTTAACTTCAGACAGCGGTTTGGTTTGCGCAGGCTGGATGTCATCAAGACGCACAACCAGGAAACCGACTGAAGATTTGATAACACCGGACAACTGGCCTTTGTCTTTCAGACCGGCATTTTTCAGCTCATCAGGAGTGGTACCTGACTCCAGCCAACCCATGTCACCGCCGTTACGGGCAGAGATGATGTCGGCAGATTTTTCTTTTGCCAGGGCCGCGAAGTCACCACCTTTATTCAGTTCATCCAGAACCGCTTTAGCTTCTGCTTCAGTTTTGGTCTGAATCACGCTGTAACGGTTACGTTGAGGTTGAGTGAACTCGTCCTGATGCTGGTCGTAGTAGGACTGAATATCTGTATCCGCCACTTCAACTTTCTGAGAAGCGGCATCAAGCATGATGTAGCTTACTTTGAACTGTTCAGGGGCGATGTATTGGTTTTTGTTTTGCTCGTAGCTGGTGTTGATTTCCTGCTCGGTCACTTCTTGCTTCGCTGCCAGAGCATTCACATCAATGGTCGCTTCACGAACAACACGTTGCTGTGATACCAGGGCTGCCAGCTCGTCAGTTTCACCTGCCAGCATGAAATCAGTACCGACAACGGCGTTGATCAACTGCTGCGTCGTTAGCTGGTTACGCAGCGCTTGTGCATATTGGTCAGCAGTCATCCCCATGTTGTTGATGATTGCGGTATAACGGGCGTTATCAAATTTACCGTTATTCTGGAAAGCGGGCTCTTTGAAGATAGCGAGTTTGATTTGTTCGTCGCTAATGCCAAGACCAAGATGTTTGGCGTATTGATCCATTAACGCTTCATCAATCAGGCGTGACAGCACTTGCTGGCGCATCTGCTTGATGTAGCCTTCATTGCCAGCCAGTACAGAGAATTGTTCGCCAAGTTGCTGCTGTTGGCGATTACGTTCGCTGGCAACGGCATTTTCAAACTGACCACGGCTGATTTCCTGGCCATTCACTTTTGCGGCGTAGTTGGCACTTCCGCCAATCAGGTATCCACTCACGCCAGTCAAAATGAATGACACGATAATGATCCCGAAAATTATCTTGATTACGAGGCTGTTGGCCGCCGTACGTAAATTGTCCATCATGGTGTAACAACACTCCACTGTAGTGTGAATGGTAAACCCAGCGCAGTCGCTAAATGGGCATCCCTGAATACGCGTACTGCTGTGCCGCTGCGTGCAAGCGGGTATTGTGACAAGAAAACAGGTTCAAATCATCAAACATGCGCAAAATTAACAGCCATGCATAAAAAAAGGCACATCTAACGATGCGCCCTGACCTAACTTTACTAGATTAACCTTGCCCTGAAGCGGACGATAAATCAGTTAACCGCTTCTTTCAGCGCTTTACCAGCACGGAACCCTGGGACTTTTGCAGCAGCGATAGTGATTTCTTTACCGGTCTGAGGGTTACGGCCTGTACGGGCAGCACGCTCTTTAACAGCAAAGGTACCAAAGCCAACCAATGCCACGTCTTCCCCAGATTGCAGAGATTCGGTAACAGAAGCAATCACAGCGTCTAATGCACGTCCAGCCGCGGCTTTAGAAATATCAGCACCTGCGGCAATTTTGTCTATCAGTTGAGATTTATTCACTCTTCTCTTCCTCTCTTTATAATTTATATCGCACCAGTATCCTTCAAAGTGCGACCGCGCAGCAGTTATATCAGGCCTGTCATGCCCTTACAACACCCGTTGTTAATGGCACGCATCACCAGCAGTCTAAAGTAGCGATACAAAAAAAAGCTGGCAAGTGACAATTCACCAGCCAGCTCTGATTTTATGCACTGAATATGCGTCAGGTCACTATTTTGCGGTGACGACCTGCATTCCGTAAGGCTCATTCTGCAAGGCAAGAGCCAAAACTTCCTCGATTCGCTTCACCGGATGGATATCCAGGTCGGCGAGAACGTTGTCAGGAATCTCTTCCAGATCACGTTTATTTTCATCCGGAATCAGAACAGTTTTAATGCCGCCACGGTGTGCCGCCAACAGTTTTTCTTTCAAACCGCCGATTGGCAGAACCTGACCACGCAGTGTGATTTCGCCGGTCATCGCCACATCTGCACGAACAGGATTACCTGTAAGGCAAGATACCAGCGCGGTACACATCGCAATACCCGCGCTTGGGCCATCTTTCGGCGTCGCACCTTCCGGTACGTGAACGTGGATGTCGCGTTTTTCATAGAAATCAGCATTGATGCCTAATTTCTCTGCACGCGCGCGCACCACGGTCAGTGCAGCCTGGATAGACTCCTGCATAACTTCACCCAAAGAACCGGTGTAAGTCAGCTTGCCTTTGCCCGGCACACAGGCGGTTTCGATAGTCAGCAAATCACCGCCAACTTCGGTCCACGCAAGGCCTGTTACCTGACCTACGCGGTTTTCGCTGTCTGCACGACCATAGTCAAAGCGCTGCACGCCAAGGAAATCTTTCAGGTTATCGCCGTCGATTTCGATGTGTTTGAGCGTTTTATCCAGCAGCAACTGTTTAACCGCTTTACGACACAGTTTGGAAATTTCACGTTCCAGACTACGCACACCTGCTTCACGCGTGTAGTAACGAATGATGCCGGTAATAGCGCTATCGTGAACGGTAATTTCGCCCTTTTTCAGCGCGTTGCGTTCAATTTGCTTGGTCAGCAGGTGTTGTTTAGCAATATTCAGTTTTTCATCTTCGGTGTAACCGGACAGACGAATCACTTCCATACGATCCAGCAATGGTGCCGGAATATTCATGGAGTTGGACGTTGCTACAAACATCACATCGCTGAGATCGTAATCCACTTCCAGATAATGGTCGTTGAACGCCACGTTCTGTTCTGGATCAAGCACCTCAAGCAGAGCAGATGCCGGATCGCCACGCATGTCAGAAGACATTTTGTCGATTTCATCCAACAGGAATAATGGGTTTTTAACGCCCACTTTCGCCATTTTCTGAATCAGTTTACCCGGCATGGAACCGATGTAAGTACGACGGTGCCCACGAATTTCAGCTTCGTCACGTACGCCACCCAAAGCCATGCGCACATATTTACGTCCTGTCGCACGTGCGATGGACTGACCCAGTGAGGTTTTACCTACACCTGGAGGCCCTACCAGGCACAAGATTGGCCCTTTGAGCTTGTTAACGCGGCTCTGGACTGCGAGGTATTCCAGGATACGATCTTTCACGCGCTCAAGGCCGTAGTGATCGGTATCGAGGACTTCCTGCGCCTGACGCAGATCTTTTTTCACTTTACTGCGCGCATTCCATGGAACCTGCACCATCCAATCAATGTAACCACGAACCACGGTAGCTTCCGCAGACATTGGCGACATCATTTTCAGTTTTTGCAATTCCGCTTCGGTTTTTTCACGCGCTTCTTTCGGCATTTTAGCCGCGTCGATTTTGCGTTTTAGCGCTTCGTTTTCATCTGGCGTGTCGTCCATTTCGCCGAGTTCTTTCTGAATGGCTTTCATTTGCTCGTTCAGATAGTACTCACGCTGGCTCTTTTCCATCTGCTTTTTAACGCGGTTGCGAAT
>Ga0160439_1000605_pt1 | contig 14583 bp, 6 predicted proteins | sample HID1975M_E0MG_FD_108201 | JGI IMG/M metagenome (GOLD analysis project Ga0160439, IMG submission 108201) | Enriched soil microbial communities from UW Madison campus, WI, USA - HID1975M_E0 MG | ecosystem: Environmental > Terrestrial > Soil > Unclassified | place: USA: Madison, Wisconsin... | reverse complement strand
GCGAAGCACGAGACCACGGTGAGCCGGCGCGCGGTCGAGCCGAGCGCGTCGAGCAGCAGGGCGTCGCCGCCGGGCGCGCTGACAGGGCCGAACGTGTGCAGCACACGGCGGTGGGGCGTGCGCCCCAGGCCGAGCGTGAGCACGACGGCGTCGCGGCGCAGCCCGCCGACGTTCGTGAGGTCGGTGACCACGAAGGGCTCGGTGCGGCCGGAGTCGAAGAAGGCGGCCAGCGCGGGGTTGGTGCGGACCTCGGAGAGCACGGCCTCGCGGACCGCCTCGGCGTGGGCCGGGGTCACGGTCACGACGGCCAGTGACTCGTCGGCCCGCATGAGGGCGTGGTCCAGCACGAGCTCGAGGACGCGGTCGACCTCGGCGGTCGTCGTCGCGACCATGCCGGACTCGCCGTCCGGCATGCCGGTGCCGTCGACGACCTCGACGTGCACGAGCGGCACCTGCTGCGGCAGCGGGAGCGCGCTGAGCACGCCGTCGTAGCCGTGCTGCGCGAGGAACGCGGTCAGGTAGGGGTCGCGACGCGAGGCGCGGGCGTGCAGCGCGACGCTCGGCAGCACGCCGGCGAGCTCGCGGACCGCGGAGCCCGAGGCGCAGCGTGCGTCGCCGACGACGACGACCTGGCGGCCGCGCGCGACCGCGGCGAGCGCGACCTCGACGGGCAGGTGCGCGGCGGAGTCGATGAGGACGAGGTCGACGGTGCGCGACGGCGGCAGCACCTGCGGCACGAGCATCGGGCTCGCCGCGATGACGGGCCGCAGGCGGCGCGCGACGTCGGGGTGCCGGCCGAACGTGTCGCGCAGCGACGTGAGCCGCTCCTCGACGAGCTCGGCGAACAGGTCCTCCGCCTGGGCGCGGTGCTGGCGCAGGACGGTGCCCACGTGGGCCACCGCACCGGCGAGGACCGGCCCGGACAGGCGGTCGACGTGCTCGCGGTCGAGCCGCACGTACTGCGCGGCCAGGGCGCCGAGCGTCGCGCCGTCGTACCCGGCGAGCGTCGGCTCGGCCGTGAGGATCTGCTCGATGACCGTGCTCCACCAGGCCAGGTCGAGCTCGGCGACCGCCAGCGTCGGATCTACGGACCGGTCGGCGAGGTCGTCGACCAGCGCACCGAGGCCCGCACCGCGCAGGCGGTGCAGCAGGCCCGTGCGGTCGGGCAGCGTCTCGAGCGCGCCCACGCCGGCGCGCAGGCGACTCAGCCGCTCGATGAGCGCCGGCAGCGCCAGGGTGCTCAGCGCGCCGCCGTCGGGCGTGCCAGCGAGCACCTCGTCGAGCGCGTCGAGGTCGACGCGGATCGCGGCGAACTCCTCCTCGATCTGCTCGAGGCCGTCGGGCAGGCGCGGCCAGCCGCCGCCCGGGCAGTGCGCGTGCCAGATCTGCCGCTGCTCGGCGACCTCCAGCAGCGCGCCGTGCAGGTCCGCGACCGGGCGACCCGGCCGCACCATGTCCTTGGCCTGCTTGCGCAGCCGACGACGCACCACGGCGCCCATCTCGACGCCGTGCTCGTCGCGCCACTGCGAGGTCGCGGTCGCCGCCACGAGGTCGGACGCGGTGCGCTCGAAGACGATCGGCTGGAACACATCGAGCGCCGCGCGGACGCCGTCGAGCATCGTGAGCTGCTCGGCCCACGCCGCGAGGGTCGTCGCCTTGGTCAGCCCGGTCTCGTGCGCGACCTGCTCGGTGCGCTCGACGAGCATCGGGAGCGCGGAGTCGAGCAGGCGCTCGAGGCGGCGGACGGCCACGTCGGCATCCGCGCGGGTGCGCAGGTCGGCGCCGTACCAGGGGGTGTCGCCGGGCCGCACGCGGAACGCGCCGAGCTCGCCGACGCGCGTGAGCAGGGCGCCGAGCTCCTCGCGCTGGGTGGCGTCCAGCACGCGCGCGACGTCCGGTGCGAGGCGGACGGTCGTGCGCGGGGTCGGCCGCGTCGAGGTGAGCCGGGCCAGCTGCTGCAGCGCGTCGTAGGCGGACACGCCCCACGGCTCGCGCGGCGCGTGCAGTCCGACGACGTAGCCGCGCAGCTGCTCGCGGTGCGCGACGAGCTCCGAGCGCAGCGCGTGCAGGCCGTGCGGGTCGACGGCCGGCGCCTCGAGCGTCATCGCGCCGAGCAGCCGCCGCGAGGCGGCCGTGCGCCAGCCGGCCTCGGGGGCGACGTCGAGGACGAGGTCTCCCAGGCCGAGGTGCTCGAGCCGCTCGACGAGGGCCGTCGCGGACCGGCGGTGGCCGGGGACGTACAGGACGGTCCGGCCCGACGCGGCGGCGTCGGCGACCAGCGCCGCCAGGGTGCCGGTCACGTCGGAGCCCGTGGGCGCGTCGACGAACAGGTGCGTGCCGGTCGCGACCACGTCGAGCACGTGCTGCTGCGCCGGGTCGAGGTCGCCGACTCCGCGCTCGAGGGCGGGGTCGCGGTCGCCGACGACGGGCGCGGGCAGCGCGCGGCCGACGAGCTGCTCGGCGTCGACACCCGCGAGCGCCGCGATGACCTCGTGCCGGTCGAGGCTGCCGGCGAGCTGGTCGAGGTCGTCGACGAGCACCTGGCCCGGGTGCACGAACGCACCGACGACGACGCGCTCCGCGAGCGCGAAGTCCTCGAGGACGGCCTCGCCCAGCGACGCGAGCCGCTGCAGGGCCGCGCGCGGGTCGAAGCCCGACGGCGTGAACGCGCCGCGGGCGACCGCGCCGGGGTCGAGCAGCGCACCGCGTGAGCGCAGGGCGCGAGCCAGGACCGGGTTGACCTCGAGCGACGGCTCGAGGGCGAGCTCGTAGTCGGCCTCGCCCGAGCCGCGGGCGCGCAGGGTCACCGGGCGCAGCAGGACGGGGGCGCGGACCGTGCGCGGCGAGCGGTCGACGGGCTCGTCGTCGGCGCGCTGACGCTGGCGCGTGACCGACGCGAGCGCGCCGACGTCGTCCTGCGCGGAGTCGGCCGCGGTGCGCTCGGTCCAGGTCGCCACGCCGATGGCCAGCGACGTGGGGGCGATGCCGTACTGCTGCGCGTAGGAGGCCGAGCGTGCGCTGACCGCGCGGGCGCGTCGTCGGGCGGTCGAGAGTGCCGAGCCCTCGCGCACGAGGTTGGACAGGCGGGTCTCCCGCCCGGCGAACAGCTGCGCCATGCCCGACGGGTGCGCGGCCGACAGGTCGAGCGCGGCCTCGCCGAGGAGCTCGACGTCCGCCAACGTGGATCCGCCCGCGGCCTCGACCAGCGCGGCGCGCCACGTGGCGACGGCACCCTCGACGAGCTCGTCGGCGGACGGGGGCTCGACGAGGACGACGGCAGGGTTGTCGGTGACGGGAGCGTGCACCTGGCCCGGTGTGGCTCCCGTGCCGGGCGCGCGCGCAGGAACGGTCACTCGTCGACGGTAACCGCGGGCCGTCCGCCAGCCGCGCAGACACTCCCGCACGCCGCGATTCCCGCGCCGATCCGCGCCGATCCTTCGTTCATCACGGTGATCTCACCTCAGCACGGGCCTTACAACCCCCGTGCTCATCGGCAATCCCCGTGATGACACCGGCACCCCCGCGCGGGGGTGAGTACGGGCGGGTATCAGGTAGCTGGGCGAGGCGGCGCGGGGCCGCCTCGCGGGCGCCGCCCGGGAGCGGGCAGCGGATCGGGCGGGCGCTGGAGCGCGGCCGCGGGAATGTGCGAAGGGCGGGACCGCGTGGTCCCGCCCTTCGGAAGTAGACGACGGTGCGCACCGCGCAGGGGGCAGGCGATGCGCACCGTCAGGTGTGAGTCTGCGCCACCGAACGCCTTCTGGTCAAACGTCCAAAGCACTCGACCGGGTGATTCTGCAGACCTCCGAGCAGCCTGTGAATCGCCTATCAGGACCACCCGACGAAGCTCCGTGCTGGACCGCTCCAGATCACCACCCGGCGCGCGGGCTTGCCGAGCCTGTGACCAGCGGATTCACCCATTCGAGTGCCGAAAGGGTGCCCCGGGCAGCGGAGCGCTCGCCGCCCGGGGCGCACGCCGATGTCGGACTCGTCCGATCGGGCCCACGGCTTCATCCAGCCGCCGGTTGCCCGTCACCCACGCGATGCCTGGACGTCGGCTGCGCGCGGGACCGTCTGTCCGGCCGCACGGAGCGGACCGCCGCCCGAGCGTGCTCGTGGACGGCACGCCGGTCGGCCAGCCCGCAACCCCAGCACGCACGCACCCGAACCGGACGGAGACCATGAGCGCGACGATCGAGGCGCCGCGCGCGATCCCGCCGGCGGCCGCCCGTGAGTCCGACGAGCCGGACGTGCCGCGCCGGCTCGGCACCCGTCGGTCGGCGAGCGACAAGGCGTTCCGGGCAGTCCTGCTCACCAGCGGCGCCGCCGTGCTCGCGATCATGGGCTTCGTCGGCGCGTTCCTGCTGCTGCGCGCGTGGGACGCCCTGAGCCAGGCCGGCTGGAGCTTCCTGACCACGCAGGCGTGGGAGCCGGACTCGGGCAACTTCGGCATCGCCGCGATCCTGGTCGGCACGATCCTCATCGCGACGGTGGCGGTCGTCGTCGCGGTTCCGCTCGCGCTGGGCGTCGCGCTTTACATCAGCGAGTACGCGCCGACGAGGATCAAGCAGAGCCTGGTCAGCATCGTCGACCTCATGGCCGCCATCCCCTCGGTCGTCTTCGGCCTGTGGGGGTTCTTCTTCCTGCAGGGTCGGATCACGGACCTGGCGCGGTGGCTGTCGACGACGTTCGGCTGGTTCCCGCCGTTCCAGGTGCCCGGCTCGGACCCGAGCGACCCGCTCGCGACCGCGACGGTCTACACGTCGTCGACGTTCATCGCGGGCCTGGTCGTCGCGATGATGATCGCGCCGGTCGTCGCCTCGATCATGCGCGAGGTCTTCACGCAGGCGCCGGTCGGCGAGCGGGAGGGCGCGCTCGCGCTGGGCTCGACCCGCTGGGGCATGATCCGCCGCGTCGTCCTGCCCTACGGCAAGGGCGGCATCATCGGCGGCACGATGCTCGGCCTGGGCCGCGCGCTCGGCGAGACGATCGCGGTCTACATGATCATCTCGCCGGTCTTCGCGATCCAGTGGCACGTGCTGGCGAACGGCGGCAGCTCGGTCTCCTCGCTCATCGCGCTGCGGTACGGCGAGTCGACCCCGTTCGGCATGTCGGCCCTCATGGCGGCCGGGCTCGCCCTGTTCCTCATGACGCTGGTCATCAACTTCGCGGCCTCGTCGGTCGTGGCCCGGTCCCGGTCGGGGGCGAGCAGCTGATGACCACCCTGGCCCCCGCGCGCACCGAGGTCCGCCGCCAGCTCACCGGCATCCGGGTCTCCGACCTGCTCAACCTGTGCGGCGCAGGAGCGGCGGCGATCGCGCTGACCGCCCTGCTCAGCAGCCAGCTCGCCCCGATCACCAGCCCGCTCGGGTTCGTCGCCGTGGCCACGGCGGTCTTCCTGGCGCTGTACGCCCTGCTCGTCTCGCTCACCGAGCGCGGGGTCGCCGTGCGCGACCGCCTCGTGACCGTCGTCGTGCACGGCCTGGCCTTCACGCTGCTCGCGGTGCTCGTGTTCATCGTCGTGTTCACGTTCGCGCGCGGCGCGAGCGCGCTGCCGCACCTGAACTTCTTCACCGACGACATGGCCCAGGCCGGCCCGCTCGACCCGCTCGACGTGGGCGGCATCGCGCACGCGATCGTCGGCACGCTCATCCAGATCAGCATCGCGCTGGCCATCACGATCCCGCTGGGCCTGCTCACCGCGGTGTTCCTCAGCGAGATGCCGGGCCGGTTCGCGCGCCTGGTGCGCACCGTCGTCGAGGCCATGACCGCGCTGCCGTCCATCGTCGCCGGCCTGTTCGTCTACGCGACGTTGATCCTGGCCCTCGGCGTCCCGAAGTCCGGCCTCGCCGCGGCCACCGCGATCAGCATCATGATGCTGCCGATCATGGTCCGGTCCTCCGACGTGGTCCTGCGCCTGGTGCCGGGCACGCTCAAGGAGGCGTCGTACGCGCTGGGCGCCGGGCAGCTCCGCACGGTCTGGCAGGTCGTCCTCCCGACGACGCGCTCCGGGCTGACCACCGCGGTCATCCTCGCCACCGCACGCGGCATCGGCGAGACCTCCCCCGTGCTGCTCACCTCGGGCTTCACGGCCGCGATGAACACCAACCCCACGCAGGGCCCGATGGTCAGCCTGCCGCTCGCGATCTTCCAGTTCGTGAAGTCGCCCGAGCCGACGATGGTCGCGCGCGGGTTCGGCACGGCCGCCGTGCTCATGCTGCTCGTGCTGACCCTGTTCGTCGTCGCGCGCGTCGTCGGCGGAAGCAACCCGCTGAAGAAGGACGCCCGACGACGGGCCCGCGAGCAGCAGCGCCGCGCCCGAGCCGACCAGCGCGCCCGCCGCGCGAAGCGCACGTCCCGCCCCGCACGCACCGCCCAGCCCGTCCCCCAGGAGCAGTCATGAGACGCGCCCTCGCCCCCCTGCTCTCGGCAGTCCTGCTGCTGACCCTCGGCGCCACGCCGGCCGCGGCCGAGTCGTTCGTCCCGGTCAACGGCGCGGGCTCGTCGTGGAGCTCCAACGCCGTCGACCAGTGGCGCCGCAACGTCGAGCAGTACGGCATGCGGATCAACTACGCGAGCACCGGCTCGTCCGACGGTCGCAACCAGTTCAAGGCCGGCACGGTCGACTTCGCGATCACCGAGATCCCCTACGGGCTCAAGGACGGCGGCGTCGTCGACACCCCGCCGAGCCGCGGCTTCGTCTACATGCCGATCGTCGCGGGCGGCACGGCGTTCATGTACAACCTGTCGGTCGGCGGCAAGCAGGTCACCAACCTGCGGCTCTCGGGCGACGTGGTGACCGGCATCTTCACCGGCACGATCACGAGCTGGGACGACCCCGCGATCGCGGAGGACAACCCGGGCCTCGCGCTGCCCAAGCGCAAGATCGTCCCGGTCGTCCGGTCCGACGGCTCGGGATCGACCGCGCAGTTCACGACGTGGATGGCCGCCCGGCACGGCAAGGCGTGGGACACCTACTGCGCGGCGGCGGGCCGCTCGACCCCGTGCGGCGTCACGAGCTCCTACCCGACGATCCCCGGCAAGGGCTTCGTCGCGCAGCCCAACTCGCAGGGCGTCGCGGGCTACGTCGCCCAGCGCGGCAACGTCGGCACCATCACCTACGTCGAGTACTCCTACGCGCTCAAGACCGGCTACCCCGTGGCCAAGGTGCTCAACGAGGCCGGCTACTACGTCGAGCCGACGGCCTCGAACGTCGCGGTCGGCCTGCTCGGCGCCAAGATCAACACCGACGAGAAGTCCCCGAAGTACCTGACCCAGGACCTCTCCGGCGTCTACACCAACGGCGACAAGCGCACGTACCCGCTCTCGTCGTACAGCTACATCGTCGTCCCGACGAGCACGCAGAACGGGTTCACCGCCGCCAAGGGCCACACCCTCGGCGCGTTCGCGAGCTACTTCCTGTGCGAGGGCCAGCAGCAGGCGGAGGTGCTCGGCTACTCGCCGCTGCCGGTCAACCTCGTCCAGGCGGGCCTCGACCAGGTGGGCAAGATCCCCGGGGCCGACGACGCGAACGTCGACATCAAGAAGTGCCACAACCCGACGTTCTCGGCCGACGGCAGCAACACGCTCGCCAAGAACGCGCCGCAGCCCTCGGAGTGCGACAAGCAGGGCAACGACCAGTGCGACAAGCCGACCGGCGGCGCGGCTCCCCCGCCCGGCAAGGGCGGGACACCGGACGGCGGCGGCACGAAGGGCACCGACGGCGGGACGAAGGACGGCGGCGGGACGAAGGGCACCGGCGGCGGCACGACCGGCACCACGGGAGACCCGGGCACGGACGGGACCAGCGGCGACGGCACGACGCCCGGCACCGACGGGTCCACCGACGGCGGCACGGGGACCGGCACCGGGACCGGGACGGGCGTCGCCGTCGCGGGCCCGAGCACGGGCGGCGGCCCGGTCGTCTGCTCGGACGACACCGGTCAGTGCACCAACGTCGTGTCGATGCCGATCGAGACCGAGGCGCGCTCGTCGGGCGCCATCAGCCCGCTCGCGGTCGTCGCCGCATGCCTGCTCCTCGTGGCGCTCGTCGTGGTCCCGCCGCTCGTCTCGCGCGGCGCGCAGGCCCGCAAGGCCCGTCGGTGAACGCCGCACGCGTGCGCCGCGCGGGCGCCTGGCTGACCGTCGTCGGCGTCACGGCGACGACGCTCGGCTCGGCCCTGCTGCTCGCCACGGGCAGCGCCGCCGCGGAGGCCGGGGACGACCCCGTCGTCGAGGCCGTCGAGGGCGGCTCGCAGGTCGTCCAGGCCTGGTCGGACCCGTCGCTCGTCGGCGAGCGCGACCGCACGGACCCCGACTACGCGACCTTCGCCAAGCTCGAGGTCACCGTCAGCCAGACGCGGAACCTCTCGCACCAGGGCGTGACGATCGACTGGAAGGGCGCGCGGCCGACCTCGACCGGCCGGTTCGCCACGGACTACCTGCAGGTCATGCAGTGCTGGGGCGACGAGGCGGACGGCCCGAAGCCTCAGCAGTGCCAGTGGGGAGCGCCCAACCCGAGCCTCAACACCTTGCTCGGCGACCGCACGGGCCTGCGCTCGCTCAAGCGCGGCGAGGACCCGCTGCAGGCGTACGACGCGGCCCACCTGGTGCCGCCGCCGATCACCAACCCGAACCTCAAGGCCTACACGGTGCCGTTCACGCCCGTGACCGGCGGCTCGGTCACCGACGTGGCCGACTACTTCACCGCGACGTCGAGCAACGAGATCACCGCGGCCCGCACGGGCGGCGACGGGACCGGCACGGCCAACATGGAGATCCAGACCTCCCTCGAGGCCCCGCACCTCGGCTGCGGGGAGACGCTCAAGAGCGGGTCGCCCCGCGCGTGCTGGCTCGTCGTCGTCCCGCGCGGGGAGACCGACGCCGACGGGACCTTCGCGGAGGACGCGTCGACCGGCAGCATCTCGGGTTCGCCCCTGTCGGCGACCGCGTGGTCGCACCGGATGGTCTTCCCGCTGCAGTTCGCGGCGATCGGCTCGTCGTGCGCGCTGGGCAACGCCGAGCAGCGCCTCGTCGGCGACGAGCTGTTCTCGGACGCGATGACCTCGTGGCAGTCCGCGCTGTGCGGCACGGGCACCACGTACGGCTACTCGCAGATCGGTGACGGCGAGGCCCGCGCGCAGCTGCTCAGCTCGGTCACGGGCGCGTCCGGCCTCGCGGTGGTCAACCGCCCGCTCGCGCCCCAGAAGCAGCGGCCGATCGTCTACGCCCCCGTGAGCCAGACGTCGCTCGTCGTCGCGTACACGATCGACCGGCAGTACACGCTGGGCAGCACCCTCGCGGGCCGCGACGGCACGGCGGTCGAGGACCTCGTGCTCAACGCCCGCCTGGTGGCCAAGCTGCTCACGCAGTCGTACCGCGCGGACGTGCCGGGCGGCGGATCCGGGAAGCCGTTGACCGACAATCCGCGCAGCATCGTCAACGACCCGGAATTCATCGCGCTCAATCCCGAGATGGCGCAATTCGTGCACACCGCGGCACCCGACGGACTGATGGTCGGGCTGGGGACCTCGGACGCCTATTCCGAGGTGTGGCGATGGATCATTGCCGACCCCTTTGCGCGGTCATTTCTCCAGGGCGAGCCCGACGAGTACGGCATGCGCGTCAATCCCGTCTACGAAGAGCTCGACCTCACGCACGACGACACGCTCGACAGCTTCCCCAAGGCGGACCTGAGCACCTACCAGCAGGACGAGACCGTCCCCGCGCCCGGCTACGGGACCCTGGACCTGCGGCCGTACACGAACGACATGGCGGACGCGGCGGGCCGCACGCAGAAGGCGAACTCGGGCGCGAAGATCGTCTGGGACCTGAACAAGGTCCCCCCCGTGTTCAACACCTCGGGCGCGCAGCTCCCGGGCCAGCGGTTCTCGCTCGCCATCACCGACCTGGTCTCGGCGCAGCGCTTCGGCCTGCGCACCGCGCGGCTCGTGAACGCCGCGGGGCAGTCGCTCGCGGCGACCGACGAGACGATGCAGAAGGCGGTCGACGCGATGGTCGACACCGCCGTGCCCGGTGTGGTCGCGACCGACCCGAGCGCGCGCGTCCGGGGCGCCTACCCGCTGACGCTCGTGAACTACGCGGGCGTCTCGCTGTGCTCCACCACCGCTGACCAGCGCAAGGACTACGCGGCCTTCCTCGACTACGCGGCCACGACCGGCCAGCGGCTCGGCGAGACCAAGGGCCTGCTCCCGCGCGGGTACCTGCCCCTCGACGACGCGCAGGTCACCGCGACCACCGACGTCGCGGCCGGGCTGACCGACGAGGGCGCGATCGCCACGACGTGCGGCACGGGCACCCCGAAGCCGACCGCGACGCCCACCGCGACCCCCACGCCGACGCCGACGGCCACGACACCGACGACGAACCCGACGAGCGACCCCGCCCCGGTGGCACCGCCGGCCACCACCCCGGACGCCCCGGCCCCCTCGGCCACCTCCACGACTCCGCCGGTCGACCCCGACACGGGCGAGACGACCCCCGGCGAGCCCCGGCTCACCGGCGGCGGACCCCTCGGCGCCGCCCGTCTCGGCATCGCCGGCTCGGTCGGCCTCGGTGCGGCGTGCGCCGTCACCGGACCGCTGCTCATGCGCCGCGGGCGCACGTTGGCGAGCCGCGAGGAAATGGGCGGATGGACGGGCGACTTCGTGTGACGAACGACCATCGTTTCCCTGTCCTTCGCTCAGCGTTGTCACAGCGTCCCTAGCATTCGGCCAGGCGCGGAATCGCGCCGATTCTCATGCCCATCCGCATTGCTCGGAGAGGAACAGTCAGATGAAGGTTTCTACCTTCGGAAAGTTCGGCCTGTGCGCCACGATGGCGGCACTCGCGCTCGGCACGGTCGTCGCGCCGGCCCAGGCGGACCCCGCCACCGGGACGTTCGGGACGCTCGTCGGCCTCGGCTCGGACACCACGCAGGCCGTCGTCGGCGGCCTGGCCACCGCGATCGGCGGCGGCGTCCTCGCCTCGTACGACGCGACCGGCAGCGGCACCGTCGTCACCCGCTCGGGCGGCGTCGCGATCCCCCGCGCCAACAACTCGGGCGGCGGGCGCGACCTGCTCCGCGTGGCCATCGGCCAGACCGAGACGGCCAACATCCCCGTCTTCAACTCCCCGACCGTCCCCGTGACGACCTCGGGCATCGCCGGCCAGGTCCAGTTCGCCCGCAGCTCGAGCGGCGCGGGCAGCGCCGACCAGGACCCCGCGGGCGTGCTGACCTACATCCCCTTCGCGGTGGACGCGGTCTCCTACGCCACGGCCCCCAACAGCGTCATCCCGACCGACCTGACCAAGGCCCAGATCGTCTCGATCTTCAAGGGCGAGCTCACGCAGGTCATCGTCAACGGCGCGAGCACGCACCTCGAGGGCGCGGCCTACGTGCCGGTGCCGGGCGACGTCGCCACCGCGATCACCACGTTCCTCCCGGCCGCCGGCTCGGGCACGCGCTCCTACTGGCTCGGCCAGGTGGGCATCACGGAGGCCAACATCTCCGCGGGCACCTACCCGAACCTCAAGGACAAGGACTTCGCGGGCGCCGCGGTGCAGGAGCACCAGGGTGGCTCGCTCGTCTCCGGCACCCCGACGCAGGACGCCGGCGCGATCGCGCCGTTCTCCATCGCGCAGTGGGTCGCGCAGGGCAACGCCAAGACGCCCGACCTGCGCGCCGGCGTCCGCATCAACGCCGTGAACGGCCAGCTGGCCACGACGGGTTCTGCGGGCTCGTTCGCGCTTAACCCGAGCTACAACGCGTTCACGCGCCCGGTCTACAACATCGTCCCGTCGATCCTCGCCGACGACCCGACGTCGCAGATCGCCAAGACCTTCGTCGGCTCGACGTCGCGGGTCTGCCAGGAGACCGGCACGATCACGGCGTTCGGCTTCGGTCTGCTCACGGGCGGCACGCAGTGCGGTGACACCACGACGCGCGCCTACAAGGCGTCGACGAGCGAGACCACGCTCGCGCTCTCGTCGGCCACGGTCGTCTCCGGCCAGAAGGTCACCGCGCACGTCACGGTGGGCTCGGTCGGCAACGGCGGCGGCACGGTCCGGCTGTACGACGGCACCACGCTGCTCGGCTCGGTCCCCGTCGCGGCGGGCGCCACGTCCGGCTCGGCGCAGATCACGACCTCGTCGACCGGCTCCCTGAACGTCACCGGCACGTTCGTCCCGAACCTGCTCGGCGTCGCGCCCTCGGTGTCGAGCGCCCAGCCGCTGACCGTCACGCCCGTCCCGGTGGTCCCGGCCGTCGCCTCGTCGACCAAGGTCACCGCGAGCGCCAAGCCGGTCGTCGGCAAGTCCTTCACGGTCGCCGCGGCGGTCACCGCCACCAAGACCCCGGCCGGCTCGGTCGCGTTCTACGACGGCACCAAGAAGCTCGCCACGGTCAAGGTCACCTCGGCCAAGGCGTCGCTGTCGATCAAGGCCGCCAAGACGTCCTACGCGATCAAGGCCGTCTACACGTCCTCGTCGGCCGCGGTCGTCAAGAGCAGCACGAGCGCCGTCCTGACGGTCAAGGTCGCCAAGGCCACCCCGAAGGTCTCCTTCACGGCTCCGGCCAAGGTCGCCAAGGGCAAGTACGCCACGCTCAAGGTGACCGTCTCCGCCACGGGCGTCACGCCCACCGGCAAGGTCACGATCGAGGACGGCTCGAAGGTCATCAAGACCGTCGCGATCAAGAGCGGCAAGGCGACCGTCAAGCTGCCCAAGCTCAAGGCCGGCAAGCACAAGCTCGTCGTGACCTACACGGGCTCCTCCACGGTCAGCGCCAAGGCGTCGGCCGCGAAGACGGTCACGCAGGCCAAGTGACCCCGATGACCACGATGCCCAGCCTCGACGCGGCGATCCCGCCGGTAGCCCCCAGCGAGCGCGCTCGCCTGGTCGGCACCACGCTCGCGATCGTCGCCGCCCTCGCGCTGGGCATCGTGGTCAACGCCCTGGTCGTCTCGCCGCTGCGGTACGAGCGCGACCAGGACGTGGCCGGCTGGGCGTTCCGCGCCCAGCTGGCCAACGGCACCGCGCCGGTCGGCCAGGTCACGACAGCAGACCGTCTGCTCACCCCGGGCACGCCCGTGGCGATCGTCACGATCCCGCGGCTGGGTGTGGACGACGTGGTCCTCGAGGGCACGTCCTCGAAGGTCCTGCTGTCGGGGCCCGGCCACCGGCGCGACACCGTCCTGCCCGGTCAGGCCGGTCCCGTCGTCGTCATGGGCCGGCACGGCGCGTACGGCGGCGTGTTCGCCGGCCTCGACACGCTGCGCACGGGCGATGTCATCACCACCACGACCGGCCAGGGCACCGCGACGTACGCGGTGACCGGGCTGCGCCGCAGCGGCGACCCGCTGCCCGAGCCCCTCGCCCCCGGTGCCGGCCGCCTCACCCTCGTGAGCGCCGACGGACCGCGGTGGGCGCCCGACGACGTGCTGCGGGTCGACGCGGCCCTCGTCGGCGAGGCCTTCGAGACCCCCAACGCCGTGCTCTCGAGCACGCTCCTCGCGGACGACGAGGCCGCCTTCGCGGGCGACCCCGACGCGTGGCCCCTGCTGCTGCTCGCCCTCGCGGCCCTCGCCGGGTGCGCGGTCCTCGTCGCGGTGCTGCGGCGCTGGTGGGGGCGGTGGCAGGCGTGGATCGTCGGTGTCCCCCTCATCGCGCTGTGCGGCGCCCTCGTCGCCGAGCAGACGTTCGTGCTGCTGCCGAACCTCGTCTGACAGCCGGCCGATGCCTGCCGTTCACGATCCCGCCACCTGGGTGCGCCAGGGTTCGCACGTGAGCGTGGACTCCTTCGTCGCCCTGGCCCCCGAGGCACCGGCGCTGCCCGACGACCCGACCCAGATCCTGGCCCCCGTGCCCACCGAGGTGACGCTGCCGGCCATGGAGGCCCGCGCGGTCTCGGCGTGGTTCGGCACCCACAAGGTGCTCGAGCGCGTGTCGCTGTCGATGCCGGCCGGGCGCGTGACCGCGCTGATCGGCCCGTCGGGCTGCGGCAAGTCGACCTTCCTGCGCATCCTCAACCGGATGCACGAGCTCATCCCCTCGGCCGCGCTGGCCGGCGAGGTGCTGCTCGACGGGCAGGACATCTACGACCCGGTGCGCCGCGTGACCGACGCGCGCCGCAGCATCGGGATGGTCTTCCAGAAGCCGAACCCGTTCCCCGCCATGTCCATCCAGGACAACGTCACCGCGGGCCTCTCGCTCACGGGCGTGCGGATCGGCGCCTCCGAGCGCTCCGACCTCGTCGAGGAGTGCCTGACGCGCGCCGGGCTGTGGAACGAGGTCAAGGACCGCCTTCGGGCGCCGGGCGGCGGCCTGTCCGGCGGCCAGCAGCAGCGCCTGTGCATCGCGCGCTCGCTGGCCGTGCGCCCGAAGGTGCTGCTCATGGACGAGCCCTGCTCGGCCCTCGACCCCACCTCCACGCGCCGCGTCGAGGAGACGATCGGCGCGCTGGCCGGCGAGGTCACGATCGTCATCGTCACGCACAACATGCAGCAGGCGGCGCGCGTCTCGGACCAGTGCGCGTTCTTCCTCGCGGAGCAGGGCGTGCCGGGCGGGATCGTCGAGCACGGCGCGACG
>Ga0160439_1000604_pt1 | contig 14643 bp, 14 predicted proteins | sample HID1975M_E0MG_FD_108201 | JGI IMG/M metagenome (GOLD analysis project Ga0160439, IMG submission 108201) | Enriched soil microbial communities from UW Madison campus, WI, USA - HID1975M_E0 MG | ecosystem: Environmental > Terrestrial > Soil > Unclassified | place: USA: Madison, Wisconsin... | reverse complement strand
CGTAGCCGAGGAACGCCGAGCACCACGGCTCGTTGAGCGTGGTCCACAGGTAGACCTTGTCGCCGAGGGTCTCGGCGACCTTGCGGGCGTACTCCTCGAACCGGTAGGCGGTCTCGCGGTTCGACCAGCCGCCCTCGTCCTCGAGCGGCTGCGGCAGGTCCCAGTGGTACAGCGTCGCCACGGGCTTGATGCCGGCGGCGATCAGCCGGTCGACGAGGTCGACGTAGAAGTCGAGACCCAGCTTGTTGAACTCGCCCGAGCCCGTGGGCTGGACGCGCGGCCACGCGATCGAGAAGCGGTAGGCCTGCAGCCCGATCTTCTTCATGATCGCCACGTCCTCCTCGACGCGGTGGTAGTGGTCGACCGCGACGTCGCCCGTGTCGCCGTCGAGCACCTTGCCGGGCGTGCGCGAGAACGTGTCCCAGATCGACGGCAGCCGGCCGTCCTCGTGGGCCGCACCCTCGATCTGGTACGAGGCGGTGGCCGAGCCCCACAGGAACTCGGGGCCGAACTGGCGGCCGGACGGCAGCGTCGTGGTCATGGCTGGTCCTTCGTGTCGGGCGGCCCTGTCGCCGGAGCGGGACGGGCTGGAGGTGACTGGCTCATCGTGCCTGCCGGAGCTCGTCGAGCAACACCGGCCGGAAGATCGAATCGATACGATACACGCCCGGCAGCCTCGCGCCACGCCGGCCGCGCTCCGCAGCGGACGTGGCGCGAGGCCCGGAGGTCAGGCCGTCAGGCTCACGGTGAGGACCGACTCGCCCGCGTCCGCGCGCGCTCCCGGGCCGCCGGCGACCTCGACGCCCCACGCCGCGTCGGTGCCGCGGGCCTCGACCCGGACCTCGTCGCCCGTGCGCGTGACGACGAAGCTCGCGTCGCCGACGCGCACGACCGACCGGTGGCCGTCCGCGAGCCGGAACAGCCGCAGGGTCACACCGTCGGCCCAGTCGTAGTCCGGGCGGTCCGAGCGCGCGCCCACGGGAAGCACCGAGTCCGGCCGCACGTAGACGGGCAGCGAGTCGAAGCCGTGCCGCTCGTGGACCCAGCGCGGACCGGTCACCTCACCGCCGTCGAGCAGCGAGGTCCAGACCCCCTCGGGCAGGTAGACGTCCACGTCGCCCGCCGCGGAGAACACGGGCGCGACCAGCAGGTTCTCGCCGAGCATGTACTGGGTGTCGACCGTGGCCGCGCCCGGGTCCTGCGGGAACTCCAGGACCATCGGGCGCATGACGGGCAGGCCCTGCTCGTGCGCGTCGTCGCCCAGCCGGCCCAGGTACGGCATGAGCGAGAGCTTGAGCGCGGTGAAGTGCCGCGTGATCTCCACGGCCTCCTCGTCGAACGCCCACGGCACGCGGTAGGAGTCCGAGCCGTGCAGGCGGCTGTGCGACGACAGCATGCCGAAGGCGAGCCAGCGCTTGAACACCGCCGGGTCGGGCGTGCCCTCGAAGCCGCCGATGTCGTGCGACCAGTACCCGAAGCCCGACGCCGCGAGCGACAGGCCGCCGCGCAGCGACTCGGCCATCGACACGAACGTCGACTCGCAGTCGCCGCCCCAGTGCACGGGGAACTGCTGCCCGCCGGCGGTGGCCGAGCGCGCGAACAGCACGGCCTCGCCCTCGCCGCGCTCGGCGACGAGCAGGTCGAAGACCGCCTTGTTGTACAGGTGCGTGTAGTAGTTGTGCATCCGGTGAGGGTCCGAGCCGTCGTGCCACACGACGTCCGTCGGGATCCGCTCGCCGAAGTCGGTCTTGAACGCGTCGACGCCCTGGCCGAGCAGGCGGCGCAGGTGGCCGTTGAACCAGTCGACCGCGGCCGGGTTGGTGAAGTCGACCAGGCCCATGCCCGCCTGCCACTGGTCCGTCTGCCAGACCGAGCCGTCGGCGCGCTTCACGAGGAAGCCGCCCGCGCGACCCTCCTCGAACAGCGCCGAGCGCTGCGCGATGTAGGGGTTGATCCAGACGCAGATCTTGAGCCCCTTGGCGCGCAGCCGCGCGAGCATCCCCTCGGGGTCGGGGAAGGTCGCCGGGTCCCAGGTGAAGTCGGACCAGTGGAAGGCGCGCATCCAGAAGCAGTCGAAGTGGAAGACCGACAGCGGCAGGTCGCGCTCGGCCATGCCGTCGACGAACGAGGTCACGGTGGCCTCGTCGTAGCTCGTCGTGAAGGACGTCGAGAGCCACAGCCCGTAGGACCACGCGGGCACGCGGGCAGGGCGCCCGGTCAGCGCGGTGTACCGGCGGAGCACGTCCTTGGGCGTCGGCCCGTGGATGACGTAGTACTGCAGCGCCTCGCCCGGGACGGAGAACTGCGTGCGTGAGACCGCCTCGGAGCCGACCTCGAACGAGACGTGGCCGGGGTGGTCGACGAAGACGCCGTAGCCCGCGTCGCTGAGGAAGAACGGGACGTTCTTGTACGCCTGCTCGCTCGAGGTGCCGCCGTCGGCGTTCCAGATGTCGACCGACTGGCCGTTCTTGACGAAGGCGCCGAAGCGCTCGCCGAGCCCGTAGACGTGCTCGCGCACGCCGAGGCTGAGCTGCTCGTGCACGAACGCGTCACCCGCGGCGTCGCGGACCACGCCCACGGACCGGGCCGACGACGACGTCAGCACGCGCCCGTCGGCGACGAAGTCGACCCCCCACGACCCACGCGTGGAGACACGGGCGGTCAGCCCGCCGGAGCTGAACGTCGCCGCGCCGTCGTCGGACGCCGTGACCTTGACGTCCGCGCCGGTCGAGGCGAGCTCGAACCGCGGGCCGTGGTCGACGCCTCCGCTGTGGTGCTCGATGCGGACGCCGATCACGTCGTCCATCGGGCTCGTGAACGTCACGGAGACGAGGGGCCGGTTGAGCGTGTCGCCGCGCTTCGCGAGCGGTGCCGTGGCCGCGTGGACCACGAGCCGGTCGTCGTGCACCGCGATGTCGGCGACGTCGCGCGGGTGCAGGACCGTCACGCCGGGGAGCTGGAGCCAGTAGCCGTCGGTGAACTTCATGGGGTTCCTCTCACTTCACCGATCCGGCCGTGACCCCACGGGTCAGCGTGCGCTGGAACAGGAGGAAGAAAATGAGCGCCGGGACCAGGGAGATGAGCGCGCCCGCGTTCGTCGTGGGGGCGTCCATCATCCGGTCGCCCTGCAGGGAGGCGAGCGCGATGGGGATGGTCTGGGTGTCGTTCGTGGTGAGCATGACCAGCGGGATGAAGAACTCGTTCCAGGTCCAGATGAAGAAGAAGATCATCAGGACGGACAGCGTCGGGCGGACGATCGGGAAGACGACCTTCCACAGCACCGTCCAACGGCCCGCGCCGTCGAGCGCGGCAGCCTCGAGGAGCGCCTTGGGGAAGGTGGCCAGCACCGACGCGAGCAGGTACGTGCCGAACGCCGACTGGATGACGGTGAAGATGATGATCACCGACCACGGCGAGTTCCCCAGGCCGACGTTCTGCGCCATGGTGAACAGCGGGTAGATCAGCGCCTCCTGCGGCAGCATCGTCGCGAGCAGGAAGAGCGTGACGACCCACAGGCGGCCCTTGATCTTGCCGATGCCGATCGCGTACGCGTTGAGCAGCGACAGCAGCGTGCCGAAGATCGCCACGACGCCGGAGATGAAGATCGAGTTCCAGAGCTTCTGCGGGAAGTTGACCCGCTCCCAGAACGCCTTGAGCCCGTCGAAGTACAGGCCGTGCGGCCAGCTCAGGGGGCCGTTCTGCGAGTAGTCGCTCGGCGACTTGAACGCGTTGAGCACCATGATGAGGATCGGGGCCAGGATCAGCAGCCCGACCAGGACGGCAGCCGCGAGGACGAACCAGCGGGCCTTCCCCGTGCGGTGGCGGGCGTCCGGGCGTGACGCCACCGGGGCCTTGATCGTCTCGACGGCCATCAGTGACCCTCCGCTTCCTTGCGCTCGGAGCGCGCCTGCACCACGAGGATCACGACGGCGACCAGGACGATGACGAGCGTGAGCACGGTCGCGATCGCGGCGCCGTAGCCGACCTTCGACTTGTCGAAGAAGTTCAGGTACGAGTAGTAGCTGGGCACGAGGGTCGACCCCTCCGGGCCACCGCGGGTCAGGACGTAGATGGGTCCGAAGACCTTGAGCGCGGCCACCGTGCAGGTCAGCACGACGACGAACGTCTCGGGCTTGATCTGCGGCAGGGTGATCGCCCGGAACCGGCGGCCCCAGCCGGCGCCGTCGAGCTCGGCGGCCTCGTACAGCTCGGGGTCGACGCGCTGCAGCGCGGACATGAAGATGACCACCGGATAGCCGATCTGCACCCAGACCAGGACCAGCATCACGCTGGGCATGGCGGTGTCCGGCGAGCCGAGCCAGTTGGGCGGGTTGTCGACGCCGAGCGAGCGCAGGATCTCGTTGACCGCGCCGGTCTGGGCGTTGAGGATCCAGTTCCACAGCACGCCGGCGACGGCGACGGGGAGGATCTGGGGCAGGTAGTACGTCGCACGCAGCACCGAGGCGGTCCGCGAGCCGAACCGCTTGCCGAGGTAGTCGAACAGCACCGACGCGAGCAGCAGGCCGATGATCGTCGGGACGATCACCATGGCCACGATCATCGAGATCGAGTTGCGGAACGACGTCCAGAAGGCGTCGTCGTGCAGCAGCGCCTGGTAGTTGTCCAGCCCGACCCAGGTGTGCGGCGCCATGCCGCCCTTCCACTTCTGGAAGCTGTACATGATGTTGGTGACGAGCGGGATGCCGATCACCAGGACGAACGCGGCGAGCCCCGGGAGGAGGTACGGCAGGTACGCCACCCAGTGGGGGGCCTTGCGCTTGGGTCTGGGCGTCGCCGCCTGCTGCTTCGCAGCGGCGTCCTTGCCGAGTGTCTGCGTGGTCATGTCTCTCTCCGGGTCGGAGGACCGCCGGGCCGGGGTAGTGACCCCCCGGCCCGGCGACCGCTCACTGTCCGAGCAGGTCGGCCTTGCCGGACTCGTAGGCGTCCTTGAGGCCGTCGAGGACCTGGTCGGGCGTCTTGGACTGGTTCACCAGCGACTGCAGCTGGCTGACGAGCACGTCGTAGAAGCCGGCGACGGGCCAGTCGGGGTAGAACGCGAGGCCGTCGGCGGACACGATGTCCGCGAAGTTCTGCGTGAGCTCCTTGGTCTTCGGGTCGGTGATCGACGCCGGGTCGCCGGCGACCGGGAGGCCGCCCTTCTCGCCGAGGATGTTCTGCACCTCGGGACGCAGCGTGATGTCGATGAAGTCCTCGGCCAGCGTCTTGGACTTGGCGTTGGTCGGAACCACCCAGAGGTTGCCCGACGAGCCGGGGTGCAGCTTGTTGTCCGGGAACAGCGTCTGGCTCCAGTCGAACTTGATCTCGGTGGCGAGGCGGCCGAACCACCATGAGCCCGAGACCATGATCGGGGCCTTGCCGGCGATGAAGGACACGCCCATGTCCTCGGCGGTCAGACCGGCCGAGTCGCTCGCGATGTAGCCCTTCTTGACCCACTCGTCGAGCTTGTTCGTGGCCTGCGTCATCGCGTCGCCGTGCCAGTCGACGTCGTTCTTGAACAGCTGGTAGTCGTCGACCAGCGCGCGGTCGCCGTAGTGCAGGACGAGCTCGTACCAGAGCTGGCCGAGCGGGTACTCCGCGCCGGCGGTGGCCAGCGGCGTGACGCCCTTGGCCTTGAACGCCGCGAGCGCCTGCTCGAAGCCGTCGAACGTGGTCGGGACCTCGACGCCGTTCTCCTTGAAGAGGTCGTTGTTGAGGTAGACGCCGACGAACTCGCCGTAGTTCGGCACGCCGAACCAGTCGCCCGAGCCCATGAGGCCGTTCTCGTCGTACTGCGCCGTGGTGGCGAGCGAGCCGGAGACCTTCTTGTCCCAGCCCTTCTCCTTCGCCACGTCCGTCAGCGGGGTCAGGAGGCCCTGCGAGGCGAGCTGGCCGGCCGTCGCGTTGCCCTTGTTGTACTCCATGACGTCCGGCACGTCGTCGCCGGTGAGCACGATCTTGGCGTTCTTCTGGATCTGCTCGAAGACCTGCTTCTCGACCTTGACCGTCACGTCGGGGTGCTCGGTCTTGAAGATGTCGACGGCCTTGGCCCATGCCTGGCCCATCGCCGAGTCGTCGCCCTCGTAGTGCCAGATGGTGAGGCTCTTGCTGTCCTCGTCCCCGCCACCGCCGCCGCCGCTGCTGCTGCACGCGGCCAGTGCGATGGGGGCCAGGAGGGCGACCGTCGCGGCCGTCGCCCATCGCCGGGTGCTGATGCTCATCCGTGTTCTCCTCGTCGAGTGGATGTGACCGATGACTCGGTCGTCGAAGCGCTTCGACACCATAGCGTGCGATTTTCGTGCTTGTCCAGGCCTTGCGTCAGGAGTGTTCGACGCGCAATCATCGAAGCGCTTGCTTGCGACATTCGGGTCGCGGGTGGCGTCGCTGCGGACGCCACCCGCGCGGCCGCTACTGTGTCGCCGGCACAGGTACCCGCTCGGGTACCCGCAGACCACGAGACCGGGGGCCCGCGTGACGACGATCGACGACGTCGCCCGCGCCGCCGGCGTGTCCGTCTCCACGGTGTCCTACGCCCTGTCCGGCAAGCGGCCGATCTCCGCCTCGACGCGTGAGCGCATCGAGGCCGCGGTCCGCGAGCTCGACTACCGGCCGCACGCCGGAGCGCGCGCACTGGCCTCGGCCCGCACCAACGTGCTCGCGCTCATGGCCCCGCTGCGCGTCGACGTGAACGTCGGCGTCATCATGCAGTTCGTCACCGGCGTGGTCACTCAGGCGCAGAAGTACCACCACGACGTCCTGCTGCTCACGCAGGACGACCACGCCGGCGTGGAGCGCGTCGCCGCGGGCTCGATGGTCGACGCCGTGATCATGATGGACGTCGAGGCCGACGACCCCCGCCTGCCGATCCTGCGCCGCCAGCGGCAGCCGGCGGTGCTGATCGGCCTCCCCCGCGACACCGCCGGGTTCTCGTGCGTGGACCTCGACTTCGAGTCGGCGGCGCGCGGCGCGGTCGACCACCTGCTCCGCCTCGGCCACCGCTCGATCGCGCTCGTCGGCTCACCGCAGGCCGTGCTCGACCGGCACACCACCTACGCCGCGCGGATGGTGCGCGGCTTCACCGAGGAGGCCGCTCGGGCCGGTGCGGCCGCGGTGTTCGAGCCGTGCGAGTCCTCGCACTCCGGCGCGGTCGCCGCGGTCGATCGCGTGCTGACCCGGTTGCCCGGAGTCACCGGGATCATCGTGCACAACGAGGTCGCGTTGCCCGCAGTCCTGGCGACGCTGCGCGAGCGCGGGCGGTCCGTGCCCGACGACCTCTCGGTGGTCGCCGTCTGCCCGACGGACGTGGCGGTCGGTCAGCCGCAGCAGCTCACGTCGGTCGACATCCCGGCCACCGCGATCGGCGGCGTCGCGGTCGACATGGCGATGGCACGCCTCGACGGCGCACAGCTCGCCGAGACCCGGCTCATCTCGCCGGTGCTGACGGCACGCGCGACGACGGGCCCCGCGCCGGCCTGAGGCCTCGGCTCAGGCGACCTGCTCGCCCGCACGGAGCACGCGCACGGGGCGCAGGGCCGCGTCGGTGACCAGGACGTCCGCGCGTCGACCGACGGCGAGCGCGCCCAGGTCGTGACGGCCGAGCACCTCCGCGGGCGTCGTCGACGCGGCGCGCACCGCGTCCTCGAGCGCGATCCCCGCCCCGACGACCCGTCGCACCACGTCGAGCAGGTGGGCCACTCCCCCGGCGATCGCGCCCGCGCTGCCGTCCGCCTCGACGATCCGTGCGACGCCGTCCTCGACGCGCACGGCCATCGGGCCGAGCTGGTAGTCGCCGTCCGCCATGCCCGCGGCGGCCATCGCGTCGGTGACCAGGACGATCGAGCCGGGGCTGAGCAGGTCGAACACCGCGCGCGTCGTGCCGTCGGCCAGGTGCGTGCCGTCGGCCACGAGCTCGACCACGAGCTCGCCGCGGCCGGCCGCGGCCAGGCACGCCGCGATCGGGCCCGGGTCGCGGTGGTGCAGCGGGCGCATGCCGTTGAACAGGTGCGTCGCGGTGAGCCGCGTCGACCGCGCGCGGTCGTGCGTCGCCAGCAGGTCGAAGCCACGGTCGACGGCGGCGTCGACCTGCTCGGCCGTCGCATCGGTGTGGCCGATCGACGGGATCGCACCGGCGTCGACGAGCGCGCGCAGCACGTCGTCGTCGCGGTCGGCGACGCCCGGCACCTCGGGGGCGACCGTCATCGTCACGAGGTGGCCGCGCGCCGCGGCCGCGACCTCCCGCACGAGCCGCGCGTCGCCGGTGAGCATGTCGGCCGGGTTCTGCGCGCCGCAGCGGGCCTCGGACAGGAACGGGCCTTCGAGATGGATGCCCGCGATCTCGCCCGCGTCGGCGGCGTCGGCGAGCAGCGCGGTGCGGGCGAGCAGCACGTCGTGCGGCGCGGTGACCAGGGACGCGACGAGGCTCGTGGTGCCGTGGCGCAGGTGCTCGCGGGCCGCCGTGCGGACGTCGTCGGCCGTCTGCGCGTCCGGAAGGCTCGCGCCGCCGCCGCCATGGTTGTGCAGGTCGACCAGCCCGGGGAGCAGGGTGTGCTGCGTCGCGGCCGGGAGGTCGCCCGTCGCCTCGTCGGCCGGGCCGACCCAGGTGATCGCGGGGCCGTCGACGACGACGACGCCGTCCGGGATCACGCCGTGCGGCGTCACCACGCGGCCGCGGAGCAGATGGGGGGCTGACGACGTCGTGGCGCTCACGCCGTCATTCTCGCCTATCGGTGCGTTCTTCGAGCTGCGCTTCGACGAGCGCATCCTCGGGTTCGCGTCGGGGCGCACGCGCCGGCCTCGTCGTGACCCGGAGGTGTGCGCGCCCGCTCCACCAGCGCGCCCCACCGGCACCGATCGCGCCCTCGACTGCGGCCGCCGCGCCGATCTCCACGCCGGAGTGCCACGCGGTCATGACCAACGGCGCCAGCACCGCGCCGACCGCCGCGAACACCACGACGTGGACCCACTCGTTCTCGGTGCGGCGCAGCAGCCTGGCCGTCAGCAGCCCAGCGGGGTAGCCGACGAGTGCCACCGGCATGCACGCGACGAGCGCCGCGAGCAGTGCCACGACCACGCCCCAAGCGAGCGCGCCGGTCGCCGTGCCGACGACGAGCGCGACCGCCGCGTTCACCACCGCGAGGACGACGACGCAGCGCAGGCAGAGCATCGCGACCGCCGCCGGTCCGCGCACGGGCGGGACGGGGTTCGGGTGGCTATCGGTCGACATCGGCCATCCTCGACGCAGTGACTGGTTCGTGGGCGGGGACCGCGCGCGGGCTCCTCCGGTCGGCAGCACCGGACCACCAGCGGGCACCACCCGCGCCGACAAGCCCTTCGAGTGCGGCCCACGACGCCGTCACACCCGGGTCGACGTCGATCGCGACTGCGACCGCACCGGAGACCGCCGCAGCGAGGACCGCACCCACCGCGGCGAACGCGAGGACGTGGACCCACTCACGAGCCTCGCCGCGCAGCGCCCGTCCGGCGACGACCCCCGCCGGGATGCCGACGCCAGCGACCACCGCGCCGACGGCGACGATGGCCACGGGCAGCTCCACGACATGAATGACCAGGTAGACGACCATGGCCGCACCCGCGATGACGCCGTCCGACGCGAGCACGCGGATGCCGACGACGAAGACGGCGCCCACCGCTGTCACGAGGTTCACGACGCCCAGGACGACCATGCACCTCAGGTTGAGCATCCCGATCGGGCCCCACCCCCGGACCGGCGCCGCGAGCGTCACAGATGGGCGTGCGATCGCCGCGGTCACCGGCCCGCCGCTACGGCGAGGTGCGCCAGGGACGCGGCGCGCGCGACGTGCTCGCGCTCATCCCTGCGGTACGAGATGCCGGACCACCAGCGCGCACCGCCCGCGCCGACCAAGCCCTCGAGCGCGGCCCATGCCGGCGCGGTGCCGATGCCGGTGCCGATGCCGGCACCGGTGATGAGGACGACGGCGAGCGTCGCACCCACCAGCCCGAAAACTAGGACGTGCCCCCACTCGCGAGTCACCCGACGCAGAGCCCGGCTCGTGAGCACGCCGGCGGGGACGCCGACGACGGCGATCGGGACGCAGGCGACCAGGATCGCGAAGACGAGGGCCTCCACCGCGAACCCCCCGGCCGAGAGGGTCGATGCCAGGACGTCGAGACCGCCACCCGAGCCGAGCGAAGCGAGACAGGAACCAAGCAGGGCGGCGGCGGCGACCGCGGAGTTCGCTGCGGCCAGGACGACCAGGCACCGCACGTTCAGCATCCCGTTCGCGCCGAGTCCGCGGATCTCCGCGGCCGGGATCGCCGCGGCGCGACGGACCACGGCAGCGGTCATCGGGCCACTGCCGTGAGACCGGGTACCCGGCGCACCGCCCACGCGAGTCGCGCGGCGTACGCGCGCTGCGCCACTCCCGCCGCCGGACCAAGGACCCGGACCCACCCCTGCGCCGGCCTCGAGAAGACCCGGACGCGGAACCAGAGCGCGGCGTCGTCGTCGAGCTCGACCACGAACGCCTCCTCCCCGACGAACAGGTGACCGGGGAGGGTGCCGTAGGCGAACCCGACACGGGTGGCCGACCGCTCGACCCACACGATCTCGCAGGGCTCGGACAGTCGCAGCGGCCCGACGCCGATGCCGCTCGTGACCAGCCCGCCCTCGGCCACCGCGTCCCCGTCGACACGGACGCCGGCACGCCGGTGCGCGCTCCACGTCAGCAGGTCCTCGCCGCACGCGGCGAGGTCCTCGGCCGTCGCGTCGTCGCGGACCGGGAACCGCACCTCCATGTGGCGGTAGCCGGCGGGCAGGTCGGCGTCGCGCGTCGCCCCGACCTCGGCATAGGTGAGTCCGGCCGGACGCGGCCGCAGCAGGCGGAGCCCGACGAGGGTCGCCAGCACGAAGCCCAGCGCGTTGGCGGCCCCGTGCGTGGCGGCCATGACGCCGATGCCCGGGTGCGGGACGTCGGTCGCCTCACCGAGCGCCCACCACACCGCGAGCAGCATCGAGACCAGCACGGTCCCGGCGCCGAGCGCGAGCAGCCGGCGCGGAGCGCGCGCCGGCGGGAGCGCCCCCAGCGTCGCGATCGCCACGCCGTAGAGCCCGACCGTCAGGACGAGCGCACCGACCAGCTCGGCCGAGTCGCCGACGAAGTAGCCGACCAGCACCAGCACGACGCCCAGCGGCACGGTCCAGCCCGCCCACCGGGCAGCCCTGCCGTCCTCGACCCCGAGCCCGGCGACGAGGCAGGCGCCGAACCCGGCGAACAGCATGTGCGGCACCGTGAGCGTGAGGTAGTCACCCGAGTAGCCGAGCAGACCCCACCCGGCTCGCTCGGCGACCAGCGCCAGGGCACCGACGAGTGGCGTCGCGAGACCGACCGCGAGCCCCGGCCAGCCGGGCCGGTCGCGCCCGACGAGCACGGCGAACCCCGCCAATGCGAGCACGACGGACGCCACCAGCCACGGCAGCGCGACGACGGCCGCCCACCCGCCGACCGGCAGCCAGACCGAGGCGGCCCCGCACGCTGCCGCGAGGAGCCACCAGGGCGAGGCCGGACGCGGCACGGGTCGACCGACGAGCCGGGTGCCGACGGGCACCACCACGAGCATCCCGACGCCCACGCACGCGTGGACGGTGGCGAGCGTCGCCGGCTCGAGGCGACTCATGCACGCACCGCCCGGACGAGGGCGAGCACGTCGTCGGACGCGCCGCGCAGCACCGGCAGACGCGAGAGCCGCACCAGGCGGCCGACGAGCGGAGCGACGCCGTCGATCAGCGTCCGCGTGCGCCTCTGCCCGGGCGAGGAGTCGTAGACCCAGAACAGCGTCACCCCGAGCTGCGCGAGCCAGAGCAGCTCGGGCAGCTCGGCACGCAGGTGGGCGGGAACGGCGGGGTCGGCCCCTGCGACGACCTGCTCGTAGACCTGCAGACCCATCGACCGAGCGCCCTGCGAGTCCTCCGAGAACGGGCTCGCAGCCGAACCCGGTCGGATCGCGACGGTCACGAATTCCGCACCGAACCCGTGGTACTCGGCGAACGCGTCGACGCCCGCGTGCAGCACCGCGCGGAAGCGGGCAGTCAGGTCGCCGCGGCCCTCGAGCACGGCCCGCGCAGCGCGCGCGTGCTCGAGGTTCACGTCGAGGTAGAGCTCCTGGACCAGATGGTCCTTCGTCGGGAAGTAGTAGTGCGCGAGGCCCGTCGCCACGCCTGCCTCCTGGGCGATCGCGCGCATCGTCGTCTTGGCGTAGCCGCGCTCGCGGAAGAGGCGCAGCGCCGTGGATCGCACGAGCTCGCGGGTGTCGACCGTCATGGTTCCTCCGTCAGTTTGAACATGTTCAAACTGACAGAACTGACGATACGACGTCAAGTCGGGGAGAGTCAGAAGAGGCGCGAGTCCACGTCGTCGACGCCGCGCATCGCGTCGTAGTCGAGCACGAGGCAGCCGATGCCGCGGTCGGTCGCGAGCACGCGTGCCTGGGGCTTGATCTCCTGGGCCGCGAACACCCCGCGGACCGGGGCAAGGTGCGGGTCGCGGTTGAGCAGCTCGAGGTAGCGGGTGAGCTGCTCGACGCCGTCGATGTCGCCGCGCCGCTTGATCTCGATCGCGACGGTCGCACCGCTGGCGTCACGGGCCAGGATGTCGACCGGGCCGATCGCCGTGGGGAACTCGCGCCGGACCAGCGTGTGGCCCGTGCCCAGCAGGCCGATCTGCGCGGCCAGGAGCTCCTGCAGGTGCGCCTCGACGCCGTCCTTGACCAGGCCGGGATCCACGCCGAGGTCGTGCGCGGAGTCGCTCAGCACGTCGTACAGGTCGATGACGAGGCGGTCGTCGGACTTGGTGTGCTGCACCGTCCAGACCTGCGTGACGCCCGCGGCGCGTGACTCGTCGTCGGGCTCCCTGACCGCGAGCGTGCAGGGCGGGCTCATCCAGTTCAGCGGCTTGTAGGAGCCGCCGTCGGAGTGCAGCAGGACGCTGCCGTCCGCCTTGACCACCACGAGGCGGGTGGCACGGGGCAGGTGGGCGTTGAGGCGGCCGCTGTAGCGCGCGGCGCAGGACGCGACGACGAGACGCACGACCGGCTCAGATCACCGAGTCGATGCGGGAGGGGGTGGCCTCGATCCACGAGGTCAGACCCTCGTACGCCTCGCGGCTCATGAGCAGCGGGAGGTGGTCGTTGCCCGCGACGCGGCAGGTCACCACGACGTTCCCCTCCCCTGCGTCGACTCGCTCGAGCACCGCGAGCCCGCGGCGGTCCCAGCGGTGGCCGGGCCGCGGCGCGAGCGAGACGTGGCGCCACCAGTAGAGATGTTCCGCGCCGTACTGCGCGATGCCCGCGGACCACGGGCCGGACCCGGTGCGGCCGAGCGCACAGCGGAACGAGCCGACGCGGTGCCCGAGCGTGCGGCTGCGCGAGACCCAGAGCCCACCCAGCACGAGCGCGACGACGAGGACCACGACCGCCGCGACGAGGACCAGCGTGGGCACCGGGCGATCGACCTCAGTGCGCCGACGAGGCCGAGGCGGTCCGGCTGACGGCGTCGACCACGATCGTGGCGCGGTTGTCGTCGAAGGACAGGAACCCGCCCTCGACGTGCCACCGCTCGAGGGGGCCGCCACCCTCGGGGTACACGCGGATCTCGCCCTCACGAAGGATCGTGAGGACGGGGGTGTGACCGGCCAGGATGCCGATCTCACCGTCGCCGGCGGGCGCGATGAGCTGGCGGGCCGTGCCCGTCCAGACCTTGCCGTCGGTGGCGACGAGGTCGACCTCGAGCGATGCCACGGATCCTCCTAGATAGCTGTGTCGCGCCCCTCGCGGGGCGCGTGCGGTGTCCTGCACCCAGTGTGCGCCGGGCCGAGCGGCCCGGCGCACCACGGGGATGTCAGACGCCGTACTCCTTCTGGATGCGGGCCCAGTTGCGCTCGAGGTCCTCGAGGCCACCGATGTTGAAGAAGGCCTGCTCGGCGATGTGGTCGAACTCGCCGGCCGCGATCTTCTTGAACGCCTCGACCGTCTCCGCGATCGGGACGGTCGAGCCGACGACGCCGGTGAACTTCTCGGCCATGTACGTGTTCTGCGAGAGGAACTGCTGGATGCGGCGCGCACGCGCCACGACCGTCTTGTCCTCCTCGGAGAGCTCGTCGACACCGAGGATCGCGATGATGTCCTGGAGCTCCTTGTTGCGCTGCAGGATCTGCTTGACCTGCGTCGCCACGTCGTAGTGCTCCTGGCCCACGTAGCGCGGGTCGAGGATGCGGCTCGTCGACGTCAGCGGGTCGACGGCCGGGTAGAGGCCGCGCGAGGCGATCTCACGGCTGAGCTCCGTGGTGGCGTCGAGGTGGGCGAACGTCGTGGCCGGCGCGGGGTCGGTGTAGTCGTCGGCGGGGACGTAGATCGCCTGGAGAGACGTGATCGAGTGACCACGCGTCGAGGTGATGCGCTCCTGCAGGACGCCCATCTCGTCGGCCAGGTTCGGCTGGTACCCCACGGCGGACGGCATGCGGCCGAGCAGCGTGGAGACCTCGGAACCGGCCTGCGTGAAGCGGAAGATGTTGTCGATGAAGAGCAGCACGTCCTGCTTCTGCACGTCGCGGAAGTACTCCGCCATCGTCAGGGCGGACAGGGCGACGCGCAGACGCGTGCCCGGCGGCTCGT
>Ga0160439_1000603_pt1 | contig 14648 bp, 13 predicted proteins | sample HID1975M_E0MG_FD_108201 | JGI IMG/M metagenome (GOLD analysis project Ga0160439, IMG submission 108201) | Enriched soil microbial communities from UW Madison campus, WI, USA - HID1975M_E0 MG | ecosystem: Environmental > Terrestrial > Soil > Unclassified | place: USA: Madison, Wisconsin... | reverse complement strand
GTGAGCGTCTTCGAGGCGTAGGCGCCCCAGGCCGAGGCGATGTAGGAGTCGAGGTACGTCGTGCTGAACAGGCCCGCGCCCGCAGCCTTGCCCGGCGCGAGGACCCGCAGGACGGTGCCGTCGGACCGCTTGACCACGGTGCTCGCCCAGCCGGGCTGCGCGGCGAGGCCGTTGATCACGGCGTCGCGGCCGTTGGCGACGAGGTCACCGGTCCGCTTGGTGCCCGACGCGCCCGTCACGGTCACCGCGTGCGGCACGGCGAACATGTCGACCTGCGAGCTGTTCAGCCACAGGCCGGCGTCGTTGTACGTGAACTCGCTCCAGTCGAACAGGATGTCGTGGTTGGCGTCGCCGGAGGCCCACGGTGCCGGCTGGACGAGCCCGTCGGGCGTGAGGAAGAACTTGAGCTTCGACCCGAGCGAGAAGTAGATCCGCCCCGAGATCCCGCGCGGCACCTGGATCGTCGTCGAGGACCCGTTGCCCGGCCCGCCGATCGCGACGTCGGGGGCGGGCGACGGCGGGAGCGAACCCGCGGGCCACGCCGTGAACGTGCCGCCCGCGTTGACGTACCCGAGCTTCCCGGTCGCGAGGTTGGTGCCCAGGACGTACAGGTACACCGACTCCCCGCGACCGCTCGAGTTCGTCACCGTGACGGGCAGCCTGTCCGGGCCGACCGCCTGGGCCGGTGCCGCGGCGACGAGCGCCGCGGCCGCCGCGACCGCCAGCGCGCTGAGCGCGCCGAGCATGCGTCTGCTGGTCCTCATTGACCTGCTCCTTCGTGGGTGGGTGCCGCGGGCTCTCCCGCGGCGTGGGAGGCAGCGACGGCCGGGCACGGCCCCCTGGCGTGCCCGGCCTCCGCCGCCGTCAGGCGTGCAGGGTCCAGCGCTGCGCGCCCGAGCCGTTGCAGTCCCAGATCTGGACCTGCGTGCCGCGGGTCGTCGAGCTCGCGGGGTTGTCGAGGCACCGGTTGGAGGCGGGGTTGTAGTACGACCCGTTCGACTGCGGGATCCACACCTGCGCTCCGGTGTTGTTGCAGTCGTAGAGCTGCACCTTGGTGCCGTTCGCCGTGCCGCCCCCGGCGATGTCGAGGCACTTGCCCTGGACGTGCAGCGTCGTGCCGGCCTGCACGAAGGTCCACTGCTGGGCGACGCTGCCGTTGCAGTCCCAGATCTGGATCCTGTTGCCGTTGGCCGTGCTCGCGGCGTTGTTGTCGAGGCACAGCCCGTTCGCGTTGGTGATCGACTTCCCGCCGCCGGCCGGCGGGGGAGTCGTGCCACCGCCGGACGTCGCGGCGCTCACGTAGTCGACGACCATCGGCACGCCCGACTGCGTCGCCGCGGTCGGCCCGCCGCCGAACGCCGCGGGGAAGCCGCCGCCGATCGCGACGTTGAGGATCATGAAGAACCCGTGGTGCGTGGCGTTGTTCCACGTCGTCGCGTCCACCTGGTTGGCGGTGACGGTGAAGAAGTTGTTGCCGTCGAGGTACCAGCGGATCTGCTCGGGCGAGACGCTGCGGTCGAGCTCCATCGCGTACGTGTGGAACCCGGTCTGGCAACCGCCGCACGCACGCTGGCCGCTGCCGAGCCCGGTGGTCTCGTTGCACGGCCCGCCGGGGGAGACGCCGCAGTGCAGGGTCGCGAACTCCGAGCTCAGCCCGTTGATGTCCTCCATGATGTCGATCTCGCCGATGCCCGGCCAGCCGCTCGCGCCGGTCCCGCGCGCCGCAGCGCCGAGCGACCAGAACGCCGGCCAGTACCCGGCGGCTGCGGCCCCGCTGACGTTCGGCTGCTGCAGCGACGCCTCGAACCGGAGCTTGCCGCCGGCGGGTGCGGCGAAGTCGGTGCGCTGGGTCTCGACCCGCCCGCTCGTCCACCGCCCGGCACCGTCGCGGATCGGCTTGATGACCAGGTGGCCCGAGCCGTCCTGGTAGACGTTCGCGGTGCTGTTGGTCATCGTCTCGATCTCGCCGGTGCCCCACCCGGCGGCTCCGCCGGGGTACCCGGTGCCGATGTCGTAGAGCCACCTGCTGGTGTTGAGGCCGGTGTTGGCGGCTCCGGTGAAGTCGTCGGCGAACACCTGCGTCCAGCCGGACGGCGGAGGAGGGACGGCCGCCTGGGCGCTGGTGGTGCCGAGCGTGCCGATCACGACGAGCGCAGCGGCGCCCGCGAGGGCGCGCAGCACACGACGACGGCGACGGGAGATTCCGAGCATGGCTCTACCTCTTCGCAGTGGTGAGTACGGGAGTGGGGAACGGAGCCCGAGCGTCCGGGTGCGGGCGCGGCGCTGCCCCAGGCCGTCGCACGACGGCGCGCGGGTGCGCAGGCGGTGGCGCGGGCCGGGGTGCCGCCCGCGCGTGACGAGAGCGGCTCACTGCCTCCGGCAGTGCAGGACCGGGGTGGCGAGGCTGATCAGCTCGCGTGCCTGTGCCGCGAACCAGTGCCCGGCGGCCGGGTCGGCGCTGCCGCGCTCGGGGTCGATCGGCCCGCCGGTGCCGCGGAAGCACTCGCCGTCGGACTCGCCGGGCACCTTGATCCAGAGGAACGCGTCGGCGAGCTCGCTGCCCGTGCGCGTCGTCGGGCGGACCCCGAGGCCGCGCCCCGGCGGGTTGCACCACGTCTCGGCGTCCGCGTACTTCCCGACGGGCGCGGTCCACGCGCCCCGGCCGTTGCGGCTCGTGTCGACGACGAAGTGCGTGGACGGGCGGACGCCACCCAGGACGAGGTCGTAGCGCGAGTTGATCCCGGCCGTGTTGAGCGTCGCGTCGGTCGCGGTGTCGCTCCACACGCCGGTGTTCCTCAGCGAGACCCCGGTCCAGTTGTTGGCCGGGCCGCCGCTCCAGTACTGGTGACCGCAGCTCGCGAAGTCGCCGGGCGACACCTGGGTGACGTAGGCGATGCACGACGAGATCCACGTGCCGTACTGCACGTCGTTCTGCGTGTACTCGTAGTTCGACACGTTGAGGAAGAAGCCGTCCGCGCGCTGCACGCCGGCCTTGATGAGCCGGTCCGCGGACTCGCTCGCCGGCAGCCACGACGGTCCGGTGCCGTCGAGGTAGACGACCGCGTTCGGCTGGGCCTTGAGCGCGTCGACCGCGTAGTTGAGCACCTCGAACCGTTGCGCGACGGCCGTCGCGGGGTCGAGCGACGCGGGTCGGCAGCTCTCCGCGACGCCGTCGAGGGTCGTGTACCAGGGGATCACGCCGAGGCCGTCGGGCTCCAGCACGACGACGGCCTTGCGCGAGCCGATGCCGGCGGCGAACGCGTCGATCCACGCCTTGTACGCGGCCACGTCCGCCGCTCCGCCGGCCGAGTACAGCGCGCAGTCGCGGAACGGCACGTCGTACGCGACGAGCACCGGCACCTGCCGCCCCGCGCGGGTCACGAGTGACCGGACGTCCTTCTTCACCTGCGACGGCGTCCCGCCCGTGAACCACGTGGCGCTGGGGATCGACGCGAGCAGCTTCGCGTCCCGCTTCGCCTGACCGTGCAGCGACCGGGCGGCCTGCGCGGTCGAGCTGGCCGGGTCGACGTAGAACCGCACCCCCGGGTGCAGGACGTCGTTCTCGGCCCACGCGGACGTGCCGCCGAGCCCGACGACGAGCACGCACGCGGCGAGGGCCGCGAGGATCCTGCGGGAACGGGGGCGTGCAGCCATGCGGGCTTCTCCTCGGGTGCGACCGGCCGCGCGGCACTGCGCGGCATGGCGGAGGGGCGCAACTGGAAGCGCTTCCAGTTGCTCCCGGCCATAGTGGTCGCTGCCCTCGCGGGCGTCAAGACCCGACATTTCCGACCAGTCAGTCAGCGAACGGGTGGGGCGCCGAGCTCCGCACCACGAGGTGCGTCGGCACGATGAACGGGCTCGGCCGCTCGCCGGCGATGAGGCGGACCATCATCGTGGCCATCTCCTGGCCGAGCGCCTGGATCGGCTGGTGGATCGTCGTGAGGTCCGGCTCGGTCTGCGCCGCGATCGTCAGGTCGTCGAAACCGACGACCGCGACGTCGTCCGGCACGGACCGACCGGCCGCGCGCAGCGTGCCCAGCGCACCCGCGGCCATGTTGTCCGACCCGGCGAACACGGCGTCGAGGTCCGGGTGCCGCTCGAGCAGCCGCGCCATCGCGAGCGCACCGCCGTGCGGGGTGAAGTCGGCGGTCGCGATGCGCGACGGGTCGAGCCCGGCGACCGCCAACGCGTCCGTGAACCCACGGTGCCGGTCGACGGTCGACTGCAGGTCCATCGGCCCGGCGATCATCGCGATGCGACGCCGACCGAGCGCGACGAGGTGCTCCGCCGCGAGCCGCCCGCCGCCCCGGTTGTCGGCGTCGACGTACCAGGTCGGCTCCGCGCCCAGCGGCCGACCGCAGAACACGACGGGCAGATCAGTCATGTGCGCGACCGCCCCGAGCCAGTCGTCGCCGCCCGGTGCGATCACGAGGAACCCGTCGGACCGTCGCGAGCGCAGCGTCCGCTTGAGCCGGTCGCGGCCCTGGGCGGACGCCGCGAGCATGAGGGTGAGGTCGAGGTCGGCGCGGTCGAGCTCGGCCGCCACGCCCAGGATGATCTGCGCGTAGAACGGGTCGACGAACAGCGCCGGGTCGTCGTTGGCCACCGCGAGGACGACGGCCCCCGCGTGGCTCGTCGCGAGGGCCCGGGCCGTGGCGTTGGGGACGTAGCCGAGGTCGCGGACCGCCTTCATCACCGCGTCGCGCTTGGCCCGGCTGACGTTCGGCCCGTTGTTCACCGCGCGGGACGCCGCCGACCGGGACACGCCGGCGAGGAGCGCGACCTCGTCGAGGGTCGGCTGCCGTCGGGGCGGTTCCATGGCGCGCGGGCCTTCCTCGGGTGCGGCGGGTGAGCCCTCACGGTAGCGGCGGGCCCCGGGCGACCGGCCCGAGCCGGCGCGGGTGAAGTCTGCGACTACGGTGGGGCGCGAGGTCGGCGCCGTGCCGCCGAGGGAGCGTGGCACGTGTCCGACGAGAGGCCGACGAGACGAGCAGGGCGCGCCCGGTTCGAGGAGCTGGACTGGCAGGAGACGCCCATCGGGGCGATCAGCCTGCGCCGCCGCATCGAGCCGAACACCGGGCGCGAGGTGCACGAGGTCAAGATCGACGACGACTTCCTCATGTCCAGCCTCTTCGTCGACGCCGAGGTCGCGCTGGCCGACATCGGTCTCGACCGCCTCGCCGGTCGCACCGACCTCGTGGTCGTCGTCGGCGGCCTGGGGCTCGGCTACACGGCCCGGGCCGTGCTCGACCACCCCGGTGTGGGTGCGCTCGTCGTGGTCGACTTCCTGGCTCCCGTCATCGAGTGGCACCGCCGCGGCCTCGTGCCCCTGGGCGCGGGCCTCGTCGGCGACCAGCGCTGCCGCCTGGTGCAGGGCGACTTCTTCGCGCTGGCCGCGGCCGAGCGGGGCTTCGACCTCGGTCAGCCGCAGCGGCTGGTCGACGCGATCCTCGTCGACATCGACCACTCGCCGCGGCACCTGCTCGCGCCCCAGAACGCGCCGTTCTACACGGCCGACGGGCTGCGCAAGCTCCGCCGGCAGCTCCGCCCCGGCGGGGTGTTCGCGCTGTGGTCGAACGACCCACCCGACGAGCCGTTCGTCGCGACCCTGGCCGAGGCCTTCGACGACGTCGCCGCGCACGTGGTCGCGTTCGACAACCCGCTGCAGGACCGTGAGGCGACGAACACGGTCTACGTGGCGAGCGCCTGACTCAGCCGTCGAGGCGCGCGGCGACGTCCGCGGGGAACCCGCCGGTCGCGATCGGGCCCCAGCGCGTCGGCGTGATCCGGATGAGCGACTTGCCCTGCGTCCGCATGGCCGCGCGGTACTCGTCCCAGTCGGGGTGCTCACCGGCGATGCACCGGTAGTAGTCGACGAGCGCGTCCTCGGCCTCCGGCATGTGCAGGACCTCGGCCTCGCCGTCGAGCTGCACCCAGGCGCCGCCGAAGTCGTCGGACAGCACGCACACGCTCACGCGGGTGTCGCGCTCGGCGTTGAGGGACTTCGCGCGGCCGGGGTACGTCGAGACGACCAGGCGCCCCTGCTCGTCGACGCCGCCGCTGACCGGCGAGACCTGCGGCCGACCGTCCTGCCGGGTGGTGACCAGCACGAAGTGGTGACGGTCGCGGACGAACGCGAGCAGCTCGGGCCGATCGACGGTGCGTGTGGTCGCGATGGTGCGGGGCATGGGACCCACCGTAGGCCGGTCAGCCCTGGCGCGGCGTCCCCGTGACGATGGCCCGGAGCTGCTCGACGGGGAGCTTGGGCACGCGGTCAGCGGTGACCAGGCCGTTGGTCTCCTGCAGCGTGTCGGCGAGCTGCGTGTAGCAGAAGCCCGCGAGCACCTCGCTGGCGTGCACGGCGTCCAGCAGCCCGCCCAGGCGCTCGGCGAAGTCGGCGGGGCTCGTCGCGGCGGAGTACCCCCACGCGTCGTCGACCGCGTCGACGTCGTACGAGATCCCGCCGAACTCGGTGAGCATCACGGGCGCGTCCTCGACGTCGCCGGAGAGCACGAGCCGACGGCCGGCGGGGCCGATGCCGTCGACCATCGCGTCGACCGCGGCACGGTCGCGGTAGCGGGCCGCGACGACGGCGGGGTCCGAGGCGTAGTCGTGGATCGCGACGATGTCGGTGTCGACCTGCTCCCAGCCGTCGTTCGAGACGACCGGGCGGGTCGGGTCGAGGGCCTTGGTGAGGTCGACGAGCGCGCGGGCGTAGTGCTGCATGCGCGGGACTCGGGCGATGTGCTGGACGCCCCAGCTCTCGTTGAGGGGCACCCAGGTCACGATGCTCGGGTGCGAGAAGTCGCGGTGCACGATCGCGAGCCACTCGTTCACGGTGCGCTCGACCGACAGCGTCGAGTAGGTGAAGCTGGCCGGCGCCTCGCCCCAGACGAGCAGGCCGAGCCTGTCGGTCCAGTACAGGAAGCGGGGGTCCTCGAACTTCTGGTGCACGCGCGTCGCGTTGAACCCGAGGTCCTTGATGAGCTGCGCCTCGGCGCGCAGGGCGTCGGCGGACGGCGCGGCGAGGTGCGACTGCGGCCAGTACCCCTGGTTGAGCACGGAGCGCACGGGGTACGGCCGGTCGTTGAGCAGGAACCGCCCGCGCGCGACGTGCGCGGTCCGGAGCCCGACGTACGACGAGGCGCGGTCGTCGCCGACGTCGAGCAGCGCGTCGACCAGGTGCGGGTGCTCGGGCGACCAGAGCAGCTCCTCGTACGCCTGGCCGTTGGTCAGGGCGGGCACGGTCAGGACGACGGTGACGTCGGCACCGGTCGCGGTGGTCGACGCCTCCGCGAGGTCGGTGTCGCCGTGGCGCAGCGCGATGCGCACCGGGATGGGCTCGACCGGGGCGGACGTCAGGCGGAGCTCCGCGGTCACCGTCGCCGTGTCCGGTGCCACGGTCCAGTGCACCGAGTCGATGCCGACGGCGGGGACGGACTCGAGCCACACGGGCTGCCAGATGCCGCTCGTGCGGTGGTACCAGATGACGTGCGGCTGCTCGCGCCAGTCCTGCTTGCCGCGGGGCTGGGAGACGTCGTGGGGGTCGTCCTCGGTGCGGACGACGATCACGTTCTCGTCGCCGTCGAGCACGTCGGTGACGTCGAACGAGAACGGCGTGTGGCCACCCTCGTGCGTGCCGACGAGGTGGCCGTCGACCCAGACGTGGCAGCGGAAGTCGACGGCGCCGAACCGCAGCACCAGTCGGTCGCCGGCCGAGCGTCCGGTCGCGGAGCGATCCGCGGCCGACAGCGTCCGGCGGTACCAGGCGACGTGGTGGTACGTCGTGTCGCCGACTCCCGAGGCGGGCGACTCCGGCGGGTACGGGACGACGATCTCGGCGTCGGACGCCGGCCACTCGAGCCACCACCGCTCGCGCAGCCCCTGGTCCTGGTCGTCGAACGTGAACCGCCAGGGGCCGGTCAGATCGACCCAGTGGGCCCGCACCAGCTGGGGCCGCGGGTACGTCCCGTCCTGGGTGCTGGCAACGGGGCGCGCGTGGTCGTCATCGATCATGGCCTCAGCATGACCGAAGATTCCAGCGCTGTAAATGCCGCGTCAGAGAACGGGCGCGCTCTCGCGCACGACGAGCCGGTGGGAGACGGTCTCGTGACGGCCCATGCCCTCGTACCCGTCGATGCGCTCGAGCAGCAGCGTGAGCGCACGCTCGGCGAGCGCCTCGAGGTCGGGGGAGACGGTCGTGAGGCTGGGGAACGTGACCGCGCTGAGCCGGATGTCGTCCCAGCCGGTCACGGCGACGTCCTGCGGCACCCGCACGCCGCGCTCCTGCAGGGCGCGCAGCGTGCCGATCGCGGCGAGGTCGTCGCGGCAGACGAGCGCGTCGACGTCGAGCCCGCCGTCGAGCGCGGCGCCCACCGCGCGCACCGCGCCGGCCGCGGAGATCTCGTCGGTCGCGATGAGCAGGCCCGGATCGGGGGTCAGGCGGTGGTCCTCGAGCGCCTGCTGGTAGCCGGCGATGCGCTGCCGGGACGTCTCCGTCAGGCCCGAGCTCTCGTGCCCCACGAAGCCCACCCGGCGGCGCCCACCTGCGAGGACGTGCTCGGTGACCTCGCGCGCGGCCGTGACGTTCTCGATCATCACGCGGTCCATGGTCAGCGGCGCCGCGGTCTCGCCGAGCAGCACGATCGGCAGCTCGGTGCGGTGCCGTGCGATCTCGGTCGAGCTCATCACGCTCGGCTGGAACAGGACGCCGTCCACGAGCCCCTGCTCGGAGTTGGCGACCAGCGAGCGCTCGCCCTCGAGCGTCCCCTCGGTCTCCTTGATGAGCACCTGGTAGTCGTGGCGCAGCGCGATCCGGGACACCACGCGCGACAGCTCGGCGAAGTAGGGGATGCTCACGTCGCTGAACGCCAGGGCGACGAGGCCGGTGCGTCCCGTCGCGAGGCGTCGGCCCATCATGTTGGGCCGGTAGCCCAGCTCGTCGATCGCGCGCTGGACGCGCTCGCGCATCTTCTCGGAGACGTGCGGGGCATCGCGCACGACGTTGGAGACGGTCTTCATCGACACGCCCGCGCGCTCGGCGACGTCCTGCAGCCGGACCCGTGCCATGACACCCCTCCTCGAGGCGCTCCCTGCGCCGGGCACACCCTAGCGGCGGGGCGGTCGGAGGCCCGGCGGGCCCGCCGCGTGGATCGCCGCGGCCACTTGACCGTCCGATTCTAGCGCTGTAAATTCCGACTGCAGGGCCGCGCGGATGCGGCCACGGCTACGCGCCACGGTCGCGTCGAGACTCAAAGGAGAGTTCGCATGAGGAAGTCAGTAGCCAGAGGGTTGAGCGCGGGGCTCGTCGCTGTCGTCAGCCTCACCCTGGCGGCATGCTCGGGCTCGGGATCCGACTCGGGAGGCAGCGGCGGCGCGGTCACCGGGAACGGGACGTACGACGGTCCGAAGGTCGACATCACGTTCTGGCACGGCTGGACCGGCGGCGCAGCGCCGACCCTGGTCCCGAAGCTCATCGACAAGTTCAACGCCGAGCACGACAACATCGTGGTCAAGGCCGTCCCGCAGGAGTGGGCGGACATCGCCGCGAAGCTGCCGCTCGCGATCAAGGCCGGCAAGGGCCCCGACGTCGCGGTGCTGCACGGCGACGACCTGGCGACCTACGCCGCGCAGAAGCTCCTGCTCAAGGCTGACGACATCGTCGACTCGCTGGGCTACTCGGCCGCGGACTTCCCCCCGGGCGTCTACGACAAGGGCAACTACCAGGGCGCGCAGTACGCCGTGCCGTGGAGCGTGACGCCGCTCGGCCTCTTCGTGAACAAGGACGTCCTCGCGAAGGCCTCGCTCACGGACATCCCGACCGACAAGGCGGGGTACGAGGATGCGCTGAAGGCGCTCAAGGGCGCGGGCGTGCAGGGGGAGTGGGTCGACGGGTACGTCTTCACCGGCACGTTCGAGTTCCAGAGCCTGCTGTGGCAGTTCGGTGGCGACCTCTACAACAAGGACATCACCGAGGCGACCTTCAACTCCGACGCCGGCGTCAAGGCGCTGACCTGGATGCGCAGCCTGATCGACAACGGCTACAGCCCGGCGAACGTGGCGCAGGACGGCAACATCAAGGCCCTGCTCGCCAACGACACGGCGTTCAACTGGAACGGCGTGTGGCAGACCACCAACACCGCGTTCGACGGCCTGCAGTGGGCCGCCGCGCCGGTGCCGCAGATCGGCGACGAGAAGGCCGTGTGGTCCTCGTCGACCCACTGGGTCTTCCCCGCCAACAAGGGCCAGGACGCCGACAAGACCGCCGCCGCGGCGACGTTCGTGAAGTGGATGAACGACAACTCGGCCGGGTGGGCCGAGACGGGTGAGCTCCCGGGTGCCAACACCGTGCGCGACGACCCGTCCCTCGTGGCGAAGTACCCGAACCTCAAGCCGTTCATCGACGAGCTGCCGTACGCGCACTACGAGACGGTCTCGCCCGGCATCAACGAGGCCAACGCGCTGATCACGACCGCGATCAACGAGGCGCTGACCGGGAAGAAGACCCCGCAGGCCGCGCTCGACGACGCGAAGGCCAAGGCCGACAAGATCCTCGAGCAGAACCGCGCGAAGTACGGTGACTGACTCCGCCACCGCAGTGTCCGCCTCCCCCCGGCGCACCAGCGCCGGGGGGAGCGGTCCCCGCGCGGGGACGATGGCACGGCGTCGGCGTCGGACGCTGACGGCGTACCTGTTTCTCGCGCCGTTCCTCGTGCTGTTCATCGGGTTCGTGCTGGCGCCGGCCGTCTACGGGCTCTGGATCAGCTTCACCGACTGGAGCCCGTTCCGGGACGTGCAGCACTTCATCGGGCTGCAGAACTACGCGGACCTGTTCACCCCCGGGTCGACGACCTCCGCGGACTTCTGGAGCTCCATGCGCGCGACCGCGATCTTCGTCGTCGCCAGCGTGCCGTTCCTCGTCGTGGTCCCGCTGCTCGTCGCGGTCCTCCTGAACCAGAAGCTGCGCGCCGCGAGCACGTTCCGCACCATCTTCTTCGCGCCGTACGTGCTCGGCGTCGCCGTCGTCGGGCTGATCTGGGGCTACGTGCTCGACACGCAGTCCGGGATCCTCAACCACCTGCTGCACGCGGTCGGCATCCGGGGCGACATCCCGTGGACCGTCGACGTGCCGTGGGCGTGGGTGTCGCTCGTCGGCGTCACGGTCTGGTGGACCTCGGGCCTGAACACCGTGATCTTCCTGGCCGGGCTCAAGGGCATCAACTCCGAGCTCTACGAGGCGGCGTCGCTCGACGGTGCCGGCCGGTTCCGCTCGTTCACCAACGTGACCCTGCCCGGCCTGCGCCCCGTGATGCTGTTCATCACGACGACGACCGTCCTGGCCTCCGCCAACATGTTCGGCCAGTCGTACCTGCTGACCACGGGAGGACCGGGCAACGACACCCGCACGGTGATCATGTACATCGCCGACCAGGGCCTGTCCCAGAACAACATGGCCCCCGCGGCCGCGATGAGCTACGTGCTGTTCGCGTTCCTCGCCGTCGTGAGCATCGTGAACTTCCGCCTCCAGCGTGAGCGCGTCGAGAAGAGGAGAACCCGATGACGGCGACCGTCGCGGACGTCCGCCGCCGCCCGTCGACCCGGCGGATCACCGCCCGGGCCGTCCTGTACGCCCTGCTGATCGTGCTTGCGCTGATCGTCGTGCTGCCGCTGGTCTGGATGGTGCTGACGTCGTTCAAGACCGACGCGGACGCGATCCGGCACCCGTACTCGCTGCCCAGCCCGTTCTCGCTCGACGCCTACCGGAACCTGGCCAGCGGTCAGCAGCCGATCCTGCGCTGGCTGTGGAACTCGTTCTCCGCGGCGGCCATCCAGACGATCCTCATCCTGGTCACCGCCTCGATGGGCGCTTACGCCCTGGCGCGCATGGAGTTCGCGGGCAAGAAGATCGTGTTCGGCCTGATCATCTCGACGCTGCTCGTCCCGCCCGTCGTGTTCCTCATCCCGAATTACCTGATCGTCCAGAACCTCGGGTGGCTCGACACGATCCTCGCGATCACGGTTCCCGGTGCCGCGGGCGCGTTCGGCATCTTCTTCCTGCGCCAGTTCTTCGTCGGGCTGCCGCTGGAGATCGAGGAGGCCGCGCGCATCGACGGCGCGGGCGACTTCCGGATCTTCGTGCAGATCGTGCTGCCGCTCGCACGGCCCGCGCTGGCCACCCTCGCGGTGCTCTCGTTCCTCAACAACTGGAACGACTTCCTCTGGCCGGTCTACGTCCTTCTCTCGCCCGAGCACATGACGCTGCAGCCCGGCCTGTCGATGCTGCAGGGCGCGTACCGCACGCACTTCGCGATCGTCATGGCAGGGGCCGTCATCGCGTCCGTGCCCGTGCTCGCGGTGTTCGCGGTCGCGCAGCGCCAGATCGTCGACTCGGTCACGGGCGCGGCGGTGAAGGGGTGAGGCGACTCCCCGCCCTGCTGCTCGTCGCGGCCGTCGTCGGCCTCGCGGCCTGCAGTGCCGGACCGGACGCTCCCGTCCCGAGCGCGACCACGGCACCGGCCGACGCGCCGCTGATCGACGAGGACTTCCCGGATCCGGACGTCGTCGCGGTCGATGACGCGTGGTTGGCGTTCGCCACCGGAACCTCGGGACTCAACATCCGCGTCGCGCAGAGCCCGGACCTCGCGAGCTGGACCGTGGAACGCCGCGACGCGCTCCCGGTCCTTCCGGCCTGGGCCTCCGCCGGGCGCACGTGGGCGCCGGACGTCTCCCAGCGCGCCGACGGCACCTGGGTCATGTACCTGACCGCGCAGGACACCGACTCGGGCCGCCAGTGCCTCGGCGTCGCGACGAGCACCGAGGCGGACGGCACGTACGCGCCCGCGTCCGACGAGCCGCTGGTGTGCCCGGTCGACGCCGGGGGAGCGATCGACCCGAGCACCTTCACCGACGACGACGGCACGCGCTACCTGCTGTGGAAGACGGACGGCAACTGCTGCGGGCTGGACACCTGGATCGAGATCTCCCGGCTCAGCGACGACGGCCTCGCACTCGTCGGCGAGCCCACCCGGCTGCTCCACCAGGACCAGGCGTGGGAGGGGAACCTCGTCGAGGCGCCGGTGCTCGTGCGGCACGACGACGGGTACGCGCTGCTGTACTCCGCGAACGACTACGGCGGCGACTCCTACGCGACGGGCGTCGCGCGCTCGACGGCGCTGCTCGGGCCATACACGAAGCAGCCCGAGCCGCTGCTGTCGACGTCCGGCTCGGGTGGGCTCTTCCGCGGCCCCGGCGGGCAGGACGTGGTCCGCACCGACGACGGCGACGTGCTGGTGTTCCACGCGTGGGACGAGCTCTACACCTACCGGGCGATGCACAGCGTGCCGCTGACCTGGGGCACGGACGGAACGCTGTCGGTCGTGCTGCCGGGCGGCTAGGACGCTGCCGGGACGTGGGTGGTCATCACGCAGTTCCCCTTGCCCTTGGGGCGCTGGTAGGTGAACCCGAGCTGCTCGTACATGGTCCGCGTCGCGTTGTAGAGGAACGACGCCGAGGTCTTCTTGCCCGGCGCAAGGTCGTGCGGGTACGACTCCACCAGCCCTCCTCCCGCGGCGGAGATCAGCGCGAGCGCTCCGCGGACCGCGATCGAGGCCATGCCCTGGCGTCGGTAGTCGCGGTCCACGAAGAGGCACGTGATCCGGAAGTCCGGGACGTGCGTGCGGCCCTGCTCCCACTCCTTGCGGTGGTGGATGTTCCCGAGCTCCGCGACCGTCCCGTACTCGGCCCACGCGACCGCGGCGGCACCGTCCATCACCAGGGCCGCGTGCGCGCTACCAGCCTCGACGAGCTGGCGCTTGAACTCACGGTTGCCGAGCGCGCGTCGTTCCTCGATCGGGTCGGGGTACAGGTGGAAGTAGGTGCACCAGCAACCGCCCCAGACGCCGTTGTGGCGCTCGGCCAGGGCCGCGAACGCGTCCCACGTCGCGGGGCTCAGCGGTTCGATGCTCCAACCGTCGATGGCGAGGGCTGCGTCCTCCATCTCGCGACGATAGACCCAGGGGGAGCGACCCGTGACGCCGTGGCCGACGCCTGGTGGCGGGCGGGCACGGTCCCGCCCGCCACCGATCGGGGCGTCAGGCGTCGACAGGCTCCGGCGCGGTGATCTGCGTGGCGCCGGGTCCGCGCTGGACCTCGATCCGGCGAGGCTTGGCCTCTTCCGCCACGGGGATCGTCAGCGTGAGGACGCCGTCGGCGTAGGTGGCTGCGATGCTGTCGAGCGCGAGGCCGCGCCCCACGGTCAGCTGGCGTGCGTAGGTCCCGACAGGTCGCTCCTTGGCCAACCACTGCACGTCCTGCTCGGTGCGAGGCGTGCGCTCGGCGCGGATGGTGAGCGTGCGGTCTTCGACGTTCACGTCGATCGTTCCCGGGTCAGCCCCCGGCAGGTCGACGTGCAGGACGTAGTGGTCACCCGAGCGGTACAGGTCCATCGGCATCGTGGCCGACGCCCTGTCGGATGCCATGAACTGGCCGACCAGGCGGTCGAGCTCCTGGAACGGGTCGAAACGAGTAGCCATGTCGTCACCTCCCTCGCGTGGTCCCGGACCGTCCGGGACCCGACCGTCCGATGCTCCGCGGCACCGGAACTGGCTACGAGAAAAGTGTTAGCACTCGGGGGTGGAGAGTGCCAACTC
>Ga0160439_1000601_pt1 | contig 14687 bp, 13 predicted proteins | sample HID1975M_E0MG_FD_108201 | JGI IMG/M metagenome (GOLD analysis project Ga0160439, IMG submission 108201) | Enriched soil microbial communities from UW Madison campus, WI, USA - HID1975M_E0 MG | ecosystem: Environmental > Terrestrial > Soil > Unclassified | place: USA: Madison, Wisconsin... | reverse complement strand
TGCACGCTCGACGCGCTGCCCCGCCGGTGGCTCCAGGTCGTGGCGCTCCTCGCGATCGTCGCCGCCACGGCCCCGGTCTACGCGGCGCAACGCACGGTGTACGCGAAGGTGGCGGACTACAGCACGGCAGCCGCCCAGGTCGCCGCGCACCGCTCCGAGTGCGACGCGGTGGTGTTCGTCCCCGACGAGGGCCAGGCGGCGTCGCCGCGCCACGTGCTGGACGGCTACCCCGCGGCGTTCGCCGGGGTCGAGGACATCGGCCTGCGGGAGACCGCCGTGCAGCGCGACGCGCTGTGGTCCGTGGGCGGACCGCCGCAGGCGCTCCCGGACCTGGTCGACGACAGCGGCTGCGCGCTCCTGCTCGCACCCGTGATCGGACGCGATGCGTGGACCGTCGGTCAGCTCGCCGCGCTCGGCCTGCGCGTGGAGCCGCTCTGGGTCGGCCCCGCGACCGCGGTGTACCGCGTCGAGGCCACTCCCTAGGCTCGGACCATGACCATCGAGCACGAGATCGTCCTGCGCGACGGCGCGATCCTGCGGGCGCACGACGACGGTGACGGTCCGGCCGTCGTCTGGCACCACGGCTCCCCGCAGACGGGCGCGCTGCTCGAGCCGGTCCTCGAGGCGACCCGCGCACGCGGGCTGCGGCTCGTCTCCTACGGCCGGCCGAGCTACGGCGGCTCGACCCCCCGGTCGGGCCGCGACGTCGCGTCGGCCGCGACCGACGTCGGCCAGCTGCTCGACGCGCTCGGCATCGAGCGCGCGGCGCACATGGGCGCCTCGGGCGGCGGCCCGCACGCGCTGGCCTGCGCGGCGCTGCTGCCCGACCGCACGACCGCGGTGGTCTCGATCGCCGGGCTCGCGCCGTTCGTCGGCGGCTTCGACTGGGCGGCGGGGATGGCCTCCGACAGGACCCTGCGCGCGGGGGCGCAGGGTCGCGGAGCCCGCGCCGCGGTCCCCGAGGAGGACGTCGACGCGTTCCTGCCCGTCGACTGGGCCGCTCTGGAGGGGCCGTGGGCCGCACTGGGCCGGGACGCGGGGCGCGCGATGCAGGACGGTCCCGACGGGATCGTCGACGACGACGTCGCCTTCGCGTCGTCGTGGGGCTTCGACCCCGCGACGATCGGGGTGCCCACGCTGCTCGTGCACGGCGGGCTGGACCGCGTCGTGCCCGCCTCGCACAGCCAGTGGCTGCTCGCGCACCTGCCGACCGCGGAGCTGTGGCTCAGGCCGCGCGAGAGCCACGTCTCGGTGCTGAGCGCGGTGCCCGTCGCGCTGGACTGGATCGTCGCGCACCAGGCATGACGAAGCCGGCGCCCCTCGGGGGGACGCCGGCCTCGTCGGTCGATCAGTTGGCTGCGACCTGGCGCAGCACGTACTGCAGGATGCCGCCGTTGCGGTAGTAGTCCGCCTCGCCGGGGGTGTCGATGCGCAGCACCGCGTCGAACGCGACGACCGAGCCGTCGGTCTTCGTGGCGGTCACCGCGAGCGTGCGGGGCGTCGTGCCCTCGTTGAGCGCGGTGACGCCCGTGATGTCGAACGTCTCGGTGCCGTCCAGGCCGAGCGAGTCGGCGGACTCGCCCTCCGGGAACTGCAGCGGCAGGACCCCCATCCCGATGAGGTTGGAGCGGTGGATCCGCTCGAAGCTCTCGGTGATGACCGCCTTGACGCCGAGCAGGCTGGTGCCCTTGGCGGCCCAGTCACGCGACGAGCCGGAGCCGTACTCCTTGCCACCGAGGACGACGAGCGGGATGCCGGCCTCCTGGTAGGCCTGCGACGCGTCGTAGATCGACGTCTGCTCGCCCGTGAGCAGGTTCTGCGTGAACCCGCCCTCGACGCCCGGCACCAGCTGGTTGCGCAGGCGGATGTTGGCGAACGTGCCGCGGATCATGACCTCGTGGTTCCCGCGGCGCGAGCCGTAGGAGTTGTAGTCGCGGCGCTCGACGCCGTGCTCAGCCAGGTACAGGCCGGCCGGGCTGTCCGCCTTGATCGAGCCGGCGGGGCTGATGTGGTCGGTCGTGACCGAGTCACCCAGCTTGGCCAGCACACGCGCGCCGTGGAAGTCGACGACCGGCGACGGCTCCGCCTGCATGCCCTCGAAGTACGGGGGCTTGCGGACGTAGGTCGACTCGGGGTCCCACTCGAACGTGTCGCCCTCGGGCGTCGGCAGCGCACGCCAGCGCTCGTCGCCCGTGAAGACGTCGGCGTAGTCCTTGGTGAACATCGCGCGGTCGATCGACGCGTCGATCACGGCCTGGACCTCGTCCGGAGTGGGCCAGATGTCCCGCAGGAAGATCGGCTGGCCGGCCTCGTCGCGACCCAGCGGGTCGGACTCGAAGTCGAAGTCCATCGTCCCGGCCAGCGCGTAGGCGATGACCAGCGGCGGGGACGCGAGGTAGTTCATCTTGATGTCGGGGTTGATGCGACCCTCGAAGTTGCGGTTGCCCGAGAGCACCGCGGCCACGGCGAGGTCGTGCTCCTGCACGGTCTCCGAGACCTTCTCGTCGAGCGGACCCGAGTTGCCGATGCAGGTGGCGCAGCCGTAGCCGACCAGGTGGAAGCCCAGCTTCTCGAGGTACGGCCACATGCCGGCCTTCTCGTAGTAGTTGGTCACCACCTGCGAGCCCGGGGCCATGGAGGTCTTGACCCACGGCTTGGCCACCAGGCCCTTCTCGACCGCCTTCTTCGCGACGAGCGCGGCAGCCATCATCACCGACGGGTTCGAGGTGTTGGTGCAACTCGTGATCGACGCGATCGCGACCGCGCCGTGGAACAGCTCGAACTCGCGACCCTCTGCGTCCGTCACCGGGTAGGTGCGCGTGACCGACGACGTGATCGCGGGCGAGTCGGACGCGGGGAACGACTCGCGCTCGGCCTCGTCGACGCCGTTGGTGACCTCGGGGGCGTACGTGGGCAGGTCGCGCTGGAACTGCTCCTTGGCCCGGGACAGCTCGATGCGGTCCTGGGGACGCTTCGGACCCGCGATCGACGGGACGACCGTGGACAGGTCGAGCTCGAGGTACTCCGAGAACACCGGCTCGACGTACGAGTCCAGCGTCGGGTCGAGCCACATGCCCTGCTCCTTGGCGTACGCCTCGACGAGCGCGAGCTGCTCCTCGGAGCGGCCCGTGAGGCGCAGGTAGTCGAGCGTGACGCCGTCGATCGGGAACATGGCGGCCGTCGAGCCGAACTCGGGGCTCATGTTGCCGATGGTCGCGCGGTTGGCCAGCGGCACCGCCGCGACGCCCTCGCCGTAGAACTCGACGAACTTGCCGACCACGCCGTGCTGGCGCAGCTTCTGCGTGATCGTCAGCACGATGTCGGTCGCGGTGACCCCGAGGGGGATCGAGCCCGTGAGCTTGAAGCCGACGACGCGCGGGATGAGCATCGAGACGGGCTGGCCGAGCATGGCCGCCTCGGCCTCGATGCCGCCGACGCCCCAGCCCAGCACGCCCAGGCCGTTGACCATCGTGGTGTGCGAGTCGGTGCCGACGCAGGTGTCGGGGTAGGCCTTGCCGTCGCGCACCATGACGCCGCGGGCGAGGTACTCGATGTTGACCTGGTGGACGATCCCGGTGCCCGGCGGGACGACCTTGAAGTCGTCGAACGCCGTCTGGCCCCAGCGCAGGAACTGGTAGCGCTCACGGTTGCGCTGGTACTCGAGCTCGACGTTGCGCTCGAACGCGTCGGCACGGCCGGCCACGTCGATCTGCACGGAGTGGTCGATGACCAGCTCGGCCGGGGCGAGCGGGTTGATGCGGGTCGGGTCGCCGCCGAGCTCGACGACGGCCTCGCGCATGGTGGCGAGGTCGACGACGCACGGGACACCGGTGAAGTCCTGCATGATCACGCGCGCGGGCGTGAACTGGATCTCGGTGTCGGGCTGGGCGTCGGGGTCCCAGCCGGCGAGGGCGTTGATGTGGTCGGCGGTGATGTTCGCGCCGTCCTCGGTGCGCAGCAGGTTCTCCGCCAGCACCTTGAGGCTGAACGGCAGGCGCTCGAGGCCCGGCACCGCGGCGAGCCGGTACACCTCGTACGAGGCGTCACCGACTTCCAGCGTTCCCTTGGAACCGAAGCTGTCGACAGTGCTCACGAGACTCCTTCATCGGGCGAGTCGGCCGGGGATGGGGGTCCCGGGCCGTGGGCGATGCACAGCCACCCTAGTGGCTCCATCGAAGTATCTTGACGTCAAGATACATCACGACGGGCCCGTCGCGCGAGTCGGGCACGCCGTCCCGTCAGTCCTTCGCGTGCGCCTCGTCGTAGGCCGCCTGCGCCTTGCGCTCGGCCTCGATCGCCCGCTCGTGCGAGCGGTGGTCGTACTCGGGCGTCCCGCTCTTGAACAGCTCCTGCGTCGCCACCTTCTTCGCCTGGGCCAGCGCGCTGCTCGTCGTGTCGTCGCTCACGGCTCACTCCTCCGGTGCGTTCCCGTCACGGGCCGCGACCGGCCCGCTGGTCCCACGGTAGGACGCTCACCAGGCACGCGCGACCCATCGAGCAACCGCTCCGCCGACCCGCCGGGCGCCCGTCCCGGCCGGACATGTCCGGCATCTCCGCCTATCCTGACCGCGCACCGAGGCAACCCACGATTCGGAGGACAGCGTGATCCGCAACCGCACCAGCGGGCGGACGCAGGGGGCGACGCTCACGCGACGAGCACCCCTGCGCCGCACCACCCGTCGAGCCCTGGCCGGGGCCGTCTCGGCCGTCCTGGTCGCCGGCCTCGTCCCGTTCGTCGCCGCGCCCGCGCAGGCGGCAGGCGTGACGATCACCGGCACCGTGAAGAACCAGGCGGGGCAGCCCGTCGCCGCCACGGTCGAGGTCTCCCCCGCCGGTGGCGGCCAGGTGCTCTCGACGACCACGAACGCCGCCGGCGCCTTCACGCTGTCCGCGGTGCCCGCGGGCTCGAGCTATCTCGGCGCGACCGAGACCGGCGAGGAGCACCTCTACACGCCCGAGCACTGGAACGGGACCGCGAGCGTCCCGGGCTACGTCCCGTTCACCGTCCCGACGACGAACGTCACGGGCGTCAGCTTCGTCCTGGACCCCGCGACCGGCATCCTCGGCATCGCGACCGACACCGCGGGCAAGCCCCTGCCGAACATCGGCTGGAGCGTGCTGGAGTACCGCCCTGCCGAGGGCGACTGGTACCCGCCGCAGATGGGCCCGCTGCTCACCGACGCCGACGGCCGGATGTGGTGGAGCACGCAGGTCGGCAAGAAGTACCGCCTGTGCTTCTCCGACGACTGGTACGACGACCCGTCGTGGCGACCCGCCACCCGGTACGCGGACCGGTGCTGGGACCAGGCGACCTCGCAGGACACCGCGACGACGATCACGGTGACCGAGCAGACCCGCCGCCAGGTGCTCACGGTCGCGCTGCCCGTCGCCGGGAAGTCGCTGCTCCCGGGCACCCCGTTCGTGACGGGCTCGGCGAAGGTCGGGAGCACGCTGACCGTCGACCCCGGCCAGTGGAACCCTTCGGGGGTCGCGCTGAGCTACCGCTGGTACCTCTACCGCGCCGGGGCTCGCATCGACCTGTCCGCCACCGGACGGACGTACACGCCGACGGCCGACCTGAGGACGGGCGACACGATCTCGGTCGAGGTCACCGGCACGCGGTCCGGGTACAAGACGGCGACCCGCTACGCCTACGGCGGTGAGATCGGCAAGCCGACGCCGACGCTGTCGAGCCCGGTGAAGATCACGGGCACACCGACACCGGGCAACACCCTCACCGCGTCGTGGGGAACCCTGACACCGTCCGTGCAGTACCCGATGCTCACCTGGTACGTCGACGGGCAGGAGGACGGACGCGGCACGTCGTCGGGCAACACGACGTTCGCCGTGACCGCGGCCCACGCCGACAAGCGCATCGAGGTCCGTCTGGAGGCGTACCCCGAGGGGTACAACCCCGTGCGATCCGTCGCGGCCGTCACCGCCGGCTCCCCGCTGACCGCCGTGACCCCGACGATCTCCGGGACGCTCGCCGTCGGCAAGACGCTCACGGCCACGCCCGGCACCTGGGGACCGGCTCCGGTGACGCTGGCCTACCAGTGGTACCGCTCGGGCGCCGCGATCTCGGGCGCGACCGCCGCCACCTACAAGCTCGCCGAGGCGGACCGCGCCAAGACCCTCACCGTCAAGGTCACCGGCAGCAAGGCCGGCTACGTCACCGCGTCGCGCACCTCGGCGGCCACCACGGCCGTCCAGGGCGTGCTGACGGCCCCCACGCCGACGATCAGCGGCACCACGGCGGTGGGCAGCAAGCTCACCCTGTCGACCGGCACCTGGGGACCGGCACCGGTGGCGCTCAACTACCGCTGGTACCGCTCGGGGGTCGCGATCTCGGGCGCGACCGCGACGACGTACACGCTCACGGCGAGCGATCGCGGCAAGACGATCACGGTCCACGTCGCGGGTCGCAAGACCGGCTACGTCAGCACCAGCCGCTCGTCGGCGGCCACCGCCGCGATCCGGGGTGTGCTGACGACGAAGACGCCGACGGTCTCCGGGACGCGCAAGGTCGGCTCCACGCTCAAGGCCGTTCCGGGCACGTGGGGCCCCGCACCGGTCACGCTCGCGTACCAGTGGTACCGCGGCAGCACGGCGATCAGCGGTGCGAAGTCGTCGTCCTACAAGCTCGTCGCCGCCGACACGGGCGCGACGATCAAGGTCCGGGTGACGGGCTCCAAGTCCGGCTACGTGTCTGCCGCGAAGTACTCGGCCGCCACGGCGAAGATCGCCTGACGCCGCACGTCGGACGCCCCGCCTGCGCTCGCGCGCGGCGGGGCGTTCGTCGTCAGCGGGTCAGGACCGCGACGGTCTCGAGGTGGTGCGTCATCGGGAACAGGTCGTACCCCTGCAGCGTCTCGACGCCGTACCCGCCGTCGGCGAGCAGTGCGATGTCGCGGGCTAGTGCCGCCGGGTCGCACGCGACGTAGACGATGCGCTCGGGCCGCAGCTCGAGGATGCCGCCGACGACCGAGCGGCCCGCGCCGGTGCGCGGCGGGTCGAGGACCACGACGTCGGCGTGCACGACGTCCGAGTCGGCGTCGTCGCGTCCGGTCAGCACGCGCGCCACGTCCCCGGCGTGCAGCTCGACGTTGCCCCGGTCGTGCAGGTTGCGGCGGGCGTCCTTGACGGCGCGCTCGTCGCCCTCGACGGACACGACCTCGCCGGTCTCGCCGACCGCGTCGGCCAGGGGCGCGGTGAACAGGCCGGCTCCCGAGTACAGGTCGAGCACCGCGGCACCCTCGACGTCGCCCACGCCCGCGAGCACGGCGTCGACGAGCACGCCGGGCGCCTCGCGGTGGACCTGCCAGAACCCGGCGGCGGCGACGCGGAAGACGCGGTCGCCCACGCGCTCGCGCACCGAGGACCGGGCGTTGGGGCGCTTGTCGACGCGGCCCTTGCGCAGGTCGTAGGGCTGCCCGTCGAGCAGGACCACGGGTTCGTCGCCGCTGGCGGGCGCGATGGCCTCGATGTGGGCGCCCGCGGGCCAGGTGCGCTCGAACAGCTCGAGCTCGGCGATGGTCGGCGAGGCCAGGGGCATCGACGACAGCGCGTGCACGTCGTGCGAGCGGTGGCCCCGCATGCCGGCACGGCCGGACGCGTCGGCGACCAGGTCGATGCGCGTGCGCCAGCCCAGGCCGCCGAACTCGTCGTCCCCGGGTGCCGCGAGGATGCTGACGTCGCGCTCGAGCTTGGCCAGGCGGCGCAGCTGCTCGTCGAGCACCGCGGCCTTCCAGGCACGCTGCGCGGGCAGGGCGACGTGCGCGAGCTCTCCCCCGCCGACGCCGCCGGCACCGGCGGCCGGCCAGGCCGACTCCACGCGGTCCGGGGAGGCCGTGACGATCTCGACCGCGTCCGCGCGCCAGAACTTCGCGTCCGGCGCGGCGTCCGTCAGCCGGGCCCGGACCCGCTCGCCCGGCAGCGTGTGCCGGACGAAGACCACGCGGCCGTCGTAACGCGCCACGCAGTGCCCGCCGTGGGCGATCGGGCCGACCTCGAGGTCGACGAGAGCGTCAGGCAGGATGTCAGAAACCACGGTTCACCGGTCCACGCAGGGGATCCTCGAGACCGGTCTGGCCCTCGGAGGAAGCAAGCTGCCACGGCACCGAGGCGACGACCACCCCGGGGGTGAAGAGCAGGCGGCCCTTGAGCCGCAGGGCGCTCTGGTTGTGCAGCAGCTGCTCCCACCAGTGTCCCACCACGTACTCGGGGATGTAGACGACGACCAGGTCGCGCGGGCTCTCCCGGCGGATCGAGCGCACATAGGTCAGCACCGGGCGCGTGATCTCGCGGAACGGCGAGTCCAGCACCCGCAGCGGCACGGGCAGGTCCATCGCGTCCCACTGCTCGCGCAGCGCCGTCACGTCGTCGGGGTCGACGCCCACCGTGACGGCCTCGAGCGTGCTGGGGCGGCCCGCACGGGCGTAGGACAGCGCGCGCATCGTCGGGCGGTGCAGGTGCGAGACCAGCACGATGGCGTGCACGCGGCTGGGCAGCGCGCGCGCGGACTCGGAGTCGACCCCGAGCGCGAGCTCGGCGCGGACGGTGGCGTAGTGCTTGTGGATCGCGCGCATCGTGACGAACACGATCGCCATCGCGAGGATCGCGATCCAGGCGCCGTGCGTGAACTTGGTGAGCAGCACGACGATCAGCACGGTCCCGGTCATGACGAACCCGATCGAGTTCACCACGCGGGCGCGCTGCATCTGCGAGCGGCGGGCGGGCTCGGGCTCGGTGCGCAGGCCGCGCGTCCAGTGCCGGACCATGCCGAGCTGGCTCAGCGTGAACGAGACGAACACGCCCACGATGTAGAGCTGGATGAGCTTGGTGACCTGGGCGTCGAACGCCCAGATGAGCACGATCGCCACCGCGGCGAGCGTGACGATGCCGTTGGAGTACGCGAGCCGGTCGCCGCGGGTGTGCAGCTGGCGCGGCAGGTAGCCGTCGCGCGCCAGGATCGAGCCGAGCACGGGGAAGCCGTTGAACGCCGTGTTGGCCGCCAGCACGAGGATCAGGCCCGTCGCGATCGCGATGAGCACGAACAGCGCCGGGATGCCCTCGAACACCGCCCCGGCGAGCTGGCTGATCACCGGGTGCTGCACGTACGAGTCGCCCACGGGCACGCCGTCGCGCGTGAGCTGGGTCGCCGGGTCGTCGGCGAACGTCACGCCGGTCGCCCGGGCGAGCAGCAGGATCGCCATGATCATGACTATCGACAGGCCGCCCAGGAGCGCGAGCGTGGTCGCGGCGTTCTTCGACTTGGGCTTCTTGAAGGCGGGCACGCCGTTGCTGATCGCCTCGACGCCGGTCAGTGCCGCGCAGCCGGAGGCGAACGCGCGCAGGATGAGGAAGAAGCCCGCGAGCCCGACGATGCCCTGGTCGTACGCCGACTCGGGCGTGAGCCCCAGCCCCGCGCTCTCGGCCATCGGCAGCGTGCCGGTCGCGTAGCGGATCGCGCCGAACACGCCGATCAGCCCGATCGCGAACATGAACAGGTACACGGGGATCGCGAACGCCTTGCCGGACTCCTTGACGCCGCGCAGGTTGGCGATCGTCAGGAGCACGACCAGGACGACCGCGAAGAGCGCCTCGTGCCCGCGCAGCGGCGGGAAGGCCGTCGCGGCGTACTGGGCGCCCGACGAGATCGACACGGCCACCGTGAGCACGTAGTCGACCAGGAGCGCGCTCGCCACGGTCACGCCCGCGTTCGGCCCGAGGTTGACGGTCGCCACCTCGTAGTCGCCGCCGCCCGACGGGTAGGCACGCACGTTCTGCCGGTAGGACGCGACCACGGTCAGCATGACGATCGCCACGGCGAGACCGACCCACGGCGAGATGACGAGAGCCGAGAGCCCTGCCATCGACAACGTGAGCAGGATCTCGTCCGGCGCGTACGCCACGGACGAGAGCGCGTCCGAGGCGAACACCGGAAGCGCGATGCGCTTGGGCAGGAGGGTGTGGCCGACGTTGTCGCTGCGGACGGGACGTCCGATCAGCAAACGCTTGGCGGCATCCGAGAGGTCCGACACGTGGCCGATCGTACGCACGCCGAGCCCGCTGCACGTAGCCGCGCCCGGGGGTATAGCGTCCGGTCGTGCACTTCGTGATCATGGGCTGCGGCCGGGTGGGTGCTTCGCTGGCACTCAACCTCGAGGAACACGGCCACTCGGTGGCCGTCATCGACCAGAACCCCGACGCCTTCCGGCGCCTGCCGGGCGACTTCGCCGGCAACAAGGTCACGGGGCTCGGTTTCGACCGCGACACGCTGACCAAGGCGGGGATCGACGACGCGTACGGCTTCGCGGCCGTCGCGGACGGCGACAACTCGAACATCCTCGCCGCGCGTGTCGCGCGCGAGACGTACGGGATCGAGAACGTCGTGGCCCGCATCTACGACCCGCACCGCGCCGAGATCTACCAGCGCCTGGGCATCCCGACCGTCGCGACGGTCCGGTGGACCGCGCACCAGGTCCTGCGACGGTTGCTGCCCATGGGCGCGAGCGACGAGTTCCGCGACGCGTCCGGCCAGATCCAGCTCGTGCAGCTCGACGTGCACGCCGCCTGGGTCGGCCTCCCGACGCGCGCGCTCGAGGAGGCCAGCGGCGCCCGGGTCGCCTACGTCACGCGCTACGGCGACGGCGTCCTGCCGACCGCCGACACCGTCCTGCAGGAGAACGACACCGTGCACCTGCTGCTCAAGGTCTCGGACTCCGACCACGTCGAACGCGTGCTGACGCGCGCACCGGAGGTGTCCGAGTGAGGGTCGTCATCGCAGGCGCCGGGTCCGTCGGTCGCTCGATCGCGCGCGAGCTGCTCGCGCACGACCACGAGGTCACGCTCGTCGACCGGCAGCCGAGCGCCATGCGCATCGCCCAGGTCGCCGACGCGGACTGGCTGCTCGCCGACGCGTGCGAGCTGCCCACGCTCCGCGAGGCACGGGCCGACGAGTGCGACGTCATGGTCGCCGCGACCGGCGACGACAAGGCGAACCTCGTCATCTCGCTGCTCGCCAAGACCGAGTTCGGCGTCCCGCGCACCGTGGCGCGCGTGAACAACCCCAAGAACGAGTGGATGTTCGACGAGGCGTGGGGCGTGGACGTCGCCGTCTCGACCCCGCGGATCATGACGTCGATGGTCGAGGAGGCCGTCTCCGTCGGCGACCTCGTGCGGATCTTCACGTTCCACCAGTCCCGCGCGGGCATCCTCGAGCTCACGCTCCCGGACGGGTCCCCGCTGGCCGGCGTGCGCGTGGGTCAGATCGAGTGGCCCCAGGACACCGTGCTCGCGTGCATCGTGCGCGACGCCCGTCCGATCTCGCCGAGCCCGGACGACACGCTCGAGGGCCGCGACGAGCTGCTCTTCGTGACGGGCCGGGACGCCGACGAGGCGGCGCTGCAGGCCGTGCTCAGGACGGGCGTGAGCGCGTCGAGCGCACCAGCATCCAGCTGATCCACAGCGCGAGCGCGGTCAGCGGCAGGCCCATGGCCAGCTTCGCCGTCCCCAGCCAGCCGATGTCGTCGGAGTAGTAGAGCGGCACCTGGACGGCGAGCCGCACCGCGAACATCGCGACCCACGGCCACGTCGCGAGGCTGTAGGTCCGGCGCAGCGCGCGGTCCGAGCGCCACGCGACGGCCGCCGACCACGGGCCGCCGCTCAGCGGACCACCCTTGGTGAACAGCCCCATCACGAGGCCCACCAGGGGCCAGCCGACGAGGATGCTGGCGAGCGTGCCGACGAGGTAGACCCCGTTGACCCACAGGCCGTAGGCGAAGTAGTCCGACGCGTCGCCCGTGCGCCAGGCCCACACGACGCCGATGCCGACGCCGAGCAGGCCGGAGAACGCCTGCGTGACGGGGGTGCGCTGCACGAGCCGCACGATCACGGCCAGGACGGCCGCTCCCGCCGCGGCGACGAGCGCGGGGGTCAGGTCCTGACCGGTCGCCAGGTAGACGACGACGAACAGCAGGCCGGGCGCGACCGACTCGACGACGCCGCGCACTCCCCCGACGGCGTCGGCCGCGGAGAACTCCTCGGCGGTCAAGGCGCGCATGCCGCGCAGCCCGCCCTCCTCGGGGGCGACCACGTCGTCGATCGCGTCGAGCGGGCCCTCGGGTGCGCCGTGCGGCGCCTGGGACTCACTCACCGGGTCGGGGGCGCAGCTCGTAGCCGGGGTTGAAGACGGTGCGCTTGCCGTCGACGAGGCAGACGAGCCCCTCGGCCTTGAGCCGCCGGCCGGGCACGACGCCGGCGATCTCGCGCCGCCCGAGCCACACGAGCACGAGCGTGCCGCTGCCGTCGTACAGCTCGGCCTCGAGGGCAGGCACCCCCTCGCGCGGGCGGAACGTCACCGAGCGGATCACGCCCGAGACGCGCGCGCGCGAGCGCACGGGGAGCTGGTCGACGGGCGTGCAGCCCACGGCGCGCACCTGGTCGGCACGCTCCTCGTCGGCCTCGATCTCCGCCTGGGACGCCGCCAGGTGCCGCAACCGCTCGGTCAGGCTCATCGGATCTCCGTGATCTCCGGTCCGCGGGTCAGGGGGTCGAAGCTCGGCGGCGTGGGCGCCTCCTCCTCCTCGGCCGGCGCGGACGCCGGACCGGGAAGGCGCAGCCCGAGCAGGTCGCGCGGCGCGTGCGCCTCGGTCCCGCGGACGACGACGACGCCGCCGAAGACCTGCTCCAGGACGGCGGCAGCAGCGGGCTCGACGGCCGCCTTGCCGGTGATCACGCCGCGGACGAACCAGCGGGGTCCGTCGACGCCGAGGAACCGGGCGGGGCGGTGGCCGGTGCGGCCCTCCGCGGTCCGGACGGGCAGGCGCGCGAGCAGCTCACGACCGAACGGGCCGGGCAGGTCGTCGACCGAACCGCCCTGCTGCACGACCGACGCGGCGATCTCCTCACGGATCTCGTCCCAGATGCCGTCGGTGCGGGGCGCCGCGTAGGCCTGCAGCTGCAGCTGCGAGCCGTCGATCGAGACGCTGGCCGCCGAGACGACCTCCGTGGCCTTGTCGATCTCCATCCGCAGCTCCATGCCGGGGATGCCGGGGACGCGCAGCGCTCCGAGGTCGACGCGCGCGAGCTCGTCCTCGACCTCGTCGACGTCCCAGGGCCCGCGCGTGCGCGCAGGGGCCTGGACGACGTCCTCGTCGGGAGCCTCGACCTCGGCCTCAGCCTCGGTGATGTCGTCGGGCGCGATGTCCTTCGCGCCACGCCGGAACAGAGCCACGTGCATCTCCTTCGACCGACGCGCGAGCGCGCGTCATCACCCTCGAGCGTAGTCCGCCGAGGAACGCGTACCTAGCCGGTGACGGCCGCCTGGCCCCACCCGCCGGACGACCCGAAGCCGCCCGTGCCCCGGTGCGAGCCGGGCAGGGTCTCGACCTCGACGAACCGGACCCGCTCCACGCGCTGGATCACCAGCTGCGCGATGCGGTCGCCGCGGCGCAGCTCGATCGCGTGCGCGACGTCGGTGTTGAGCAGCGTCACCGCGATCTCGCCCCGGTAGCCGGCGTCGACCGTGCCCGGCGCGTTGACGATGGTCAGTCCGTGCTTCATCGCCAGGCCCGAGCGCGGGTGCACGAACGCGGCGAACCCGTCGGGCAGCGCGATCGCGACGCCGGTCGGGACCGTCACGCGACCCTGGGGCGGGATCACGACGTCCACGCGGGCGAGCAGGTCCGCCCCCGCGTCGCCCGGGTGGGCGTAGGCGGGCGCGTCGAGCTCGGGGTCGAGCCGGAGCAGGAGGACCTCGGTGCGGTGGTCGTCGATCACGGGGCCAGACCCTACCGGTCGCGGGCGTGGGCCGGGGCGAGGCGGCGGATGCGAAACTTGGCGCATGCCCAGCAACGCACCCGCGACCCACGTGTTCTCCGAGCGGCTCTGGCTCGGTCCCCTGGGCTGGTTCGGCGTCCTGGCCCTCGCGGGCTGCCTCGGCCTGGCTGCGCTTCCCGTCGACGCGCTGCTCGCGCTGGTCGTCGCGGTCGTCGCCGCCGTCGCGCTCGTCGTCCTGGCGTTCGCGACGACGACCACTGTGAGCGTCACCGGCGGCGAGCTGCACGCGGGCGACGCCCACATCCCGCTGACGCTGCTCGGCGAGGTGCGCGAGCTCGAGGCCGACGAGCTGCGGGCCGAGCTGGGGCCGCGCCTCGACGCCCGGGCGCACCTGTGCATGCGCGGGTGGATCCACCGCGCGGTGCGGGTCGAGCTCGTCGACCCCGCGGACCCGACGCCCTACTGGATCGTCTCGACCCGCCGGCCCGACGCCCTGGCCGCCGCGCTGCGCGGCTGACTCCCGAGAGCGACCCCGGACAGCACGACGGCCGGCGCCCGGAGGATCCGGGGCGTCGGCCGTGGCGGGTGGAGCTCGGTGGTCAGGCAGCGCACTCCGAGCAGACGGGCTGGCCGTCCTTCTCGAACGCGAGCTGGCTGCGGTGGTGCACCAGGAAGCAGTGCGAGCAGGTGAACTCGTCTGCCTGGCGCGGGAGGACGCGGACCGACAGCTCCTCGCCGGACAGGTCCGCACCCGGAAGCTCGAACCCTTCGGCAGCTTCGGTCTCGTCCTCGTCCACCACGCCCGAGTTCTTGTCGGAGCGCCGGGCCTGGAGCTCCTGCAGCGAGTCCTCGCTGAGGTCCTCCTCGGTCTTGCGCGGGGCGTCGTAGTCGGTAGCCATGTGTGG
>Ga0160439_1000599_pt1 | contig 14711 bp, 12 predicted proteins | sample HID1975M_E0MG_FD_108201 | JGI IMG/M metagenome (GOLD analysis project Ga0160439, IMG submission 108201) | Enriched soil microbial communities from UW Madison campus, WI, USA - HID1975M_E0 MG | ecosystem: Environmental > Terrestrial > Soil > Unclassified | place: USA: Madison, Wisconsin... | reverse complement strand
TCAGCGGTGAACGGCGTGCCGTCCGACCACTTCACGCCGTCGCGGGCGGTGATGACGGCCTGGGTCGAGTCGGCGTTCCACTCGACCGACTGGGCGAGCCAGGGCGTCGGGGGGTCGGTCGGCTTGATCTCGTTGACCTGCATGAGCGACTCGTAGACGGCGAACGCGTAACCGAGCGACAGGGCCGAGGAGTTCGGGCCGATCGGGTTGTTGTTCTCCTTCTGCGGGCCGTTCGGCATGCCGATGGTCAGGACCTTGTCCGAGACCTGGGCCGCGCCGCCGGACGACTTGTCCGTGCTGGTCGGGTCGCTGCCCTTGGGGTCGTCGGACCCCGAGCATGCGGTGGCGAGCAGGGCGATCGTCGCCACACCGGCGACGATGCCTGCGAGCTTGTGCTTTCTCACGAGTGCCTCCTTGCACTGTCAGGAACCTACGGGACTGCTGGGACGGAACCGATCGACGTGACTGCGGATCGCGTCGAGTACTACGGGTGTGCGGTCGTGCTGGACGAGCTGTCCGGGTCCGCCGGGGACGAGCCGGGGTGGCTCACCTCGACGGTGTGGCGCAGGTCGCTCGAGGAGCGGCCGACGCGGAGCCGGTACGTGCCGGGCGGGGTGACCCAGCCGGACCGAGCCGTGTCCCAGGTCCGGAACGCCTGCGCGTCCACCCGGACGGGGACTGTCGTGCGCTCGCCGGGCTCGGCGTGCACGACAGTGAATCCGCCGAGCCAGCGCAACGGCCGGTCGCCCGAGGGCGACCCTGCCGGGGGCTCGACGTAGACCTGGACGACCTCGCGACCTGCGCGCGGGCCGGTGTTGCAGACCGTGACGTCCACGGTGAGGCCGCCGTCGGCGGTGAGCGTCGCCGTCGCGGAGTCGTGCTCCCAGGCGGTCCAGCCCAGCCCGTGGCCGAACGGCGCGGCGGGCGTGCGGTCCAGGCGGAGCCACGAGCGGTACCCGACGTGGACGCCCTCGTGGTAGTCGATGACGCCGTCCACGGGGACGGCGTGCGGCACGGGGACGTCGGTCTCGTCGGCCGGGAGCGTCCACGGGAGGCGGCCGGACGGCTCGGTGCGGCCGGCGAGCACGTCGCCGAGCGCCTCGGGCCACTCCTGGCCGCCGAGCCACGCCCACACCACGCACGGGACCTCGTCGAGCCAGGGCAGCAGCACCGGGGCGCCCGCGTTGACCACGACGATCGTTCTCGGGTTGGCCGCGAGGATCTCCTTGACCATCTGGTCCTGCGTGCCCGGCAGGGCCAGCGACGTGCGGTCGTAGCCCTCGGACTCGATCTCCTCGTTGGTCCCGACGACGACGACCGCGAGGTCGGCCGCCGCGGCGGCCTCGACCGCGGCGGCGAGCAGCTCGTCGGGCGAGGTGCCGGGCGTGCGGTGCACGAGCTCGGCGCGGGCGAACGACGCGTAGCCGACGGGGTGCACGGCCTGCACGAGCGTGTCGACGACGACGGTCGTCGGCTCGGTGACCTCGATCGTCAGCACCGCGGGGGCCGGCGCGTTGACGCTCGAGTCGAGGATGACCTCGGCGCCGACGACCTTCTCGCCGGTCGAGAGCACCTGCCCGCCGACCTCGATGCGGTGCCGACCGACCGTGCCGACGCCCACCTCGTGGTGGCCGGGCTCGGTCAGCGCGACCGTCGTGCGGATCCGGACGGAGACCGCGTGCTCGGCGGGCTCCCGCAGCCAGCCGTGCCACGCCGTGACGACGCGCGAGTCGATGACCGCGCCGTCGGCGTCGAGCACCTCGACGAGCGCGCCCGCCTCGCCGTCCGGTGTCCGGCAGCGGCCCGCGAGGTCGAGCTGCGGGGGCAGCATTCTCGAGACTGCGCCGGCGTGGACGGTGACCTCGGCGCCGAAGGCGGCGGCCAGCGCGTCGGCGGGGGTCGACGTGCGGTCGGGCCGGACGTACGCCGAGCCACCGCCCTGCACGAACGGCGAGACGGCGTTGGGGCCGACGAGCGCGATGCGCGAGACCGCGTCGGGAGAGACGGGCAGCGCGTGGGCGTCGTCGCGCAGCACGACCATCGAGCGGGCCACGAGACGGCGCAGCACCGCGGGGACGTCGACGGCGAACACCTCGTCGCGCAGCGGACCCGCGGGCTCGTGGCCGGCGATCGCACCGACCCGCTGCGCCATGAGCAGCACGCGGTCGACCTTCTCGTCGACCAGCGCCTCGTCGACCAGGCCGGTGCGCACGGCGTCCAGCAGGCCGTCGCCCCACACGCCGTCCGGGCCGGGCATCTGCAGGTCGAGACCGCCCTCGAGCGCGGCGGCGACCGACTTCGTCGCGACCCAGTCGCTGACCACGACGCCGTCGAAGCCCCACTCGTCCTTGAGCACGCCGGTCAGCAGCGGCCGGTGCTCGAGCGCGGGGGCGGCCGTCGTGCCGTCGTCGATGCCCGAGTACGCGCCCATCACGGACCACGCCTGCGCCTCGTGCACGAGGCGCTCGAACGGCGCGAGGTAGACCTCGCGCAGCGTGCGCTCGTCGACGCGGGACAGGTAGGAGGTGCGCTCGGTCTCGGAGTCGTTGGCGACGAAGTGCTTGACGCACATGCCGACGCCGCGGTCCTGCGCGGCGCGCACCACGTGCACCGCGATCTCGCCCGTGAGCACGGGGTCCTCGGAGTAGCACTCGAAGTGCCGGCCGCCCACGGGCGTGCGCTGCAGGTTCACCTGGGGGGCGAGGACCACGTCGACGCCGTGCCGGCGGGCCTCGGAGGCGAACGCCGCACCGACCTCGTCGGCCAGGTCGACGTCCCAGGTGGCCGCGAGCGCGCTCGGGGCCGGGAAGGAGGCGGAGGTCTCGCGGCCGGACTCGTCGACGCCGCGCACGCCGGCGGGGCCGTCGGAGACGAGCACGGAACGCAGGCCGATGCGGTCGATCGCGGTGGTGTCCCAGAGCCCGGCACCGACCAGGAGGCGGACCTTCTCCTCGAGCGAGAGCTGCGCACGCAGCTCCGCGAGGGCGGTCACCGGCCGATCGGCGGTGGGCTGAGAAGCGGTGTCGAGGGACACGGGGGTGGTGCTCCATCCAGGACGTCGTTGTCTGCTGCTCGTTATACAAGCACATGTTGCTGACTTGTCAGTAAGCCATTGGGTCACAGTATGGTTTCGGTCATGGACGACGACGTGCCACCGGTGCCTGCGGGCACGAGCCGGCGCCCCGCGGCGCGCAGACCGCGCAAGGGAACGGCCGAGCGCCGCGCTGAGATCCTCCGCGCGGCCGCTCACACCTTCGGCTCGAAGGGCTACAAGACGGGCTCGCTCGCCGACGTCGCCGAGCAGGTCGGGATCACGCACGCGGGGGTGCTGCACCACTTCGGCACCAAGGAGCAGCTGCTCATCGAGGTGCTCGAGTACCGCGACCTGGAGGACGTGCGCGACCTCGAGGGCCAGCACATCCCCGACGGCATGGAGCTGTTCACCCACCTCGTGCGCACCGCGCGGGCGAACGTCGACCGCCGCGGCATCGTGCAGGGCTACACCGTGCTCACCGCCGAGTCGGTCACCGAGGACCACCCCGCGCGCAACTGGGTCACGCAGCGCTTCTCGGTGCTGCGCGGCGAGATCGCGCACGCCATCCAGGAGATCGGCGACCACAAGGTCAGCGACGAGCAGGCCACCCGCGCCGCGAGCGCGATCATCGGCGTCATGGACGGCCTGCAGGTGCAGTGGCTGCTCGACGGCACCGTCGACCTCGCCGAGTCCACGACGTTCGCGATCGAGGCGATCCTGTCGGCCGTGCTCAACCCCGCGGAGACCACGCACCTGCCGGAGTAGCCTTCTCAGGAGGTTCACAGGCTTTTCCCAAGGCTTCGCAAGCGAGGCGGGCCAGGCTGCACTCATGACGATCACCGCAGGCACCCGACCGCAGGCCCTCACGCGCGCCGACGGCTCGCCCGTCCGTGCCCTCGTGGTCGACGACGAGCCGACCCTCGCCGAGCTCCTCTCCACCGCCCTGCGCTACGAGGGCTGGCAGGTCGAGCACGCGCTCACGGGCATCGCGGCGGTCAAGCAGGTCAAGGACACCGACCCCGACGTCATCGTGCTCGACGTCATGCTCCCCGACCTCTCGGGCCTCGAGGTGCTGCGCCGCGTGCGCGCCACGCACCCCAACGTGCCCGTGCTGTTCCTCACCGCGCGCGACGCGGTCGAGGACCGCATCGCCGGTCTGACCGCCGGCGGTGACGACTACGTGACCAAGCCGTTCAGCCTCGAGGAGGTCGTCGCGCGGCTGCGTGCGCTGCTGCGCCGCACGGGTGCGACGACTGCGCGGGAGGACGCCGTGCTCGTCGTCGGCGACCTCATGCTGGACGAGGACAGCCACGAGGTGTCCCGCGGCGGCGTCGACGTGCGCCTGACCGCGACCGAGTTCGAGCTGCTGCGCTACTTCATGCGCAACCCGCGCCGCGTGCTGTCCAAGGCGCAGATCCTCGACCGGGTCTGGCAGTACGACTTCGGCGGCCAGGCGAACATCGTCGAGCTCTACGTCTCCTACCTGCGCCGCAAGATCGACAAGGGTCGCGAGCCGATGCTGCACACGCTGCGCGGCGTCGGGTACGTGCTCAAGCCCGCGTGATGCGCAAGCCGTCGCGCTGGACGCTGCGCCGGCGGCTCGTCGTCGTCCTGGTCGCGCTCGTCGCGGTCGTCGCCCTCGGCATGGGGGCCGTCTCGGCGCTCGCCCTGCGGGGGTCGCTCGTCACGCAGGTCGACGAGCAGCTGAGCGCCGCCAACGGGCGCGCCGCCAACGCGTCGATGCGCTTCCCCCCGGGCGAGGCCGCGGACCCGGGCACCGACGACGACCGCCCCTCCCCCGGCAACCTCGCGCCCGGCCAGGGGATCAACACCATCAACCTGTTCAAGCTCGACGACGTCGTGCGCGCGGACTACATCGACGAGGACGGCCAGCGCCGGTACCTCGACGACGACCAGTCCGCGACGCTGCTCGCCGTGCCGCAGGACCGCCAGGCGCACCCCGTCACGCTCGGCGACCTGGGCACGTACCGCGCGATGTCGACGACGACGGGCGACGGCGCGATCGTGGTCACCGCTCTCCCCACCACGGCGCTGACCAGCACCGTCACCCGGTTCGTCGTCGTCGAGATCGTCGTCGGTGTGCTCGCGCTGCTCGTCGCGGCGACCGTGGGCCTCGTCCTGGTGCGTCGCGAGCTGCGACCCCTGGACCGGATGGCCGCGACCGCCACGCGCGTGAGCCGACTGCCGCTGGACCGCGGCGAGGTGGTGCTGGCGGAGCGCGTCGCCGAGCAGGACACCGACCCCTCGACCGAGGTCGGGCAGGTGGGCTCCGCGCTCAACCAGCTCCTCGGCCACGTGAGCGCCGCGCTCACCGCGCGGCACGAGTCCGAGTCGCAGGTGCGTCAGTTCGTCGCCGACGCGAGCCACGAGCTGCGCACGCCCCTGGCCTCCATCCGCGGCTACGCCGAGCTGGTCCGCCGCTCCCCCGAGGTGCTGCCCGACGGCGCGGTCACGTCGCTGAGCCGCATCGAGTCCGAGGCCGCCCGGATGACCGGGCTCGTCGAGGACATGCTGCTGCTCGCGCGACTCGACGCCGGTCGCACGCTCGAGACCGAGCCGGTCGACCTCGGCATGCTCGCGATCGACGCGGTCGGCGACGCGCACGCCGCGGGCCGCGACCACCACTGGCGGCTCGACCTGCCGGACGTCGAGCACGACGCCGAGCCCGTGGTCGTCGGCGACGAGCACCGGCTGCGCCAGGTCTTCGCGAACCTGCTCGCCAACGCGCGCCTGCACACCCCGCCCGGCACCACGGTCACCGTGCAGGTGCGGACCGTGGGACCCGACGTCGAGGTGCGCGTGACCGACGACGGCCCCGGCATCCCCGAGGAGCTGCGCGACCGGCTGTTCCAGCGGTTCACGCGCGGCGACGAGTCGCGCACGCGCGGGACCGGCTCGACCGGGCTCGGGCTGGCGATCGTCGACGCGGTCGTCGGCGCGCACGCGGGCACGATCACCGCCGACTCGGGCCCTGACGGCGGCACCACCTTCACGGTCCGCCTCCCGGCAGCCTGATCAGCTCGAAGACTTGGTCACGCCAGGCGCGACGAAGTCTTCGACAAGCAGTCCGCCGCGCTCGAAGGGTCAGAGCGGGAACGCGGTGTACGCGTTGAGGACGTCCGCGACCGTGGTGGTCAGGCGGAAGACGGACGTCCCGTTGGTCCAGACCGCGACCCCGGTCCCGTCGCCCGCGTCGTGCACGACGAACGTGCCGACCTTCTCGCCGCCGGCGGTGACCTCGCCCGCGGTCGGCAGACCGAGGTCGGCGTTCGCCGTCCCGTCGCCCTTGAGCAGCGTCTTCGCGAACGCCGTCGCCTCCTTGGCCGTCGCGAACTGGCCCGCGTCGACGACGAGCGTGCCCGTACCGCCGTCGGTGTACGTGTCGGTCACGGCCTCGAGCGCGTCGGCCTTGATCCAGTCGTCGGCCGTCTTCTCCTCGGCGAACGCGTACTGCAGGACGCTCGCGGGCAGCGCGGAGGTGAAGCCGGTGGGGTCGGGGCGCTCGGCGGGCGTCGCCGTGGGCGTCGGGCTCGGGACGACGACGGTCGGGGTGGCGACGGGGGCCGCGGCCTGGTCGTCGCCGCCCGAGGTGACGACCGCGACGACGATGCCGCCGACGACCACGACGCCCGCGACGATCGCCGCGGGGATCAGCCACGTGGGACGGGGCTTCTTCTCGGCCGCCGGGGCGTCGCCCTCGGTCGACGCCGTCGGCTCAGCGGCGGTCGCGCCCGTCGTCGCCCACGCCGGGGTGTCGGCGGAGGTCGACTCGGGTCCGTCGGTCTCGCTCATCGCTGTCCCCCGTCGTCGTGACGCCCGGCGCGTCCCGGACGTCGGCAGCCTATCCAGCGCGCGCCCGTCAGCCCTGCAGGTCTCGCCGCCGGAAACCCTGCGTGCCGACGAGCACCAGGACCAGCCCCACGACCGTGCAGCCGACGACGGGCGTCCAGGTCATCGGCTCGGCCGGCATTGCCGGCAGGTACGTGAACGGGGAGGCCGCGTCGGCGCCATCGGGCAGCAGGTCCCCGAACATCGCCATCACGCCCACGTACGCGACGTACGCCCACACCGCCGCGAACGCACGCGGCGCCACGCCGAGGACCAGCACCGCGACGCCGAGGACGACGAGCACCCCGGGGATCGTCACGGCGGCCGCGCCGACGAGGGTCCGCACCTGGGACGGGTCGTCGAGGCTCGCGGCCGCGGTCAGGCCCATGACGAGACCCGCGACGAGCAGCATGACGACCGCCGCCATCCCCGCGAGCGCGAGCTGCGACCCGAGCCAGTGCCCGCGCGAGACCGGGAGCGCGAGCAGCGTCTCGGCCCGGCCGGAGGTCTCCTCGTGGCGCGCCGCGCCGACCGCGGTCGTGACGTACGCGAACGCGAGCACCGCGAGGAACACGCTGTACAGCGCGAAGGCCGCCGCGGTCGCTCCGCCGACCCCGCCGGGGAAGAGGTCCTCGAGCGCGGGCTGGTCCGCCACGAAGTCGGCGATCTGCGCGGCGAGCACCCCGACGAGCCCGCCGCACAGCACCACGGCGGCCCCCCAGGACCAGATCGCCGTGCGCTGCCGGCGCCACGTCAGCCCGACGATCCCGCCGATCCGCCCGTGCTCGCGGCCGGGCCGCTCGGCGAGCAGGCCGGTCCCGAGGTCTCGTCGGCCGGCCAGCACGAACGCGAGCGCCACGCTGACGGCCGTGGCCGCGACGCCGACGAGCAGGGGCCACCACCGGTCCTCGGTGTACGGCGCCGTGGCCTGCGACCATCCGAAGGGCGAGAGCCAGGTCCACACGCTCGTGCTCTGCGGCCCCTGCACGTCGCCGACCGCGCGCAGCACGAACGCGATCCCGATCGCAGCCATGCCCAGCGACGAGGCGGTGCGCGCGTGCGCGGAGAGCTGGCTCGCCACGGCTGACGCCCCGGCCAGGACGAGCGCGACGACGACCACCGACGCGCACATCAGCGCCGAGCCGGCCGGGTCCAGGGAGGTCGAGAGCAGCCCGACGAAGGTGAGCGCGCCGACCGCGAGCACGGCGAGCGCCGCCGCGACGAGCCCCGCGACGACGGGCGCGGCGGACCCGACGGGCTGCGAGCGGACGAGCTCGAGGCGGCCGTCCTCCTCGGGCGCGCGCAGGTGCCGGGTCACCGCGAGGACCGCCATGATCCCGACCGGCAGCATGATCCACAGCGCGAGCTCGTTGGCCGTCATCGCGCCGATCGTGTAGTCGTCGAGCCCGTACCCCGGCCCGGCCAGCGCGGTCGCGGCAGGCGAGGCGATGAGCTCGGCGCGGGCCGCGCGCGAGGTGTCGCTCGCGTAGAGGTCGTCGAGCGCGCGGACCGAGACGACGGTCAGCCACGCGACCGCCACGGCCCAGACCATGATGCGCCAGCGGTCCGCGCGCAGGGCCAGCCGGACCAGACCGCGCGTGCCCGCGAGCGCGCCGACCCGCGCGGTCGTCAGGGTGGTGGTCATCGTGCGGCCTTGATCTCGGCCAGCTCCTCGCCGTACTGGCGCAGGAACAGGTCCTCGAGCGTCGGCGGGTGGGCCACGAGCGAGGAGACCCCGAACGCCGGCAGCGCGGCGAGCACGGCGTCAAGCGCGTCGGCGTCGACGTCGAACGTCACGTGGCCGTCGTCGCGCCGTGGGTCGTGCACGCCGGTCGTCGTGCCCATCGCCCGCACCGCGCCGTCCGCGTCCCGCAGCCCCACGGTGACCGTCGTGCGCGTCAGCGAGCGCAGCTCCTCGAGCGACCCGCTCAGCACCGCCTTCCCCGCGCGGATGATCGTCACGCGCTGGGCCAGCGCCTCGACCTCGGCCAGGATGTGGCTCGAGAGCAGCACCGTGCGACCGTCGGCCGCGGCCTCCCGGACCACCTCCTGGAACTGGGCCTCCATGAGCGGGTCGAGCCCGCTGGTGGGTTCGTCCATGAGCAGCAGCTCGACGTCGGCCGCGAGCGCCGCGACGAGCGCGACCTTCTGCCGGTTCCCCTTGGAGTAGGCACGGCCCTTGACCTTGGTGTCGAGCTCGAACCGGTCGACGAGGTCCGCGCGCCGTCCCGGGTCGATGCCGCCGCGCAGGCGGCCGAGCAGGTCGATCGACTCCCCGCCGGACAGCGTGGGCCACAGCGTCACGTCGCCCGGGACGTAGGCGAGCCGTCGGTGCAGCGCGACCGCGTCGCGCCAGGGGTCGCCGCCGAGCAGGCTCACCTCGCCGCCGTCCGCCCTGAGCAGGCCGAGCAGGACGCGGATCGTCGTCGACTTCCCCGCGCCGTTGGGGCCGAGGAAACCGTGCACCTCGCCGGTCGCGACCCGCAGGTCGAAGCCGTCGAGCGCGCGCTTCGGGCCGAAGGTCTTGACGAGCCCGGCCGCGGTGATCGCGTCGGTCATGGGTGCCCCTCCAGGTACGCGTCGAGGTAGGCGGAGTCGGTGAACAGTCCGTACGTGTAGAGCTCGAGGCCGGGGAGCACGGTCGCCTCGGCCATGGCGACGACGGCCTCGCCGGGGCGGTCGGTGGGCGCGACCGCGCGCCCGGCCGCGGCGTCGAGCTGGGTCATGAGCAGGGTGCCCACACTGCTCGCGACGAGCGCGCGCGCCCGCCCGTGCGGGTCGCGGCTGGGCCGCACGGTGCCGGCCGCGACGCCCGCGGCGAGGTAGGCCTCGGCGTCGGCGACGAGGCCGTCGACGAACTGCGCTGCGGCCGGGCCGCCGTCCATGAGGCTGCGGACCATGTAGGCGAACACGGGCGCGTACTGCTCGATCGTGGCGAGCTGCCCGATGACCCGCGCCGGGGACTCGTCGCGCATCGCCTCGCTCTTCGCGTGGCGGATGGTGGCGTGGACGTGCGCATCGCACGCGGCGCGCAGCGCGTCCTTCGAGCCGTAGTGGTGGATCACGAGCGCGGCGCTGACCTGCGCGTCCTCGGCGATGGCCCGCAGGCCCACCCCAAACCCCTCGCGCCCGAACCGCGCGATCGCTGCGTCCCGGATCCGCTCCCGGGCGTCGACGTCCACGACTCGACTAAACACCTGTTCAGTCGCCGTGACAAGACTCGGCCGGAGCGCCGCGCCCGGTCGTGTCGGTGGCGGCGGCTACCGTCCGGGACATGAGCACCACCGCAGCCCGCCGCGCCGAGAAGGCCGCGCGCCCCGGCTTCCGCTGCACCGAGTGCGGCTGGACCGCCGCCAAGTGGGCGGGCCGGTGCGGCGAGTGCCAGGCGTGGGGAACCGTGCTCGAGGACTCCGGTCCCGGTGGCGGCGCCCCGAAGACCGTCGCGGCCGCCCCGACGCGCGCGCCCGCGCGCCCCATCAGCGAGATCTCGGTCGAGTCCGCGCTCGCGCGCGCCACGGGGGTCGACGAGCTGGACCGCGTGCTGGGCGGCGGCCTCGTCCCCGGGGCCGTGGTGCTGCTCGCGGGCGAGCCGGGCGTCGGCAAGTCGACCCTGCTGCTGGACGTCGCCGCACGTGCCGCCCGGGGAGGCCGCCGCGTCCTGTACGTGACGGGCGAGGAGTCCGTGGCCCAGATCCGGCTGCGCGCGGGCCGCATCGGCGCGCTCGACCCGAACCTCCTGATCGCCGACGAGACCGACCTCGCGACGGTCCTCGGCCACATCGAGCAGGTCGACCCGGACCTGTTCGTCCTCGACTCGGTCCAGACGATCGCCTCCGCGGCGATCGAGGGCACGGCGGGCGGCGTCGCGCAGGTCCGCGAGGTCAGCGCGGCGGTGATCCAGGCCGCCAAGTCCCGGGACATGCCCGTGGTGCTGGTCGGCCACGTCACCAAGGACGGCTCGGTCGCCGGCCCGCGCACGCTCGAGCACCTGGTGGACGTCGTCTGCCAGTTCGAGGGCGACCGCCACTCGCGCCTGCGGATGCTCCGCGCGACCAAGAACCGCTACGGCCCCACCGACGAGGTCGGCTGCTTCGACCTGTCCGAGCAGGGCATCGTCGGCCTCGCCGACCCCTCCGGGCTGTTCATGTCGCAGTCGCACAACCCCGTCCCGGGCACCTGCCTCACCGTGACGCTCGAGGGCCGCCGCCCGCTGGCCACCGAGATCCAGGCGCTCGTCGCCCCCTCGCAGGTGCCCAACCCCCGCCGCACGACGAGCGGGGTCGACTCCTCCCGCCTCGCGATGGTGCTCGCCGTCCTGCAGCGCCGGCTCGGCGCGCGCCTCGCCGACCAGGACGTCTACGTCTCGACGGTCGGCGGGGCGCGCGTCGTCGAGCCCTCCGCGGACCTCGCACTCGCGCTGGCCGCGGTCGGCTCGCGCGAGAACACCTCGCTCCCGCGCGGGCTCGTGGCGATCGGCGAGGTCGGCCTCGCCGGGGAGATCCGCAACGTGTCCGGGGTCGGGCGCCGCCTGGCCGAGGCCGCACGCCTCGGCTTCACGCGCGCGATCGTGCCGCACGCGTCGGTCGCGGGGCTGGCGGTGCCGAAGGGGATGACCGTGCTCGGGGCGTCCGACCTGGCTCAGGCCGTGCAGGTCGCGAACATGACGGACAACGTGGTGCCGATCCGCCGGTGAGCCTCAGCTCCCGTGCGGGTGCCCAGCGGATCCGGTGACGGCTTCGGCGGCACGTTGCTGCTCGAGCCATGCGAGCATCACGCGGGCGGCCTCGTCCGGCAGCTCCTCCTGGATCCAGTGGCCGCAGTCCAGGTCCACGACCTCGACGTGCGGGACGAACGTCTCGAGGTTGGGCGCCCTCATGACCGCCGGGTCACGCGTGCCGTAGATCATCAGCGCCGGCTGACGGACGATCGGGTCGACGCCGGACATCAGCTCCCAGTTGCGGTCGAGGTTGCGGTACCAGTTCACGCCCGCAGTGAAGCCCGAGGCCTCGAACGCCTCGACGAACACCGCGAGGTCGCTCTCGCTCATCACCGGCTCGCCGCGTGGGGTCTCGGCGTGGGCGAGGTTGAGGAGCGCCATGCCCGCCCCCGGCTCGGCCGTGGGCTCGGTGCTGCGGTAGAGATTGCGCAGGAACTGGCGGGGGTGTGCGTCGAACACGGCGTCGGCCACACCGGGCTCGCGGTTGAAGTGGACGAGGTAGGAGTCGCCACCGGCGATCGCCTCGATGAAGGCGAGGGGCGGCACGTCACCGCGCTCCATGTAGGGCACGCTGAGCGCGATCACCTTGTTCACCCGGGTGGGATGCAGGACGGCACTGCTCCACACCACGTTCGCGCCCCAGTCGTGGCCGACGAACGTCGCGTGCTCGTACCCGAAGTGATCGAGGAGGCCGACGAGGTCGCCGCAGAGGTGCGCGATGTCGTAGTCGGCGACCTCGGTGGGCCGAGACGAGTTGCCGAAGCCCCGCTGGTTGGGGGCGATGACGTGGTAGCCAGCGGCGGCGAACGCCTCCATGTGGTGGCGCCACGAGAACGCCAGCTCCGGCCAGCCGTGGCAGAGGACGAGGGGGTTGCCGGCGTTCTCCTGCCCCGCCTCGAAGACCTCGAGCTCGATGCCGTTGACGGCGATCGTGCTCGGTAGGGGGAAGTCGATGGGGTCTGACATGGAGCTGTCCTTTCGACGACGACCGATCCGCTCGGTTCGGCGACCGGTCGACGTGACCGTAGGAGCCATCGCGGACAGATCCTGTCCTCGATGGCGGGGCAGACTAGGACCATGTCGGCTGACCCCACCGGGCGAGCGCTCGCGCTGCTCTCGCTTCTCCCGACCCACCGGTTCTGGCGCGGCACCGAGCTCGCCGAGCGCCTCGACGTGACCGAGCGGACGGTGCGCCGCGACGTGGACCGTCTCCGTGAGCTCGGCTACCCCGTCGTCGCCGTCTCGGGCAGGTACGGGGGCTACCGCCTGGAGTCCGGAGCGCACATGCCACCGCTCGTGGTCGACGACGACGAGGCCGTCGCGCTCGCGGTCGGGCTCCGCTACGCGGCCGTCGCCGCCATCGACGGCATGGAGGAGACGTCGCTGCGTGCTCTCACCAAGATCGAGAGCCTGCTGCCGCATCGGCTGCGCAGGCGGGTGGCGGCGCTGCACTCCAGCGTGACCTCCGTGCCGTCGCTCGCCACCTGGGACCCGGTCGGCCCGGAGCTCCTCAGCGTCCTCGCGGCGGCGTGCCGCGACCACGAGCTCGCACGCTTCGGCTACCGCACGGGCGAGGGCAGCGACGGTCGACGCCTGGTCGAGCCGCATCGGCTCGTCACTGCGGGCCGGCGGTGGTACCTCCTGGCGTGGGACCGGGACCGCGACGACTGGCGCACGTTCCGGCTCGATCGGCTCGCGCGCCCCTGGACGGCCTCGGGCCACTTCACGCCGCGCGAGATCCCTGGCGGGGACGCGGCCGCCTACGTCGCCGGCGCCATCGGCTCGGTCCCCCGCGAGCGGGTCGCCACCCTCGCGCTGGGCGCCGAGCTCGACGACCTCACCGAGGTGCTCCGGTGGGTGGACCATCGCGTGGTCGAGAGCACGACCGGGGGCACGGTGATCGAGATCCGCGGCGAGGACCGTGGGCGGCTGGCGATGACGGTCGCGCGCATCGCCCTGACCACATCCGTGCACGTGATCGAGCCCGACGACCTCGCGCGCGCCGTCGCGCGCCTCGCCGCCCACCTCACGGAAGAGGATCGACGGTGACCGCGACCGGGCACCGACGTCACCTCAGGGAGCGCGGTCCCGTGCGGGTGGGCATCACCGGGCGCTCGGCAGGGTGAGGATCTCGAACGGGTCGCCGTACACGTGCCACCGCAGCGGCGGGTCGAGGTCGAGGTTGCCCGCGTCGAGGAAGACCCGCTGCGCGTCGTCGACCCGGCTCGTGTCGCTGTGCGCCTCCTCCTTGTTCATCTCGATGACCCGCTCGTCGAGGAAGGCGTTGAGGTACGCGGTCTCGTCGCCACCCGTCGCGGGGGTCGCGGCCGTGGCGATCGCGCGGGTGCGGATGCCCTGCATGCCGTCGTAGCCGTGCATGACCGCCGCGTCGTAGTAGGCGAACTGACCGAGCGTCCCGAGGCCGTCGGCCCGGGCGTCCGCGACCGACGGGTCGAAGTAGACGGTGTCGCGCTCGTCGTCCTGCGCGGCCTGGAACACGGGGTCGGTCGCGGCCTCCTGCCAGGCGCCGACGAACCCTGGGTCGAGACCCTCGTGCGAGTCCGAGCCGTCCACTGCGCGCAGCGCCGGCAGGTAGGACGCCAACGGGTTGCCCGGCTCGGTCCTCGTGTAGGCCTCGACGAGCTCGAGCATGTCCGACGTCCCCGAGCAGAACCCGATGATCCCCGCGGTGTAGCCGCGGCCGTCGCCGATGTCCTCGATGTAGGCGTACTGGGCCTTCCAGTCCAGCGAGGAGTTCTCGGCGCTGGAGACGAGCTCCATCGCGATCTCCTGGTGCGCGGGGTCGTCGAGGCCGGCACGGGCCACGGTCGAGGTCGCGGACGGCGAGGGCGAGGTCGCGGACGGCGAGGGCGACGGCGCGACGGTCGGCACCGACGAGCACCCCGCGCAGGCGAGGACGAGCGCGAGCGGCAGGGCGAGCAGTCGTGCGGACATCGCGAGCCTCCTTTCGACGATCAGGTTGCCAGCACGGGGTGCGCGCCGATCGTCGACCGGACGCGATCGGCGGCGGACGCGTCGGCGCCCGCGGCCTCGAGCACGAGCAGGGCCGCGCCGAGCACGGGCCGCTCCGACAGGAACGTGAGCGCCGCC
>Ga0160439_1000596_pt1 | contig 14731 bp, 13 predicted proteins | sample HID1975M_E0MG_FD_108201 | JGI IMG/M metagenome (GOLD analysis project Ga0160439, IMG submission 108201) | Enriched soil microbial communities from UW Madison campus, WI, USA - HID1975M_E0 MG | ecosystem: Environmental > Terrestrial > Soil > Unclassified | place: USA: Madison, Wisconsin... | reverse complement strand
GCGAGACGGTCAGCGCGTCACCGGCCAGCGGCGAGCCCTCGCGCAGGAACGCGTCGGCGTAGGCGCCCATGGTCGAGCCGATGTCGCCGCGCTTGGCGTCGACGATCGTCAGCGTCCCGGACGAGTACCCGGCCGCGATCACCTCTTCGAGGACTGCCAGGCCGCGTGAGCCGTGCCGCTCGAAGAAGGCGGCCTGCGGCTTGACGGCCGCGACTCGACCGCCCACGGCGTCCATGACGGTCAGCGCGAAGGTGCGCAGCCCGTCGACGTCGTCGCCGAGACCCCACTCCGCCAGGAGCGACGCGTGCGGGTCGATGCCCACGCAGAGCGGGCCGCGCTCGTCCATCGCGGCGGCGAGCCGCGCACCGAAGGTCACGCGGACACCTCCTCGCGCCGCACGCGGGCGGCCTCGTCGTGCTCCTGCAGGCTGGTCACCGCGAACGGTCCCGCGGCGGCCGCCTCGATGGCCTGCACCGCGGCGCCGAGCTGCTGGACCGTGGTGATCATCGCCTTGTCGGCGGCGACCGTCGCGGCGCGGATCTCGTAGCCGTCGGCTCGGGCACCCTGGCCCGAGGGCGTGTTGACGATGAGGTCCACCGTGCCGTCGATGATGAGGTCGACGATCGTCGGCTCCCCCGCCTCGCCGCGACCCGACGAGTGCTTGCGGACCACCGTGGAGCGGATGCCCGAGCGGTGCAGGACCGCCGCGGTGCCCTCCGTCGCCAGGATCTCGAAGCCCAGCTCCGCGAGGCGCTTGACCGGGAAGACGATCGAGCGCTTGTCGCGGTCGGCCACCGAGATGAACGCCCGCCCGCCGGACGGGAGCCCGCCGAACGCCGCGTCCTGCGACTTCGCGAACGCCGTCGGGAAGTCGACGTCGAAGCCCATGACCTCACCCGTCGAGCGCATCTCCGGGCCGAGCACGGTGTCGACGACCTGGCCCTCGGCGGTGCGGAACCGCTTGAAGGGCAGCACGGCCTCCTTGACGGCGATGGGCGCGTCGAGGTCGAGCACGCTCGCGTCGTCGGCCGGCAGGATGCCCGACGCGCGCAGCTCCGCGATCGTGTGCCCGGCCATGACCAGGGCCGCGGCCTTGGCCAAGGAGACTCCGGTCGCCTTGGAGACGAAGGGGACCGTGCGCGAGGCGCGGGGGTTGGCCTCCAGGACGTAGAGCACGTCGCTGACCAGCGCGAACTGGATGTTCAGCAGGCCGTGCACCCCGACGCCGCGCGCGATCGCCTCGGTCGACAGGCGGATCCGCTCCAGCTCGCTGGTGGACAGCGTGACCGGCGGCAGGACGCACGCCGAGTCGCCGGAGTGGATGCCGGCCTCCTCGATGTGCTCCATGACGCCGCCCAGGAACATCTCCGTGCCGTCGAACAGCGCGTCCACGTCGATCTCGATCGCGTCGTCGAGGAAGCGGTCGATGAGCAGCGGGGGCAGGGTCCCGGCGCGGCCGCCGTCGGCGGCGTTGTCGAGGGCGCGCTGGACGTACTCGGACAGCTGGGCCTCGTCGTAGACGATCTCCATGCCGCGCCCGCCCAGCACGTAGGAGGGGCGCACGAGCACCGGGAAGCCGATGCGGCGGGCGGTGTCGCGGGCGCCGGCGAGCGTCGTCGCGGTGCCGAAGGCCGGTGCGGGCAGCCCCGCGGCCTCGAGGACCTTGCCGAACTCGCCGCGGTCCTCCGCGGCGTCGATCGCGGCAGGCGAGGTGCCCAGGATCGGCAGCCCGGCGTCAGCGAGCCTCTGCGCGAGCGAGAGCGGCGTCTGGCCGCCGAGCGTGACGATGAGCCCCGCCACCGGGCCGGCCGCGAGCTCGGCGTTGTAGACCTCGAGCACGTCCTCGAACGTCAGCGGCTCGAAGTACAGGCGGTCGCTCGTGTCGTAGTCGGTCGAGACCGTCTCGGGGTTGCAGTTGACCATGACGGTCTCGAACTCGCCCTTGAGCGCCAGCGCCGCGTGCACGCAGGAGTAGTCGAACTCGATGCCCTGACCGATGCGGTTGGGCCCCGAGCCGAGGATCAGGATGGCCGGGCGCGTGCGGGGTTCGACCTCGGACTCCTCGTCGTAGGACGAGTAGTGGTACGGCGTCGACGCCTTGAACTCCGCGGCGCACGTGTCGACCGTCTTGTAGACCGGGCGCAGGCCCACGGCGTGGCGGGCGCCGCGCACGGCGTCCTCGGTCGTCCCGCGCAGCTGGGCGATCTGCACGTCGGACAGGCCGTGGCGCTTGGCGTGCGCCAAAACCTCGCGGGTCAGGCCGTCGGCGGCCGCGGTCTGCTCCGCGACCTCGTTGATCAGCTGGAACTGGTCCAGGAACCACGGGTCGATGCCGGTCAGCTCGTAGACCCGCTCCAGGCTCACGCCGGCGCGCAGCACCTGCTGCACGTCGACCATCCGGTGCTCGGTGGGCCGGCTGATGGTGGCGACCAGCGCCTCCAGCTCGTCGCCCGTCAGCGCGTCGCCGTCCCAGTGGAAGGTCGAGCCCTTCTTGTCGATCGAGCGCATGGCCTTGCCGAGCGCCTCGGTGAAGTTGCGGCCCAGGGCCATGGCCTCGCCGACCGACTTCATGGTGGTCGTGAGCGTGTCGTCGGCCGCGGGGAACTTCTCGAACGCGAACCGCGGGACCTTGACGACGACGTAGTCGAGCGTGGGCTCGAACGACGCCGGCGTCATGCCGCCGGTGATGTCGTTGGGGATCTCGTCGAGCGTGTAGCCGACGGCCAGCTTGGCGGCGATCTTGGCGATCGGGAAGCCGGTGGCCTTGGAGGCGAGCGCGGACGAGCGCGACACGCGCGGGTTCATCTCGATGACGACGACGCGGCCCGTGGTCGGCTCGACGGCGAACTGGATGTTGCAGCCGCCGGTGTCGACCCCGACCTCGCGGATGACCGCGATGCCGATGTCGCGCAGCTTCTGGTACTCGCGGTCGGTCAGTGTCAGAGCCGGCGCGACCGTGACGCTGTCGCCGGTGTGCACGCCGACCGCGTCGACGTTCTCGATCGAGCAGACGACCACGACGTTGTCGTGCTTGTCGCGCATGAGCTCGAGCTCGTACTCCTTCCAGCCGAGGATGGACTCCTCCAGGAGCACCTCGGTGGTCGGCGAGTAGTGCAGGCCCTGGCCGACGATGCGGCGCAGGTCGGTCTCGTCGTACGCGATGCCCGAGCCCAGGCCGCCCATCGTGAACGAGGGGCGCACGACGACCGGGTAACCCAGGTCCTCGACGGCGACGAGCGCCTCGTCGATGGTGTGGATGATCGCCGAGCGCGCGGACTCGCCGCCGCACACGTCGACCACCTGCTTGAACTGCTCGCGGTCCTCGCCCTTCTGGATGGCGGGGATGTTGGCGCCGATCAGCTCGACGTCGTACTTCTCCAGGACGCCGGCCTCGTCGAGCGCGATCGCCGCGTTGAGCGCCGTCTGGCCGCCCAGCGTCGGCAGGATCGCGTCGGGGCGCTCCTTGGCGATGATCGAGGTCAGGACCTCGGTGGTGATGGGCTCGACGTAGGTCGCGTCGGCGAACTCCGGGTCCGTCATGATCGTGGCGGGGTTGGAGTTGACGAGGATGACCCGCAGGCCCTCCTCCTTCAGCACGCGGCAGGCCTGCGTCCCGGAGTAGTCGAACTCGCAGGCCTGGCCGATGACGATCGGACCGGAGCCGATCACCAGGACGCTGGAGATGTCAGTGCGGCGGGGCATCAGGCGGCACCCTTCGTGTCGGTCATGAGGTCGAGGAAGCGATCGAACAGGTAGGCGGCGTCGTGCGGGCCGGCCGCGGCCTCCGGGTGGTACTGCACGGAGAAGGCGGGCAGGTCGAGCGCCTCGAGGCCCTCGACGACGTCGTCGTTCAGGTCGACGTGGCTGACGATCACCCGGCCGTAGCGGCCGCCGTCGTGCGGCGCGACGGACTCGCCGTCCAGCGGGGCGTCGACCGCGAAGCCGTGGTTGTGCGCCGTGATCTCGACCTTGCTGGTGCGACGGTCGATGACCGGCTGGTTCACCCCGCGGTGGCCGTAGCCCAGCTTGTAGGTGCCGTAGCCGAGCGCGCGGCCCAGCAGCTGGTTGCCGTAGCAGATGCCGAAGAACGGGATCTTGCGGTCCAGCACCTCGCGCAGCAGCTCGATCTCGTGCGTCGCGGCGCTCGGGTCGCCGGGACCGTTGGAGAAGAAGACGCCGTCGGGCGAGGTGGCGAGCACCTCGTCGATCGTCGCGCTCGAGGGCAGCACGTGGACACGCACGCCCCGCTCGGCCAGGCGGTGCGGCGTCATGGCCTTGATGCCCAGGTCGATGGCGGCCACGGTGGCGACCGGCGTGTCGAGCTTCTCGCCGTCCGCGCCCAGCGCCTCGACGACGTACGCCTCGTCGGTCGAGACCTCGCCGGCCAGGTCGGCGCCGACCATCGCGGGCGCCGCGAGCACCTGTGCCTGCAGGTCCTCGGCCGCTGCTGCCTCACCGGAGAAGATGCCGGCGCGCATGACTCCGCGCTCGCGCAGGTGGCGCGTCAGCGCGCGGGTGTCGATGCCGCTGATGCCCACGACGCCCTGGTCGCGCAGGTCGTCGTCGAGGCTGCGCACGCTGCGCCAGTTGGACGCGCGACGGGCGGGGTCGCGCACCACGTAGCCGGCCACCCAGATGCGACCCGACTCCGGGTCGTCGTCGTTCACGCCCGTGTTGCCGATGTGCGGCGCCGTCATCACGACGATCTGGCGGTGGTAGCTCGGGTCGGTGAGCGTCTCCTGGTAGCCGGTCATGCCGGTGTTGAAGACGATCTCGCCGAGCGTGGTGCCGGTGGCGCCGTACGCCTGACCGGTGAACGTGCGTCCGTCCTCGAGGACCAGGACTGCGTCGGTCATGCCTTCTCCTTCGGTGCGATCAGTGCGGTCACGGCGGCGACGAGCGCGCTGCCGTCCGCGGAGTGGTGGGGGCGCAGGCCGGTGTCGAGCTGCGGTGCGCCGGGGGTGGTGGTCGGTGCCCAGGTGAGGACGACCAGGCCGTCCTTGCCGACGAACTTGCCGGCCATCCCGGGTGCGGTCGACGAGTCCGCCAGGGCGGCCGTCGGGATGAAGACGTCGGTCGCGCCCCTGCGTTCGATGCGGACGCCCGTGTCGTGGACGGTGACGGAAGCGGGGCTGCGGACGCCCAGGTCCTGGGCGACGATGCGGTCCAGCCAGTCGCCGGCGGTGGTCGTCGAGACGTACACGGCGTCCACCGGGCCCAGCCGGACCTGCCCCAGGTCGGCGGGAGGCGTCGGCAGCGCCGGAACCTGGTCGGAGGTCCGCTGCCGCCGATGGACCCAACCGACCCGCATGCCCATGAACACCAGGGCAACGACGGCCAGCAGCACCAGGACGGCCGTACCCTCGCGCCCCGTCATCGGCGCACCACCACGTCCTCGTCGCACGACGCGCCGTCCAGCACGGTCGCGCGCCCGCGCAGGAACGTCGCGACGACGCAGCCGGACAGCTCGCGTCCTCGGAAGGGCGAGTTGCCGGACTTGGTGGCCTGCTCGTCGGGGTTGACCACGCGGCGCACGTCCGGGTCCACGAGGACCAGGTTGGCGGGCTCCCCCACGGCGATGGGACGGCCGTGGTCGCTCACGCGGCCGATCTTCGCCGGCGTCTCGGACAGGACCCGCGCGACGTCGGCCCAGGTCAGGCGGCCGGTGTCGACCATCGTCTCCTGCACCACGGACAGCGCGGTCTCCAGGCCGGTCATGCCGAACGCGGCCGCGGCCCACTCGCAGTCCTTGTCCTCGCGCGTGTGGGGCGCGTGGTCGGTGGCGACGATGTCGATGGTGCCGTCGGCCAGGCCGGCGCGCACCGCCTCGACGTCGCGCTGGGTGCGCAGCGGCGGGTTGACCTTGAACGTCGGGTCGTAGCCGCGGGCCAGCTCGTCGGTGAGGATCAGGTGGTGCGGCGTGACCTCGGCGGTCACGTCGATGCCGCGCGACTTGGCCCAGCGGATGATCTCGACCGAGCCGGCGGTCGACAGGTGGCAGACGTGCAGGCGCGAGCCGACGTGCTCAGCCAGCAGCACGTCGCGGGCGATGATCGCCTCCTCCGCCACGGCCGGCCAGCCGGCCAGCCCCAGCTCGGCGGAGACGACGCCCTCGTGCATCTGCGCGTTCTCCGTCAGGCGCGGCTCCTGCGCGTGCTGCGCGACCACGCCGTCGAAGGCCTTGACGTACTCGAGCGCGCGGCGCATGAGGACCGGGTCGTGCACGCACTTGCCGTCGTCGGAGAAGACCCGGACCTGCGCCTGCGAGTCGGCCATCGCGCCCAGCTCGGCCAGCCGCTCGCCCTCCAGGCCCACGGTCACGGCGCCGATCGGGTGCACGTCCGCCCAGCCGGCCTCGCGGCCCAGGCGCCACACCTGCTCGACGACGCCCGCGGTGTCCTGCGTCGGCGTCGTGTTCGCCATGGCGTGCACGGCCGTGAAGCCGCCCATCGCCGCGGCCCGCGTGCCCGTGCGGATGGTCTCGGCGTCCTCGCGCCCCGGCTCGCGCAGGTGGGTGTGCAGGTCGACGAGCCCCGGGAGCAGCACCAGTCCGCGGCCGTCGACGATGGTCGCCTCGTCGTCGGACACGTCCGCGCCCATGGCGGCGATGACGCCGTCGGCGAGCAGCACCGACGTGCGCGCCCCGCCGTACGGAGCGACGTTCTGGAGCAGGTACTTGCGGGGGCTCACGCGTCCACCTTCGTCTCGTTCGTCTCGGTCGTCGCGCCGGAGCCCGACAGCAGCAGGTACAGCACGGCCATCCGGACCGCGACGCCGTTGGCGACCTGCTCGACGATCACCGCGCGCGGCGAGTCGGCGGCCTCCGCGGAGATCTCCAGGCCGCGGTTCATCGGACCGGGGTGCAGCACGATCGCGTGCTCGGGCATCGCGGCGAGCCGTCGGGCGTCCAGGCCGTAGTTGCGGGTGTACTCCAGCGGGCTGGGGAAGAACCCGCCGCCCGCGCTGGACATCCGCTCACGCTGGACGCGCAGCATCATGATCGCGTCGGGCTTGGTGTCGATGGCCGCGTCGAGGTCGTAGGAGACCTCCGCCGGCCACGCGTCGACACCCACCGGCACCAGCGTGGGCGGCGCGACGAGCGTCACGTCCGCACCGAGGGTGTGCAGGAGCTGCACGTTGGAGCGCGCGACGCGGCTGTGCAGCACGTCGCCGACGATCGCGACGCGCAACCCGGCCAGGTCGCGGCCGCTCGGGTCGCCCGCGCCGGTCAGGTGGCGGCGCAGCGTGTACGCGTCGAGCAGCGCCTGCGTGGGGTGCTGGTGCATCCCGTCGCCCGCGTTGACGACGGCGCCGTGCGTCCAGCCCGAGTGCGCGAGCGTGTGCGGCGCGCCGCTGGCGTGGTGCCGGATGACCACCGCGTCGGCGCCCATGGCCTGCAGCGTGAGCGCGGTGTCCTTGAGCGACTCGCCCTTGGAGACGCTCGAGCCCTTGGCGGAGAAGTTGATGACGTCGGCCGACAAGCGCTTGGCGGCCGTCTCGAACGAGATGCGTGTACGCGTCGAGTCCTCGAAGAAGAGGTTGACCACGGTGCGGCCGCGCAGCGTCGGCAGCTTCTTGATCTCGCGCGCCTGGGTCGCGGCCATCTGGCCGGCCGTGTCCAGGATGCGCACGGCCTGCTTGTGGGACAGGTCGGCCGCCGAGAGCAGGTGCTTCATCGCGCACCCCCTTCGATGAGCACGGCGTCGCGGCCGTCGGTCTCCTCCAGCAGCACGCGCACGCGCTCGTGCGTGGAGGTGGGCAGGTTCTTGCCGACGAAGTCGGCGCGGATCGGCAGCTCACGGTGCCCGCGGTCGACGAGCGCGGCGAGCTGGACAGCACGCGGCCGGCCCAGGTCGGAGATCGCGTCGAGCGCTGCCCGGATGGTGCGGCCGGAGAAGAGCACGTCGTCGACGAGGACGACGACCTTGCCATCGAGGCCGTCGCCCGGCAGGTCGGTCGAGCCGATGGTGCGCGTGGGGTGGTGGGCCAGGTCGTCGCGGTACATCGTGACGTCGAGGCTGCCGACCAGGTCCGCGGCCTGCAGGGTCGGCTCGACGGCCGCGAGCTTGGCGGCCAGGCGCCGGGCCAGCGGGAGGCCGCGGGTCGGGATGCCGAGCAGGACGACGTCGGAGCCGCCCTTGTTGCGTTCGAGGATCTCGTGCGCGATGCGCGTGAGCGCCCGGGAGATCTCTTGTCCGCCGAGGACGACCGTGGCGTCGGCGGGCTGCTGGTCCGACGAGGTCTCGTCGGGACGTGCGTCGGGCATCTTGTCGGGCAGGGCACTGCTCATGGAGCGACTCCTTCCCCGCCTCACGGGACGGGAGTTAAAGGACTGCTGTCGGTCCACCACCCTACCCGGCGGGGCCCGGTGGCACCTGCCCGTCCACGATGCGACGTCGCTCACGTCCAGCCGGCGCCGATGTCGTCTCAGACGTGCGTCGCGACGACGACGGTCGCGTCCAGCTCCTCGTCGCGCAGCACGCGCGCGTCGAGGCCGGCGACCCGCAGGGCGTCGGCGGTGCCGTCGGCCTGTCGACGGCTCGTCTCGATCGCGACCGCGCCGCCCGGCACCAACCACGAAGCGACGCCGGTCGCGATGCGCCGGTGCAGGTCCAGCCCGTCGGCGCCGCCGTCGAGCGCGACCCGGTGCTCGTGGTCGCGCGCCTCGGGCGGCATGAGCGCGATCGCGTCCGTCGGGACGTAGGGCGCGTTCACGACGACGACGTCCACGCCTCCCCGCAGCGTCGGTGGCAGGGCGTCGAACAGGTCTCCCTGGTGGACGCGGTCGGGCGCGAGATTGAGGCGGGCGCAGGCGACGGCGTCGGGGTCGATGTCCGCGGCGTGCACCACGGCGTCCGGCCGACGAGCCGCGACGGCGGCCCCCAGTGCGCCGCTCCCGCAGCACAGGTCGACGACGACGGGCGCGTGGCTCGCGTCGAGCGCGTGGACTGCCGCGGCGACCAGCAGCTCCGATCGTCGTCGGGGGACGAACACCCCGGGCGCGACCCGGATGCGCAGCCCGTCGAACAGCGCCCACCCGAGCACCTGCTCCAACGGTTCACCCGCGACCCGCCGCGCGACCATCGCCTCGAGCGCTTCGTCGTCCGCCGCCGCCTCGAGCAGCAGCCGCGCCTCGTCCTCGGCGAACACGCACCCGGCTCGCCGGAGCTGCGCCACGAGCTCGTCCACGCCGAGGACACTACGCGCCGCGGGGAAACCCGCCCGCGTCACCCGGTTGCCACGTCAGGTTGTCGGTTGCCGGCGCCGATGTCCTGTTCGTGCTCGGAACGGTTCCGATGTGGGTCACCCAGGTCCAGCTCCTCGTGGCGGGGCTCGTGGGCGGCTTCTGCCTGCTCCAGTGGATCTGGTGGCGGGGTGAGCGCCGCACCGCCGGGGCGCAGTGGGCGCTCGCGTGGTCGGCGGACATCGCGCTCGTGCTGCTCGCCGGCGGGCTGTTCGCGTTCACGCACCCCGGACCGCTGCAGGACGTGGTCCAGTTCGCGCACACGCAGCTCACGGGTGGCTTCCTGATCCTGGCGATCCCCGCGACGCACCGGTTCGCGCGGGGACCCGCACCACGGTGGTGGGTCGCGATCTCCGCGACGCTGCTGATCTCGGGCGCGGTCGCCTGGTGGTGGCCGCCCACGTCGCCGCGCCACGGTGTCGACGTTGTCGTCACGGCGATCCTCGTCGCCGTCGCGCTCATCTCGGTCGCCTACGTCGTCGCCTGCATCGGCAGCCACAAGGTGAACGGGCTCGGCATCCTGCTCGTGCTGGCGGGCGCGGAGTCCCTCGCCATGCTCGCCGCCGGCGGCGTCATCCAGCAGGACGAGCTCAGCGCGATGCTCGTCGCGCTGTGGTCGATCCCGCTGGGGTTCGCCCTGGCGGCGCTCGCCCTGGTCCGGCTGCGGCAGGCGCAGAAGGTGGCCCGCACGCAGCACCTGATGCGCGACGCGGCGGCGCGCCTGTCCAACAGCGCATGGTTCGTGCGCGACGCGGAGAGCCTGCTGGTGCGGGCGCGCGACGAGGCCCGGGCGGTGCTCGGCGAGCCGCGGGTCGAGGGGTCGCTGCGGCCCATCTCGCACGGCCGTTTCGTCACCGAGCTCTTCTCCCCCGGTGACCACACCGCGCAGGAGCGCACGTTCCTGGTGGACCTGGCGCAGATCGTCTCGGCCGCGGCCGAGCGGTACGCGCTGACGTCCCGGCTGGAGCGGACCGCCTTCACCGACGTCCTCACGCACCTGCCCAACCGGCGGGCCGTCGAGCAGCACCTGCTGGACGTCATGGAGCGTGCCAACGTGGAGCGCACCCGGGTCTCGCTCGTGTACTGCGACCTTGACGGCTTCAAGCGGTTCAACGATCTGCACGGCCACGAGGGCGGCGACACCGTCCTGATCCGCGTCGCCGACCACCTGCGTGCGCTCGCGCAGGGCAACGACGACCGGTTCGTCGGGCGCCTTGGCGGCGACGAGTTCGTCGTCGTGCTGTCCCGCGCCCCGGGCGACCCCGATCTCGTGGCGCTGGCCCGCAACCTGCGCGAGGGCTTCGTCGATCGTTCCGTGGGTGCCCGCGCCGCGCGGCTGTCGGTCGGGATCGCGACCTGGGTGCCGGGAGACGTCGTCGACCCCGACGCGCTCATGCGGCACGCCGACACCGCGATGCTCGAGGCCAAGAAGTCACGCACCGGGTTCCGCGTCTACGACCGGGCGCTGCGCCGACAGGTCGACGCAGCGCGCCACCAGCGCGCCGCGCTCGAGCAGGCCGTGGCCGACGACCACTTCACCGCCTACTTCCAGCCGATCGTCGATGCCCGCACGCTCGAGGTGGTGCAGGTCGAGGCGCTCGCCCGCTGGGACGACCACGGCACGCTCGTTCTGCCGTCGGACTGGCTGGACCAGGCCGAGGAGTCCGGGCTCATCGTGCCCATCAGCCTGTCGATGCTGCGCCAGGCGCGGCGCGCGCTGGACCGGTTCCAGGTCCCCGTCACGGTCAACCTGGCCCCCCGCCAGCTGGCCGAGCCGGACGCGCTGGAGCAGATCGAGGCCGCGTGGGGCGACGCCTACTGGGAGCACCTCACGCTCGAGATCACCGAGAGCGCGTTGGTCCGCACCGGCCCGGCGATCCCGTTGCTGTCCGAGCTGCGCGCCCGCGGTGCCCGCATCGCGGTCGACGACTTCGGCACCGGCTACTCCTCGCTGGCACGGCTGTCGCGGCTGCCCGTCGACGTCCTGAAGATCGACCGCTCGTTCGTCCGCGAGATCGGCACCGACCGCGGTGCGTCCGTGGTGCGCGCCATCCTGGAGCTCGCGACCGTGCACGGGCTGGAGGTCGTCGCCGAGGGCATCGAGCGGTCGGCGGACCTGGCGACGCTCGTCGAGCTGGGCGTGCGGCGCGTGCAGGGCAACTTCCTGGGACGCGCCGCCCCGGGGCTGCCGGTGCGGGGGCCGCGGCCCGGCACCGGGGCGTGGCACGCGCAGCGCCCGCTGCGCTCGGTCCCGACGCAGGCCGGCCCGGAGACGGGCTCGCTGGGCATCGTCCACCACCTGGCCTGAGCGCCCGGGTACGACGAAGGCCCCGCCGGAGCGGGGCCTCGCGTGCGTGCGATCAGGCGAGCAGCGTCGGCTTCAGGTCGACGATGCGGCCCAGCAGCCCGTTGACGAACGCCGGTGACTCGTCGGTCGACAGGGACCGTGCCAGCTCCACGGCCTCGTCGACCGCGACGGCGTCCGGGACGTCGTCGTTGAACAGCACCTCCCAGGTACCCAGGCGCAGGATCGCGCGGTCCACGGCGGGCATGCGCTCGATCGTCCAGCCGTGCGCGTGGGTCGCCAGCAGCTCGTCGATGCGGGCCTGCTCGGCGACGACGCCCTCGACCAGCTCGACCGAGTACTGCGGCAGCGCCGTCTCGGCCCCCGGCTGGGCGATGCGCTGCGCGAGCAGCGTCACGGGCTCGACGCCGCGTTGGTCCGCCTCGAACAGGACGTCGAGCGCCCGCTTGCGCGCCTTGGTGCGTGCGCCCACGTCAGTCGTTCACGCGGCCCAGGTAGCTGCCGTCGCGGGTGTCGACCTTGACCTTGGTGTTGGCCTCGAGGAAGAGCGGGACCTGGATCTCGTAGCCGGTCTCAAGCGTCGCGGGCTTGGTGCCGGCCGACGAGCGGTCGCCCTGCAGGCCCGGCTCGGTGTACGTGACCTCGAGGACCACCGACGGCGGCAGCTCCACGTACAGCGGGACGCCCTCGTTGGTGGCGACCATGGCGCTCATGGACTCGAGCAGGAAGTTGGCGACGTCGCCGACCGTCGCCTCGCTGATGTGGATCTGGTCGTACGTGTCCGTGTCCATGAACACGAAGTCCGCGCCGTCCTTGTACAGGTACTGCATGTCGCGCTTGTCGACGTTGGCCGTCTCGACCTTCAGGCCGGCGTTGAACGTGCGGTCGACGACCTTGCCGGACAGGACGTTCTTCAGCTTGGTGCGGACGAACGCGCCACCCTTGCCGGGCTTGACGTGCTGGAACTCGATGACGGTCCACAGCTGGCCGTCGATCTTGAGCACGGTGCCGTTCTTGAGGTCGTTGGTGGTCGCCACGATCCGTCGCTTCCTGTCAGGTGTGTGTGAACTGAGCTTCCTCTGCGCCGGTCGACCCTGTCTGCCCAGGTGGGCGGGACGGGACCGGTCCGCAGACCGCCGACCATCGTACCCGCCCACCCGCCGGGCCCGACAATCGCGGGCCGTCCGCCCTCAGAAGAGGATCGCCCGGGCCCCGACGGCGATGGCCGCCGACCAGACGAGCGACGCGAGCGTGCCGATGACGAACCGCTCGGAGGCGCCCGGGTTCTCGCGCAGCTCGGGGAACCGGCCCAGGCCCTTGACGGCCACGATGACCGCGAGGCCAGCCGGCTCGTCGACGAGGATGCACAGCACCACGGCGAGCCGTTCGAGGATGCCGATCCACGTCCCTCCGCGGAGCGTCGCCCGCGCTCGGCTGCCGTTGGGTCCGTCCCCCTCGGGTGCGCCGGCATCCTGCGAGCTCGACGCGAGGCGAAGCACGCCCATGACGACGAGCCACCCACCGCCTGCGGCGACGACGAGCGCCAGCACGACGACGAGGATCTCCAGGCCGACGGGCACGGGCGACTCCGTTCAGAGATGGATGCTGCGGACGTCCAGCTTCTGGGTGCGTGCCTTCGAGGGCACGGCGCTGACATCGTGCCCGATACGTCTGACATGCGACGCATCGACACCCCGGCTACCCCTGGGCGAGGTCCAGCAGCCGCGCGGCAGCGCTGCGCGCCGCGAGCTCCTCGTCGTGCAGGGCCGTCCGCAGCCGCTGGCTGACGGCCTGCTGCGAGATGCCGAGGGTGGCGGCGACGTCTTCCTGCCGTGCGCCGCCGGTCGCGAGCGCGTCGATGACCTCCCAGCCCGCGGCGGACCGGCGGGCTGCCGTCGCCGCGGCGAGGACGAGCACCGCCTCGGCATCGCGGCCGGCGCCGTCGTCGGCACCCCGCACGGCCAGGGCAACGGTGCGTGTGCGGCTCTTCGCCGCCTCCACCGCCGTGCGGGCCAGGATGAACGCGGCACCGGATCCGGCGCGCGACGAGTCCGGCAGCGGTTCGTCGACGTCCCCCGCACCGATGCCGATCGACCACCCGCCTCGTCGGGCGATGTCCAGCACGAGGTCGACGACGACGCGAGCGTCGTCGAGAACGGCCTGCACCTCGTCCCCCACGGTCCGCTCGAAGGCTCGCACCACGCCGGCGCGATCAGGCGTGACCTCCCGGACGGGCGGCGACGCGAGCAGCTCGTCGACCTTGTCGCCGTGGACGCGAGACCCGCGCTGATCGATCGTGACGATGAACATGGAACAAGTTTGCCAACTTGTTCCTACTGAAACAAGCCTTGGGTGTTGTGGCTCAGTCCGCTCGGCTGGCAACGAGATCCAGCGCGAGCCGGTACGAGTCCAGGCCGAAGCCCGCGATCGTGCCCGTCGCGACCGGGCCGACGACCGAGTAGTGCCGGAACGCCTCGCGTGCGTACGGGTTGGTGATGTGGATCTCCACCAGGATCAGCCCCGACTGCGTGACCTGCGCGCACGCGTCGCGCAGCGCGTAGGAGTAGTGCGTGAACGCGGCGGGGTTGAGGACCACGGCGGTGCGCGAGTCGACGGCCTCGTGCAGCCAGTGGACCAGCTCGGACTCGTCGTCGGTCTGGCGGACCTCGACGTCGAGGCCGAGCTCCTTGGCCCACCCGTTCACCGCGTCGACCAGGTCACCGTGGGTCGCCGATCCGTACACCTCGGGCTCGCGGGAGCCGAGCCGGCCCAGGTTGGGGCCGTTGAGCACCAGCGCGCGCGTCATGGTCGCAGCCTAGAGGGAGATGGCCGACGAGGTGTCGTCACGACTCACCTCGGCGTACGCGGCGACGAGGAGCGTCGGGTCGGGTCCCTCCAGGCGGGTCGGCTTGCCGATGCCCTCGAGCACGACGAAACGCAGCAGGTCCCCGCGCGTCTTCTTGTCCCGCCGCATCGCGGTGAGCAGCCGCTCCCAGCGGTCGCCGCGGTAGGTCGTCGGCAGGCCGAGCGACGTGAGGATGGAACGGTGGCGGTCGACGACCTCGTCGGACAGCTTGCCCGCGAGCCGCGCGAGCTCCGCAACGTAGACCATGCCGACCGACACCGCGGCGCCGTGGCGCCACTGGTAGCGCTCGACGTTCTCGATGGCGTGCGCGAACGTG